>Ga0207657_10007952_pt1 | contig 10813 bp, 8 predicted proteins | sample KBSC33metaG_FD_184316 | JGI IMG/M metagenome (GOLD analysis project Ga0207657, IMG submission 184316) | Corn rhizosphere microbial communities from Kellogg Biological Station, Michigan, USA - KBS C3-3 metaG (SPAdes) (version 2) | ecosystem: Host-associated > Plants > Roots > Rhizosphere > Soil ... | reverse complement strand
CGTGCGCGTCCTGCTTCCGCGCAAGTGACAGTCCACACGCATCGCGATGCGCCGAGTGGAGCGGAGGCGAGCGCGACATGCGTGCCCGCGATGTCCATCACCCCCGAACGCACGCGCGGCGGACCGTCGAGTCCGCCGCGTGATGTGAATTCGTATGCTTCGCGTGCGGACGTGACGTCGCAGCGGACTCGACATCACATCCGACGTTGCGCGCTGCTACGTCGTCGCGATCGCGTTCAGCTCGACGAGCGCGCCGTAGTGCAACGGCCCGCACGGGATGACGGTGCGCGCGGGCTTGTGCGCGCCGAGCGCCTCGGCGTAGAGCGCGTTGACGTCGCTCCACAGCTCGATCTTCGGGATGAAGATCTGCACGCTCGTCAGCTTGTGCATGTCGCTTCCCGCTTCCGTGAGGATCGCGCGCAGGTTGGCGAGCACCTGCCGCATCTGCGCCTCGATGCCCTCGGGAATCCTTCGCTCGCCGCCGCCGGGGACGATGGGGAGGATCCCCGCGACGAAGACGAAGCCATTGGCCACGACCGCCTGCGAGTAGTGGCCCGCCGGACGCGGTGCGTCACCCGTCTCGATGAGCTTCATGCGGCGGGCTCCTGTGGCGCCAGCGGCGTCGCCGCGGTGATGCACTCGCAGAAGAACGCCGGGTCCACGTTCCCGCCAGTGACGATGATCCCCACGCGTGCGGGACGATCCGGGCGACGCACGTCCACGACGTGCTGCATCACGGCCGCCGCAGCGAGGCACCCCGTCGGCTCGACGACGATCTTCATGCGCTCGGCGAAGAATCGCATCTGCGTGCGGAGCTGGTCGTCGGACACCGTGACGATGTCGCGCACGAGCGCGCGCAGGATCGGAAGGACGAGCTTGCCGACGTGCTGCGTGCGCGCACCGTCGGCGATCGTGTCCGGGACGTCGATGTGCACGATCTCGCCCGAACGGAAGGAGCGCTGCGCGTCGTTGCCCGCTTCCGGCTCGACGCCGTACACCGCGCAGCCCGGTGACAACGCCGCGGCCGCCGTCGCGCACCCCGAGAGCACGCCGCCGCCACCCACGCACACGAAGAGGGAGTCGAGCGGTCCGACCTCCTCGATGAGCTCCATGGCGGCCGTGCCCTGTCCGGCGATCACGTCGCGGTGGTCGTACGGCGGGATGAGCGTGAGCCCGCGCTCGGTGACGATGCGCGATGCCACCTCCTCGCGATCCTGCGTGTATCGATCGTACAGCACGACCTCAGCGCCGTAGCCGCGCGTCGCCGCGAGCTTGAGCGCCGGCGCGTCGGTCGGCATCACGACGGTGACGGGGACGCCGAGCAGCTTCCCCGCGAGCGCCATCGCCTGCGCGTGATTGCCGGACGAGAACGCGATGACGCCACGCGCGCGCGCCGCGTCGTCGAGCTGGCTGATGGCGTTGTACGCGCCGCGAAACTTGAACGCGCCGACGCGCTGCAGGTTCTCGCACTTGAAGAAGAGCTCCGCGCCGGCGATCGCATTCGCCTGCCGCGACGTGAGCACGGGCGTGTGATGCGCGACGCCGCGCAGGATGGATGCGGCGCGCGCGACGTCATCGAAGGTGACGGGAAGGGGCGGTACGGCGGGACTGGCGGCGGAAGCGGCAGGGGTGGTCATCTATGCAATCTGTCTCAGTGTCCGGGGATGAAGCGCCATCGTGCCATCACGGTGACAGCGATCGAGACGTCGCTCGGCGCGAGCGGCGTGGGTGGAGGCGGGGCCGCGACACCGCCGGCGACGCCGCGGATCTGCACCGACGCCAGCGACTGGGCTTCGTAGAACATCGCACCGCCACCGGGGGCGGAGATCTCGATGAGCTCGCCGAGCGAGCCACCGGCCGCATGCGCGATGGCTTCCGCGTCCGAGTGCGCCTGCTCGACCGCCTGGGTGAGCGCGGCACGCCGTACCTCCTCGATCCGGCTGGAGGTAAACTGCGCCTGACCGACCTGCGTGGCGCCCGCGGCGAGCGCCGAGTCGATGACCGTGCCGAGCTTCGTCGGCGTGCGGAGAGCGACGCGCACCCCGTTGCGTGCGACGAAGGAGACCGGTGCTGGCACGTTCGTCGGCGTCGGTCGCATGTAGTCGGTCGAGACGCTGAAGCCCGTAGTGGAGAGATCGGCATCGGTGAGACCGATGCGGTGCAGCGACGCGAGCGTGGCCGTCATCGCCGTCGCGTTCGAAGCGGCCGCCGCGCTCGCCGTCGGTGCGTGCGTCTCCACGGCAATCGTCACCGTCGCGTGATCCGCGGCGACGTGTGCCTCGCCTCGTCCCGTCGCGGTGATGACCGGTGGTGGGACGGAAGCGGCGGGCGCCGCGCCCTGCGCCCAGGCGCAGCCGCTTCCGATCGTGGCTCCCATCGCGATCGCGATGGCCGAGAGTTTCGTCACGCGCATCCGGGCATCCTCCTCGTGGTGTTGGTCATCACTGCTCGCCCATACGGCCTCGGGAGCATCCTCACCGGCTTCCGTGCATGATCCCGTCGCGGATCCGCGCCGCCTTGGCCGACGCGTTCGGGATCTGCGTGATGCGGACGTGGGGGCGGCCGTTCACCGTGTCGCGCACCATCTGCAGTCCCGCGAGCGGGAGGACGCTCTCGAAGGGCATCGGCTCGCGCCCGTCGACGTAGCGGCGCGCGAAGTCGTCGAACGAGCGCCCGCCCGCCATGCGGCTCACCGTGGACCACCAGTCGCTCGCGGTGAAGCCGCGCCCGTGCTTGTACGTCGTCTCGTACAGCGACCGCATCACGTCGTCGAGCGAGTGTGCGTTGTTGCTCGCGTCGCGGATCATGATGTCGAGAAGAAAGCCCGCATCCGCACCCTTGGGATAGTACAGGCCGCCGCTTCCGTTCACGGGATCGACCCACACGGAGAGCGAGGCGTCGCTCAGCGCGACCTGCGGTCCGTACAGCGCGGCGGCGGCGTTGCCGCCCATCGCATTCAGGAACGCCGTGCTGTCCTCGATGCCGGAGCGGACGAGCGCGATCTGCGCGTAGTAGTCCGTGATCCCCTCGCTCACCCAGAGCCACTTCGTGGGATCGGCATCGGCGTACCGGTACGGGACCATGTCGGCGGGGCGCAGGCGCTTCACGTTCCACGCGTGGAAGAACTCGTGCGAGAAGAGCGAGCCCATGCGGGGATCGTCGAGGTACTTCGTCGGGAGCTCGTCCATCTGCGAGCTCTGATGCTCGAGGCCACCGCCGTTGACCACGGTGTCGGAGAGGAGGAAGATCGTGTAATTGCGGAACGGCGCGTCATGGAAGACGCCCACCTCCACGGGAACGAAGCGATCGGCCCAGCCGAGGATGCGGTCGCGCCGCGACTTCGTCATGCTCGAGTCCGGGTACATCGCGAGACGGATCCAGCGATCGGCGGCGCGCGTGCTGTCGATCGCGAAGCGCCCGACCCACGTCGGCATGTCCACCAGATCGTGGTAGTTCGTCGCCGTGAACGTGTTGGCCTGTGCGGCCGGCTGCATCCCCGTCGCGATGCGCCACGTGGGCTCGGTGCGGATCGTCACGGTGGCGGGCCAGTCCGTGCCGCGTCCCACCGGATACATGTAGACGTTGGTGCCGTTGAAGAAGGTGAAGTTGGGCTTCGTCCACGCGACCGCGCGGTCGATCGTGTCGGCGAGATACTGGAACGACACGCTGACATCGCCCGCGCCGCGCGGCGTGACCTCCCATGTCTGGAAGTCGCGCATGTGCCAGGCGAGCGGCGCGCCGCTCTGCGTCGGGGTGAAGTGCGTCACGCGCCGCGCGAACCAGAGGAGCGTGTAGTGGCCCGGCGACCATGCAGGGAGCGCGAGGACGACGGGCGCCGCGCTCGCGACGTGGAACGTCATCGTCACGCCGAGATGCCGGCTCGCCACTGCCGCCGAATCCGCGCGCACCTCGTAACGCACGTCGGTGATGGGTGCGGACGCGGCGCCGGGCGCCTGTGCATATGCTGGTGTGGCGAAGGGGACGCAGAGCGCAGTGAGCGCGGCGAGCGAAGTGCGATGGCGAACGGGCATGCAACGGCTCCGGATGGTGACGGTCGAGGACAAAGTTGCGCGCGACGGGAATCACAGCAAGCCCGGCGGCGCGACGCCGTAGACATGATTGGCTTGAACGCTCGTATTGCGCGCTCGACTTGCGCTCGCCCGGCCTGGTGCTATGCTATCCGCGTGACGACCATGCTCACGCCTCATCCGATTCGCGACTCCGCGTGCTCGCATGCACGGAGGCCTGGATGACGCACGCGTGGCAGCGCCGCCGAGCGCCGGCGCCGGGCACGAGCACGCAGGCAGGCGCGCAAGCGAGCTCGAGTGCAAGCTCGGAAACGGATGCACTGGTCGAGGCCGAGCTCACGCTCGTCCGACGCGTCTGTTCGGGCGACGAAGCGGCATTCGAGCAGATCTTCCGCGGCTACTACACGCGCCTCGTCTCGTTCGCATGTACCAACGTCGGCTCGCAGGCGCTCGCCGAGGAGATGGTGCAGGAGGTCTTCCTGCAGATCTGGATGCGGCGCGAGCAGTGGGTCGTCGAGCGCTCGCTCGCCGCGTATCTCTTTCGCTCCGTCCGGAACCGCATCCTGAACGCGCGCCGCACGCTTAGGCTGGAGACGGCCTACGCGACCGACGCCGCGCGCACCACCGAAGTCGAGCTCTCCGGATCGAGCGACGGGGAGCTGCATGAGGCCGAGATCGGCGCCGCGCTGGCGCACGCGATCGCGCTCCTCCCCGAGCGTCCGCGACAGGTCTTCCTCCTGAGCCGGCGTCAGGGGCTCACGTACGGCGAGATCGCCGACGTCCTCGGCATCGCGCTCAAGACCGTGGAGATGCACATGGGGCGCGCGCTCGCCCAGCTCCGCGTCTCGCTCGGAGAGTGGCGCCACCCGTAGCGAGAGACCCGTAGCGAGCGGCGTCTGAAGTAGCGTGGAGGGGCGAGCCGCACGGGCTCGGGAGGCAATACAGGGTACTCGACCGTCCGCGTGACCTCTCTCGTATGACGCGGCCTCGAGACCTCGATCCGGCGCTTCTCGCACGCTACCTGTCTGGCGAATCGACCCCCGCGGAGTCCGCGCTCGTTCGCGCGTGGGCTGCCGATCCGGGGCACCGTGCCGAGCTGGACGCACTGCAGCGCGCGTGGAGCAACTCCTTTCCACTCGAGCGCACGATCGACGTCGATGCTGCCTGGCGGAAGGTCGCCACCGCAATGCTCGCCGGCGGGGCGGAGGCAAAGGGAGAGGGGCGCGGCGAGCCGATGCTCCGGCTCGAGCGGGATCAACCCGCGAGCTCAAGAATCCCGACTCGACGTGACGCCCATCCGCACGTTCTCCGCCCGACCCTCGAGCGTGGCGCACGCGTGGGACGGGCGACGCGCATCGCGGGGCTCGCGGCCGCCGCGGCCATCGTCGTCGCGACGAGTGGCGTGGCGCTCCGGGGCGCCTGGCCGCTCGCGACATCGCGTACGGCGGCCGCGCGCACGACGCGCGACTTCGTCGCGGGGCAGGGTCAGCGCGCGTTGATCGATCTCGCGGACGGGACGCACATCGTCCTCGCGCCGGCCACGCGGCTGCACGTGTCGCTCCCCGTCGGCACGCACGGGACGCGCGAGCTGACGCTCGACGGCGAGGCGATGTTCACCGTCGCGCACGATGCCGCGCGCCCGTTCGTGGTCCACTCCCGCTACGGCACGACGGTGGACGTGGGGACGTCGTTCGGGGTGCGTGCGTACGCGGGCGAATCGTACCGCGTCGTGGTCCGCGAAGGGCGCGTCGCACTCGGCGGCACCGGCGCAGCCGTCGGGCCCATCCTGGTGGCGGGCGACGTCGCGGCGCGCGATGCGTCGGGCGCGATGCACATCACCCACGGTGCGGACGCGGCCGGAATGCTCGACTGGACCAACGGGCGCCTCACGTTCCAGCACACGCGCTTCGCGGATCTCGTCCCGGACCTCGAGCGCTGGTACGGCGTCACGATCCGCATCGCCACGCCCGAGCTGCGCGATCGCGTCGTGACTGGCCAGCTGGACACCGAATCGCGCGCGGAAGCGATGGACGCGCTCGGCCGCACGCTGGGCGCGCAGCACGTGATGGATGGATCACGCGTCACGTTCTCGCTCGATCGGATGTCACGATGAGCGGGGCGGGATGCGGACACGACGACGTCGTGATGGCACTGACCTTCACCTTCTGGATGCAGCGATGACGATGCGTAGCCGAACGTCCGCGTGGTGTGTGTTGATGATGTGTGCGCTGGGCACGTCGCCGCTGCTCGCACAGGTTTCCGCGGCGGCGGCGCCGTCGGAATCGGTGGCCTACCGGTCGCCGACGATGGATCAGGGCGCGACGAGTGGCGTCACGCTCGACATGGACGACGTGACGCCGATGGCCGCCCTGCAGGCGATCGCGACGAGTGCCGGGCTGCACCTGATGGTGCAGGACGATCTCCTGCCGCGACAGCACGTCTCGCTGCACGTTCGCTCGCGCGGCGCGCTCGCGGCGGTCCGGCAGGTGCTGCGCGGCACGGCGCTGGTCGCGCACGTGACGCCGACGGGGCTGCTCGTGATCACCACGGACACGAACATCGCCGCGGCGGCCGCGCCGGCGATCATCGCGGGCGTCATCACCGACGCCGCGACGAAGCATCCGGTCGCGGGCGCGACCGTCGTGCTCGACGGGAACGCATCGCGCATCACGAAGGACGACGGCGCATTCCGCTTCGGCGACGTCAGCCCCGGTGCGCACACGATTGCGGTCCGCCGCCTCGGCTACGCGGCCGCGACGCGCCGCGTCACCGTCGGCGATGGCGCCACGGCGACGGTGGACGTCGCGCTCGCCGTCGCGGCGAACACGCTCGACCAGGTCGTCGTCACCGGAACGGTGATTCCCACCGAGCGCCGAGCGGTCCCGAACGCGATCAGCGTGATCACCGCACAGGACATCGAGCAGCGCGGCATCACCGACATCAACGAGATCTTCCGCGGCGACGTGCCCGGCGTGTTCGGGCAGAGCCGCGGCGAGGCGGGAACGGGCACCAACGGCTACGGCAACACGTACGTCACCGCGCGCGGCGTCAGCACGGTCGGAAGCACCGCGATCGCCGCCGTCACGCCGATCAAGACGTATGTGGATGGCGTCGAGATCTCGTATCCCTTCTACCTGCAGTCGATCGATCCCCGCACGATCGAGCGCATCGAGCTGATTCCGGGACCGCAGGCGAGCACGATCTACGGCTCGGGCGCACTGGGCGGCGTGCTGCAGATCTTCACCAAGCGCGGCGCCGCCGGGTCGCCGCATCTCCTGCTCGGCCTCTCGACCGGGACCGTGCAGAGCAGCTACAACAACTCGCTGACGCCGCGCAACGAGATCACCGGCCAGTTCTCGGGCGGCGACGGCAACGCGCTGACGTATTCCGCGGGCGGCGGCTACACGTACACGGGGCAGTGGCTCCCCAATCTCTACCGCCGCGACGCGAACGGCTACGTCGCCGCAACATACGTCGCGAGCAGGACGCTCAGCACCGACATCTCGCTCCGCGCATCGCAGCGCGCCAGCGGCGCCAACTCGTACTCGTTCCTCGTCGAAGGGGAGCGCAGCGGCCTCTACTCCTTCAACGCCGGTGACTTCGCGCCGAGCCACGTCACGTACTCCACGAAGACACAGACCGCTGGCGTCGGCGCGACGTGGCAGCCGTACGGCTGGTGGCGCAACCGGCTCGAGGTCGGCACCGACGAGACGAACCAGGCGTCGTACAAGAACGATCCCACGTATCTCACCGCGTCGGACACGCTCCGCACCATCGTCGCGATCCCGAACCGCAAGCAGACGGTGCGTTACAGCACGACGCTGCAGGGGCAGCTCGCGAGGATGGTGAGCGGCAACCTCACCGCCGGCGCCGACGCCATGCAGTACGAGTCGCAGACCGAGGTCGCGAGCTCGCCCGCGCTGACGGGAACGTTGAGCGGCGGCGCGAACTCGCCACCGTTCGTCTCGCGCACGACCGAGAACGAGCGCGGCGCCTTCGTGCAGGGGCAGCTCGCGGTCGCCGAGATGCTGTACCTCACGGCCGGCGTCCGCGGTGAGCACGATTCCAACTACGGCAGCAGCTACGGCACGAACTACGCGCCGCGCTACGGCGCGAGCCTCGTGCACGCGATCGGTCCCGTGACCGCCAAGTTGCGCGTCGCGTACGGACGCGCGACGCGCGCCCCCGCGTCGGGTGTGCGCCAGGCCGTCTTCCTCACCAACACGACGTACGGGACGTACCAGTCGCAGATCGCGGCGCCCGACCTGGGCCCCGAGTCGCAGTCGGGGACGGAGAGCGGGTTCGAGCTGTACTGGGGAACGCGCGCGAGCCTGCAGGTCACGCACTACGACCAGCACGTCGACAACCTGATCATCAGCCAGCCCGTCGACAGCGTGCGCTCGCTCAACCCGAACACGGCCGGCAATTACACGTACGCCACGGTGACGCAGCGACAGAACGTGGGCGCCGTGCACAACCGCGGATGGGAAGGGCAGGCGCAGGTGAACCTGTTCGGCGGGCTCAGCCTCAATGGCACGCTCTCCGACAACATCTCGCGCTTCCAGCACCTCGCGGCGAACTACAAGTGCAACCTCTCGGCCGCGCAGAGCGATCAGTGCCTGTATCCGGGCGCGGCGCTCTTCAACCTCGCGGAGCACACGGGATCGCTGTCCGCGAATCTCGCGCGCTCGCGCTTCAACCTGAACGTGTCGATGTCGTACATCGGCCAGCGGCATTTCGCGTACGACATCGGCGATTACTACGCGGCGACGAACGGACGCCTGTCGCGCTCCGTGTTCACGTATGTTCCCGTCACGGCGCCGGCGTACGAGACGTTCGATGTGCGTGGCGCGTACCAGATCAACCGCGAGATCCAGGCGACGCTCACCGTGCAGAACGCCGGCGACAACCACGACGGCGACTACACGGGACGGCGCTTCCTCCCGGCGATCGGCCGCATCACGATGCTCGGAGTGCGCATCTCGCGCTGACGCATCGTGCGTTGACGCGACACCGACGTTCACGATGGCTTCACCACCACCCGGCGCACCCCCGCTCGACGACCGCGAGCGGGGGATCGACCCTTCGCCCGACGTCGCCGAGTCCCCGGAGGTGATGCGTGAGCGCGTGCGGCAGCGCATGCGCGACGGCATCAGCAGCGGCATGGCGCGCGCGATCGACGCGGGCGGCTCGCGATCTCCGGAACGCCAGCCGGTCGCCCGCGCACGACGCGCGCGCCGCAGCCGGATCTGGTCCTTCATGTTCCTGCTGCACCAGATCCTCGGCCTGGCATCGGGACTCGTCGTCGCGGTCGCGTGTTTCACCGGCGCGCTGCTCGTCTTCCAGGTCGAGATCACCGCGGCAATGCATCCGGCGCGCAATCACGTGCAGGTGGGCCCGACACGACTCGACGTCGATGCGCTGATGGATTCGACGAGTCGTCGCCTGGGCGGGCGCGTGGACGCCGTCACCACGTACGCCGATCCGGCGCGTCCGCTCAAGCTCGTCATGACCAACGGAACGGAGGCGTACGTCGATCCGTATACGTCACGCATCGTGGACGTACAGCACGGCGGCGAGCGTTTCTTCGAGGTCACCGAGGCCATTCACCGGCGGCTTCTCGCGGGAGAGATCGGTCGTCGCATCGTCGGGATCGCGACGCTCTGCTTCGTCGTCATCCTGCTGAGCGGCATCGTCATCTGGTGGCCGCGCACGCTGCACGCGCTCAAGGCGCATCTCACGTTCAAGCACCCCACCGGCTGGAAGCGGCGGAACTACGACCTGCACGTCGTCCTCGGCATCTACGCGACGCTCATCCTGCTCGCCGTCGGCGCCACGGGGCTCGTTTGGTCGTTCCGAACCGTCGGACGCGCCGTCGACGGACTCACGCCACACGGGAAGGCGACGCCGCCACCACCGCATTCCACGCCGATCGCGGGACGCGCGCGGATTCCGGTGCAATCCGCGATAAATGCGGCGAGCGCCGCGCTCGGTCCCACGACGACGATCGCGACGTATCTCCCGTCGCGCCCGCGTGACGCCGTCACGGTCATGGGACTTCCGCCGAAGGCACCGTGGCGCCAGGCGATGGACGTCGCGTACGTGGACAGCTACTCGGGGCGCGTGCTGCGCGTGGATCGATTCGCGAAGCGCCCACTCGGTGAGCTCGCACGGCGCGCGACCAATCCCATCCACGTGGGCTCGCTATACGGCCTGCCGAGCGAGATCGCGGCCTTCATCGCGTGCCTGATCGGCACGATCGCGCCGTTCACGGGCGCGGTGATCTGGATCAATCGCAAGTGGCCGCGCGCACTGCGCTGGCCGTCACGTCGTTCCGCGTAACCGCATCATCGCGTCGCCCTTCGCATCTCGCGGTCGCGGCGCATCCGATTCTCGTCAACGCATCGAATCACGCATGCATAAATCCTCGAAAGTGATGGTCGCACTTGGCGGCGCAGCTCTCGTCGTCACCGCCTGCCGTCCGAGTACGCCGCCCGCACCGGCACCATCTCCTGCGTCATCCCCCGTTCGGTCGGCGCGAACGTCCGCATCGGCTGGGGCGTCGAGTCCCGTGGCGTCGAGCGGGAGCGCGCCGTTGGGCGTTCGCCCGTACGCATCCGTCGTTCCACACGATGCGACGACGCGGCGCGGCCTGTTCATCGTGCACCGCGTCGGCGATCGACTCCTGTTCGAGATCCCGCGCAGCGCGCTGAACGTCGACATGCTCCAGGTCGGGCGCCTCGCTCGCGCGGCCGCGTCGTCGGATCCGTCGAGGCAGGATGATT
>Ga0207657_10007949_pt1 | contig 10815 bp, 7 predicted proteins | sample KBSC33metaG_FD_184316 | JGI IMG/M metagenome (GOLD analysis project Ga0207657, IMG submission 184316) | Corn rhizosphere microbial communities from Kellogg Biological Station, Michigan, USA - KBS C3-3 metaG (SPAdes) (version 2) | ecosystem: Host-associated > Plants > Roots > Rhizosphere > Soil ... | reverse complement strand
CGCGGTCATCTGGATATCCATCGAAACGATCATTTCCACATTTGGGTTGACGTTCTTGATCATGCCGTAGGCCCATTTGGCGTTATTGATCAAGTTGACGTTATTGAAGAGCAGAGCTTTGGTCGGCGTCGGCATATGAGTTTTGCCGGTAAAGCTCTTGCGGCCGAACTTCGGCGTATTCACGATCAAGGCGAGATCGCCGTGGTTCCAATACGCGGGCTCTTCGTCTTTAGTGTATGCATGCGCATGGATTTCTTTGCCGTGCGCCTTGGGATCGAGGTTAATTTTGAACGGATCCTCCGCTACCCATCCCTTAAAACCGGCGCCGGTCCATGGAGATCCCTGGAACAGCGCGGCTTTATAATTGCCCGCCCAGGTGTGGCAACCGGCGCCCGGCTGGCCAATATTTCCGGTGAGCATCAACGGCAGATAAGCCGCGCGATTCATCTCGGTAGCGTGAAACCAATGGTTAATGCCCTCGCCCTGGTGGATCGCCACAGGTTTCATCGTCGCGATATCTTGAGCGAGTTGTTCGATCATCGCCTTTGGCGCCCGGGTGATTTCAACGACCGTTTGGAGATCGTAGTCTTTTAGATGATCTTGATAGAGGCTCCAGAGCGTCGCGATTTCGATCTCCTTGCCGTCGATCAATTTGATTCTAAATTTGCCGTCCAGGGCGGGATCCCAGCCTGTTTTTGCCATCGTGTCGCCAACATCGTCGCGGGTGATGGCCACCGGCCCGTTCCTCTTTGTGTCCCAAATAACAAAATCGCCGAGCTTGGTGTGCTGCTCAGGGGTCAATCCCTGGATTTTTATCGAGGGGCCGTCGGCGGCGAGCGAAGATTTATAATCTGGGAAGATTTCATGAGCGCGCAGCCGTTTCAGATTGTCGGTGCGCACCAGTAGTGGAAAATCGGTGAAGCGCTTGATGAAAGTTTCATCATACCACTTATTGTCGATCATCAATTTTGTGATGCCGAGCCATAACGCGGCATCGGTCTGCGGCCGAATCGGAATCCAGTAATCGGCTTTGGTCGAGGGTGGGCCGTATTCCGGTGCGATCACCACGATTTTCGCGCCGCGTTCCATGCACTCGATAAACCAGTGCGAGTCCGTCAGCTTATTTTCGACGAGGTTTTTGCCGTCCATGATGATGAGCTTGGAAAAGCGCAGATCGTTGAAGTCGCATTCCGAAGCCTGTAGGCCGTGCACCCAAGGATGCCCGGGCGCCTGATCGCCATGCCAGGTATAATTGGAGAAGTTACGCCCGGCGCGCGCTTCGTCGGCACCGACGCCGCGAAGTTTCGCGTCGAGCAGGGCGAGCGAATTATTCAGCCGGTACATGCCGTATTTGCCGATGACGCCGAGAAGTCCCATACCGCCGCGGATTTTGACCGTCCGTGTTCCGGCTCCGCCGGTTTCTTCGACCATCTCCGGCTGATAGCCTTGAGCCAGTAAGAGTTTCTTTCCTTGCTCGCCGCTGTACCGCGTTGCGATTGCCACCAGTGCTTTGGCGATGTTGTCGAACGCGTCGGGCCAGGAAATTTGCACGAACTCATCCTGCCCGCGTGCATCGAACATGTATCTGGCTTTGTTTTCCGGTGTCAGTTCGGGGAATCCGGCATCGGCCCAGGCCTTCCAACCTTTGCGCACGATCGGATGGCGCAAACGGTAGGGACCGTAGATGACACGATGAAAGGTGTATCCCTTGGCGCATTGCCGAGGATTCCAATTGACGGTTGCTTTGTTGCCGTAAAGATCCGCGTAGTTTTGATAATCGTAGGTGCTTCCCATCCGTGTCACGATGCCGTTGCGAACGTAAGCGCGGACGCGGCAGGCATGTGTGTCGTTGGGAGAACAGACCCAATCGAAGGCGCGATCGTATTTGTATTGGTCGCGATAGATTTTTTCCCAGTCGCGATTGACGGACCGGGCGAGGGGATTGTCGCTGGCCTCTGCCGGTTTGAAATAATACCAGGAGCCGGCAGCGGCTGCTGCCGCGCCGGTGCCGATGCCCATCCATTTGAGGAAGTCACGGCGTGTTAGTCGGGCTATTTGTCTGGCTTCGGCGTCGTTCATTTTCTTGTTCCTTGCGTGTTTCTCTCAAATCGTTCCGCTCGTAAAACATTCAAACCGTCAGAATCCACGTCCTTTGAAAGCATTTTGAACCGATTGAACTGCTTGAACCTCCTGAAGCTATTTTGCAATTTTCAGCTCCTGCCAAATCGTCACCGATTTTTTTCCGTCACGGTCGCCGGCGCTGCCGTTCCAGACGGCGAAGGCCACGGGAACCGTCGAGCCTGGTTGCAGCGAGACGGATCCTTCGCCCGTGGGTGACAGGCTTCGGCGAAACATAACTTGATAGGAGGCCTGTCCATAAACTCCGCGGGCGTCGATCTTCTGATCGATCCGCGGTCTTGCTCGCAAAGTGCCGAATCCTTGGGCGGCAAGATCTTCAACGGCGCTTTTTCGCTGCGGATCGGAGACGATATTGCCAGCGCCCCAGCCGGTGACGAATGTCGGGTCCGATTGCAAGGTCAGAGCATGACGGGACGGTTGTTCGACGGCCGAGCGCATCGAGTTGGGATATGAATCAATACCGACATTCGGGTAAGCTCTTTCGATATCCTGATATGCAACATCGAGATCGGCTTGGCGTTCGGATTTCCACATCCAGATATTGACGGGCGCTCCAGTCACGCCCATGGCGAAAAATGGCGGATTGGCCGCCAACGAAAATTGGATCGCCGCGGCATCGCGGAAATCCTGCGGCCGCAGCGCCGTGCTATCGTTGGTCTCATCATGCCAAACCATGAGAATTGCCAAGGCCGTGCCGTCGTGGAGAGCGCGCACGGTGACTTCTTCGGGTCGATCGCTGCGCCACCACAGGGGCATCAGGTGAAGATTGACCGGTGTTGCGCTGCGCCAGACGCCGGACTCGGGATGATCCGGGAGCGTGGTGACGCGGGCCGCCTGGATCGCGAATTTTTTCATTTCGGCACGCGCGCGCTGCATGTCGCTCGAAAGCGAGCGCACGTAATTAACCAGATGCCAAGCGTCCGCGCCGTAGGCCCAGTCGCTCATTGGCATCGGGCTTCCCGGAATACCCGCGAGAATATGGCGGTAGAGCGTGACGGGATCAGGCTTTCCCTTAAAAACGCCGGCAGTGAGATCACGCGGCCGAGTAGGAAATCCCTCGTCATCTTTTTGCTCCTGCGCCCCGTCACCTTTTCCAGTGGCGCCATGACACGAGGCGCAGGCATCCTTGTAGAGTTCCAGCGCGCGCGCTCTAGCCGCAGTATCGAAGGGAACCGGATTGGGAACTTCAATAATTCCTTCACCGCCGCTTCCGTCCGCCGCCGGTTTTTTCGGGGCTTTGACCACAAGAGGTTTGGCCGCCAGAGATTTGATGTAGTAAACGAGCGCCCATCTTTGCTCTGCCGAAAGATGTTCCCAGGACGGCATCGCGGAGCCGGGCATGCCGCGCGAAATTGTGTCGAACAGGTCCTGATCCGTCGGCACGCGGTCCCAAGTTGATACCAGGCGATACCTCGCTGCGACAAAATCACGCGGCTTGGGATAGAGCAGATAGGCGGCCTCCCCGTCGCCGCGTCCTCCGGCTCCATGGCAGGCGGAGCATTGCTGGCCATAAACTTGTTTTCCTAGGGCGAGCAATTGTGGGGTCGGTGACGGGGGGGTAATCTCGGCAGTCTTGCTGATGACCGTAGCTAGCAGAATCACAAACCCCAAAATCGCGGGCAGCAAAAAACGTTTCATCACGCGGCCTCCGCAAAATTCAGTGACAGTTTCATGGACTAAGCCCAGCGATTGTTACGCCCGGTAGCTCGAATCTTTTTTTTCATCGGCAGGTTTTACATTCATGATTTCTGAGTGACCTCCCGTGATGGCAATTTGACGTCAGAGTCCAATGCTGTGATCGCGCGCTGCCTCTGGCGAGCGACCAAATCTGCTTTGGCCTTCGAGCAAAAAAAAGACCATGCCTCTCCTTCGAGAACCCATTGAGCAGGACGCGGATATTCCGGGCTTTGAGAAAGTATCAATGGATCTTTCGCAATGATGCGAAACTCTGCCCTCCGTTCATGCTCTGCGTATGCATTACGAGCGGCTTTATGGCTGACTGGGTGCGGCGAAGCAATTGCGAACACTGGGACGACAGAAATTAAGAAACTGATTGATCGCAACTCGTTGACCGCGCGCTTCAACTGCATGTAAGAATCGAAGAATCGTTTGACAACCAAGCGGAGGTGTTATGGCCCGACTGCCCAAGGCTTACGAGCATTTCAAAAAAACCTATCCAAAAATTTGGCAAGCTTACGATCGACTGGGCGCGACGATCCACGACGGCGGTCCGCTGGACAAAAAGAATCGCGAGTTGCTAAAGCTTGCGATGGCCGTCGGCGCTCGATTGGAAGGCGCGGTGCATTCACATACCCGCAGGGCAATTGAGGCGGGTGCCGTGGCTGAAGAGATCTACCACGTGGTTCTGCTTGGCGTGACGACCTTGGGTTTTCCGCATACCGTCGCGGCACTGACCTGGGTGGAGGACGATTTAAAAAGTAACGACGGAGTCCGAAAGAAACGTGGACATCCGTAATTTTAAGTCCGCGATAAGTAGGGTCATCGCTAGATGATGATCAAAGAAAATTCATATTGGCACAGATTCCCGCTTATTCTTGTGGCGGGGATTTCACTTCTGGTCGGGCTTTGGGCCGGTATCGCGCGGATGGGCTGGCCCGTACTTCCGAATAGCGAGGTTGTACTCATACATGGGCCGTTGATGGTGGTGGGGTTTCTTGGAACTCTTATTGGTCTTGAACGGGCCGTGGCTTTGCAGCGCGGGTGGGCTTACGGCATTCCTGTCTGTGCCGGTCTCAGCGCGCTCACCGCATTGTTGATGATCCCCTCGCAAATAAGCGCCTCTCTGGCGGTCTTTGCGAGCGTACTGCTGACCATTGCGTTCATTACGCTATATCGCCAGTATCCGTCAGAGCATTTCGTTATCATGGCACTCAGCGCTCTCGCATGGCTGGTGGGTAATGCTATGTGGTTCAGCGGCGCGGCAATCTTCGCATTGGTTCCATGGTGGGTCGCTTATTTGGTGCTCATGATCGCCGGCGAAAGACTGGAGTTATCCCGAGTCAGGCAGCCGACGGCCTGGATCCGGTGCGCATTCCACGGCTCCGTTGCAGTGATTCTCATCGGGCTTGCGTCCTCAATATTCGACCTTCATACGGCAATCCGAACCAGCGGAGTCGGATTTCTTGCGCTCGGCGTGTGGTTGCTTCGTTATGATCTGGCATGGCAGAGCGCGAAACAATCCGGTTTGCCGCGTTTCATGGCGCTGTCATTGATCGCGGGATATGCGTGGTTGGCCGTGGGAGGAATTCTTTGGGTGGCGTTAGCATCGTACTTTAGCGCCGGACCCCGTTACGATGCGATGTTGCACTCGATCTTTTTGGGTTTTGTCTTTTCGATGATTTTTGCCCACGCCCCAATCATATTGCCGACGATCACCGGACTGGCATTGCCGTTCCGAAATATCTTTTATTTCCATGCCGGTCTGCTGCATCTCTCCGTGGTTTTGCGAATCTTCGGCGATCTCACGCAATCGCTCAGGTTGCAACAATGGGGTGGCTTGCTGAATGCCGCAGCTATCTTGCTTTTTCTCGTCAACAACGTCCGCACGGTTCGCCGCGGCGCCGGCGTCCATGCGTTGCGAAAAGTGAATTCCTTATCGTGATTTTCTCGGAAACAAGAAACCGGGACACCCCAGTGTTTTCTGTAACAAACGGCAAGCAGTGAAATTTGCAACGCTGACCGAAACATCATGTGGCATGCTTTCTGCTCACAAATAGGCTCGATGAATTTTAATCAGCGTCCTTTCACCGTTGTTTGGGAGACCACGCGTGCGTGCGATCTCGCATGTGTGCACTGTCGTGCAGAAGCAAATCCGCAAAGGAGCATCGACGAGCTCACGTTCGAGGAAGCCCAAGCATTGGTAGAAAGCGTCAAGGCATTCGGCGCGCCGTACCCGCTATTCATTCTCACCGGGGGGGATCCCGCGAAGCGGCCGGATATCTTTGACATTATCGCCTACGCGAGGGCCGAGGGTTTGCGCGTGGCGATGACACCGTCCGCCACGCCACTGATTACACGCGCTGCGATTCAACGTTTTGCCCAATCGGGCTTGGCTCGTTTGGCTGTGAGCTTGGACGGCAAAGATTCGGCAAGCCATGACGGTTTTCGCGGTGTGCCGGGATCGTTCAACCATACACGCCGCATCCTCGAGTGGTGTGCGGAGTTCGGCTTGGAAACGCAGATCCACACGACCGTAACGCGCCATGTGCTCGATGATCTTGCTGCGATCGCGGATCTGATCGCCGGTCACGCCATCAAGCTCTGGGCACTGTTCCTACTGATTGCTATCGGACGTGCGGCGAGACCGGAGATTCGGCGGTTAAACCTTAACGGGCACCAGTTCGAGGCGCTATTTCATTGGATGTACGAACTGAGTCAATCCGCGCCTTTCGATGTGACGCCACGGGAAGGCTATCACTACCGACGCGTCTTGCTGCAACGCCGAGCCGCGGAATTGGGCACCAGCGTCGAGGATTTGCTCGGCAAGGCGGAAACGAATCGCTGGGCGCCGACGGACCTTGCGGCTTCAGCACGGGCAACGCGAATTGTGCGCGCGCCGCTCGGCGTCAATGATGGCAAAGGAATTCTATTTGTCTCTCACCGCGGCGACGTTCAGCCCAGCGGCTTTTTAAATCTGGTCGGCGGCAACATTCGATCGCAAACCCTGGCGGACATTTACCGACGATCGAATGTTTTTGTGCAGCTGCGGGATTACACGGCGCTCAAAGGGAAGTGTGGTGTTTGCGAATTCAACTCGATCTGCGGCGGTAGCCGGGCGCGGGCTTTCGCCGTCAGCGGTGACCCGATGCGCAGCGATCCATACTGTATCTATCAACCCGTGGCATGGAAAAATCGGCGCTCGCGTACTCAGACCGAAGCAAAGCTGGATCATCGATATCCGCAATGACGAGTTTGAAGCGAAGGAGACAATAGAAATGGAACAAACAAGTTCGCATGGCTGCAGCTGTGCACATAAGGCAGAGAAGCCCACCGAGATTCTTTCTGACGAACACCGGGTGATCGAGCGAGTGCTCGAGGCCCTGCAACGGCTGACGGCGCTTCCGGTGAACCAATTTTTACCGCAGTGGCGGAAAGCCATGGAGTTTTTCCGAGGTTTTGCTGATCAGTGTCATCACTTCAAAGAAGAGAAAGTTTTATTTCCGGCCATTGAAGAGCACGGCATACCGCGCGAGGGCGGACCCATCGGAATGATGCTCCAGGAACACGAAGAAGGTCGCGCTCATGTGAAGGCGATGGTAGCCGCGCTTGAGCAACTTTCGATGGGAAATAGCGCTGCTAACGAAGTACTACTGACCCATGCGCGCGCCTATGTGACGTTACTGCAAGAGCACATTCAAAAGGAAGACGATATTCTGTTCCAGATGGCGGATGAAATTATTCCGGAGGACGAGCAGAGAAAACTCCTAAAACAATTCGAAACCCATGAGGCGGAAGAGATGGGCGCCGGCGCTCATGAAAAATATTTAGATATGGCGCAAGATCTTGGCCATTTAATCTAGTTGTGAACCCGGCCGTAATCGGGCAGACCCGCGTTAGCTCACAGGAAAGGACCAATCTCTACTTCACGAATTTCGGCTTGTAGCCGTGCAGTGTTAGCACCGCACAATTGAAAATTGCGGTTTTGGTAATATCGGCCGGTATTAGCGGCTTATATACGAGGGAGTGCGGTGATAGCAACCGTATTACGCCATAAGCTATCAATTCAGATCGATAAGCATGATCGGCGATTATCTTCGCACGATCGAGAGACTGCCTGGGCATAAGAGTTCACTTAAATGAGACCGGCTCAGTAAAATGACGCTGCTTAACAAATCGGCTCGGCGGTGAAACGGCGTGCGAACCTTATAAGCTCAATGCGGCGCGGATCACCGGGCTTCAACAGTGCGATGTCGCGGACGAGCCGTTCGATTTGTAGCAGATTGAATTTATTCTTGACGGATTTTAGGGAAGCATGAACACCGCCGAGCAAATAAAGCTCATCCACAAGTGCGACAAACTTCGGATCTTCAGGCGCCATTGCTCCGATCTGCCCGACGACCTCATACATGCTTTCGTTTAGCAGATCTAGACAGTTTGGGGGTTTCTCATCGGATATATCGCTGCAGTTCATAAAATCTATCCATATTTTCGGATCGAGCTCCGTAACCACAGCCACTTTTGCCCTCATAACCCTCTCAATGATTCTAGGCGCAATACTGATGCCGACAGTCATCTGCTCAAACCGTGTATTCTCTCATTGTTTTTTGGTGGTTTCGCCGATCCTTCTCGCATGATTAGGAAAACCTGCTGCAAATTTTTTGCATCGGATAACTCGAAACAACATTGGTAAGGCTTTCCGGTCGACCGGCAGTTGTTTTCTATTCGTTGGTTCGCCGAGCGCTTTTCAGGAGACTTTTCACGGACGTGAAACTTTTCACGGCTCAAGAGCACGTCCTTAAGAGATCGAAGCGGTGCGAGGCAGATGAAATCGACTAGATTTTCGAGGGTAAGAATCGCATTTTTCGTAATAATTGCTCTCCATTCGCATCACTGCGAACATTCCCACAATGGCAGTTCACTATATTGAGCGATCAACGCGACGCTTGGCACAAGCATTGCGCAAGCGGATTCATTGAAAGTCTTTCCGAACCTACTTCTAGTAATTTTCGCATGGCAGTCGTTCAACCCCGATATCTACCAGTACCTTATCAGGACTCTGCTGAATCAGGCCGGTTGATTCTGCGTGACGGAAGCACCGCTTCTCTCCGTCTGGCCCATCCTGCGGACCGTGAAGCAATGCGGGAGTTCTTTTCTCGGCTCTCCGAAAATTCCCACAGATTAAGATTCTTTTCTTTCTCACCGCCGAGCGCCAAATTGCTCGAGTCTTTGTGCGACGACTCGGATTTTAGCAAATGCCTTTGTTTGATCGTCACGCGATCGCTGCAAGACAGGTCCCGCATTATTGCCAGCGCCAACTACGTGGCTCATGACGAAACGACCGCCGAAGTCGCTTTGGCCGTGGATGATGCCTTCCAAGGCAAAGGCATAGGCTCGCTGCTGCTGGAGCGCTTGACGGTGCTGGCTGCACAGAATGGCTTTCGGCGTTTTTGGGCCATGACACTGCCTGAGAACCGTCAGATGCTCGATGTGTTCCGTGAATCCGGTTTCGAATGCCGCTCGCGAGGAAACGATGGTTGCGTGGAAATCGATTTCGCCATTACGCCCAGCCAAAGCAGTGTCGCGCGCGCCGAATTTCGCGATCGAGTTGCAACCACTGCTTCGCTTCGTCGATTTTTTCAGCCGAGCTCTATCGCGATCGTCGGCGCATCTCAGAACCCAAAGAACATTGGTACGCGAGTCTTCAACGCCGTCATCAACTCTGGTTTTCGTGGGCCGGTCTATGCAGTCAACCCACGCGGAGATCAGATCGGCTCAGCTAAAGCATATCTGAGCATCAAAGCATTGCCTGAGGCGCCAGAACTCGTAGTTGTGGCGGTTCCGGCTGCTGCCGTGGAAAAAGTCATCGACGACTGCGCAAGCCGGAGCGTGCGTGCTGCGATCGTCATTTCCGCCGGATTTTCCGAGATCGGGAACGAGGGTCGGAATCTCCAGCAACGGTTGCTAGAAAAGATTCGAGGCTACGGGATGCGCATGATCGGACCCAATTGCCTCGGTTTGCTCAACACCGATCCCGCGGTCCGCCTGAACGCGTCCTTCGCTCCAGACTTTCCCGTAGCTGGGAACGTCGCCTTCAGCTCGCAAAGTGGCGCCCTCGGTTTGGCGGTCATTTCTATGGCTCGGGAACGGGGGTTGGGCCTTTCGAGTTTCGTTAGCGTTGGTAACAAGGCGGATATCTCGGGCAACGACCTGCTGCAGTACTGGGAAGAGGACTCGCGCACCAAGGTCATACTTCTGTACTTGGAATCCTTCGGCAACCCGCGCCGCTTCGCGCGCATTGCCAAACGCGTTGGCCGCTTGAAACCCATCATCGCTGTAAAAGCCGGCCGGACACGCGCCGGACGCCGTGCTGCCGGTTCGCACACCGCTGCGTTGGCTGCCGACGATGTCGCCACCGACGCGCTCTTTCAACAGACCGGTGTCATTCGCGCCGACACTTTGGGCGAAATGTTCGATTTCGCCCTCGCAATGAGCAGCCAACCCCTGCCGCGCGGGCGGCGCATCGCTGTACTGACCAATGCCGGCGGCCTGGGCATACTCTGTGCCGACGCGTGCGAAGCCAACGGGCTCACCGTCCAGGAACTTGCCGATGAGACCAAGACACGCTTAAGAGAATTTTTGCCGGCGGCCGCGAGTGTCGGCAACCCTGTGGACATGATTGCATCTGCGGGTCCTGAAGAGTTCCGCCGGGCCGTGGACATTTTGCTGAGTGCACCTGAAATTGACGCGCTCATTGTGCTGACGATCAACGTCGGCCTTCGTTACGACATGGAGTTCCAGCCTGCCCCCTTGCACCGCGACCGCAATAACTTTGGACCGCGGATTGGATTGGCCTACAGCCCGGACGCAGGAACGGCGATTCGGGCCGGCTACGGCGTTTATTACTCACCGATCTTTGAAGCAGCGGCGTTCGAATCTCGAGTTCTGGATGGCTCGCAGATTTCGCAATTATTTCTGCCTTTGACGGGATTACCGGCG
>Ga0207657_10007948_pt1 | contig 10816 bp, 6 predicted proteins | sample KBSC33metaG_FD_184316 | JGI IMG/M metagenome (GOLD analysis project Ga0207657, IMG submission 184316) | Corn rhizosphere microbial communities from Kellogg Biological Station, Michigan, USA - KBS C3-3 metaG (SPAdes) (version 2) | ecosystem: Host-associated > Plants > Roots > Rhizosphere > Soil ... | reverse complement strand
CTCGTGCGCGGCGTCGAAGATGTGGACCACGAGCGCACCGTCAATCTCGCCGGCACCCATTCGCAGATCGAGATAGCTGAACGGCACCGGATGGGCCGACGCGGCCCGCGCTGACAGCACGATCGCCAGACATGCGACGATCGCCCGAGCGGCATGCGCCACCCGGCGCGGCGCGCACGCAGGTGCGCTCTCGACCTTCTGCACCGATCGGCCTGTCACGGCGGGCCAATGGTAACGTACAGCTGTGGAAATCGCCCCCGGCGCGTTTCACTTCAGCCGCTGCCTCGCGCTCGATCGCCAGCGCGCACTGGTCGAAACGTGCCAGGCACTGATGGACGGCGCGGTGCCCGCGTACGTCCCGACCGTGCGCGGCGGCGGACGGATGCATGTGCGGATGCTATGCCTGGGCCGCCATTGGAACGGCCGGACCTATGCGTACGAGCCGGTGCGGTCGGATTTCGACGGTCTCGCGGTGCCGCCCGTGCCGGCGCTGTTCCGCGAGCTCGCGCGCGAGGTCGCCGCATCCGCCGGCATGACGCTCGACCCCGATCTCTGCATCGTGAACTTCTACGATGCCGGGGGTCGCATGGGAATGCATCAGGACAAGGACGAGAGCGCCGCGTCGCTGGCGGCCGGCGTGCCGGTCGTGTCGATCTCGCTCGGGGACACGGCGCGGTTTCTGTTTGGCGGGCTGAAGCGGCGCGATCCGGTGACGCCGTACCTGCTCGAGTCAGGCGACGCGTTCGTCTTCGGCGGGCCCGCGCGCCTTCGGTATCACGGCGTAACGAAGATCCTGCCGGGCACGGCGCCGGCGGCCTTGGGCGTGAGCGGCAGGTTCAACCTCACGCTGCGCCAATATTAGGCGGGCCTGACGTCGCGCCTCCTTGCTGTTCATTCGTATCGCAGCGCCATCGTCGGATTCACGCGCGTGGCGCGGCGCGCCGGAATATACCCGGCCAGCAGCGCGACCAGACCGAGGAGTACCGCGGCTCCTGCGATGGTCGCCGGATCGTTCGGCGTAATGCCGTACAGCTGGGTCGTAACCAGCCGGCTCAGGCCGAATGCCGCCGCGAGGCCGAGCACGATGCCGCCGCCGACGAGCCACAGCACCTCGCGCATCACCAGCCAGATCACGTTGCCGGCGACGGCGCCGAGTGCCATGCGGACGCCGATTTCGCGCGTGCGGCGCGCGACCGTGTAGGCCATCACGCCGTAGAGGCCAATCACCGCGAGCAGCGTCGCCAGGACGCCGAACGCCGTCGACAGCGTCGCGATCAGGCGCTCGTTGAGCAGCGACTGATCGATCTGATGCTCGAGGGTGCGCATGTTGTAGACGGGTACGTTCGCGTCGATCTCGCGCACGACCTGGCGCACGGCGCCGTACGCCGCGCTCGGTTCGGCCGTGGTGCGCACGTACACCACCGAGCCGCCCGCGAAGTCATTTTCGAGGAACGGGACGAACACCTGCTCGGGGATCTCGTCGCGCACGCCGGTGTACTTCGCGTCCTTCACCACGCCCACGACCTCGATCGGCGTCGGCGTGCCCGGATCGATGCCGAAGCCGAAATGGCGTCCGATGGGATCGCGATCGCCGACGTAGTGCTTGACCCAGCTCTCGTTGACGATGGCGACGCGATAAGGCGGCGGCGTATTCGAGTTCTGATCGCGCGGCGGATCGTTGCGTTCGTCGCGCGCGTCGAAGTCGCGGCCGAGCAGCAGCGGAATGCCCATCGCGGCGAAATACCCGGGGCTGATGGCGTTGCAGTACGGATCGGGCACCTCGCCCGGCTTCGCGGTGTACCCGTCGACGGTGATCCAGCTGTCCCACTCGTTGCCTTCGAGCAGGCCGATGTTGGCGAACGCGGCGCCGGTCACGCCGGGCACCGCGCGGATGCGATCGGCGACCTGCTTGGTGAACTGCTTCGTCCGCTGCGGCGTATATCCACTGAGCGTCGGCGACAGATTGAACGCGATCAGGTTCTCCGTCTTCAGGCCGAGGTCGAGCGTCCGCAGATTGCGAAGACTCCGGATGAAGAGGCCCGCGCCGATCAGCAGCAGCACCGACACGGTGACCTGCGCGACGACCAGTCCTTTGCGCACGCGGACGCCGGCGCCGCCGCCGATCACTGCGCCGACCTGATCCTTCAAAGTAGGCGCGAGGCTTGGTTTCGTCGATCGCAGCGCCGGCACGAGCCCGAAGAGCAACCCGGTGACCAGCGACAGCGCGAAGTTGAACAGCAGCATGCGCAGATCGAGCGCGCCGGAGATGACGTGCGGCGTGTCGGACGTCGGCAGGAAATTCAGCAGCGACTTGGTCGTCCACGCCGAGACGAAAAGCCCGAGCAGGCCGCCAAGCGTGGCGAGCAGCAGACTCTCGACGAGGAGCTGCGACACGATTCGCCCGCGGTTGGCGCCGAGGGCGAGCCGGACGGCGATCTCCTTCTGCCGTGCGGCGGCGCGCGCGATGAGAAGGCTCGCGACGTTCGCGCACGCAATCAGGAGGACGCCGGCGACGATGCCCATCAGCAGCCAGAGCGGCTGCGAGAGCTGTTGACGAATCGGGGAGCGTCCCTGCGCCGCCGGCAGCACGTCGAGCTGTCCTTTCAGAAAGCGTTCGCGCATCTCGGCGGACGCGTTGCGAAACGCGGGCTGACGCACCTCTTCCTCGAGCAGCGTGTGGAAGAACGGCTGCAGCGCCGCCTTGACGCGTTCGACGCTGATATCCGCCTTGCGGCGCGCGAAGACGTTCACCCAGCGGCTGCGGCGATTGTCCATGTCGTCCCAGTTGGGTGTCATCTGGGCTTTCATCATGATCGGCACGCGCACGCTGGGAACGTAGCCGATGTCGACCCCGTCGAAGCCGCGCTGCGAGACGCCGATGACGACGAATGGATAGCTGTTGATCGTCAGCGTGCTGCCGATGATTTTCGGATCGGCGCCGAAGCGGTTGCGCCAGTAGTCGTAGCTCAGGACCGCGACCATCGATCCGCCGCGCACGCGATCGTCCTCCGGGCCGATCACGCGTCCGGCGGCGGCGCCGACGCCGAGCGTTTGAAAGTACGTGCCTGACACCAGCTCGCCGGGGACACGCTCGGTCTGGCCATTGACGCCGACGTTCATCGCCACCGTGCGGCGTGCGAACATGCCCGAGAAGAGCGAAGGCGTCTCCGCCGACTGCTGATCGACGACCGGCGTGCTCACACGCGGCAGCGCCGGCGCGCCGCCGCGGTCGACGAAGTTGTCGCGGAAGTCCTCGTACATCGGGAACGACAGCATGTTGCCGCCCGAGTTGCTGCCGTAGTGATTGCGCGGTCCGCTGAAGAGGATGAGCTGCTCCGGATGTTTGACCGGGAGCGACTGCAGCAGCACTTCGTTGACGAGCGTGAAGATCGCGGTATTGGCGCCTATCCCCAGCGCGATCGACAACAGCGCAACGACGGTGAAAACGGGTGAGCGCAGCAGGCCGCGCCATGCGTAGCGGAGGTCGCGGGAAAGCATCGTGGGAAGTTAGACGGAAGGGAGCGGCGCGGGGTTGACTTCGGACGCCAAGTGGCCGATGGTGAAGACGCCTGCATGAAGCGCTCCCGCGCGTTCGCCGTCATCAGCGTTCTCGCCATCGCCGTTCCGCTGGCGGGACAATCGGCGTCAGACATCGACGTGAGCCGCCGGCTCACGGGTGCGACGCTCGTCGACGGCCAGTCCTATCGATATGTCTCCGAGCTCACCGACACGTTCGGCAGCCGCCTGACCGGTTCGGCGGCGTATCAACACGCGGCGGAGTGGGCGGCGGCGCAGTTCAATGCGGCCGGCATCGCGGCTGTGAGCGCTGAGCCCTTCACCATCGACCGCGCATGGGAGCGCGTCACCGCGCGTGGACGTCTGATTTCTCCGGTGGCTCGCCCGCTGCACGTGGAGTCGCTCGGGTGGATGCCGTCCACGCCCGACGGCGGCGTCGAAGGCGAGGTCGCACTCGTCGCCGATCTCGCCCCGCAGAACCTCGCCGCCGCGTCGTTGAAGGGCCGCATCGCGTTCATCGCCGCGGGCGGCTTCGGCGAGTCGGCCGAACGCGCCGTGCTTCGCGACCGCCTGGACGAGCGGCTCCGCACCGCGGGTGCGATCGCCGTGCTCTGGCCTGACAGCGCCGCGGGCAATGTGCTCGCCGCGCGCTCGCCCGGGTTCGGGACGACCAGCCTCGGCGTGCTGCCGTCGGCGCAGGTGGGCCGTGAAGATGGCCAGCTGATTCGGCGCCTGCTCGACAAAGGACCGGTCCGCCTCGCGATCGAGCTGCGCAACCGCGTCTCGTCCGCGCCGGTCGTCGTGAACAACGTCATCGCGGAGATTCGCGGACGCGAGCGTCCGGACGAATGGGTGATCGTCGGCGCGCACCTCGATTCGTGGGACTTCGCGACCGGCGCGCAGGACAATGGCACCGGCGTGGCGATGGTGCTCGATGCCGCCCGCGCGATTGCGGGGTTAGGGCGCCCGCCTCGCCGCTCGATTCGGTTCGCGCTCTGGGGCGGCGAAGAGGAGGGGCTCGTCGGATCGCTCGCGTACGTGCGCGCGCACGAAGCGGAGCTGTCGCGGTGCGTGGCCAACATCAACACCGATGGCGGCTCGGGGCGGGTGCTCGGCTTCTTCACGCCGGGCCGGCGCGATGTCGCCGCCGCGTGGCGGCCGCTCGGTCGGGCGCTGCTCGCCGATCTCGGCGCGGCTGATATCGATCTCAGCATGCGCTACGCGTTTCAGTCCGACGATGGGCCGTTCATCCTGCGCGGCATTCCGGCGCTCGATCTGAATCCGGACGATTCCAAGTACGACGAGGTGCATCACACGACGAGCGACACGCTGGACAAAGTCGATCGGCGCGATCTCGCGATCGGCGCGGCGGCCGTTGCGATCGCCGCCTATGCGATTGCCGACGCGGAGCGCCCCATCGCGCCGCATCTGGATCGCGCGGCGGTCGCCGCCATGCTGACGGCGGCGCACATCGACCGTCTGCTGCAGGTGTACGGTCTCTGGACGCCTGCGTCTCCGTAGGGCGACGCTCGGCTGAAGCTTCGCGCGACACGCTCAATCACATCACTGTCAGACCACGAAGGCACGAAGGACACGAAGCACACGAACGTTGGATCTGCACGGAACAAACTTCGTGACTTCGTGTTCTTCGTGGTTCACGCTGTTCGTCGGCTTCTAGAACAACAGCCGCGCGCCGAGCTCGATCCGCCGCGGCGCCGCCGCCGATGTCGCCTGTCCGAAGAACGGCGACGTCTCGACACCGCTGAAATTCAGCGCGTTGAGATGATTGGTCAGGTTGTAGCCCTGCGCGTACAGCTCGAGCCGATAACGCGAGCGCGTCCCGTCGCCTGAGGGCATGCCGCGCAGCGGATCGGCGTCGCCTCCGCGGATGATGTTGACCTGGGGAGTCTCGGGACCGGACCGCGGCGGGCCACCGAAGCCGATCGCCCACGTGAGCCGCGCACCGATGTCGACGAGCATCGTGCCGCGTGCGCTGTTGCGTGTCACACCCGCCGGACGATCGTTGCTGACGGTGTCGCCGTTGTCGTCGAAGCCGGTGGTGATGGTGTAGGGCAGGGCGGACTGCACCCGCACGGCCGTCCCCAGCATCACGTGCTTCGTCAGCGGAACGCTGGCCAGGCTGCTGAAGCGATGGCGCACGTCATTGGCGGCGGGGCCACGCTCGGCGGCGAGATTCCGGCTGTCGGCCGGGAGGCTGAATGGACCGTCGGTTTCGTCGATGGCGCGCGACAACGCGTAGTTTGCGCCGATGAAGATGCGCCGGTCGGGTCTCCCGTAATTGACATTGAGAAACATCGCGTCGAATGACGAGGCGGCAATCGATTCGACCTCGGTGATCGTGCCGGCGGTTGGATCGGGACGGACGCCGCTGGGCAGCGGTGCATTCACGTTCACGCCGCGGAGCAGGTGGCCGCCGCGGCGACGCACGAGCGTGGCGCTGGCACGCACGCCGCCGGGCAATTGTCGGTCGACCGCGAGCGTTCCTTCTTTGAGCACCGGTTGCTGCAGGGTCGGCGAGAGCTGCACGCGGCCTGACGGCAGCACTAGCGCGCGGCCGCTGGCCCCGGCATTCGGATAGCCGGGCTGCACGATGGTTTCGATTTGCTGATGCGCGCCGTCGAGCTGAACCGCTTGCTCGTAGCTCTGTGCGTCGAACCAGTCGAAGAAGACGCCGCCGCCGCCGCGAATCGTCGTCGCGCCACTCTTGAACGGCGACCACGCGAAACCGCCGCGCGGGCCCGCGTGCAGCCCGCCGATGTGCTGCTGCGTTTCCTCGCGAATGCCGCCGCTGAGTGTGAGCGCCTTGAGCGCGCGGTAATCGTCCTGCACGTAGACGCCGGTCTGGACTTGCGAGGCCGACACGCGCGGGTCGCCCATGTTGCGCGTGAACGTGGTGGGCTGCGACGCGGCGAACGCGGCCAGGCTCGCGAAGGTGAACGTGCCGGTGCCGTTTCGCTGCACATCGTACTCATACCGTCCCGCGTCGATCAGGATCCCGGCTCGCAGCGCGTGTTTCCCCGCGGTGATGTCGAGATCGTCGGCGAGCTCGACTTCGCCCGCCGTCTGTGATCCGTCCAGCTGCGCACCGCCCGAATCGAACGCGTTGAGCACGAGCACCGCTGGTGCCTGACTCGCCGGCGCGAACATCGTCTGCTGCGATCGCCATTGAAAGCGGAATTCGTTGTACGCGGTCTTGCCCAACGCGCCGGTGACCGACGCGCGCAGCAGGCGTTCGTTCAGCGTCTGCTGATAGCCGCGCTCGGCGAGATCGAAATCGCCAACGCCTTGATTGTCGAGGCGATTGTGATTCGACTGCGCCTCGGCGCGCAGCATCTGCTTCGGCGTCAAGGCATGCTCGACGCGCGCGGACACGTTCATCGCGTCGCTCGGTCTGCGGATCGAGTCCGACAGGTACCTGGAGGGCAGCGCGGCGACGATGGTCTTCGCGTCGAACGCATCGACGCCGGTCGCCGTCAGCGCCACAGATGTGTGCTTCTTCCACACCGGGCCGCTGAGCGACAGACTGTAGCGCTGGTTCCGTTCGTCGCCCTTGACCGGCGCGAAGGCGTTGCGCGCGGTCAGCGTCGAATCGCGGAAGCCGGCATTGGTCGATCCTTTCCAGTTCTCCAGTCCCGGCTTGGTGATGATGTCCACCGAGATGAACCCGGGCTCGTGCGTGTCGGCGGCGAACATGTTGCGGTGAAAGCGAATCTGCGCGATCTGATCCTTCGGCGGGAGCTTGCCGCCGCGGAAGCCGTTCACGCGCATCACGGCGCCCGGCCCCGCCATGTCCTGGAGCACGCGCTCCATCTCGTCGGGATCGTCGGGCAGTTCGTTCACGGCATCCGGCCCCAGCACGGTGGCGAACGCGTCGCCGCGCGGGTCGAGCGCCGAATCGCGCGGATCGCGGCCCACCTGGATCGTTTCGGCGACTTTCGCGATCGCCAGCTTCACGACCTGCGCATTGTCGCCGGCACGCACGCGCACGTTGCGCGCGTCCTGCGGTTCGAAACCGGGCGTCTCGACATGGATCGTGTACCGTCCCGGCAGCATCCCGGTGAACACCGCGATGCCGCGATCGCCGGTGTCGCGCTCGGAAATGGGGTCGTACCTCTTTTTCGCAGAGTCGTCCGGGAAAAGGGGAACGACCCCATTGCCTGACGCCGCGCCCGCCGTCCCGACGCGCACGTGCGCGCCGACGATGACGGCGCCGCTCGGGTCGACGACGGTCACGCGCAGCACGCCCGCGGCGTCCTGCGCCCGCGCGCCAGCCGCGCTCAGCATCGCGAACAGGAGAACGATCGTCAGGCGCATCGGCTATTTCGTCGAGAACGTCTCCGGCTTGAACGCCGGATTCACCTTGAACGACGACAACGTCCATTCCTCGGCCGGCTTGCCGTCGATCGACCGCGAGACGTGATGCGGCAGCCAGACGCCGTCGACGGGCTTGTAGTCATCGAGATACAGGTTGATGTCGACGATGTGCGGCGTCGTGGGCGGCTCGATCCCGCCGCGGCCCGCGTCGCCGTGTCCGCCCGCGGCCGGCGGTCCGCCTCGTTGGGCGACGATGCGCATTTGCGGCGCCGCGCCCCGGTAGGCGAGCATCAGCGGGCGGTGCGTCGACCGATCGAGGAACAGCCGCACCGAAAAGCTGCCGGATCCCCTTGCATCGATCACGTCGGCGCGGCCGTCCGCGGCTTCCGCTTCTCCCGCGTACGACAGCTCCAGCGGGAACGACGGTGTCGACGTCAGCAGGAACGCCAAAACCGTTCGCGCCATGTCGGCGCGCGCGTTGCGCAGCGCCTGCGCCTCGGCATCGCCGGTCGGCGGCGGCGGCATGCGGATCATCGCTCCCGGCGGCGCATTCACCGCATGCTGATCGCGCAGCAGCGCGTCGCCGTTGAGCCCGACAGCAGAGACGATCGTGAAGTCGCCCATCGGCCGCATCGACTCGGTGCGCAGCAGCTTGTCCGGCATCTCCAGCGCGATCGTGAGATCGCCCGAGAGCTGCCGATCATCGAGCTCGCGGGTGAAGGTGCCGCTGCACGACAACGCGTGGACCGCCGCCAGCCGGCCGTCACCGCCCAGCGCGGCGCGCGCCTGTTGCAGAAGCGCCGTGGCTTTCGTGTCGCCTACCACCTGCGCGGCGACGGTCGCGATCGTGAGGCCAACGGAGAGCAGAGACATCAGCAGCCGAAACATCGTGTCACCTCGAGGCTTGCGCGGACGGATGCGTCAGCCGCGCCGTGGTGAGTATGACGATGGCGGCGGCGCGAAGTTGTTATCTCTCCGCAAGCGTTTTGTAAGAGATGTAAAGCGCGGGACCGGCGCTGGAGTCTTCGCATACACTGCGGGCATGCCGCGCCGAACCATCGGGCCGCTGCTCGTCGCCGCGCTTCTCCTCGTGCTGCTGGCGGCGCTGGCCACCTTGCAGTACCGATGGCTGGGGCAGGTGAGCGACGCCGAACGCGATCGACGGCGCGCCACGCTCGACGCGCGCGCGTCGGCGTTCGTCGGCGACTTCGATCGCGCGATCACCGGTGTGTACATGGCATTCCAGGCGACGCCCGCGCAGATCGAGAACGGCGATCGTGCGGCCGCGTTGAGCGACGCACTGACGCGTGCCAGCGCGGCTGGTCCCGCGCTGGTGAAGGAGGTGTACGCGTTCGATCGATCGGCGCCGCCTCAGCTCACGCGACTCGACGCGGTGCACCGCGCGCTCGTACCCGTCGAATGGCCGTCTGCGCTGCAGGACGTTCGAGCGCGTCTCGATCGCGCCGGTTCGCAGGCGCCGGAGAAGTGGCCGGTCCTCTTGTCCGAGCCGATCGACCCTGACGTCCCCGCGCTGATTGTGCCGATTCCGCGGCTCCAGCGTCTCGAGACGGGTGGACACCTGGCCGTCCTCCCCGATCCAACCGTCGTCGTCCGCGCGATCATCGTCGTGCTCGACGTCGATCGGCTGCGCGACCAGCTGATCGAACCGTTGGTCGTCAGACATTTCGGTGAGACGGCCAGCTCCGAGTACGACGTGACGATCGCGCGCGGGCCCGCGGCCCACGACGTCGTGTATACGTCGGCGCGCGAAGGCGCGAACGCGGCGCGCGCGCCGGACGTCAGCGTCGGGATGTTCAAGCTGCGCATGAACGATCTGCATTTTGCGGTCGCGGGGACCAGCGCGGCGCGAAAACCGGCGATGGAGAAGTTCGCGATCACGATCGTGCGGCAGGGGACCGCGATGGCACTCCGACCGTCGACGATGGACGGCGAGTCGGCCGGATGGCGGCTCTCGATTCGAGGCCGCAGCGGGTCGCTCGACGCGCTGGTCACGGCGTCGCGCCGCCGCAATCTGGCCATCAGCCTCGGCATTCTGGGTGTGCTCGCCGGCAGCGTCATCCTGATCATCGGATCCGCGCAGCGCCAGCAGCGGCTTGCGCGGCAGCAGATGGCATTCGTCGCCGCGGTGTCGCACGAGCTGCGCACACCGCTGGCCGTGATTCGCTCCGCCGGTGAAAATCTCGCGGACGGCGTCGTCGCAGACAGTCAGCAGGTCAGACGATATGGCGCGCTCGTCGAGAGCGAAGGGCGCAGGCTCTCCGCGATGGTGGAGCGCGTCATGGAGTTCGCCGGCATCTCGTCGCGGGCCGCGCGTCACACGATTGCCGACGTCGATATGGACCGCGTGGTGGCCGACGCGGTCGATGGCGTCGGGGCCGATGCGCGCGAGCGCGACGTACGCGTCCACGTGCGCGTTGACGCGTCGCCGCATGTCATCGCCGGCGACGCGGACGCGCTGCGGTCGGCCGTGCAGAATCTGGTGGGGAACGCGGTGAAATACAGTCCGCCTGGCGGCACCGTCGACGTCGACGTGAACGCCGTCGACGAATCGATCGGCGTTCGCGTGATCGACCGCGGCCTCGGCATCGACGCCTCGGATCTGCCGCACATCTACAAGCCGTTCTTTCGCGGACGGCGCGCACTCGACGCACAGATTCGCGGCTCTGGCGTCGGACTCACGATCGTCCGCCACATCGTCGACGCGCACCACGGCCGCCTGCACGTCGAGAGTCGGCCTGGCGAAGGGACGACGGCGACAATGGAGCTGCCGGCGGCAGGGATGAAGTCCGGCCTGCCGGCGAGCGCGGCATCGTGACCGGCCCGCGTGTGCTGCTCGTGGAAGACGAGGCGGGCCTTCGGCTGACGCTCGGCGATCGGCTCGCCAGCGAGGGGTACGTGGTGGACACGGCGGATGACGGTGAAGTCGGGCTGGACCGCCTCGTCT
>Ga0207657_10007946_pt1 | contig 10816 bp, 7 predicted proteins | sample KBSC33metaG_FD_184316 | JGI IMG/M metagenome (GOLD analysis project Ga0207657, IMG submission 184316) | Corn rhizosphere microbial communities from Kellogg Biological Station, Michigan, USA - KBS C3-3 metaG (SPAdes) (version 2) | ecosystem: Host-associated > Plants > Roots > Rhizosphere > Soil ... | reverse complement strand
TGTTGCTCGTGGTCGCGCAGGCCGTGAACGGCTGGTCGATTTCAGGCGTGGGGACGATGCAGTCGGGGTTACCGTTCAGCATCACCGACAGCCGCGGCGGGACGATCTACGGTGCGTCGTCGTACGCGCAGTTCGCGCCTGGAATGGGCCCCGGCGACGCTGCACGCTCCGATCCAACGTTGAATCAATACTTCAACACGGCCGCGTACGTCGCGCCGCCTCGTATCGGCGATGGCACCGGGTTTGGAAATTCCGGCAGGAACTATCTGCGCGGTCCTGGGCAGATCAATTTCGACATGGCGCTGGTCAAGTTGTTTCCGATCGGCGCCGACCAGCTGGAGTTCAGAGGCGAGATCTTCAATGTCTTCAATCGACCGAATTTCGGATTGCCCGGCACCAACCTGGGTTCGCCCGCAAGCTTCGGGGTGATTTCGAGTACAGTCGTTGCGCCGCGCATCATGCAATTCGCGTTGAGGTTCCGATTCTGATCAGCGCCGCGTGCGCGACTATCAAGACAATTAGCCGCGGAGACGCAGAGGCGGACGCGAACCCTGGGCTGAGCGGTCGGCGTTGCTGACTTAGAACTGCTCCTTCTCTGTGACTCTGCGTCTCCGTGGCAATTTGATACGTGTCTTCGTGTCTTCGTGGCCTTCGTGGTTAGAAGTGAAACCGCAGTCCGACGTGCACGACCCGCGGCGGCTGCACCGCCGTCGGGACGCGCCACAACGGGCTGGTGACATCGAACTCTTCCACCTGGATGTTCTGGTTGAAGATGTTGTAGACATCGAGGAGCGCGTCGAACCGGTAGCCGCCGAACGTGAAGCCCTTGCGCAGCCGGCCGTCCACAGTCATCGTGAAGGTGAACCGCGTGCGGCCGTTGCGGAACGCGCGAATCGCTTCAGGCCCCTGATTGAGATTGGCCGCGATGACGTTGCGCGTGAAGTGCTCGCCGTCCTGATACCGCGCCGCGATCCCGAGATGGATGTCGGCGGGAAAGCTGTATACCGCTGACGTCTTGATCGTGTAGCCGCGCTCGGTGAAATCGCGCCCCTCTGCGTACGTCCGCGCGTTCGGATCCGTGAACAGCTCGCCGATCACGCCGTAGTCGTTCTCCGTCGCCTGGAAGCCGCGGTTCCCGGAGAGCCCCTCGGAGCGGCCTGCCGTGGCGCCGAAGAGAAAGAACAAGCGATCGGTCTGCGTCTGTCCGGTGATGTCGACGCCGACGTACGTCGTCTGATCGTTTGCCGGATTCGTGAGCAGATAGCGATCGGCCCCGAAGGTCGCCGGCGAACGGTTGTAGACCGGCAGCTGCTGAACCGTGTTGTTGTATCCGGGATCGGCGATGTAGCTCACGGCGTACGAAGAATCGGGGACGCCGACGTCGACGAGGCCGGCCATCTGACGCTCGCGCCGAGCCGTGGCGGTGAGACGCATCACGGTGCGTGCGCGCGGCCGCGATTCGAAGCCGAACGTTATCTCGTCCATGTGGGGCCGCTTCAACGCCGGATCGATCGCGCTGAACGCGTTGCTGCCGCCGGTGCCCGGGCCGACGCGCGCGATGAGCGCGCCGATGTCGCTCGGCCGCACCGTCGCCGCGCTCGCGGCGCCGGTCCATCGGTACACGGATCCGGTGGGCGCGTTCGGGTCGCCGTAGGCGAGCCAGTCGAGCGGCAGCTCGTACCCGTATCGGCCATAGCCGGCAAACGCGGCGAGCCCGAGCACCTGCGTGATGTCCCAGCGAACGCTCGCGCGCGGAAACAGATCCTGCCAGCTCACGCTGCTGGTCGATCCGGCCGCCGAACCGGTGACGCTCTCGAAGCGCAGACCGAGATCCGCCGCAACGCTCGGCAGCAGCTGCACGTGATCTGCCGCGTACGCCGTCAGCGTCGCCGAGCGCCACTGCGATTGCACGCCGGAATCGATGAAGCGCCACACGCGTGCGGGCTCGCCGTCGATCAGCTCGCCCACTTGCCCGGCGAACGACGGTTGCGAGGACACGCGTCCGAGCGTCGCCGTCGCGCCGACGCTTGAGACGTGGCGGAAACCGAGCGCCTCGAACGGTTGCGGCGTCAGATGCGCGCCGACGGTGCCGCTCTGCTGGGTTCCGTCGCCGGGCGACAGCAGTTGATCGATCGGTCCCTCGCTCAATCGGTCCGCGACGATGATCGAGGAGGGCGCCAGCTGCGGACGCTGCCGCCGCATCGCCCAACCCGCGAAGATCCGCCACGAAAGCGCATCAGCCGCTGTGTGCGCCCACGTCGCCTGACCGAGCGCGGAAATGTCGTGCTCGCTCGACTCCGGCTGCGCGAACGCGATGTGATGCTCGTACGGATACATCGTCCGCTGGCCGGATGCGACGATGCGGACCTCGTCCTGTGGGTTGGGCGTGAACACGATGTGCGCGAAGCCGGAGACGATGCTCGAATCGATCGGCGTTCGGGCGGTGCGCTCGAATTGGCTGCTCTGTCCGACGTTGGCGGCGAAGACGACGCCGAGTCGGCCGGGAATCACCGGGCCGCTCAACAGCAGGCTGCCATCCTGCCATCCGTTGATGCGCTGAATCGCCGGCGGCGTGCTGCCGGTGCGGCCCGCCTGCAGGCCAGGCGGTGCGAAGAACCCTTCGACGCTGCGGGTCCATTCGGCCGACGGGCGCCGCGGCGTCAGCGTGATCGCCACGCCCGGCGCATTGACGTCGACCGGCATCAATCCGGTTTGCACGCCCACGTGCTCCCACTCCAGCACGCCGGGCATGAACAGCGGCGTTCCGCTGCCGCTCGGATCGGTCACGCTGATGTCGCCGATGCGAAACTGCGTCTGCGTCCAGGTGCTGCCGTGCGCGCCGATGCGCGCCGGCTGCGCCATGCCGAGGCCGCCGGTGTCCATGCGGCTCGAGATCACATCAGCCGGCATCGTCTCCAGCAGTGAATAGAGATCGGAGCTGGAGGGCAGATCCGTGAGCGCGACTTCGGGAATGTCGGTGACGAGCATCGGCTGCGGGCGCGAGACCGGCTCCGATGCCGCCGTCGTCGTTTGCGCGTCGAGCGCCGCGGCGCCGCCGGCAATCGCCAGGAGCACGACGATGGCACGCACGAGGATTGGATAGAATCGAATCATGGCTGATGTCATCGATACCGCTGCGCTCTTCGACGCGATCAAGGCCGGCGAATTCGAACGCGTGAAGGCGATGGTGACCGCCAACCCGGCGCTCGTCACCGCGCGCGCGCGGACTGGTGAAAGCGCGATCCTAACCGCTGTCTACCATCAACAGAAGGAAATTGCGAACCTGCTGGTGGCTCGCGGCGCGCCGCTGACGATCTTCGAGGCGTGCGCCGCCGGCGAAGTCGAGCGCGTGGAGCGGCTGCTCGACGAGGACGGTCTCGCCGCCGCCGCCTACAGCGACGATGGCTGGACGCCGCTGCACCTGTCGGCTTTTTTCGGCCACGCGAAGATCACGGAGATGCTGCTGGCGCGCGGCGCCGACGTCCGCGCGCGGTCGCACAATTCGACCGGAAACACGCCGCTGCATGCCGCGCTCGCCGCCAATCACAAGATGGTGGCCGGCCTGCTGCTCGGCGCCAGCGCCGACGTGAACGCCGCCGACGCGGCCGGCTGGCGTCCGCTGCACCTCGCCGCGGCGAACAGCAACCTCGAGTCGATGAAGCTGCTGATCGCGCAGGGCGCCGACGTGAACGCGCCCAACGGCGAAGGCTTGACCGCATACGCGCTCGCGCAGCAGAAGAATCAGCGCGAAGCCGCGGCCCTGCTCCGTCGCCATGGCGCGTAGTGATCAGTAGCCGTGGACAGTGGCCAGTCTCTCCGCTGACCACTGACCACTGACCGCTACTTTCTCTCGATAGTCACCGTCTGAATGGTGATCGGTTTCAGCGGGCGATCGCCGGGTTTGCTCGTTGCCGTGCCGCCGATTTTCTTCACCACGTCCATCCCGTCGGTGACTTCGCCGAATACGGTGTGCCTGTTGTCGAGCCACGGCGTCGCCGCGAGCGTGATGAAGAACTGGCCGCCGTTCGTGTTCGGACCGGAGTTTGCCATCGACAGGACGCCCGCCTTGTCGTGGCGGCGCTTCGGGCTGAACTCGTCGGCGAACTTGTAGCCCGGTCCGCCGGTGCCCTGTCCGAGCGGATCGCCGCCCTGAATCATGAAGCCGTCGATCACGCGGTGAAAGATCGTGCCGTTGTAATACCCGCCGGCGCCCGCTTTTCCCGTGCGCGGATCGGTCCACTGTTTCGTGCCTTCGGCGAGGCCGACGAAATTGGCCACGGTCTTCGGTGCGTCTTCGTCGAACAACTGAATAGTGAACGGGCCTTCGGTCGTCGTGAAATGCGCCAGTAACATTGATATGCTCTCTTTCCAGAATGCCCCGATCATATCGCTACCTGCACTACGACGTCTTCACCGATCACCTGTTCGGCGGCAATCAGCTCGCGGTGTTCCTCGACGGCCGCGGCCTGTCGACCGAGACGATGCAGGCGATCGCGAAGGAGATGAACTTCTCCGAGTCGACGTTCGTGCTGCCGGCGGCGCAGCCCGACACCGACGCGCGCATGCGCATCTTCACACCCGGCGAGGAGCTCCCGATGGCGGGACATCCGACGATCGGCAGCACGTTCGCGCTCGCGCGCAGCGGCGCGATCGAAGCGGGCCGCGACCGATTCGTGTTCGGTCTCGGCATCGGTCCGGTGCCGGTTGCGCTCACGTGGCGCGGCGCCGATCTGAGCTTCGCGTGGATGACGCAGCCGAATCCGACATTCGGCGAGCCGATTGCGAAGCCGTCGGCGGCCGCGGCCGCGCTCGGGCTCTCCGAGCTCGCGGTGGCGGGTACGGGCCTGCCGGTGCAGGTCGTGTCGTGCGGCGTCCCCTTTCTGTTCGTGCCGCTCGCGACGCGCGCCGCCGTCGACAGCGCCTCCTTGCAGCGCGCGGACTTCGATCGATTTCGCGAGGAGACCAAGACCGAGGCGCACGGCATCTTTCTCTTCTCGACGCAATCCGGGAAAGACAAAGCCACGGTGTACAGCCGCATGTTCGCGCCTGACCTGGGCGTCGGCGAAGATCCAGCGACCGGCAGCGCGAGCGGACCGCTCGGCTGCTATCTGGTGCGGCACAACGTCGTGCCGCTCGAGAAAGCAGGCGCGATGCTCAGCCTGCAAGGCGCGAAGATGGGCCGTCCGAGCCACGTGCACATCGCGATCGAGGGGGCCGGCGAGAAGATCACCAGCGTCCGCGTCGGCGGCGAGGCGGTGCTGGCAGGCGAGGGAACGTTGTATGTAGGGTGACGGGAGCGGGATCAGGGATCAGGGCGGGCCGACACACAGGTCGGCCCCTACAATGATCGGTAAAGGAGAAGACATGAACGTCCGTTCGATTTCGTTGGTCGCATCGGGAATCATGGTGGCGGCCTCGCTCGCGTTTGCGGGGCAGGCGGGCAAGGTGGACTTCAGCAAGGCGAAACTGAAGACGCCGTCGCAACTCAATGAAACGGCGCCGGCGACCTACAAGGCCGCGTTCGACACCAGCGCCGGATCCTTCGTCGTCGAAGTGCACCGCGACTGGGCGCCGAAAGGGGCCGATCGCTTCTACAACCTGGTGAAGAACGGCTTTTTCGACGACGCGCGGTTCTTCCGCGTCGTGCCGGATTTCATGGTGCAGTTCGGCATCAGCGGCGATCCGGCGGTCGCCGCCGCCTGGCAGAACGCGAACCTCTCGGACGATCCCGTGAAGCAGAGCAACAAGCGCGGCTACATCACCTTCGCCACACGCGGCCCGAATACGCGGACCACTCAGGTGTTCATCAACTTCAAGGATAACGGCGGCCTCGATCGTCAGGGCTTCGCGCCGTTCGGCCAGGTCGTCTCGGGTATGGATGTCGTCGACAAGATCAACGCGCAGTACGGCGAGCGGCCGAACCAGGGCAACATCCAGAAGGAAGGCAACGCGTACCTGAAGGCCAACTTCCCGAAGATGGACTACATCAAGAAGGCGACGATCGAGAAGTAAACGCATCCACGATTTGGCGATCTACGATTTGGCGATCGATGAGACAGATCGCCAGATCGCCAGATCGCCAGATCGCCAGATCGCCAGATCGCGGCTCCCGCCCCGCCCTCTATAAACCGTCCGTCTTCATCTTTTTGATGTTCTCGTCGAGCGTCGGATTCATCGTGTGCCATTTCGTCGCGCGCTCGTAGGCGAGCGCGACGCGCAGCACGTGCGCTTCTCCATACAGCCGTCCCGTGATCATCAGCGCGCGCGGTGTGCCGTCCACGAATCCGGCTTTGAGGCACGCGGCCGGATGGCCCGTCAGGTTCGTGATGCCGAGCGACGCGCTGCCGGTCGGCGACAGAAACACGTCGTACTGCGACATGAGCGCGTCCATCTGCCGCATCAGCAGCGTGCGCGCACGCTGCGCGCGCAGATATTCGACGGCCGGCACGAATCGCGACGTCCGGAAGGTGTTGCCCCACGAGCTGCCCTTGATCTCGTTCACCGCTCCGCTGCGCGTCAGATCGTCGAACGCCGCCGCGCCCTCCGCATCGAGAATGAAATTGATCGAGTTGGCGGGGAAGTCGGGCAGCTCCATCGCCTCGAGCTTCGCGCCTTGCGCGCGCAGCACGTCGAGCGCCGTCTTGAGCAGCGCCGCCTGCTCTTCGGCGCGCCGCTTCGCGGTTTCGGGATCGACGCCGCCGCGTCCGCCGCCGCCTCCCCGTCCGCCGCCAGCCTGCGGCTCGAACTCTTTCGCCACATAGCCGATCTTCAAGCTCGAGAGCGGCACCTCGGGATTCCAGTCGAACGGCGCATCGACGACCGTCCCGTCGCGTCCATCGCTGCCGTAGATCGCGTTGAACACGAGCGCGCAGTCTTCCACCGACCGGCACATCGGCCCAATCTTGTCCATCGTCCACGACAGCGCCATCGCGCCGTGGCGGCTGACGCGGCCGTACGTCGGGCGCAGGCCCACGACGCCGCAGGTGGACGAGGGAGAAATGATGGAGCCGCGCGTCTCGGTGCCGATCGCGAACGCGACGAGTCCCGCCGAGGTCGCTGCGCCCGGGCCCGCCGAGGATCCGCTGGAGCTCGTGTCGGGCGCCCATGGGTTGCGCGTCGATCCGCCGAACCAGACCCCGCCCTGCGCGAGCGCGCCCATCGACAGCTTCGCGCAGAGGACGCCCCCCGCGTCGCGAAGCCGCTCGACGATGGTCGCGTCGCCGTCCGGCACGCGGTGCTCGTACGGTTGAGCGCCCCACGTCGTGCGAATGCCTTTGGTGTCGAAGAGATCCTTCACGCCGAAGGGGATGCCATGCAGCGGTCCGCGATAGTGCCCCGCTTTGATCTCCTTGTCGGCGGCGTCCGCCTGCGCCAGCGCGAGCTCTTCGGTGAGCGTGACCACGCAGTGCAGCGGATCGCCGTAGCGCTTCAGCCGGGCGAGATACATCTTGGTGAGGGCGGTCGAGGTCACCTTCCGCGATTCGATGAGCGACGCGAGCACGGTGACCGGCTCGAACGCGAGGTCCTCGAGGTCCGACGACACCTGAACGCGGGCGGGCCGCGCAATGATCAGCTTGGCATTGCGCGTCGATCGCCCCTTCGGTTCGCTTCCCGGCAGGGCTGGATGAAACGTGACGGCCGGCTCCGTGTCCATTGGGACGTCGAGCTTGCGGAGCTCGTCGTAGCTGTCGCGATTTCGGCTGGCGCCGGGCAGCGCTGCTTCCTCTTCGGCGTCCGTCAGGTGGATGTCGATCACTTCCTCCGCGCCCTTGAGCGCCTCTTTGCCGAATTTCGGCGGCGTGCTGTCGCGTCCGCCCTGCGCGGCCGGTGAGAAGGCCGGCGCAATCGAGGGCGCGAGCGACGGGAGCGCGACCGACGCCGCGACGGCGGCAGGCACGGCCTGGATGAAGCGACGGCGTCCGATTTGCTGACGTTTCGATGCCATGAAACCTCCGGCGGGCTGAAGCCCCGCACTACAAACACGCGGCGGGACTGAAGTCCCGCCTACAACGACGATCCGACGCAGGGAGGGACTTTGAGTCCCGCCCTGCGACCGACCGCAGCTGTTCTAACACAAAACCCGATAAGATCGCTGACACATGGCCGTCGCGCACTCTTCTGCACTGGACGATGCCCTCGCCGCCGTAGCGGCTGGACGGCATCGCGATCCGTTCGCCGTCCTTGGCCCGCACGCCGCCGAGAACGGACGCGATATCGTCGTGCGTGCGTTTCAGCCTGCGGCACGGGCGATCGAGCTGCGTCTGATGTCGACCGGCGCGCTGCTGCCGATGACGCCGCGCGGCGAGTCCGGCGTCTTCGAGGCGGTGGTGCCCGGCGACCCGGCACGACCCGCTTCGCTCGATTACCGCCTTCGGTTCACCTTCCCCGGCGATCACGTCGCCGAAGTGGACGATCCGTATCGCTACGGCCGCGTGCTGACCGATTTCGATCTCCATCTGCTCGCGGAAGGGACGCACTACCGCGCGTTCGAGAAGCTCGGCGCGCACCGCGTCGCCGTGGGCACGACGACGGGCGTGCATTTCGCCGTGTGGGCGCCGAACGCGGATCGCGTGAGCGTGGTGGGCGACTTCAACGGGTGGGACGGCCGTGTCCACGCGATGCGGCACCTGTTGCCGAACGGGATCTGGGAGATCTTCATTCCCGATCTGCACGACGGCGAGAAGTACAAGTACGAGATTCGAACCCACGCCGGCGCGCTGTTGAAGAAGACCGATCCGTTTGGCGTCTCGTTCGAGGTGCCTCCACAGTCGGCCTCGGTTGTGCGCGACATCACGCGCTATCAATGGAACGACCGCGAGTGGATGGCCGCGCGTCCGGCGCGCGGCGGCTGGCTGCCGGAGGCGATGGCGATCTACGAGGTGCATCTGGGGTCGTGGGCGCGTGTGCCGGAAGAAGGCAATCGCTTTCTCACGTATCGCGAGATGGCCGATCGCCTCGTGCCGTACGTGAAGTCGATGGGCTTTACGCACATCGAGCTTTTGCCGGTGATGGAGCACCCGTTTTCGGGTTCCTGGGGCTATCAGGTGCTCGGATTCTTCGCGCCGACCAGCCGATTCGGGCCGCCTGAGGATTTCAAGCGACTCGTCGACGCGTGTCATCAAGCCGGTATCGGCGTGATTCTCGACTGGGTGCCTGGGCATTTTCCAAAAGACGATCACGGCCTGGCGCGGTTCGACGGCACGGCGTTGTACGAGCACGCCGACCCGCGGCAGGGTGAGCACCAGGACTGGGGCACGCTGATCTTCAACTACGGCCGCAACGAGGTGCGCAATTTCCTGCTCTCGAACGCGCTCTTCTGGCTCGAGGAGTATCACGTCGACGGGTTGCGCGTGGACGCCGTCGCGTCGATGCTGTATCTCGATTATTCACGCAAACCTGGCGAGTGGATTCCGAACCGGTTCGGCGGCCGCGAGAACCTCGAGGCGATCGCTTTTCTGCAGCAGCTCAACGCGCTGACCCACGGCGAGCACCCCGGATCGATCACGGCGGCCGAGGAATCCACCGCGTTTCCGGGCGTGAGCCGCCCGGTGCACCTCGGCGGCCTGGGGTTCACCTACAAGTGGAACATGGGCTGGATGCACGACATGCTCGAGTACGCGCATACCGATCCGGTCCATCGGCGCTGGGCGCACAACCTCGTGACGTTCTCCGCGCTCTACATGCACACGGAGAATTTCATTCTGCCCTTCTCGCACGACGAGGTGGTGCACGGCAAAGGCGCGATGCTCGACAAGATGCCGGGCGATCCGTGGCAGAAGCTGGCGACGCTGCGGACGCTGTACGGATTCATGTACGGCCATCCCGGGAAGAAGCTGCTGTTCATGGGCGACGAGCTCGCACAGTGGCGCGAGTGGAGCCACGATCGCAGTCTTGACTGGCATCTGCTCGACGATCCGGGGCACGCGGGGATGAAGGCGTACGTCCAGGCGCTGAACTGGCATTATCGTGCCGAGCCCGCGCTGCACCAGGTGGATTTCGACCCATCGGGCTTCCGCTGGGTCGATTGCAACGACAACGAGAACAGCATCGTGTCGATCGTGCGATACGCGCGCGATCCGCGCGAGTTCGTCGTGATGATCGTCAACTTCACGCCCGTGCCGCGCGCCGAATACCGAGTGGGCGTGCCGGAGCCGGGCTTCTACGCCGAGCTGCTCAACAGCGACAGCGCGATATTCGGCGGCAGCAACGTCGGAAATGGCGGCGGCGTGTCGACCGAGGCGATCGCCGCGCACGGATTCGATCAGTCGGTCCGCCTGACGATCCCGCCGCTCGCGTGCCTGCTCCTGAAAAAGCGCCAGCTCTGATTCGCCACATTCATCACGAAGGCACGAAAGTCACGAAGAACACGAACGTTCTCCGTTCGTGAACTGTCGCCACATCAACCCATGTCCCTTCGACGATCGCGCACCACCGCCGCGGCGCTCGTGACCTTCGCGACGTTCACCGACATCGTCGCCTACTCGATCGCCGTGCCGGTGCTGCCCGACCTGAGCCGGCGCCTGGGTGCGTCGCCGACGATGATCGGCCTGTTGTTCGCATCGTTCGGGGTGACCCTGCTGACGGTGTCCGCGCCGATGGGCGCGGTGTCCGATCGCGTCGGCCGCCGCGCGCCGATGGTCGGCGGCCTGGTCGCGCTCTCCGCGGCAACACTGCTCTTCGCCTTTTCATCCGGTCTGCCGTGGCTGTTCGCCGCGCGCCTCGTGCAGGGCGCCGCCGACGCCGTCACCTGGGTCGTCGGCTTCGCGCTCATCGCCGATCTGTACGGGCCGGACGAGCGCGGACGGGAGCGACTCGT
>Ga0207657_10007944_pt1 | contig 10818 bp, 9 predicted proteins | sample KBSC33metaG_FD_184316 | JGI IMG/M metagenome (GOLD analysis project Ga0207657, IMG submission 184316) | Corn rhizosphere microbial communities from Kellogg Biological Station, Michigan, USA - KBS C3-3 metaG (SPAdes) (version 2) | ecosystem: Host-associated > Plants > Roots > Rhizosphere > Soil ... | reverse complement strand
GCACGACTTCCGCATCCGGCGTGAAGACGCCGACGATCGGGCGAGCGAACAGCACGAAGAGCAGTCCGATGCCGCCGAGGAAGACGAGGTTGTAGCGCGCCGCCTTCCACACCGACGCCTCCGCCCGCTCCGGCTTGCCAGCACCCAGCGCCTGGCCGACCATCGTCGCCGCGGCATTGCTCAGTCCGAACGCCGGCAGCAGCGCGAACGCCACGACCCGGATTCCGATCGTGTAGCCGGCAATCGCGTCGCTCCCGAAGCTGGCGATGATTCGCGTCAGCCCGATCCAGCTCGCCATGCCGATGAACACCTGGAAGGTGGCGGCGGAGGACAGCCGCACGACTCGGCCGATCAATGCCGTGTCGAGGTGGAAATGCCGCGGGAGAATGCGGACGCGCGAGCCCGGGCGCAGCAGCCGGCTGATGGCGAACAGGGCGCCCGTGCTGCGGCCGATCGACGTGGCGATTGCCGCCCCGACGATGCCCATCTTCGGGAATGGTCCCCATCCGAAGACGAGCGTCGGGCCGAGCACGATGTTGATCGCATTCGCGAGCCAGAGCACGCGCATCGCGATGGCGGCATCACCCGCGCTGCGCAGGATCGCGTTGGCGAGATACAGCATCACCACGCTCGCGTTCAATCCGAGCATCACACGCGTGAATGCCACATGCTCGAGCACGCCTGACGTTCCTCCCATCACCCGCAGGAGCTGCGGCGCGAGCCACGCGCCCAGCACGCCGAGAGCCACCGACACGACGAGCCCGAACAGCAGCACCTGCGCGCCGGTGTGCGCGGCGCCATCGGCGTCCTTCTCTCCGATGCGTCGCGCTACCACTGCTCCGGCACCGATACTCAGGCCGACGGCGAGCGCGTAGATGATGGTCATGAACGATTCCGTGAGCCCCACCGTGGCGACGGCGTCGGCGCCGAGATGCGCGACGACGAACACGTCCACGACGACGAACACGCTCTCCATCACCATCTCCAGCACCATCGGCACGGCGAGGATGAAGATCGCGCGGCCGATCGGACCCTCAGTGAAGTCCCTGCCGTGCGCGCCGGACAATGCCTCGCGGATCGCCGCCCAGACCGACGGGGCCTCCACCCTTCGCGGCTCGACCGCCTCCCTGCTGATACTCATGTGAATTCCCTGCTCGTGTATGTGAAGCGGCGCTCAGCCGCGAATGTCCGGAAACGGAATCGCCCCGCCTGCGGGGCTGCGCAGGCGGGGCGATTCATTCGCTCCCTCGGTCGGTAGCGATGCGGACGCTACGACGACCTCGACCCTGCGCGGTGAGCCATGCCCACGACGACGTCCGTCGCGGTCGGGACGAACCCGATCGACGAGACGACGGCATTGGCGGCGGTTCCAGCGAGGATCATCGAAGTACTCCGTGAAGTCGGATGAGCGAGGGAGCCAGTCTAGGCGAGTCCGTCTCTCGCGTCAAGCAGGCGGGCGCAAATCCTAGATGTTCATCAGCGCCGAGATGCTTTCCGCGATCCGCTCCGCATCGGGCAACACTGCGTTCAGGAGCACTTCATGGTACGGCATCGGCACGTCCTCCACCGTGAGTCGCTCCACGGGCGCATCCAGGAACCAGAAAGCTTCTCGCGCCAGCACTGCCGCGATCTCGGCGCCAAATCCGGCCGTCATGGTGTCCTCGTGCACGATGAGGCAGCGCCCGGTCCTGCGCACCGACTCGAGGATCGCTGAACGATCCCATGGCATGATGGTCCGCAGGTCCAGCAGCTCCACGTCGCCACTGAACCGGTCGGCTGCTTCCAGGCAGCGATGCACCATGGCACCCCAGGTCACCACGGTTACGCCATCACCCTCGCGCAACTTCGCCGCGCGGCCGAAGGGGAGAACGTAGTCGTCGCCTGGATAGCGTGCGCTTCCGTCGCTCGTCATGAGCAGCGATCGGTGCTCGAAGAAAATTGTCGGGTTCGGGCTGCGCATCGCGGCGCGCAGCAGGCCACTCGCGTCGGCGGCGTTGGACGGCATCGCCACCTGCCAGCCCAGGGCGTGCGCCCATGTCACCTCGCCGCTGAGCGAGTGCCACGGATCGCCGACATCCTTGCCGAAACCCCCGGGCATGCGGACGACGATCGGCGCCGCGAACTGGTTGGCCGTGCGCCAGCGCATCGTGCCGCAGTTGTTGAGCTGCTCATGCGCCGGATCCGCGTACTTGCGGAACTGGATCTCCGCTACGGGCATCAACCCGCTCACCGCCATTCCCACTGCGCGCCCGATGATGCCTTCTTCCGAGAGACTCGTGTCGAACACGCGCTCGGCGCCGAACCTCTTCTGGAGCCCCTCGGTCACGAGGTGCACGCCCCCCTTGCGGCCGACGTCCTCGCCGAACACGAGGAGCTTCGGGTTCGCCGCCAACTCGCTTGCCAACGTTCGCTTCACCGCCTCCGCGAACCGCACGACCTCGCCATCGGTCGAGACCGTCTCGCTGCCATCGAGCGCGCGTCGTTCGTCATCGGTCAATCCGCCGAACGCCTCCGGATCGCCAGCTTCGCGCGGTTCCGCGTACACGAACCGCTTCACCGACGCCGCGTCTGGCACCGCCCGAGCACGCGCGGCCGAGAGGCCGGCGTCCACGTCGCGGGCCACCTCCGCCTCGAGGACGCTCCACTCCGCGTCGCTCATGAGCGCGGGGACGAGATGCGCGCGAAGCCTCGGCAGCGGATCGCGCGCCACATCCGCGGCGATCTCCTTCTCGGTGCGATAGCCCTTCTGGTTATCCGGACCCGAGTGGCTGGACAGACGCGGCACCGTGAGGTGAACCAGCGCCGGTCCCTCACCGCTGCGAACATGGTCCACACACGCGGCGATCAGCGCTGCCGCTTCCGCCGGATCGCATCCGTCGCCGTCGCGCAGGAAGAGATTGCCGAATGACGCGAGGTTCGTGGCGATGTTGCCGCCTGGCGTCTGCATGTCACCCTTCACGGAGATGCCGAGCCCGTTGTCCTCGATGTAGAAGAGCATCGGCAGCTTCAAGGTCGTCGCCATGGTCAGGGCCGACCAGAAGCCGTTCGTCGCGACCGAGGCCTCGCCACCGAGCGCTACGCCGATGCAACCGTTCCACGACTTGTCGCGCAGCACGTCGCGGTGATAGAGCACCGACTGCGCCCAACCAGCCGTCGGCGTGTATTGCGAACCGACGTCTCCTGACATCGGAAGCACCGTGGGCCCATGCCATCCCGGAAGGTTGCACACCACGCCGATGTCGCGGCCGTCGCTGAAGCCGCCGGAGCGACCAAGGGGGCTGCCCAGCGCGTCCACGATCGGTAGGCCAAGTGCCAGCAGCATCGGCCGCGAGCGGTAGTACGCTCCGATGCCGTCATGCGCATGGTCGAGCAGGCTGCCGAGGATGATCTGCCCCACATCGTGACCACGCGCCGAAAACTGATAGAGCACCTGGTGTTCGCGCGGTACGCTTCCCCGATTGCGATTGGTCGCTTCCTCGAGATCGTCGAGTGCGCGCGAAACGAGGACGTGGTAGGCGACTCGCCGCCAGTCCAGGCGCGAATCGTCGACGGCATCCTTGCGGGAACGGACCTTCTTCGGTGCGGCGGCGTGCGGCATGGCGCGGGGGAAAGCGGAGACGGACTCGCCCGGAACGATCCTCTCCAATCTGCTCGCCGAATCACGAGAATGGGAGCGCTGGTTCCCGCCAGGCACGACGCAACGCGTGCGGCTGGACGTGCCGGGGAATATCTTTACGGTGCTTTCCACCACGCTCGCAGCCACGGCCCACATGGACTACCAGCACCTGATCGTTCAGCGTCGCGATGGCGTGATGCTCATCACGCTCAACCGGCCCGAGGTCCTGAACAGCTTCAACCGCCCGATGGCCGATGAGCTGGTCGCCGCGCTTGGCGATGCCGCCAGCGACGCGGCGGTGCGGGCAGTGCTGCTCACCGGCAGCGGCCGCGGATTTTGCGCCGGCCAGGATCTCGCCGCTGTACTTCCCGCGCCCGGCGAACCCGCGCCGGACCTCGGCGACGTGGTGCGCCATCAGTACAACCCGATCATTCGCGCCATTCGCACGCTGGAGAAGCCGGTCGTCTGTGCGGTGAACGGCGTGGCCGCCGGCGCGGGCGCGAATCTCGCCTTCGCCTGCGACCTCGTCGTCGCGGCGGAGGACGCGACCTTCATCCAGTCCTTCGCGCGCGTCGGCCTGATTCCCGACAGCGGCGGGACGTTCATCCTTCCGCAGATCATCGGTCTCCAGCGTGCCGCCGCGCTCACCATGCTCGGTGAGAAGCTTACGGCAGATCGCGCGCTGGAGTGGGGACTGATCCACGCCGTGGTGCCGCACGCGGTGATCGCGGACACGAGCTTCGACCTCGCACGACGTCTCGCCGAGATGCCGACGCGGGGCCTCGGTCTCACCAAGCGCGGTTTCAACGCGGCGTTCTCCAATACGCTCGACGAACAGCTCGCGCTCGAGGAAGAGCTGCAGCGCGAGGCGGGCCGAACGGCCGACCATGCCGAAGGGGTGCGCGCCTTCGTCGAGAAGCGCGCGCCGAACTTTCAGGGGCGCTGATGGCCGAGCGTGGGCTCCGCGTCGGCGTGATCGGCGCCGGCGCCATGGGGCGCGGCATCGCCCAGGTCGCCGCGTCGGCGGGCCACTCGGTGTTGCTCGCCGATGCCAACGCCGGCGTGGCGGAGCAGGCGCGGGCCGCCGTCGCCAAGGCGCTCGACCGAGACGTCGAGAAGAAGCGCCGCACTCGCCCCGAAGCCGACCAAGTGCTGGCTCGCATCGTCGATGCGGGTGACGTGTCCGGAGGCTACGAGGCCTTTCGCGGCTGCGGCCTCGTCATCGAGGCGGTCGTCGAGCGGCTGGACGTGAAGCAGACGCTGTTCAGCGCACTCGAGCAGGTCATGACCCCGGAGGCGGTCCTGGCGACGAACACATCATCGCTGTCGGTCGCCGCCATCGCTGGCGCGTGTGCACGACCGGGTCGCGTCCTGGGCATCCACTTCTTCAATCCGGCGCCAGTGATGCCGCTGGTCGAGATCGTGCCCGCCATCACGACGGAGCCTGCCGTCACCGATCGGGTGAAGTCACTGATCACGGGGTGGGGCAAGACCACCGTCGTCGCCACTGATACCCCGGGCTTCATCGTGAATCGTGTTGCGCGGCCCTTCTACGGGGAATCGCTGCGCCAGCTCGAGGAAGGCGTCGCCGATATCGCTACCATCGACTGGGCGATGCGTGAGCTCGGCGGGTTTCGCATGGGACCGTTCGAGCTGATGGACTTCATCGGCAATGATGTGAACTACGCCGTCACCCAGAGCGTCTTCGAGAGCTTCTTCTACGATCCACGCTACACGCCGGCGCTGACCCAGCGCCGCCTCGTGGAAGCTGGCCTGTACGGCCGCAAGCGCGATCGCGGCTACTATGACTATCGCGACGGCGCGGCTCGCCCCGAGCCGACGAGGGACGAGGCGCTCGGTCGCGCGATCCTCGATCGCACCCTCGCGATGCTCGTGAACGAGGCGGTGGATGCCGTGCACCGCCGCGTCGCTTCACCGGACGACATCGAGACGGCGATGACGCGCGGAGTGAACTACCCGCGCGGGCTGCTCGCCTGGGGCGACGCGATCGGTCCGGCCACGATCCTGCATCAGCTCGAGGCACTGCAGGAGGAGTATGGCGAGGATCGCTATCGCCCGAGCGTACTGCTGCGCCGGCGCGTGCGCGAGCGAAGACCGTTGCTGTCATGACGAGCGAGAGCGACGAGCAGGCCCTGGCTGACGCCGTGGTGGCGGGCATGCTGGCGAAGGATGCGTTCAGCCAGTGGCTGGGCGTGGAGCTCGTCACGATCCGCCCGCGCGCCTGCTCGCTCCGCATGCGCGTCCGCGCCGACATGGTGAACGGTTTCGGCGTCTCGCACGGTGGGATCGTCTACTCGCTCGCCGACAGCGCCCTCGCCTTCGCGTCGAACACCAACGGCCACGTTACCGTCAGCGTGGACAATACCATCTCCTATCCCGCACCGGTGCAGGTCGGTGACGACCTCATCGCCGTGGCCGAAGAGGAAACCGCCGGCGCGCGGCTCGGATTCTATCGCGTGACCGTCGCGCGGCAGGACGGCACCGTCGTCGGGTTGCTGCACGCCACCGTGTACCGCACGCCGCAGAAGCACGAAGTCTGATGACCCTGGGACAATGAGCACTGACGCATACATCCTCGATGGTGTTCGCACCGCCGTCGGCAACATCGGCGGACAGCTCAGCGAGCTGCGCGCCGACGACATGGCGGCACACGTCATCGCGCGGCTCCTCGAGCGCCATCCGACGCTCGATCCGGCACGCGTGACCGACGTCATTTTGGGATGTGCCAACCAGGCGGGCGAGGACAACCGCAACGTCGCACGGATGGCGCTGCTGCTCGCTGGCATGCCGGTGACGGTGCCTGGCGAGACGGTGAACCGTCTCTGCGCGTCGGGCATGAGCGCTGTCGCCAACGCTGCCCGCTCGGTGAAGCTCGGCGAGGGCGACTTCTATGTCGCGGGCGGCGTGGAGAACATGACTCGCGCACCATACGTGATGAGCAAGTCCTCGAAGCCATTCGGCCGCGACGTTGAACTCTTCGACACGAGCCTCGGCTGGCGGTTCATCAATCCGCGCCTGAAGGAGAGGTACGGTGTGGACTCGATGGGACAGACGGCGGAGAACGTGGCCGAGCAGTACGGCGTGAGCCGAAAGGACCAGGACGCGTTCTCCGTGCGCTCACAGCGCAAGGCGGCGACCGCGCGGACGCGCGGGCGGTTCATCGAGGAGATCGTCGCGATCGAGATTCCGCAGCGGAAGGGCGAACCGAAGCGCGTGGACGCTGACGAGTTCATCCGCCCCGACACCACCGAGGAAGCGCTGGCCAAGCTGCGCTGCGTTTTCCGGACGGACGGCAAGGGTTCGGTGACGGCGGGGAACTCGTCAGGGCTGAACGACGGCGCAGCCGCATTGCTCGTCGCCTCGGAGCGCGGCGCGAAGGAGCTGAATGCCACTCCGCTGGCACGCATCGTCGCGACCGCGGTGGCCGGCGTCGAGCCACGCTTCATGGGGATCGGCCCCGTGCCCGCCACCCAGCGCGTGCTCGAGCAGGCCGGTCTCTCGATCGACGACATGGACGTCATCGAGCTGAATGAGGCGTTCGCCGCGCAGTCGCTGGCCGTATTGCGCGACCTCGGCATCGCCGACGACGATCCGCGCGTGAATCCCAATGGTGGCGCGATCGCCCTCGGCCACCCACTCGGCATGAGCGGAGCGCGACTGCTGCTCACGGCCTCGCGCGAGCTCGTGAACACGAAGAAGCGCTACGCCCTCGCGACGATGTGCATCGGTGTGGGGCAGGGAATGGCGACGATCCTGGAACGGGTCTGATGATGCGGAAGTAGAATGGCCAACATCTTCTCCTTCGACGGATTCATCCCCGTGGTGCACGAGAGCGCGTTCATCCATCCGAACGCCACCATCACCGGGAACGTCGTCATCGGCCGCGACGTATATGTAGGGCCGGGCGCGGCAATTCGTGGCGACTGGGGCGGCGTGGTCATCGAGGATGGCTGCAATGTCCAGGAAGGGTGCGTCATCCACATGTTCCCCGGTGTGACCGTCGTGCTGGAGACCAGCGCTCACATCGGGCATGGCGCCGTGGTGCACGGAGCGCGCATCGGCGAGAACGCATTGATCGGCATGAACGCGGTAGTGATGGACAACGCCATCATCGGTGCAGGGTGCGTCGTGGGAGCACTGTGCTTCGTGCCATCGGAGATGCAGATCCCGCCGCGGAAAGTCGTCGTGGGCAACCCGGCGAAGATCGTCAAGGACGTGAGCGACGAGATGCTGGCGTGGAAGACGGAGGGCACGGCGCTCTATCAGGCGCTGCCCGGACAGTTGTACGCCACGCTGAAACCAGTGGAACCGTTGCGCCAACTGCCTGCCGAGCGACGGACGCAGGAGCACAGCTACCGTACCTGGGGAGAGACGAGATCGTGATTCGCCTGCAGAGCTACGCGAACGGGGAATGGGTGAACGGCGCGGGCACGGGAACCGTGCTCCGAAACGCCGTCACGGGCGACGAGGTTGCGGTCGCGTCGAGCGAGGGGCTCGACTTCAACGCGATGCTGGAATACGGCCGAAACGTCGGCGGTCCCGTGTTGCGTGCCCTCACTTTTCATCAGCGCGCTCGGATCCTCAAGGCGCTCGCGCAGCATCTCACCGCGCGGAAGGAGGACTTCTACCGGATCTCCGCCTGGACCGGCGCGACGAAGGCCGACTCGTGGATCGACATCGACGGCGGAATCGGCACGCTGTTCGCCTACGGCAGCCGTGGCCGGCGCGAATTCCCCGATGAGAGCTTCTATGTAGACGGCGGTCCCGAGGCGTTGAGCAAGGGCGGAACGTTCATCGGTCGTCACATCTGCGTACCGCTGGAAGGTGTCGCCGTACAGATCAACGCCTTCAACTTCCCGGTGTGGGGGATGCTCGAGAAGTTCTCGACGTCCTTCCTCGCCGGCGTGCCCACCATCGCCAAGCCGGCCACCGTTACCGCATTCCTCGCCGAAGCCGTTGCGAAGGCGATGATCGAGTCGAAGCTGCTGCCTGAGGGCACGTTCCAGTTCATTGCCGGCAGTACGGGCGACCTGCTCGAGCATCTCACCTGCCAGGATGCCGTTGCTTTTACCGGCTCGGCGTCCACAGGGCTGATGCTGCGCAGCAGCAAGGTGATCCTCGAGAACAACGTCCGCTTCAACCAGGAAGCCGACTCGCTCAACTTTTCCATGCTCGGTCCCGATGCCGAGCCGGGCACCGAGGAGTTCGACCTCTTCGTCAAGGAAGTGACGAGGGAGATGACGGTCAAAGCGGGGCAGAAGTGCACCGCCATCCGCCGCACGCTCGTGCCGAGCGCATACGTCGACGCCGTGTCGGCGGCGCTGAGCAAGCGTCTCGGCGGCGTGAAGGTCGGCGATCCACAGGTGGAAGGCGTGCGCATGGGCCCCCTCGCCGGCCGCGCGCAGGTGAAGGAAGTGAGCACCAGCGCCGAGAAGTTGCGGGCGGCGGCGGAGCTCGTGTTCGGCGGTCCTGGCACGCTGGACGTCGTGGGTGCCGATCCGGAGAAGGGTGCGTTCTATCCCACGACCCTGCTGTACAGCGATCGTCCCTTCGAGCGCACCGCCCCGCACGACGTGGAGGCGTTCGGGCCCGTGAACACGATCATGCCGTACGACAGCGTGGACGAGGCCATCGCTCTGGCGAAGCTCGGCAAGGGCAGTCTCGTCGGCTCACTGTTCACCGCGCGCGACGACGTGGCGCGCGATCTCGCGCTCGGCACCGCTGCCTACCACGGCAGGCTCATGCTGGTAAATCGCTTCAGCGCGAAGGAATCAACGGGCCATGGCTCGCCGATGCCGCACCTCGTGCACGGCGGCCCCGGCCGGGCAGGCGGTGGTGAGGAGATGGGCGGGGTGCGCGGCGTGCTGCACTACATGCAGCGGACCGCGCTTCAGGGATCGCCGCAGACCGTATCGGCCGTGACGCGCGAGTGGAGCAAGGGCGCCGACGAGCACCTCGACCGCGTGCATCCATTCCGGAAGTACTTCGACGAGCTCGAGGTGGGAGAAACGCTCCTCACCCACCGCCGCACGGTCACCGAGAGCGACGTCGTGAACTTCGCCGGTATTTCCGGCGACTTCTTCTACGCGCACATGGACGACGTTGCCGCGCGCGATTCGCTGTTCGAGAAGCGGGTCGCGCACGGATACTTCGTGCTGTCGGCGGCGGCGGGACTGTTCGTCGATCCCGCGCCCGGCCCTGTCCTGGCGAACTACGGACTCGAGGGGCTGCGGTTCGTGAAGCCCGTCTACATCGGCGACACGATCCGCGCGCGCCTCACCTGCAAGCAGAAGACGGCCAAGGAGGATCGCGAGGGCCAGATCCCGCAGGGCGTCGTGCACTGGGATGTCGAAGTGCTCAACCAGGACGACGAGCCGGTTGCCGTGTACACCATCCTCACGCTGGTCCGCCGCCAACCGGCTGCATCTCACCCGTAGCCAGACACTCATCGTGCATCTTCGCTCCCTTGCCGCCGCACTTCTCCTTCCCGCACTCGCCCTCGGCGCCCATCGAGGCGTCGCCGAAACGCCCACGCCGCTCGCCGAGCAGGCGCCCGTCGCCTGGCAGATCGACCCCGTGCACTCCGGCGTCACCTTCCGCATCCGCCACTTCGTGACCAGGGTGCGGGGCAAGTTCACCGACTTTCGCGGTACCATCACCGCCGATCCGCAGGGATGGCAGGACGCCGCGATCGACGTCGAGATCCGGACTGCCAGCATCAGCACCGACAACGAGAAGCGCGACAACCACCTCCGGTCGTCCGACTTCTTCGCTGCCGACAGCTTCCCGACCATCACCTTCCGTAGCACCCGCATCGAGCGTCGCGGCGACGATGCGACGATCCATGGCACGCTGACGATGCGTGGCGTGACCAGGCCGGTGGTGCTGGACGGGCACTTCAATGGAGTGGTGCGCACTCCCGACGGGGAGCGGGTCGGCTTCGAGGCCACGACGAAGGTGGACCGGACCGCATTCGGGGTGACGTGGAACCGGGCGATGGAAGGGGGCGGGGCGATGCTGGGCGACGAGGTGGAGGTGGAGATCACGGTGGAGGCAGTGCGGACCACCCGCTGAGTCGCTCGCGGCACGTATGAAGGGCGTCGCCGGCATGCCGGCGACGCCCTTTTTGCATGTTCCGACCATCCATTGGGCGGTCGGCGCATGGTGCGCTGCATTGACAG
>Ga0207657_10007943_pt1 | contig 10818 bp, 9 predicted proteins | sample KBSC33metaG_FD_184316 | JGI IMG/M metagenome (GOLD analysis project Ga0207657, IMG submission 184316) | Corn rhizosphere microbial communities from Kellogg Biological Station, Michigan, USA - KBS C3-3 metaG (SPAdes) (version 2) | ecosystem: Host-associated > Plants > Roots > Rhizosphere > Soil ... | reverse complement strand
CTTCGGCTCTTGCGGCTTCGGCTTTTGCCGCTTCGGCTTTTGCCGCTTCGGCTTTTGCCGCTTCGGCTTTTGCCGCTTCGGCTTTCGTGGCTTCGCCTTTCGCGGCTTCGGCTTTTGCGGCTTCGGCTTTTGCGGCCTCGATCTTTGCGGCTTCGACTTGTGCGGCGTCCCGCCGTTCCGCCTCTTGTCGTGCTGCCTCTTGTCGCGCTGCTTCTTGTCGCGCTGCTTCTTGTCGCGCTGCTTCTTGTCGCGCTGCTTCTTGTCGTGCTGCCTCTTGTCGTGCTGCCTCTTGTCGTGCTGCTTCTTGTCGCGCTGCTTCTTGTCGCGCTGCCTCTTGTCGCGCTGCCTCTTGTCGCGCTGCCTCTTGTCGTGCTGCCTCTTGTCGTTCGGCGTCCAGCCTCGCGTTCTCGGCCTGAGCCGCTTCCTGACGGGAAGTGTCCTGCCGCGCGGTCTCCGTCTGCACAGCCTGCCGTTGCGCCTCCCGTTCGGAACGCTCGAGACTCAGCAGTTCAACGAGTCGCTCGGCCGCTCCTTGGTCGATTCGCGCCCACGCTGCGTCGCCGGGATTTCGGAGCGGCGGCATCGGACTCTCCGGAAACGGGATGCTTGGCGCTGCCGTAATGACGGGCGGCGACGGCGTGGGCGCGGCCGTGATGACGGGCGGTGACGTCGGCATGGCAGGCGCAGCCGCTGTGGTTTCACTAGCCCGCGGCAACGCGACCACGGCGGGAGCCGAGATCGGAGGAGAAGGCGGAGTCGGAGGAGGCGCCGAAATCGAAGGAGGCGTCGTCTCAGCCGGCCGATCGGCGCGCAACGGCGCTTGCGCAGGAGGCGCAGTGGTCGCGGCGTCTGTTCTCGATTCGAGCTTCGGCCTCGGTTTGGCCTCCGGCAAAGGCGGGGGTGCGCTCCGTCGTGGAGGCGACGCACGAGGCGCCGGCGGCGTCGGCACCGGCGCACTGACCGCAGGCTGCTCGACCGATGCCGGTGGCGACGGCTCTGTGACCGGCGCTGCTGCCGGCTCCATGGCTGCGACCTGCGCCGGAACGACTTCGACGTGCAGATCGGGCACCTCGATCCGTCGTTCCTGCCAGGGAAAGCTCAAGCCTGGAAGCCATCCCCGGCCGCCGAAGATCAGGCTCAACAGCAACGAGTGAATCAGCAGCGAGAGCAGCAGCGCATACGTCAGTCGCCTGCGCTCAGGCCTCGCGGTGGCTGTCGGCGCGTCGCTGAAGCCGGTGGAGCTCAAGCGTGTCCTGCCGCTACAAGTTCCGCCTCAGACAATCTGATTGCGCAGCCTGGCTTCGTCCCGCCACAGGCGCTGGAGGTTTTCTTCGAGGATATCCAGCACATTGTCCTCGTACCGCCGCGTTTCGCCTGCCGTGTGCGGGGTGATGAAGGTGTTGGGCAGGTTCCATAGTGGCGATTCAGCGGGCAATGGCTCCTCTGCCGTCACATCGATGGCAGCGCCGGCGATGCCACCGGCACGCATCGTCTCGATCAGGGCGGCCTCGCTGACTACCTTGCCGCGTGCGGTGTTGATCAGGAAGGCGGACTTTTTCATTCGGCTTAGCGCTTCTGCATCGATCAGGTTCTCGGTCTCCTTCGTCATCGGACAGGTCAGCGCGACGATGTCGGCTTGCGGCAGCAGCGAATTCAGATCGGCGATGGCGTGGACGCTGTCGGCCGCACCCTTGCCGGCAGCCGGATCGCGCCGCACGCCGATCACGTTCATGTCGAAGGCCTTGGCCAGGCGCGCCAGCCGTCCCCCGATGTTGCCCAGGCCTACGATCAGAAGCGTCTTGCCGCCAAGCTCGTCTTCGCGGCGTGTCAAATCGCCGATCATCCCGCGCCAGTGGCGCTGCGTCTGGTTGTCGCGGGCTTCGGGAAGGCGTCGCGCGAGTGCCAGAATCAGCGCCATTGCGTGTTCGGAAACCGCCTTCATGTTGACGCCGCTTGCGCTCGCCAGCCGGATTGCTCTCGAGGACAGCGCGTCGCGCCCGAACTGGTCGGTTCCGGCACCGATCGACTGGATGAAGCGCAGCCTCGTCGCCTTCTCGACCAGGTCGTTCCGCCACAGGCCCGAGATCACCAGCACGTCAGCCTCGCCCACCCGGGCGTCCAGCTCATCGCGGTTCCATACCTGGAAAGAGCGGATGCCCCTCTCTCGCATCGCGAAACGCGTTTGCAAGTTGTATGCGACGTGCGCGAAGCAAACCGTGACTTCATCTTTCGGCGGGATCATAGATGCTTCCTTCGTTTTCCGGGCATGCCGGTTGCGCCTCTAGCGGCGATAGCGCCGCAAGAACTGCTCGAGCCGCGGGCTGGTGACGTGGCTGAGCATGCGCTCGGTCGGTCCTTGTTCGACGACGACGCCGGCGTCCATGAACGTGACATCGGTGGCAACCTCGCGCGCAAATTCCATCTCGTGCGTGACCACGACCATCGTCATGCCTTCTTCCGTCAGCTTGCGAATGACCGCCAATACCTCGCCGACGAGCTCGGGGTCCAGCGCCGACGTGGCCTCGTCGAACAGCACGACTTCCGGCGCCATCGCCAGCGCGCGGGCGATGGCGACACGCTGCGCCTGGCCGCCGGACAGGTGCTTCGGATACACGTCGCGCTTCTCGGCCAATCCCACTTTCTCGAGCAAGCCTTCGGCAATCTCCAAGACTTCGGCGGTTGGAAGGCGCTTGACCGTCCGCGGACCCTCCATCACGTTCTCCAGCGCCGTCATGTGGGGGAACAGATGGAATTGCTGGAAGACCATGCCGACGCGAGCGCGATATTGCGCCTGTTGCCGCGCCGACATCGGCTTGGCGCCTTCACCAAACCGCATCGTGATATCGCCGACCCGCACCGCGCCCCGCGTCGGCTCTTCCAACAGGTTGATGCAGCGGAGCAGCGTGGATTTGCCGCACCCGCTGGGGCCGATGATGAAATGCGCCTCGCCTCGGCCGACTTTCAGCGATGCACCTTTCACGGCCTCGAGCTTGCCATAGCATTTGTGCAGGTTCTCGATTTCCACCATCGGCCTGGCTCCGGCCGCGGCGGCCCTGTCAGATGTCATCGCGCCGCTCCAGCATCTTCGCCAACTTCTGCATCGGATAAAGGATGACGAGGTAGATGATCCCGAGCGTCGTATATATCTCCAGCGGCCGGAACGTATCGGACACGAACACCTGCGCCGTATACATGAGGTCCGGCACCGCGATGATCGAAAGCAGCGAAGTGTTCTTCAACTGCAGAACGGACTGATTGACGAAGGGCGGCATCATTCGCCGCGTCGCCTGCGGCAGCACGACCCGGGACATGACCTGCCAGGACATCATCCCGATGGCCCGGGCGGCGTGCCACTGTCCGCGGTCGATCGACATGATGCCCGCACGAAAGATCTCGGCCGAGAATGCGGCCATGTAGAAAGTCAGCCCCATGCCGGCGGCAAGCCAGGCGGGAATCGTAAGATTGACGGCAACCGGGAGTGCGTAATAGAACCAAATGATCTGGATCAGCAGCGGCGTACAGCGGAAGACTTGCACAAAAGCGCTCACGGGAGCGCGGAAAATCCAGTATCTGCTCAACAGCATCATGCCGCAAATCACGCCGAGAAGGAGCCCCAGCGCGGTCGTCGCGACGGCATACCCGAGGGTGACCGACAGCGCTTTTGCCCACAGCTCAGGATGCAGGAAGGCAGCTCGAAAATCCCACTCATAGCCCGACATGTCGACCTCGCTTTACAGGAATTGCTCGGCAACCGATGGCCCGGCAATGAAGCTGGCCCGGTTTGTTGAAACCAAGCTTCGCGCTTCGTGGGCGAATCCTCTGTGGTGCCGGTTCATTGCCCGCCGGCAACCCGGGAAGCTCTTCCGGGCTGCGTTGCTCGAGGGTGCAAGCGGACGATTCGCACGGGCCGGCGAAGCTGTACACACGCCGGTGCGCTATCTGTCTGTCCTGGCCTTCTCGACCACTTCGAGGACTGACGGCTGGCAGGTCAGCGCGCGGCCCGCCATGGGCGCAGGCCCGGCGCTCAGATGATTCGCGGACGCTCTCTCAGAAGCTGGAGCTCACTTCGGGCGGGATCGATTCCGGCTTGATACCGATGCTTTCCATCGATGATGTCAGCCAGTAATTGATGTTTCCGTTGCCGCGGTTGTACTCGACCCACCGCTGCAGGAACTTCTGGAACCGTCCGTCATCGAGCCGAACCCCGGCATAGGATGGCAGCGCGTAGTTCGGCGTCATCAGGTGCAGCGGTCCGAGCTTGGAGTTCTTCGCGCGCGCGCCCATAGCACCCATTACGCCGTCGATATAGCGATCCGCCCGGCCCGACATGATGGCCAGCGCACAGTCGTCCGACTTCGGCAACGCGACCTGCGTCGATTTGGGGGCAAACCGCTTGATCTGTTGCTCGGAGCTGTTGCCGACGGCGTAGCAGACGCGGATCGACGAATCGTTGAGATCGGCCCAGTGATCGCCCTTGGGCACGAAGCCCGGCCGGTCGAGCGCGCCGAAACCCAGCGTATACAGCGGTCCGGCAAAGTCGATCGCGAGCGCGCGCTCCGGCGTGGCGTTGAAGCCGAAGAACACCTGGCACTTGCCACTCTGGATGTCGAGCACGACGGTCTTGAAGCTGGTCTCGACGTATTCGAGATCCACGTGCAGGCTCTTCGCGACATCCTTTGCCATCTCGACCGCGAAGCCGCTCCAGGTTCCGGCCGCGTCCTTCGCCGAATAAGGCTGGTAGGAAGGAACGACGCAGGCCGTAAGCTTTTTCTGCGCCATGATCTCGTTCCAGGCCGGGGTCGCGTCGGCCGCGAGTGCTGACGAGCTGATGCCCAATGCCACTGCCAACGCCAGAATGGATCGCGTGAACACGGTTTACCTCCTTGCGATGTGATGCGCCAGCGGGCTCGAATGCGACTGCCGAGATGCTGATCTTAGGAAGTTCTTTTGAGGTGGCGAACGCCTGGAAAACATCTTCCTTCCTTGACAAAAGCTTCTCATGCGGTCGATATTGGTGTCAAGAACACTTTATTCGTCCAACATCACGCTTCGCGCTGAATCGTGTCTCACGATCGCGCCCAGATGGAACATGCCGACCCGATTTGAATTTAGTTTTGAAGGCAAGCCGGTAGCGGCGCATGAAGGGCAAAGCGTCGCTGCTGCTTTGCTCGAGGCCGGCGAGCGTTGCCTGCGGATCGACGAGGCCGGCAACGCCAAAGGAGCCGTCTGCGGAATCGGCGTTTGCTGGGAATGCCGCTGCAGCGTCGACGGGGTTCCCGACACGCGCGCGTGCGTTACCGAAGCGCGGCCAGGAATGATCGTACGTCGTCAACACGGTCTCGATCCATGCGCCGATCGGTAGTCGTCGTCGGCGCCGGACCCGCCGGCATGGCCGCTGCGATCGAAGCGGCCGCGCGCGGTTGCGACGTTACCGTCCTGGACGAGTCGGCAAGACCGGGCGGCCAAATCTACCGCCAGGCGGATCCCCGGTTGCCCGGAACCGAATTCGCCGAACCAACCGAGCTCGCGCGCAAGAAACGTCTGTTGCGACGCTTCGATGAGAGCCTTCCCGCCATCGACTATCGCGCCAACACGGTCGTATACGCTGCCTTCGGCAACGGCGAGATCCACCTGCAGGCGGAAGATCGCACCGAAGTCTTGAGGCCCGACGCCGTCGTACTCGCGACCGGCGTGCGCGAGCGCGCAATTCCGTTTCCGGGCTGGACGCTGCCCGGCGTGATGTTTGCCGGCGGGGCACAGGCGATCCTCAAGGCGCAGCGCACTTCTCCCGGGCGCGTAGCGGTCGTGGCCGGGTGCGGACCGCTGCCGATCGTCGTAGCCTCGCAATTGGCGCGCGCGGGAACCAAGGTCGCGGCGCTGGCGAGCCTGCGTTCGCCGCTGGCGATCCTGCGGTCCCTGAGCGGTGTATGGCGCGGCCGCGACATCATGCGCGAAGGCGTGCGTTATGGACGCTCGCTGCTCCAAGCCGGCGTGCCGCGCCTGACCGGATACGTTCCGCTTCGCGCACTCGGCAACGATCGCCTCGAAGCGGTGCAATTGGGGCGCGTCGACGAGCAAGGCCGCGTGGTCCCCCGGACGGTACGCGAAATCGCCTGCGATCTGCTGGCTGTCAACTACGGCTTCATTGCGAATTGCGAGTTGGCCGCGATGGCGGGTGCCCGCATGCGGCACGACCCGGATGGTGGATTCTGGCTTCCGGAGACCGATGAAGAAGGCCGGACGTCACTGCCATGGCTTTTCGCGGCGGGCGACACGGCCGGCCTTCGCGGGGCGCTGGTCGCCGAAAGCGAGGGCACGATCGTTGGCGCAGCCGCGGCCAGTGCAGTGCGCGCGATCGCGCCTTCGGCCGCACTGAGCGACGCGGTTGCGGCGCGCAGACGATACGGCGGCTTCGCACTTGCCGTGCGCGACACTCTGGCGGTGCCTCTGGCGCTCTGGCGCACTGCGACCGACGATACCGTCATTTGCCGCTGCGAAAACGTCCCGCTCTCGGAGATTCGCTCCGCGCTCGAGCGCGGCCACCATACGCTCAACGCGATCAAGCGCAACGTGCGGCCGGGTATGGGCTGGTGCGGCGGGCGCATGTGCCTGCATTCGGTTGCGGTTCTCGCTGAATTGCACGCCGGCGTCGCGCCCGGAAAAATGATGACGCCGCGCCCGATGGCACGCCCCGTCCCCTTTGCCGCGTTGGCAAAGCAGAAACATCCCGCTGCGCAATGACCGCCGTTGCCACCGACGTTCTGGTCGTAGGCGCGGGCTTCTACGGCCTTTCCAGCGCGTGGGCAATGACGCAGCTGCGATCCGGCGCGCGCATCACCGTCGTCGATGAGGGGGAATTCGCCAGCGGTGCGTCAGGCCGCAACGGCGCGGGATTCCGGATGCAATGGGGTCTCGACCTCAACATTCTGTTGTCGAAGGAGAGCACGGCGTTCTTCGAGAATGCGGCGGAGCTCCTCGACTATCCGCGCGGCATCGAGCTCAAGCAGGATGGCTACCTGGTATTGGCGCACAGCCAGAATGCGCTGGACAGGCTCAACGCGAGCATCGCGATCCAGCATCGCTATCAGGTGCCGAGTGAATTGCTCGATGCCGAGGCGTGCATGAAGATGGTGCCGAGCCTGGGACGGAACCGCCTGGTCGGAGGCACGTACTGCGCCAAGGACGGCAGCGCATCGCCTTTCCGCTTGCTGGACGCGCTGCTGATCGCCTGTCGCCGCGAAGGGGTCGATGTTCGCTACGGCACCCGGGTCGAGCGGATCGAGAAGCGCAACGGCGTTTTCACCGCATCGACCGGCGACGGAACGATCGAAGCCGACCGGGTGCTCCTCTGTACCGACTGGGCCGCGCCGCAATTGCTGGCGCCGATGGGTGTCGAGCTGCCGGTGACGAGCTTGCCGAAGGAAGTTATCGTCACCGTGCCTTGCACGCCCAGGGTGAGGCCGATCCTGATCGCGCTCGAGCACCATATGTCGGTCAACCAGCTTGCACGTGGCTCGATCGTCTTCGTCGTGTCGCGCGCGCGTGAAGGCCATACGATCGAATCGACCCCGGGGTTCCTGGCCTGGGCCGCCCCGAAGGTCGTCGACCTTCTGCCGGGCGTGGCCGAAGTCGCGGTGCTGCGCACCTGGGGCGGTGTGTCCAGCGTCACGCCGGACATGCAGCCGATCCTTGGAGAGACGCCGATCGAAAAGCTTTATGTCGCCGTGTCTTCCTACCGCGGGTTCATGACTTCTCCGGCGGTCGGCCGGATGATGGCGGCTCTGGTTGTGCAAGGCGCGAGCGACGATCCCGTTCTCGCCCAACTTTCGCCCAGCCGGTTCAAGACGGGCAAGACCATCATCGAACCGTTGTTGAACCAGGAATGATCCGCGCGGGCGCATGAACTTCTGCAGCGACAATGTCAGCGGTATTCATCCCCGTATCCTCGACGCGCTGATCGCAGGCAATGAGGGTGACGTCCTGCCCTACGGAGAGGATCCCCATACCAGGCGCGCCGAGGCGCGCTTTGGCGAGGTTTTCGAGCACGAGCTCGCGGTCGCGATGATGGCAACCGGCACCGGAGCCAATGCCCTGGCTCTCAGCCTCGTCGCCTCCCCGATCTCGGCGATCTTCTGCCGCTCCGGCGCCCATTTGCAGGAGCACGAGGCAGGCGCATCGCAGATGTACACGAATGGCGCGAGGATAATCGGCATCGACGGGCGCAACGGCCTGATCGATCCCGGCGACCTCGATCGCGTCGTGGCGGATTTCGATCCGACCCATTTGCTCTGCAAGCCCGCCGTCGTGAGTGTCACCCAGGCGAGCGAGCTCGGCACCGTCTATAGCCTCCAACACCTCGGCGAGATTTCCGCCGTCTGCCGGCGCCATGGTTTGCGCATGCATATGGATGGCGCCCGTTTCGCCAATGCGCTGGCGCATCTTGACTGTCGGCCGGCGGAGATGAGTTGGCGTGCCGGGATCGACGTGCTGTCGTTTGGCGCCACCAAGAACGGCGCAATGGCCGCCGAGGCGGTGCTGGTGTTCGACCCGGTGCTTGCCGAGGGCCTGCGCGCGCGGCTGAAACGCGGCGGCCTGATGTTTTCCAAGCACCGCTTTCTCGGCATCCAGTTCAATGCCTATTTCGCCGACGATCTGTGGCTCGATCTGGCGCGCACGGCGAATGCGCGGGCAGCGGAGCTGGCCGATGGCCTCGCCCGCGCCGGGACGGAATTTCTGTATCCGGTCGAGGCAAACGAAGTATTCGTTCGACTGCCGGAGAAGACGCTCGCGCGCCTGGAAGCGCAAGGTTTTCAGTTCTACCGCCGGGGCGGCGGGGTGATCCGTCTGGTGGCCGGCTGGAGTACCCAGTCCGCCGCTATCGCCTCCTTCGTCGACAGCGCCTGCAAAGCGGCTTGACGCCTCGCGCTCAGCGCCGCGGCACGAAGTACGGCGGTGGCGGTGCGAAGTGCCGAATGCGCAGTTTGGCTCGGGACCCCCGATGACGGACGAAGGGGCGCGCCACGATGCCGTAGTCGGAAACGTATGCGGGTCCATAGCCGTACGACCCGCTGTCGTCGGAAGGCTGGTACTGCAAGCGCGCGGCGACCGTTCCCTCCACCGGGACGCGACGCAGGTCCGCAATGCGCTGCGAAGCGCTCTGGTCAAGCGCGTCGCGCACTCGCTCGAGTCGCGCCACGGCCGCCGGATCGGCGTCACCCGGCCGAATGTCCATTTGCTCACCTTCCTTGCAAGGCTCATCGGTGTAGAGCAAAGCGAGGTTCTTATCCAGACACTTGTAGATCGGCGTGCTAGCAGCCCGGCTGCCGGGTGCTAGCACGACCAGGCAGCACGCGAGACACGCGCCGCCGACAACGCCAGGATTGTTCATTCGCACTTTTATGCCTCGGTGGACATTGCGTATCTCTGCTTCCTATCTACAGCTGATATGCCGGCCGGCGCGCGGCGAGAGAACTCACAAGCTCGATAACCAGCAATGTTACATCCCTTCCATCCCGTCCATCCCCTCCATCCCTTGCCTCCCCCGGCCGGAACGCGAGGAGCTAGCTTTTGAGCTGAAGAAGAGGAAGAAGTTTGAGCCGACCTCGACTGCTCTGCCGGCCTCTTCCGCCGCATCCATCGCCTCTGACGAGGTGATGCCGCTGCTGCCGTCCGGCGCGGGCCAATCGGCTGGATCCAGTATCAGCACCGGCCTGACTTGCCACCAAATCGGTTTGGCGTTGACCCGGCTGTTGTCGACGACATGACTGTGATTGGGGGTTGGCAGGAAGACCGGCCCGGTCGGGGGGCTGGGGATGCCCGGCATCCCGGCGAGCAAGACCGACAAGTCGACCGAGGAGGCGTGCATCGTGCAGGTTCCCGGCACGGGATTGTTCGGGTCGGGACATTGCGTCGCGATGCTAGGAGTCGTTCTCCACGCTTCAGGGACGTGCCCGAACAGATTGATCAGCACGGTGCCCAGGGCCGTGCCGCAGAGCTCCCCGGGCCGTCCACCGTTCGGGCATGGCATCGCATCGGCAGGGTTTGTGTCGGTCCCGAACATCGGCACCAGCACGTAGAGATGCGCCGTATGCTCGAGATCCCGTCCGCTCGGGTCGGCCGAGGGTTCGGTAATAACCTGGCAGATCGGCGTCTGCATCTCGTTCGGATCGGACTGCGCCATGATCCCGTTGTGGTCGAGATCCAGCGTCGGCTCGTCAACGCAATCGAAGTTCTGCAGGTAGGTGAAAGTGACCAGCCGTCCGTTGCCGAAGCCGTTCGTCTGATTGGGTGCGAGTTGCGCCGACGTCGCACTCGCGGCCAGGCTCATCCACGCACAAGTCACGACTGCCGCCCAGAGAAAGCCGACGCGGGATTGCCGCGGCCGAAGTTTTTGCGAACCGTTCATGTCGTTCTCCTTTGTCCAGTGTGTTAGCGATTTCCGACAGCGCGCAGCACAGCGCCGCGGCGAGAGCTCCCGGCGACAAGGGCGTGCGCGACTCCATTTCGCGAACTTCTCCAGCGGTGGCGCTCCACCGGATTCTTCACATCATGGCTTCATCCTGAATAAACCGCGCGTCACACGCGAACGGACGCAGCAACAGTGTTGGCGTGTTACGTATTCCACACGCGGCGATCGAAAGCGCTGAGCCGAGTCCGACAACGCCGTGGAATTGCGCGTCGATAAAGTTCGGCGGTGGATCGCGCATCAGCACTTTGCCAACGTCAACACACCGAACTTCCGATTTCTTCCATCACCCAGCGATCACGGCAAAGCGCGACGGGACAAATCAAAACGCTTGTAAACCTACATGCGTGCTT
>Ga0207657_10007940_pt1 | contig 10822 bp, 10 predicted proteins | sample KBSC33metaG_FD_184316 | JGI IMG/M metagenome (GOLD analysis project Ga0207657, IMG submission 184316) | Corn rhizosphere microbial communities from Kellogg Biological Station, Michigan, USA - KBS C3-3 metaG (SPAdes) (version 2) | ecosystem: Host-associated > Plants > Roots > Rhizosphere > Soil ... | reverse complement strand
TCGATCCGATTGTGGAGACCTACCGCGAGCAAATGAAGCTGGTTCATGCGTTGGAGCTGCTTGCACCGCAAGATGCGCTGCAGTCGCTCGCCGGCCAGGCGTTCCGTCCTGTGAGCGACTATTCTCTGGTGACAGGACTCCTTGCCGGGTATCAGCTTTGGGACCGCATCGCGGCGGATCCTGTTTTGGCGATCCAGGCGCTCGGATCTACCGATCAAGTCGTGGCCGACCGTGCGGAGTGGATGTTGGTGAAGGCTGGGCCTGCCATTCTTCCGGATGTGCGCCATGCCTTGCCTGTATCCAGCCCGGTAGTTCAGGAGCGCCTGATACGTATTCTCGCATGGCAGGGTGACGGCCAGGCGCTGCCGCTTCTTCATGAAATCAGTCTCAGGAGTCCGCAGGAGAAAGAGCTGCTTGACTGGGCAATTCACAAGATTACGGTGCTCGGCTTTGGGTCTGACGTGACGCCGCAGCACCTCGACAAGGGAGAGATGTGATGTCCGAACTCGCGCAGGAATACAAAACAAAAGCGGACATCGCCATAGCTCCAACGGACGGGATGGCACTGCCGGAGGACGATCCGCTGCTGTGCAAGACTCCGTTACCGCTCCGCCAGGTATTTTTTCCGCTTGGCTTCGCTGTTGAGATTGAGACGAATTCACCACAGGTGCTCGATGCGGCGACAGAGAGTTGGCGTGGCCTGCGCCAGCGGCATGCGGGCCGTACCCTAAAGCTGCGTATCGGGGTCGTCGAGGCAGGGCCTGTGAGTTGTCCGCCTGCGCCCGTTGCACGGGCTCGGGGGCACCTGATGTCTCTCGTTGCGGACAGCCACAACCAGGCTGTTTGCGACCTCAAGGAAGGGTTTGCGTTTGCATGGTTGAATCGCGGAGCGATGCTCCACAGCAGCTACCTGCGCTATCACTTTCTGGAGTCGCTCGCGCTGGTTCTTCTCTCTACCTCGCATGTCGTGGCGGTACATGCCGCTGCAGTAAGCCGCTATGGACGCGGCATGTTGCTTTGTGGCGCTTCCGGAGCGGGCAAGTCGTCGCTGGCCTATGGCTGCGCGCGCGCTGGCTGGACTTACACGACAGATGACGCGAGCTATCTTCTGCGCGACGCAGACAGGCCCCGGGTCATCGGCAACTCGCACCAGTTTCGCTTCCGACCATCTGCTCAGACGCTTTTCCCTGAACTGTCTGGGCGCAGTCTGACGCCGCGCGCGCGCGGCAAGCCTTCGATTGAGGTTCCCACCTCCGAGATGGAGAACATTCTCTCGGCCGAAGAAGCGACCATACACAACATCGTCTTCTTGAACAGGCGACCGTCTTCGTCCGCTCAGTTGAAACCTCTCTCCAGAAAAGTTGCCATCGAGTATTTCCGCCAGCACGTCTATCCCGAGGAGGTCATCGGTCTGTCGCAGACGGTCGCTTTGGAGCAGCTTTCGGCGGTAGATACTTACGAGCTGCGTTATTCCGACCTTGCGCGAGCAGTCGCTCAACTTGATCGTCTGGCCAGAGGCGAGGTTGGCGGGTCGATATGACACAACTCATGGGCACCCAGGTCAAAACCGTCTCGCCACTGGAGTCGCGGCGTCAGCGCTGGCTGGCCAGTGTTCCTCGTGGGCAGTTCTGGGCATTTTTTACCGCAGCTATCTTCTTTAACTTCGGGTTCTCGGCGTACTTTTTTCTCTTCAATCTTTATTTGCTCAACTTCGGTTTTACCGAGCGGTTTCTCGGCCTCGTCGGTGGGCTGATGGCTACCGGTACGATCATCGGCACCATCCCTGCTGGAGTTGCCGCACAGCGATTTGGATTGCGTGCGACGCTGACCGGCTGCGTGGTGCTTACCGTATGCTTCTCCATACTGCGCGCCCTGCTCGTCTGGCAGCCCGCCCAACTTATTCTTGCCGTATGCTGCGGGCTTGCACTGTGCTGCTGGGCGGTGTGTCTTTCGCCTTCGGTCGCCGGCCTTGCTACAGAACATCAACGCCCTGTCGCCTTCAGCCTCATCTTTGCATCAGGCATTGGAGTCGCAGGGCTCGGATCCCTCTTCGCGGGCCGACTACCGGATTGGATTCGCACCTTTGCACCGGGCTTGTCACTTACCTCGACACGGGCGACCGGCGCGGCGCTCCTCGTCTCATGCGGTATTGCGTTTCTGGCACTTATCCCTATTTCCAGACTCACACTGCGAGCAGCCGCCTCCGGGCCGCAATTACCGCGCTTCTCCAACTCCTTTTTACGCCGCTTCCTGCCGGCGATGGCTATCTGGGGTCTGGTGACGGGATCGTTCGCTCCGTTTGCGAACGTCTATTTTGTCCATCATCTCGGCTTTTCGATGGCACGGGCGGGAACTGTCTTTTCGTTCGCAAACCTGGGGCAGTTCATCGCAGTTATTTGTGCGCCGTTGCTCTTCCGGCGCGCCGGCTTGACGTCCGGCATCATGATGACGCAATTTGCGGTCGCCGCATCGCTCGTTTTGCTCTCCGCAAGCCATGCCGAAATGCAGGTTGCAGTGATTTACTGGATTTACATGTCGGCCCAGTCGATGAATGAGCCAGGCATCTATAACTTGCTGATGGATCGGATTCCGGCACCCGAACATAACGGGGCATCGGCGGCAGCATTTTTTGTGAGTGGAATTGCACAGGCTGTGGCTTCGCTGGCTATGGGAGCAGCGATTGTTCGTTTTGGCTATTCGGCTGCGCTGGTTGCGGTAGCCGCACTTGCGGGCATGGCGGCCATTCTTTTCGGGCGGCTGCCGGATGGCCGTATTTCGCCACAAGGAGCCGCCTGTGAGCTATAGTTTTGTCGGAGTTGGCTGGCAATGCGCCATTATCTCTTTTTTGTCATTTCGCGTGATACCGGCCAATCCGCCTGTATCCTGGCGGACACTAGAGGGGAGGGATTCGTGGGGCGATTGGCCACATCCCAGCTCAGATTGAGGCAGACTTATGAGCCTGATTCTTGTCATTGAAGACGATTCACGCATTCAACGAGCATTGCAAAGACTGTTCATCGCAGAGGACTACGAGGTCCAGATCGAAGGGGATGGCCCCTCCGGCCTGGCCGCCTGCAAGAGTTGCCGTCCCGCTGCTGTGGTGCTCGATCTGATGCTGCCCGGCCTTTCCGGCCGCAGCGTCTGCAAGGAGATTAAGTCGTGGTCAAACGACACTCCGGTCATCGTGCTCAGCGCCGTGACTGAAGTGGCAGACAAGGTACTCCTGCTCGAAACGGGCGCGGACGATTACATGACCAAGCCGTTCAGCCCGCGCGAATTGCTGGCGCGCGTGCAGGCAGCGATCCGGCGCACGCGCAGAAAGGCGGAAGGTCTGCCGCTCGGTTTTGGCGATGTCACGGTTGACTTCGTCAAGATGGAGATATACAGAAGCGGCACGCTTGTTCCGCTCACTGCGCATGAATTCAAGTTATTACGGTTTTTCTTTGAGAACCCTGGTCGCGCCATTGCTCGAGAAGAACTGCTTAGCGACGTGTGGGGTCTCAGTTTCCATCTCACCACGCGCACGGTGGACAACCAGATTCTGAAACTTCGCCAGAAACTCGAGGTGGACCCTGCAAATCCGGTTCATTTCCGCACAGTCCATGGCGTCGGTTATAAATTTGTGCCGCAGGTGTAACAAGCGGAGCGCCCCTAAAGGAATGAATGACCGATGAAACATTGGCGCATGCGCACGGCCCTGATGGTCTCACTTCTGGCGGCGTCGCTCGGACTCACAGCGACATGCCTGCTGATCATCCGCATTAGCGTGCAGCAGGAGATCCGTAAGGGACTCAACGCAGATCTCGCTCATTCTGTTGACACCTTTCGCAACATCTCTCATCAGCGCGACCAGATGCTCTCTCGGGAGGCCGCGCTGCTTGCCGACCTCCCCAGCCTCAAGGCGTTGATGGTGACGCAGGACGCCCAGACCATCCAGGACGGAAGCCAGGAGTTCTGGACCATCAGCGGCAGCGACATCTTTGCCCTCGCCAGCCGGACGGGCAAGCTGTTCACCTACTCCAATCGCGGCCCGGCTCTCGACAATGACCTGGTCACGCGAGGTCTGCGCGCCTGCATGGTGGAAGCGGATGATCCATGCATGGTCTCTTTTGGGCCAAGCCTTTACGTCGTTTCTATCCAGCCGCTGCTCTTCGGCCCTCCGGCCAACGATTCGCAACTGGGCTATGTCATCATCGGCTACGCTATCGACGACCAGGTGGCCAGGCAGGTCAGCGAAGTCGCCTCCGCGGAAGTTGCGTTCATGGTGGATGGTGGAGTTTCGGCGGCAACATTACCGGTAGCTAGGTTGTCTGATCTCCGGTCGCAGCGGCAGGAGCTGGATGCGATGGGCGATACTCCCCGCCAGATTGAACTGGACCGTGAAGTCTACATGGCTGCGGCAGTTCCGTTGCCTGCTGCGGGACGACGTAATGTGCGGCTCGTAGTGCTCAAGTCATACGACCGTGCCAGCGAATATCTGCATCGTGTCAACCGTTGGATCGTCGCGCTCGGAGTGTTTGCTCTGCTCATCGGCCTGGCTCTGGCAGCGGCAATCTCCCGCACGATCACCCGCCCGCTGGAGGCGCTTGCCTCGGGTGCGCATGCTCTCGGGCAAGGCGATTTCAACTACCGCCTCAGTCCCGACGGGGCGCTTGAGGTCCAGGAACTGTCGCGGAGTTTTGACCGGATGCGCGAGGAGTTGAAAAACTCCCACAAAGTGTTGCTGGAGTCCGATCGCCTGGCCACCATAGGAAGGATGGCAAACTCGGTATCGCACGATCTGCGCCATCACCTCTCTGCCATTTATGCTAACGCTGAATTTATGAGTCTTCCCCACGCTGGCGCGAAAGAGCGGCTCGAACTGCTGCTTGAGGTGCGTGAGGGAGTTCAGGGCATGACAGATCTGATCGAATCGCTGCTTCTTTTCAGCCAGACCGGCCAGACGCTTCACCTGGTATATGAGTCGGTGGGCCAACTGGTTGAGCGTACGATCCATTCCGTGCGTCAGCATCCCGAGTGCCGTTCCGTCGAAATTGTCGCTTCCAACCTGGGCTTCGTAGATGCCTGGGTCGATGCAAAGAAGCTGGGCCGAGCGGTGTATAACCTGTTATTGAACGCCTGCCAGGCCGCAAAGTCCGGCGATGACCCGCCCACTGTAGTGGTCACGGTATCCGAGGATGAGGAAAAGATCCGTATCGCTATCCGCGATTCCGGCCCTGGCGTGCCAGGCGCAATCCGACAAACGCTATTTCAACCATTTGTCAGCGCGGGCAAGGAAAATGGAGTGGGCCTCGGTCTGACCCTTGCCCAGCACATCGCCCAGGAGCACGGAGGGGAAGTGAAGATCGAGGAGTCGATTCCCGGAAGGACTGTCTTCAGCATCCTGCTGTACAAGCGGAATCTGAAGGCGCCTCATCATACACAACAACCGGACTCTGTCACCATCAGCAACATCAAGGAGCAGATAGGCACTGCTGGCAGTACTGGAACCTGAAGCCTCCGTGAGCACCTATGGACCGTGTAGCGTTTCGCTCATTCATGTTTTCGCCACATTCTGTTCGCAGCCGCTTCGTCCTTGCAGCTTTGCTGCTTGCTCTGAGCGGCGCGGCGTTGGCGGGCCAATCGCCTCGCACCCCTGATGCGATGCCGGGACGCGCTGCCGGCACTGTGGATGCGAACTCATCGCGTCTTTCTGAAATCGAGGACCGCCTCAACGAGGTGACGGACGCGCTTACCAGAACCCAGAAGGCGCTCGAAGATTCGTCGGCGCAGATTCAGCAGCTACGCGCACAGATAGAAGAGATGCGCTCACAGATGGCCGCCAACGCGGCTGGTGCGAGCGGTGCAACTGCCGTCGCGTCATCGAGCAGCGGCAACACCTCTACAGTCTCGCGTAATCTGGAGACCATCCAGGAAGAGCAGAGCGCCATGCAGGCGGAGATCAAACAGCACGATCAGACCAAAGTAGAGACTGGCTCCAAATATCCCGTGCGGATCACGGGGCTGGCTCTCTTCAATGCGTTCTTCAACGCTGGAGTTGTCGATAACGTGGCACTTCCCACGCTGGCTTTTCCACGTATTCCCGGCTCGTCGCATGGCAGTGCGGGAGCTACGCTGCGACAGACCGTTCTCGCGCTCAATGCAACGGGGCCGAAGTTGGGAGGTGCCCGCAGCTCCGCTCAAATCGGTGTCGATTTCTTTGGTGGCACGTACACCAATATGTATGGCTACAACTCTGCCGCAGGTGTCATGCGAATGCGGGAGGCGCTCGCACGCCTCGATTGGGACAAGACGACCGTCGATGTCGGCTATTCGCGGCCCTTTATCTCGCCGCTTTCTCCGACCTCCTATGCGACTGTCGCGCAGCCCGCCCTGGCCGGCTCTGGAAATCTCTGGAGCTGGTCGCCGCAACTCCGCGTCGAGCAGCGGATCCCGGTGTCCGATGGACACACGCTTGCTCTGGAGGGAGGGTTCATCTACCCACAGTCTCCGGGCTATACCGCCATCCAGCTTGATAGCCCCGTCGAAGCCTCTCGTCATCCGGGTTACGAAGGCCGAGTCTCCTACCGCAATGCGGAGGGTTCCAGTGACATCGAGCATTCTCTCTCCTTCGGCATTGGCGCATACTCGAGCAGCCAGTTCTACAACAGCTCCACGCGGGTACACGCCTGGGCGGTTACAGGCGACTGGCGAATTCCGATGAAACGGTTCGAGCTGAGTGGAGAAATCTATCGTGGCCGAGCGCTCGGCGGTCTCGGCGGAGGTGCCTATAAGGACGCCTTGACCGGCAAGGACGCTGTCACCGGCTTTGCCATTACCCGTGGTGTCGATGCTGCGGGCGGCTGGAGCCAGTTGAAGCTCCGGTTCAGCCCAACCATCGAGGCCAACGCCATGTTCGGTCTCGACAATGCTTTCAGCAGCAACTTTGAGGGGATAGTCTTGTCTCCTTCACCAAATCCATTTCAGGTCTATGCACGGAATAGTACAGTTGGAGGAGATCTAATTTTTCGTCCTCGCACGTATCTCATCCTTTCGCCCGAGTACCGTCGAATACTCAGCAGGCGCTATACAGGTACGGACAACGTTGCAAATATCTTCACTATCACCGCGGGGTATCAGTTTTGACCCTGTATTTCTGTTGGATTGTTGTGAGTGAGCGCAGAAATGACGATTAAGCCGACAACGCGCGGACGTTGCCTCAACGTGGTTGCGCTCTCGGTTCTTACGCTGACGCAGGTTGCGTGGCCTCAGGCGCTCGATGTCACCGCGCATGTCGAAGTCAAGCGCCAGACAGGCCGCTCACATACCGTCCGCGCCTCTTCGTCCGATGTTGTCATCTGGCTGGTAGCCACCCGGAAGGCTCCGGTTCCACCTGATCCGGGGAAGACGAAGACTTACACGCTGGTGCAGAAGAACAAAAAATTCATTCCGCACCTGCTCGTTGTACCCACCGGAAGCAACGTCGATTTCCCCAATCTCGACCCCTTCTTTCACAACGTCTTTTCACTCTTCAACGGCAAGCGATTCGACCTGGGCCTCTACGAGGCGCACACGCATCGCGCCGTTCGTTTCGACCGCGAGGGTGTCTCCTATATCTTCTGCAATATCCATCCGGAGATGGGGGCCGTCGTCATCACGCTCAGCACCCCCTACTACGGCATCTCTAAAGCTGACGGGACCATTGTCATACGCAACGTTCCGCCCGGCAGCTATCGGTTGCATATCTGGGCAGAAAATGTTGACAATGAGCATCTCAACGCGCTCGATCGCACCGTTGAAATCTCTTCCGAAAACGCCCGGCTGGGAGACTTCCACCTCACCGCCACCGGCGACATGATGAACCATCATGCCAACAAGTTCGGCTCAGACTATCTTCCGAACGTCACCAATCCTTACTGAAGCACCAGAAGCTACTCTGTACTGTTCCCTGTAATGCTGATCAATACCAAGCCCTGTGGAGGGACTTTAAGCGTCAGTTCGCCCCCGCTGAGCGCAGTCTCTTCCGGCGGCGAAGGCTGTCCTGCAGCCCTCAGTTGGACAATTTGGTCGCGCGTCGGAAAAGCAGGACGGCCCATTGCATCATAGGCCTTGATGACGCTGCCGTGGTCGGCATCCAGCCGCCAGATCTTCGCTGATGCGTTGGCGGCAACGCCCGTAATGTGGACGCGGAAGGTCTTTGACGGTCCCGGGTTTGCGGGAGGAGGCGTATACGTTGCGCCCGTGCCGTAGGGAGGAGCATAGTTCCACAGCAGTACGGCGGTGCTTCCATCGTCCGCCTTTGTCGCAAGCGCGGCATCGGAGTCTACCTTCAGCCGGCGGTCGCCGAGCCGGTGCAGCATGGCAAAGGCGTTCAGCGCGGGTTTCGGAATGTCGTCCTCCGCAATCAGGCCATAGCCGCCGTAAAACGGAGTCTTCACCACACCTTGTTCCTCGAAGACATCAGAAAAGGACCAATAGCTCATTGCCTCCGTCAGGCCGTCGCATTGACTCACCGTCTCAGCCAGCCAAGGCCCCATGTAGACAGTATCGGTAACATCCGGCTCGTTCGCATAGCTGGCGTTGTACTCGCTGAAGATGAGCGGCACTTTCGGGAACGGAGAGGCCGCGATCTCGTCATGCACCTTGCGCACAGACCGGCAGACCATCTGGTCGCGCGGAATATGTTCATTGGTGTGGAAGACGTCTTTGGCGGTGTCGTTCGCGTAAACATGGGTGGTGACGAAGTCAACCGGAACGTGCTCCTGTTTGCAGTGCTCAAGAAAGGCCGGAACCCACGCAGCTTGCGCCGTAGCCGGTCCCCCAACGCGGATGCGGCTGCTTACCTTTTTGAGCGCGCGCGCCGTGTGGTCATAAAGCTCAAAGTAGGTTGCCTGTTGTGGCTTGCCTGCCCAGAAATCGATGTTCGGTTCGTTCCACACCTCAAAGTCCCACTTAGAGACTTCGTCGATACCGTAACGGTCGATGAGGTGTTGAGCAAACGCCTCGATCATGCCGTCCCATAATGCATAGTCTTTGGGCGGGGAGACGTTCTGCTTGTACCAGAATGCGTGCAGCGCAGCCGGATCGGAGGCCATTTCCTTCGGCATGAAGCTCAACTCGACGAACGGTTGCACGCCGTTGGCCAGCAGGCCGTCATATATCTGATCGACGTAGGAGAAGTTATAGACCGGTTTGCCGCTCGCGTCGAGGTGGAAGAGTCCAACGTCATCCAGAAAGATGCCGTGAAAGCGGACGGATTTGAATCCGGTTGCCTGCTTCACCGTGCGCAGGTCATCACGATAGCTTTCGCGTAGCGAGAGAATGGCCCTGCCGGAGCCGAATGTCTGCTCCCAGAAGTGAGGAAAGGCAGTCGTTGCGCCTTGCGAGTTCACATCAACGCGAATCTCAGACGTCTCTGTTTGCGAGTAAACCGGAAGCGCCGATAGCGCGACAAAAAGCAGGCAGCAGGGAAGAAATCGCATATGCATCACTCTAAGCCAATGTACCAGCCGTGTTGTGGCGACAGGTATCGTGCGGACTCCTAATGGGAGGCTGTTCCCGTCGTCTTGCTGGTGGACGGGTGCATCGGTTTCCGTACAGTTTTTGAAGTCGTCCGGCGCTTTTTAGTATGTGGCGCCGGAGGGCAAGGCGCAGGTGTGGCGACGACTGTGCGCGGGGCCGCTCGCGCAGCTGCTTCCAGGCTGCGGAGTTGCTGGTCATGCGCTACAGCGGCGGACTGCATTTGCTCTGCGAACGCGCGTCTTCCGCCTTCAAGACCGGCGAGCGCTCTTTGCAGCGTCACAGCCTGGTCCCGTGGGGCGGAAAGCCGTCCCGCCTCCGTGACCCGGAGCAGCACGTCATACAGCGCCTCGATGTTGCGATAGGCAGGCAACGCATGTGCGAGTGAGGAGGGATCTTCGTCGGCGGCAGCCAGCAACGGCGGTAGCGTTACCTCAAGGTCGCGGCGGATCGAGTCGATATTTGCAGCAGCCTCCTGGCGCACACTGCTGGGCGCTTTCCATTTTTCGGGGCGCAGGACCCCCAGTGCCTCGCCCACGGCATTGAGCGAAGGTTGCATCACCGCCGAAGGCTGCGCCATCGGATGCGTCGTGGAGACGCCTCCGGGGGGCGGCTGCTGCGCTTCTACAGTGCCTCCGAGCCAGCAAAAGACCATCAACAACAAAGGAACCCGTGATCGCAAGTACGTTTGAGTCAGTATCATCCAGTAGCCTGTGCCAGCACCCTTTCTTCGACAGGATTGCTCTCCGAAGCGACGGCAGCTTCGCAACGGTAAAACTTCGTAGCCTGTAGTTTGATGCTATTGCCTTCGCTCGGGCAACTTCGCCCCTCAAGACTTCAGTCCGATTCAGGCAACCGCGCGGGCCCCGGTCCGGAAATCGATCACGGTACTGGAGTGTGGAATGCTCGGCGAGAGATAGACGATTTTGAAGACCGCTTCCCAGGCTGTAAGGGTAGCAATGCGTAAACTTGGCCAAAAGCCACGCAGGATCATGCACTCCCATAGAACAGCATCCCGTCGAGCAGCCTAAATTCGTCCCGCGGCCCGCAAGGAGGCAATCTCCTCGTCGGTGAAGACATTGGAGCGGATCAGGAAGCGGACGCCCTCCGGGTTTTCGAGTGAGAACATGCCTCCGCGGCCGGGGACGACGTCGAGGATAAGCTGCGTGTGCTTCCAGTACTCGAACTGGCTACGGCTCATGTAGAACGGCGTCTCGCCCAGCGTTCCGATAAGAATGTCGCTGTCGCCGACGAGAAACTCGCCGCGCGGATAGCACATGGGCGAGCTGCCGTCGCAGCAGCCGCCGGACTGATGAAACATCAG
>Ga0207657_10007938_pt1 | contig 10823 bp, 10 predicted proteins | sample KBSC33metaG_FD_184316 | JGI IMG/M metagenome (GOLD analysis project Ga0207657, IMG submission 184316) | Corn rhizosphere microbial communities from Kellogg Biological Station, Michigan, USA - KBS C3-3 metaG (SPAdes) (version 2) | ecosystem: Host-associated > Plants > Roots > Rhizosphere > Soil ... | reverse complement strand
GGTCTTATCAAGGCGAAAAAGTCGTTTACGCCTCCGACTGGGCGAATGGAGAATCTGCGGAAGTCGACACGCGGGTTGTCGGCGGCCAGGGGTCTCCGATCAAGATTGGATACAAGCTTCATCTCAAAGGTGAACAGTGGATGGTCTACGATGCAGTCATCGATGACGTCAGCGTTGTTGGAAATTATCGGGCTCAGTTCGCGAGAATTCTTCACACCGCCTCGTTGGAGGAACTGATTCAAAACCTGCGAGCTAAGGCATCCGGCCGGTAGTTGAAAGAGGCCCATTGGCTAAGGATGTCCCGAGCTTTGGACTCGCTGGGAACCAGGCAAAGTGAACTGATCTGTCGAAAGCGATCCTGTTAGGAGTTCGCCGGCAGGTGCTGAATAGGTTTCAGGAGAGAGCTGTCACGGAACGTGGACTTTTTATCTATCTGCGCAGCGAGTTTCGTTATGAGCGAAAAAGTTTCTCAAATTAGACAAACGGAGGAAGATAGCTTGTCGAGCCGATATGTCGAGTCACCGCCGCAAGCTAGCTTGGCAGAAAATCCGAGCTTGGCTTTGAGGCTACGGCTGCATCGACGTCTTATACCTTTTCCCGCTGCGCTGGCTTTGCTGGTTCTTTTTTCGGCACGGGTGGACGAGTTCCTGGTCCAACTGGTTCTGGGTTGCCGTGATTCCTGCTTAATACATGCGGGAATGACGGGTTGCGGACAGGAATTGGCCTAAGTGCAGCGAGCTGCGGTAAATTAGAATTGCGCAGATTGCTTTTTCTCAGGTTTTTAGGATGCCAAAACTAAGAAAATCCCTGTTGCAAGAAACCGACCGAGTGACATTATCGGCAAACTATCAAAGTGTTCGACGAAAAGGAGGAGGAGGCTAAGATGAAAGCATTTGTTTTTCTTATTACTGCAATATTGTTGACTTCGTGCTCCACGACATCTCCGCGCGATGAAATGCAAGCCGATGTCGATCAGGCAGCGACGGTCATCCAGCGATTCGAGGCGATCCCGGAGAAAGGAATTCCGCCCTCGGTCATGAAAGCTGCCAGAGGTGTAGCCATTCTTACCGTCACCAAGGCCGGGTTTATTGGGAGTGCCAGGGCTGGCAAGGGGGTTGTTGTCGCGCGACTGAATAATGGATGGAGCGGTCCGTCAGCCATCGGTACCGGAGGGCTCGGAGTCGGTTTTCAAGCCGGAGTGGAAGTAACCGAGTTCGTTATGGTTCTCAATACGCCGGCTGCTGTGGAGGCCTTCTCGAAACAAGGCAACGTCACCTTGGGCGGCAACCTGAGCGTGGCGGCCGGTCCGCTAGGACGTACGGCCGAGGCCGGCGTGAGTTTGCAAAGCGCGATATATAGTTACAGCATAAGCCAGGGATTTTTTGCCGGTGTTTCGCTCGAAGGTACGGTCATCAGCGTGCGAGATGACGCGAATGAAGCATACTACGGACGGCCGGTCACGGCGGGTGAAATCCTGTCGGGCAAGGTGCAGGTCCCCGCTGGAGCACGGAACTTAGTCACCATGCTGTCCAAATACTGAGGAAACTTTTCCGTGTCGTGTGAAGGCTGTTAGAGCGCAGCCTGCTTGCGCCCTAACAGCCTGCGGTGAATTACTTTCGCTGCGGTTTTATTGTCCTAGCCTATGCCATTGATTTGGGATCTTGATGATGTGCTGTCTCTCAGTATGTTGAAAATCAACGGCCGCGACGTTAGAAGGGAAAAAGTTCAATCCCAACTTGTCTCCTCGTCAGCCTGGTTGGAAATTACCGATCTCGGTTCGCGAGAATTCTTCACACCGCCTCATTGGATGAATTGATTCAAAATCTGCGAGCTATGGCATCCAGCCATTAGTCGACAATTTGCTACAAATTCAAAACTTTTAAGAGGGAAACCTATGACAACAAATGGCGAATCGAAAGTTTCATACTTACTTATGGGGACTAGGTCTGGGAACAGTTGGCGGTCTGATGGTCGCGCTTCTCGTCCGTAAAGAGACGCGCGAGATAATCCGCGAGCGCAGCCCGTAAAAGCGTGGACTACTTAAATCAACAGGCGGGAAAAATACGCGAGAATGCGGACGTGATTGTGCAAGAGGGGAAAAAACTCTTGGCATGCAAGCGCTTCGACTCGGCCGGTGACTCTATGGAAGGCTTTCATTGGTGCTGCCCTTAGGAAAAAAATCAATTTCACAACACAAGGAGACGACGATGAACAGGAACAGATTGGGCAGGATTCTCGTGTGCGCGGTGCTTGCGCTCGGGTGGCAAACCTCGATGGCTGCCGAGGCGGGCAAGACGGCGACGGCCGATCTGAGCCGCAATGCGAATGCGAGCCTGAAGCAGCTCTACGCAAGCGTTCCGCAGGCCAAGTCGCTCGGACAAAAGGCCCTGGCCATTCTTGTCTTTCCTAAGGTCACCAAGGCCGGCCTGGGCGTCGGCGGTCAGTACGGCGAGGGCACGCTGCTTCAGAAGGGAAAGGCGGTCGCGTATTACAACACCGCGGGCGCATCGGTGGGGCTACAGGCTGGGGCCCAGCAATACAGCTACGCCCCGTTCTTCATGAACGCCAACGCACTCGGCCAGCTCGATAAGGCCGAGGGGTTCGAAGTCGGGGTCGGTCCGACCGTGGTTGTGGTGGACCAGGGCGTGGCGAAGTCGTTGACGACGACAACTATGAAGGACGACATCTATGCTTTCATCTTCGGCCAGAAGGGGCTGATGGCCGGACTCGGTATCCAGGGCAACAAGATCACCAAGATCAATCCAAAATAAGCCCGGTAAAGATAAAGGCGCACGGTCCAGTCTCCCATCCGGACCGATCCGCTCTGTATCTGTCTCACCGGAGTATCTTCGCGGGCCAGAACTAAAATCAACGCTGCGAGACCGCCGCCAGTGACCGTTGGTCGCTCGCGGATTGCGTTCGGAGCGCCTCTGATATTCTGGGGTCGTGCCCGGAACACGCCTCCTACTGGACCAGCGGTACAGTGGACGCCAAATCATATTTAATCACCGCGCGGATTTTGTTCTCGATCTGCAAATAGCGCGCAACCTTTTTTGGCGGCAACGCTTTGTTCAGTTTCGGAACGAACGAAGTTGCGAGATTCGCCTCGGCCTGTTGGAGGGAGACGTACTCGTCGGTGAGTTTCTTTGCTTTCTCGTCGGAGACAGAGTTCGTTTTATAGTCGGCAGCGTAATCATTCAGCAGCTTGAGCAGGCGTTGGTTGATGCTCTGCAACTCCTTTTGGTACTCTTCGTAAACCGGCCAGAAATTTTTCGCTTCCGATTCGGTCAATTCCATGTTCGTTGCGACGAGGAGCTTTTTGTCCGCTTTGAGCTTCTCGCGTAGGATTTCCATATTGTTAGCCGGCTTGTCCTGTGACTGCGCCGGAAAAGCCCACGGCAAAGCAGCCAACAGCGCCAGTGCCAAAAAGCGATGCCGGCTAAAATGTTTCATCTGGTATGATTCTCCTTGTTAAGAGTTTTTTTGTTACGGACGAACTTTACTAGCTCAATTCTCGGCCGGCGAAAGTCGGCGCGTCTCGGCGGATTCGGTCCGAGCTATCCTTAGCAACAGCTCGTTTGGAATCAATACGGCGGATTGACCACGACGTACTGCGATCCCTGGGGTTGATACCAGGTGCTTCCGCATTGTTGATAGACCATGCCACCGTAGTTCACCGGCACGCAGTTTGGCGGCACGCTTCGCACCATCGAGCCGACGACGGCGGAAGTCACGGCGATGGCAGAGCCAACCGCCGCCGCGGCCGCGACCGGATGGTAGTCATTGTCCCAGCCGCCACAGCAACCGCCATGACCTTCGACATTGACGTTGACGTCACGGTCGACGTTGACGTTGTTGACATTATTGACGCTGGTGCTGCGGACATTGTTGGTACGGGTATCAGCCCTGCTGTTGTCGACCTGTGCACTCTGCCTGGCGCCACCGCCACCTCCGGCGCGAGCACCACCACCGCCGCCTGCAGCGCGAGCGCCGCCACCACCGCCGCCCCGAGCCGCGGCGGCATCAGCGTCGGGGGCTATGGAGAAGCTGGTGAGAACGAGAGCGGCCAACGAGGCGGGAAGCAACTTACCAAATGGTCTCATCATGTTGGCGCTCCTCTACTTTGTTTTCACCGGAACAATCTCAATCCTGGACGCACCCTTGGGCGGCGTGAAGTTGAAAACCGTGTCCTTGAAGGAAGGTTTCAAATTCCATTCGATCAGGGAAATCGACTGCGGGCGCGCTTCGTCGGTGCGGCTGGTGATCACGACCTTGCGTGGCCGCGGCCTGCTCCCGGTGGTAATCCAGATCTGCCAGTCGGCCTTGGCCTGCCGGAAGGCGTAGTGATCACAGAGATCGTCGCCGACGAAATCCTGGCCGGCATTCATTCCCGATTCGATCTTGTCGACTGACGCGGCTGGAGTACCCCAGAGGAAGAGATCCGCCAACGGGAGTTCCACACCGTACCTTTCCTCCAGCCGCTCGATCAGTTTGCCGATCGTGTCGGTGAATTCGACCGTCGAGTAATACTTTTGCGCCGGCGCATAGAGTGTGACGGTCTTGCCGTCGTAGACGAGCTCGCGTTCGGAACGGGCGCTATGCATCAGGGCGCGGATCTTGTTCGGCCGCTCGACGTCCATATCGGCCGTCGCCGTATGCTGCAGCTTTTGGCCATCGGTCAGAACGCGCTCACCGGTTAATTCGGTCGACACCCGAAAGCGCTTCAGCGTCTGCAAGAACGCACCCATGTCCTTGAGGGCCTGAATCGACGCCGGATCGACAGCACTCGCCGGCGCAGTCTGCGCATAGGTGCTCGGTGCCGCAAGCGCCATTGCCAGCACGCTGAGCACCAGAATCTTTCGTACCATGGTTATTATCGACATGCCGTTAAACCTCCTGTTCTCCGAGCGATCCTGCCCAAGAGAGTAGTGGCGGCACAAAAATAAACCGACGGCCGCTTTTGCACTGCACGTAAACTTTTTTATCCTGGATCAGTTACGTCGTATATTGGACCAAGGTCCAATGTTCACCGAGACTCACGGGCCTCGCAGGCATACCAATTTCCTTCGTTTTTATGGTTTGTTCGTCTTCATGGCGGGAAGACTGCTGTGTTTAGATACCGAACGGCCAGAAAGTTCCAGCCATTACCGGTGCCGGACATGAAGATGCAGCACCGTTGGCCGGAGTCGTAACTCGGAATGTCATCCAGGTAGTCGCTCGGAAGTCATTGCGTGACTATAAGGACGTCACTGCCGTGATTAACGGCAGCTTTTTTTCATTCTTCAGAACACCAACTGAAGCCGTAACCCCAGGATGGTTCCCATGCCTATGCTCTTTCTATTGAGGCGGGGCAGCAATCCCAACGGCCCTTGTACGATCGTGACTTTGTCTTTCTGAGCCCCCCTGACAATCTGGATGTCCGGCGCCAGCAGCGCCCACGGCGTGATCGCAAAATTGTAGAAGGCCTCGAACCCGTACTCGTCGCGTAAAAGTTTCGTCGTTTGAAACGGACCCTGAATGGTCGGGTTGCTTATATTTATGAAGTAATAACCCAGGCCAAATTTATCGTTGGGCCGGCTCTCGAACATGCCTTTGCCGCCGATGCCGAAGCTCGCGAAGAATTTCATAAAGTTCGGATTGCCGTCGGAAACGCCCAAACGCGTGAATACGCCGACGCCCCGGTCGGCGCCTTTTTTTGGCTCATACAAATACTGGTCAAAATTGTAGTAAATGTTCCAGGAACCTTTCTTAGCCTTGGGCGCGCTGTTCTCGATCGTGTCCCTGTTGAACCTCTGATCGATCGAAGTAAACTTTTTGTTGGAAAAAGTCGTGCCGAAAAGCTGATGCCCGGTGAGTCCGAGAAACTCCGTTCTCATGCGACCCTCACCGGTAACTATGACGGCGTTGCCGTTCAAACTCTCAAAGCCCGAAGTAGTGGGATTACCATTGGCCGACATCACAAAGAAACTGAGGACAGCCGCGTTGGAATCTTTGGTGGGTGATACGAGTAATCCGGTCCCCAAGGTCGAATAGGGCGTCGTGAAAGCAGTAAGTGGATTAAGGTTAAGTGCCATATTCATAAAATTGCTATCGCCTTTACCGTGGGCAAACTCATTCATGTCGCCAGAATTTGCGGTGATGGTGGCGAACTTGCCGATAGTCACCCCGAGGTGGGGAGAAACATACTGTGTAAAATTCCATGCGGGCACGCCGAAAATATCACCAGGGGCCAGTGGATAAAGCTGGTTGCTATTTACCGGCATGAGCGCGCCGGTTTTCGAATTCACAGAGGACGCCCAATTCCCCTCCATTTCAAAATTAAAAAACCCACTGGGCCACAAACCGAGCTTGCCGCTGTCCAAATTGAGGATGAAATCGCCGCGCCCGCCGTATTCCCATGCGCCGTTTTTGCCGCCGCCGACTACGCCTTGCCCGACCTGGGTGATGCTCACGTCGAGAGTCACGCCCTTGGCGGCTAATTCGGTGCGCAATCCACCCCAGTCACCGGTCAGTGTCGAACGCGACCAGAAATCTTCTGAGTATGGATTTTTCGCCGATGAATCCTGTGCCCCAACCTGCGCGCTCAGGAACATTCCCAACCAAAATATGATCGGTGAAACAATCTTGGACGTTTTCATCAAGCTCGCCGCTTCACTTATGATTATCAAATTTTTCAGGCGTCTAGTCTAAGGATCGGAGAACCGGTCGCCCGTGGCAGGCCTAACCTGGCAAGAGAAGGACGGAACATTACGTCACAACCCGGCGCGCGCCTTTGGAGCGAGACAAGAAATGCGCTGACTTGAGTTCTGGTTTCCGGTTTCTCAGCCCCTGATCCGCTAGCAAACTTTCCGTTTGGATCAACGAACCATTCCGCTGCGTTGATTTAGGCAGTTCACGGGCCGGGTTTTTGCTCAGGGTTTTGGAAGAAAGAAATCAGCAAACACCCGATCCTCGATGTGCTTAGAACTCGCGTATGGTGCCGCCAGCCGATGCGTCTATCGCAATTCAGATTTGGATTCTGCGTATTGGACCAAAGTCCAATATACGGGGTCACCGGTTCTGATAGAAGACTCTCGGACCGCAATAGGGGGGTCGCGGTGCCCGTGCAACTCGATCAAGCCGTCGGCGCAAACGATCTTTGGGTAACGGGTACAAAGGACAGGAGGAGGATGAGGGTTGTAAATTGGAGACAGTCCTGCCGCTGTGCATCTCGATTAAGCGGAAGGCGCAACGGATCTCCGGTTACGGGGATCAGAAAGGACAGGAGAAGGATGAAGATAGGATATCTAGGAACAGGCGTTGTCGTAGTGGCGGCCATCTTGCTGCTCGCCTTCGGCAGCGCCAACGCTGACAAGTGGTTCCTGCTCAGCGAGAAGGCGATCAAGGCCACCGATCCAGGCGCGGAGATCAAGGCCGAAGAGGGGAAGATGTGGAAGGAGGACATCAAGAAGACAAAGATCTCGGTCGAGGGCGCTGACGTGGAGATCACGAAGGTGGTCCTCCGCTGGAAAGGTCGTAAGGACGAGACCATCACGAAAATGGGAACCGTGAAGTCGGGAGGACAAACGGCTGAGAAGGACGCTCCAGGACGCGAGGCGACGCTCTTGTCGGTGGGGGTCCAGTACAAGATCCTCAATAATGCACCGACGGCTACCCTCAAGGTTTGGGGATACGACTGAGCGCGGTGTGAACACCGGCCAGCGGATATGGTCGCATGGGCACGGGCGGCGAGGCTTTGTCAGACCGAAGCCTCGCCACTCTGTTATGACCCGCTGCGATATCGAGTCGAGCGCGGTTCAAAGAATGTCAAGCCGAGCGGGCCGAGACGGACCACCTGCCAGCCCAGCCGTCGCAACCGGCGGCGGCAATTCCGTCCGGGGTCTCGATAACGGCTTGCCGTAGGCCGAATGCGGATCGCATCATGAGCCCCTTTGATCCGACGCCACGACTCGGACGCGGTGTCGGCGCATTGCTCGCGCTCGCCGTCCCAACAGTCCGGCAGAGCAACCAACCGAGCGCGCATGAGTTGCGCCGGACGGCTCAAACAAGTCTTCGATCTCGACATCGAGCAGCGATCGAACTGCCGCGGTGGTTCTTCCGGGGACACACTACCGACTTCTCACGATGCCAGTTCCATGGGTCGGTATCCGGGTCAGGCCTGGATGTAACAACTGACCTACTGCCGATTCTGGGTTGGGAAGAATCTGAACCAGCATCCATCTTGGCGAGTAAGCCCGAGGTAAAACATGTTTACTCAATATCACTTATCCAAAAGCATGTCCCCGATTCTCGTAGTGGCGTTGCTTGTGAGCGCGTGCAGTCCCGCAATCAACTGGGACTACCCGCGCAAGCCGTCGAATACCTTCGCACAGCCGGAGACCACCACCGTCGGCGCGCTTTTCCAGGAAGCGGCCGACAAACATCCGGGACTATCCGGCTTCTCTATTATTCGGCAAGGCGGTCCGGCGTTTATGGCCCGGCTGGCGATGGCCGACTTGGCCGAAAAGACGCTCGATGGGCAGTATTACATCTGGGATGGCGACACCACCGGCCTGATCTTGGCCGACCATCTGCTGCGTGCTGCGGATCGCGGTGTCCGTGTGCGCCTGTTGATCGACGATCATTACATGTCGGAAAGCAGAGACAACAACATTGCGGCGCTCGACGTCCATCCCAATATTGAGATCCGTTTCTTTAACCCGGTCAGGAACCGGCGTTGGCGCATGCTGAGCATGTTGGCCGAGTTTGGCCGCGTCAATCATCGAATGCACAACAAGCTGTTCGTCATGGACAACGCCGTGGGAATTGTCGGCGGACGCAACATCGCAGATGTCTATTTCGGCGTTCAGAAGGACCATAACTATCGCGATCTCGATGTCATGAGCGCCGGTCCGATCGTCAACGAGATATCGGCGAGCTTCGATCTGTTCTGGAACAGCGAGTGGGCCCTACCCGTCGCTGCGGTCGTGAAAGAGCGCGCCACCGAAGAGGATTTGCGGGACTTGAGGAAACGGCTAGAGGAAAAACTCGCTGCCACGGGTTATCCCTATCCCGTCAACGAACAGCTCGCTGGCCTGCGCGAGCGCTTGGTCCAGATTCGGGACAGTTTCATATGGGCCCCGGGCAGAGTTTTGGTCGAGCAACCCTCCAGGGTTGAGAGCAATGCGGAAAACGTCATCGCTTTGGCACTCCGCGAACGGGCCAGTGAGGTGGAGCGCGAACTGTCGATCGAGTCGCCGTATTTTGTGCTGGGCGATGCGACTATCGAAAGGGTGCGACAACTCACGGCCCGAGGCGTCAAGGTGCGTGTGTTGACCAATTCCGCGGCCTCTCATGACGTGCTCCCGGCGCTTGCGGGCTATGTCAATACGCGCAAGAAAGTGCTCAATGCCGGCGTCGAGCTGTACGAGCTGAGTCCAGATAGCAATATGGAACGGATCTGGTCGGTATTGGCGGGTAAATCGCAAGCTGCCTTGCATGCCAAGTGCCTTGTGTTCGACCGCAAGTCCGTGTTCATCGGCAGTTTCAATCTCGACCCTCGATCGACGGCGCTCAACACCGAGATCGGTGTGATGATCGACAGTCCGGAGATTGCCGGGCAGGTGGGAGAATTGATGGACGAAGGGGTCGCCCCCGGCAGCGCCTTTCGCGTCACGCTCGACAAGAACGATAATCTGGTCTGGAGCGCTGAGAAGAACGGGGAGAAAGTGGAATACGACACAGATCCGGAAACAAGCCTCTTTTACCGGTTTCTGGTCGGCATTGTCGGCATGCTGCCAATTGAGGACCAACTATAGAGGACGCTGAGGCAGTGGTGGGGCGTTTATCAAAGAGACGATGAACAATCTGGACGATCTCGGCGAAAAGATGGCACAAACCCCACGAGCTGGAGCAGCGAGCCGTGCAATGTTCTGCTGTGCAGCACGGTACTAAATAAGCTGGAACGAAGGTTCGTTTCCGGCCACTGATCGCCGCCATTGGCAGCACCTTCGTGGAGGAAGCCATCGATAACCTATCCGACCTGGGCGAGAGGATGGGCGCGGGAACCGGAGAGTCGGAGCAGCGAGCCGCCGAAGAGGCTAAACAAAAGAGGGCGGTGTATGAAAAAGTTCTGGAAATCCGCGGGGAGCACGTTCTTTGGCGGCTTGCTCGTCGTCGTGCCGCTTTATCTTTCCGTGTTGCTGCTGCTCAAGGCGATGCAATCGCTTGTCGGTTTGGTGCGGCCCGTTGCCATGCTGCTCCCGGCATGGTTGCCGGCTGAACACGCACTGTCACTTCTCCTCGTGATAATCCTATGTTTTCTCATCGGTGCTGCGGTTCGCACGCCGGCAGGGCGAGCAATCCGAGAGCGTATCGAGAAATCTCTTTTCGAAAGAATCCCAGGTTACGCACTGCTTCGGAGCCTGACCCAACGCATAGCCGGAAAAGACGAGGAGCGCGCATGGAAGCCGGCTCTGGTGGAGATTGAGGAGGCGCTTGTCCCCGCGTTCATTATTGAAGAATTGGATGACGGGCGTTTCACGGTTTTCGTTCCTTCGGTGCCCACGCCGTTTGCCGGAGCGGTCTATGTTCTCGCTCCGGAACGGGTGCACCCTTTGGACGTCCCCTTCACACAAGCGCTCCAGTCCATCTCCCGCTGGGGATCAGGTTCGAAGGAACTTGTCGCCGCGATGGAAACCGAGAACACTCTCAAATAGCAACGAAGATTTTCATGAGAGCGTTAGTGGCGAAGCTTGAAGAAGTTCTCCGCCGCTATTTTTCGAGATAACGAGAAGTTCACGTTTAGGCTGCTCCGGAATCTGTCGCATCAGCTGTGCTGTTTT
>Ga0207657_10007934_pt1 | contig 10824 bp, 10 predicted proteins | sample KBSC33metaG_FD_184316 | JGI IMG/M metagenome (GOLD analysis project Ga0207657, IMG submission 184316) | Corn rhizosphere microbial communities from Kellogg Biological Station, Michigan, USA - KBS C3-3 metaG (SPAdes) (version 2) | ecosystem: Host-associated > Plants > Roots > Rhizosphere > Soil ... | reverse complement strand
CCCTCGGTGGTATTCATGTCGGATTTGAGCAAGCCCACGGCGACAAAAACCTTATTCATGTTGTCCCATCCCGATTTGGTCATTCTCAAGTTACGCCGAAATGTCGATCTGCTGTGGCTCATGACGGTCTTCAGAACCGACGGGTCGATTTTAGGAAATTGCTTGACCAGTAGATCGTCGGACTCGGCGGGGTTGTCGATGATCAAGTTATTGCCGCGCGCAATCGCCCGCAGGAGCGCGCGCGTCGCGTTCGGATTTGCCTTGATGTAGCTATCCAGAGCGTGCACAGATTCATGGGGATAGTCTTTGAAAATGTCGATCTCGTTACCCAGGCGGATAAACGTGTATCCCCAACCTTCCAATTCCGGCTGCTCGGTGTCGGGAATGCCGCCGACGATCATATCGACCTGGCCGTTCTTGAGGGCGTTCACGCGCGCCTGACCGGCGCCGACCGCCGCGAAGCGCACGTCGCTGTCAGGCTTTAAATTATTTTGCCTAAGCAAATACCGTACGACTTGCGCCGGGGCTCCGCCGACGGTTACGGCGCCAATGGTCGTGCCTTTGAGCGCCTGGATTTTTTGCGCGACGGTCATCTTAGCGATCTGACTTTTCGCCAGGCCGCGGCTTTCGAGCCATTTGTTGTTGGTCGCGATGTGCCATTCGAGGGAAGCGGGAAAAATGCCCACCGAAAACATGCGATCGCCGCGCGCGCGGGCAACGAGCACATCGGAGGCGGCCGTCGAAACGAACTGAACGTCGCCATTCATGACCGCCGCCATCGTGACCGCACCACCGGTGGTCAAGATATGCTCGAAATCGATACCTTCTTCCTTGAAGTAGCCTTTGCGCTGGGCGATCCAAATGGGCGCGAAGTCCAGACCCGCGGTGGAAGTCGCCAGTCTTACTTTAACGGGCGTTTTTGCTTGTGCCCGGAGCGGCGTTGGTGCGCTCAATACCATGAACAAAAATGCGCAAAAGGCGAAATGTCTAGTCGGTCGTTTCACTCGAGCTCCTCCTGAACCCATCACTGCCGCTAATTCGACGAAAGCAAATAATTGATGGCTAGTTTTTCAGCGCAATAGTATTCGCGCAAAAATTCATCCTGGTCCGCATAGCGGCGCTTGGGTAGCAGCCGGCCCTGAAATGAGATGATCAACGGGTCGATATCGAACGGATAGGGCGCGAGCGCGGCGCGGCTTTCGTCTTTGATCGTAAATGTCAGGATCGTATCGTCTTTACCGGGCCGAGTGGGCACGGGTACATTGCTCATCGTATGGCTCGGCCCGTTTTTTCGCTGGGTGCTGTTGAACGGGTAGCGATTGCAAACGAACTGTCCCATCTGATCGTAGACTTCCATGAGCTTGAAGTTCGTCCAGAGTTGTTTTTCGGAAACGAAGTCGCTGTATGCCGCCGAGCCTTTCAGTTGTGTCATAAGCTCGGCACGGTAGTTTTCCTGCTCGGCGAGAAATTCCTTGACCTCCGGATAGACCGTATAGTCCGGCATATACGGCAGGAGGCCGCGGCCTTGGGTGAGCAGGCCATCCGAATGCAACGAGACGATGTAGCCGGCATAGGGGTCTTGCTCGGCGAGACGCTCGATGCCGTGGCGATAAAAATCCAACCAGACTTTTCCGCCGAGATGTTTGATGCTGCCGATGTAGTCCGGCGGCAATCCTTCGCTGTTGAGCTGCGGTTTGATTTCCCAATCCCACCAGCCGGTATCGTGCTCCTGCGCTGCGAGAACCATCGGGGCGTATGGGGAAGGGCGGGCGAAATCGCCATTGCCCCAATGGGCGGCAAGCCAACCGGTGACTTTCGAATGATCCACCTGCAAAATCAGCAGCAATTGTTTCTCATCGTACGGGCAAACCATCATAAATAGTGTCCTCCGATCGCGTTCGTATCACGCGAGCAACTTTCTAAGCGTGCCACCAAAAATACCGCCAAGCTCGGTGTCCGACCATGCTCGAGCCTTGAGCGCGGCGATTGTTTCCTTTTCGGCGTTGGGTACGTGGGGTACATCCGTGCCGAAAACCAGCGTGTTGATTCCCCAAGTCGCCCGAGCGCATTCCAGGGCAGGGCCATGAACGCATGCGGTATCGAAGTAGCAGCGACGCAAGTAGTAGCTCGGCGGATGCGGACAATCGGAAAAACGTTGATAGCCGCGCTCGATTCGGTCGAGGATCATCGGCAAACTGCCGCCCAGGTGCGACCAGACGATCTTGACATCGGGACATTCTTCGAGAACGCCGGCGAGGGCAAGCTTAGTTGCCGCCATCGCAGTCTCACCGGGGTAGCCGACCGCCAGAAAAGTTCCCGGATCGTTCTGCGGCAGGTCGCAGGGAGAAGTCGGATGCACCAGGACCATGAGCTTGCGCCGGCTCATTTCACGCCAGAAATTGCGGAGCTCGGGCGCTTGTAGCTGAAGGTCGCCGACGTTGGTGGCGATGCCGACTCCGGCGGCGCCCATGCCGAGCGCGCGATCCAACTCCTGTATCATCGCTTTGTGGTCTGTGCATGGGAGCACGGCGACAAAGCGAAAGCGCGCCGGCTGCTGTCGGCAAACCGCGGCAAGCCCGTCATTGATAAAACGTGCCGCCGCCGCATCGCCGGCACCGGCCCAACCGACATTCAGCGCGCCCACGGAAAGTATCGCCATTCCGATGCCCGCTTCGTCCATGGACGCCAAGCGCTTCGGCAAATTGTCCTGTTCGGTCGGCACCGACATGACGTGACCGCCGCGATAGATCAGCGCTTGCCCGCGCGGTCCAGCGACGAGCTTGAAGTCGTCCCGGTCCCTGACGACTTCGTTCAAGCAGCCTTCTGGATAAATGTGCGCGTGGGCGTCGATAATTTCATGCGCAATCATTGCAACCTATTCTTGATCTAGCATTGGAGGTTATTTTGCCGCTTCCGATTCTTTTACGAGCTGGAGAATGTAATCCGGTTTGAGCGGCAATTTTTTCACTTCGACACCGAGCGCATTGGATACTGCGTTGGCCAAGGCTGCGCCGGCCGCGGTAATGCCGCCTTCGCCCGCGCCTTTCACGCCAAGGGGATTGTGCGGGCTGGGAAAATCTTCGGTGGAGATCAACTGCGCTTTGGGCATTTCCATCGCTGTCGGCAGCAAATAATCCATAAAATTCGTCGACAGCGGTTGTCCGTCTTCGTTATAGACGAACTCTTCCAACAGCGCGCCGCCGATGCCTTGTGCCAGGCCGCCGGCCATTTGGCCTTCGATGATCATTGGATTGATTTTCCGGCCGACGTCTTCAGTTACGAGGTAGTCGAGAATTTTGATTTTGCCGGTTTCCTTGTCGACTTCCACCGAGGCGACGTGCACGCCGTAGGGAAACGGCCGTTTGTCGGTGGCGAAAAAATCTTCTTCGGAAATCCCTGGAGTCATGCCACTTTTGAGCGCCGGACCGGGCAGCGCGAGACGCGCCAGCTCTGAGAAACTGAGCGACCGCTCCGGCGCACCGCGCGCGACCACGCGGCCGTCGCACAGAATGAGATCGGCGCCATCGATTTCCAAACTTGCCGACGCCAGCCGCAAGAGTTTGTCTTTGACTTTGCGGGATGCTCCGACGGCTGCGCTGCCCGCCATTACGGTGGAGCGGCTGGCGTTACTGCCGTTGCCGTAGGGGACTTTTGCCGTGTCGCCGTGCACCACGCGCACGTTCTCGATTGCGACTTGCAACTCGTCGGCAACGATCTGGCTGAGCGCGGTGGCGATGCCCTGACCGACGGAATTACAGCCGGAGTAGAGGACAACCATGCCCGCGTTATCGATCTCGACCCGGGCGTATTCCCACGGACCGATGCCGCTGGTTTCGACGAAGCAGCCGATGCCGATGCCAACCGCGCGGCCCTCGAGCTTTGCCGCGGCGCAGCTCGCTTTTAGATCCTCATAGCCGAAGCGTCCCAACGCGCGCTCGAATTGTCCGGGCAAATCGCCGGTGTCGTAAACCATGTAATGAAAAGGATGCTTGCCCAAGTCATAGGGCATTTCTTCGTGGCGGATCAGGTTGCGGCGGCGGACGTCGGCGGGATCGAGCTTCAAACGATGCGCGATCATGTCGAGCAACCGTTCGCGGACAAAATTCGCTTCGTAGCGTCCCGGGCTTCGATAGGTGCCGACCGGTGTTTTGTTGGTGAGAACGCAAAATACATTGCAGCGATAGTTTTTGACTCGAAAGGGGCCGCGCAGCATCGCGGAGGCGGCGATGGCGGGAACGCCGCCGTGGGTGCGCGTGTAGCCGCCCATGTCGAAAAGAATTTCAGCGTCCATCGCCATGATCGTACCGTCTTTCTTGACGCCGATCTTCACTCGATGATTTTGCTGGCGCGACTGATTCATGGCTTTGAGGTTTTCCGAGCGGTCTTCGATCCAGCAAATCGGTCTGCGGAAATGCCTGGCAGCAAAGGGAATAAGAAAATCCTCCGGATAGAATTCACCGCGGGCGCCGAAGCCGCCGCCAACTTCCGGCTCGATGAAATGGATCGAGCTCTGCGGCAAACCGATGAGGTCCGAGAGAATGCGCCAATTGGTGTGAGTCATCTTGGTCGGACCCCACATGGTGAGGAGCCCGCGCCCTTCGTCCCACTCCGCAACCAGGCCGCGATTTTCCAGCGGCACGGCGGAGTGACGCTGGGTCGAAAATTCCTCCTCGACGATCAGGTCCGAATCGCCGAAAGCGCCATCGACGTCGCCGACGTTGACCTGAAAGTTGGCCGCGATGTTGTTCGGGGTTGCGTCGTGAAGCTGCGGCGCCCCCGGCTGCATGCCTGCGCGCGCTTCGGTGACGGCACCGAGGGGCGCGTACTCTACCTCGATCAGCTCGAGCGCGTCTTCGGCGATGTAACGGTTTTCCGCGACCACCACGGCCACCGGATCGCCGACGTAACGAACTTTGCTTGTCGCAATCGGCGTTTGCTGCGAACGCTCCAGACCGGGAATGACTCCGGTGCGCATGGGGATGGTTTTGAGTCCCGGCATGTCGGCCGCGGTGAGAACTCCGACAACGCCGGGCAACTTCAGCGCGGCCGCCACGTCGATTTTCACGATGCGCGCATGGGCGTGTGTGCTGCGAAGAATCGCGGCGTGCGCCATGCCGGTGCGATGAATGTCGCCGACGTATTTGCCGATACCGCGCAGGAGTCTTACGTCTTCCTTGCGCTTAATTCTCGAACCGATGTAGGGCATGGATTGCTCGCTTCTCGCTCAACACTCTTGCTATCGCGATTTTGTCAATAATCCGTCATTCCGGCGGAAGCCGGAAACGAACATAAACTCAAGATTTGGCGTTATTCATTGCCTTTGCGGCTTCCTGTATTGCCGCGACGATATTCTGATAGCCGGTGCACCGGCACAAATTGCCGCTCAGCCATTCGCGAATCTCTGTTTCGCTAGGATTCGGAATCTCTTTCAGTAGCGCCTCCGCGGTGAGCAGGATCCCCGGCGTGCAAAAGCCGCACTGAAGACCGTGTAGCTGCCAAAATTTTTCTTGTAACGGGTGTAACTCGGTGGCGCTGGGCGCGATGCCTTCAACGGTTTTCAACTCTGCACCGTTGGCTTGGACAGCAAAAAGCAAACAGGAGCGCACGAGCTCGCCATTGAGCGAAATCGTGCAGGCGCCGCAAACCCCCTGCTCGCAGCCGACGTGGGTTCCCGTGAGTCCGAGGTCGTCGCGCAAGAAATCGGTGAGAAGCTTGCGCGGCTCCACTTGCCCGGTGTATTCACGTCCGTTGACAGTCAGCCGTACCGGACGGGTGGTCATTGCGTCGTTCCTTTCATCTGTTCGGCTGAACGCTGAGCTGCCCGCATGAGCGCGCGCCGCGCCAAGACCGCGCAGACTTCGCGACGGTATTCGGCGCTCGCGTGAATATCCGAATCCTGTTCCAAGTTTTCAGTGGCGCGTCGCGCCGCGTCGCGGAAAAGGGTTTCCGACGGCCTTTCGCCGAGCAAAAACTCTTCTGTGTCCTGCGAGCGAATCGGCGTCGCGCCGGTGAGCGTGAGCCGGGCATGCTGAATGGCGCCGTTTGCGTCGAGAGCAATCAGGGATGCGGCGCCTGCCAGAGCAAAATCTCCATGCCGGCGGCTGACTTCATGATAGGACCAGCCGCTCTGCGCCGGCAGGGCCGGCACGCTGATCTCGGTCAAAAGCTCGTCCGGTTGCAGCATGGTGGTCATGTAGGAAAGAAAGAATTCTTCGGCGCGCGCTGTGCGCTGATTGGTCTTCGATCGTAGAGTCAAAGAAGCATCCAAGCTCACCATCGCGACGGGCAACTCGGCGGAAGGAAAAGCATGCGCCAGGCTGCCGCCGATGGTGCCGCGGTTGCGTATTTGGACATGGCCGATGAAGCCCGCAGCGTCGCGCAACAGCGGCCAGCGCTTGGCGACATCAGCCGAGCGTTCGAGCTCGCGCTGACGAGTGGTCGCGCCGAGGCGCAGCGCGCCGTCGTCGATTTTCAAGTAGCTCAGCCCGGCGACGCCGTTCAAGTCGATCAGATGCGCCGGGCGGATCAGACGAAAATTCATCAGCGGCACGAGGCTCTGCCCGCCAGCGAGCGGGCGCGCTCGATCGCCGAATTGCGCCAGTAAACTCAACGCTTCGTCGAGAGTTGTCGGATCGTAGTAATCAAACTTTGCCGGTTTCATCTTCGATCTGTGACGTTTTTCATTTGCGATGAACTGCCAAAATACTTGCTTCAGTTGCTCCTAGCAATCGCTCGTGCGGCTTTACCAGATGACTTGACCGCCGTTGGGTTGAACCAGTTGGCCGGTCATGAAGCCGGCCCGCTCGCTCAGCAAAAAGTCGACTACTGCGGCGACTTCTTCGGGTTGGCCAAGCCGTTTGATCGGGAGCCGGCTCTCGAACGCCCGGCGGGCGTTCTCGTATTCTTCCGGGGTTCTGCCGGCGCGCAGCAACGGTGTGTCGATGGGTCCGGGGCCGATGGCGTTGACGCGAATTGCGTACGGTGCGAATTCGAGTGCCAACGATTTCGTCAGAGAGTAGAGCGCCGTCTTCGCCGCGCAGTAATTGGCTGCGTTTGGAACTCCGACAACTGCAAAGTCCGACGACGTGATGACGATCGCGCCGGTACGCCGCTCGACCATGCTGCGAAGCACCGCCTGGCAAAAATTGAACGTGCCGGTGACGTGCGTGTCGATCAACAAAGACCATTGCGCGAGCGTCATCTCGGCCACGGTGGAACGAGCGTTCACGCCGGCGTTGCTGAACAGACAATCGATTTTGTCGAAGCGTTCGAGGATTTCTGCGATCCAAGCTCGCACTTGGCCCTGATTGCGCACATCGACAATTCCGGTCAGCACGCGGCCGCGTTCCGACTCTACCAGAGCGGCGGTCTCTTTAAGTCCTGTTGCGCTCACATCGCAAAGGCAAAGCACATCGCCTCGGCGCGCAAGCCGGATCGCGGTCGCGCGGCCGATGCCGCTGCCGCCGCCGGTCACGACAGTGACGCGAGGATCGCTCGCTACCACAGGGCGGAGCCTCCGTTGACGCGGAAATCCTGGCCGAGCACGTACGAACTGTCATTGCTCAGAAGAAAGAGGCATGCGTCAGCCATGTCGCCGGTGCTACCTATGCGGCCGAGCGGTATGCGCGATTTTCTCGATTCCATTTCTTCGTCGGACAAAACGGCGCGAGGCATCGGGGTGTCGGTAATCACCGGCGACACGACATTGACCCGGATATTCTCCGCGGCGGATTCGATCGCGAGCGAGCGCGCCAATCCAAGCACGCCGCCCTTGGATGCCGCATAATGCGCGCAATTGCCGCCGCCGGTGCGCGCTACCATGGATGAGAACAGGACGATGCGGCCGAACTTTTGTGGCCGCATGAGACGGAGCGCGGCGCGACAACAGAGAAAGTAGCCCGTTAGATTGATGCGCAGAGTTTCGTCCCAGTCTTCGGGAGACAGCTTCAGGAACGACGCCGGGCGATAAATCGCCGCGCAGCAGACGAGATAGTCGATCCTGCCGGCGGATTTGTCGATCGCGTCAAATGCCGCGTCAACATTCGCTTCGTCGCCGACATCTACGCGATGAAAGTAGACTCCCGGAGACTTCGACGGTTGCACGTCGAGCCCGTGCACGACTGCTCCGCAGTCTCGAAGTCGCTCGGCCATCGTCGCGCCAATGCCGCCGCTACCGCCGGTGATGACCGCTACGCGGCCGCCGTGCTCGTTTGCCTGTGCCGCTCCCATCGCTATGCGGCGGCCAGCGTGTGGTTCACGATAATATGCTCGGCCCGGTAAAACTCGCCGAGAAAGTCTTCGCCGTCTTTGTAAGCTCGGTTCGGCACCAGGCGAGCGTAGAATGAAACCGGCAACATGGCCGCATCAGGATCGCGGGTTAGAACGCGGTCTACGGAGTTTTTGTAAAAATCCAGCCGGAGCTGGCCGAGATATTTGAAACTGCCGTCGTGATAATCGAGCGGCAACCCTTTGTCGTTGAGGGTCGACGGTTTCATCTCCCATTCCCACCCGCCGATGTCGTGCTCGGTGGCTGCCAGCACGACGGAAGAATAGGGCTCAGGCCGGTCGAATTTTTGATTGCCCCAATGGGCTGCGAAGTAACCCGCTACCCGCGAGTGCTCGATCTGCAGCGCCAAGATTAGCCGCGCATCGTCGTACGGATATGCCATCATGGTTTTCTGCCTCACTTGAGTGTTCTGTCCGTAAAGATCTTTTGAAAAATTCGACTAAAGTTGGCTTATCGAGCCCAACTTAAATCCCCCTCGATCCCCTTTGTCAAAGGGAGAAGTATTATCGAAGGGCCTTTAACCCCTCTTTGGAAAAGCGGGGAAGGGGAGATTTATTCAGCACCTTGTTACGGTTTTTTTATCGATAGCTCTTCCCGCGCTGCTTTGACAAACCGAAAATCGATCACCCGAGACAAAGGAACGCGAGTTTTGAATGCGCCGGTCTGGCGCGCAATCTCGAGATCCTTGTCGATGACTTTATCCGTTACCATGCCATTCGGCGGATAGGCCTCAATCATCTGTCCATAGGCTTGCTCTGCCTGTTCGGTGGTGACTTTAAACCATGCGACCATGATGCCAACGACTGATTTTTTGTTTTTCGCGTCTCTCAGGAAATCAATGCCGCGGAGCGTCGCTCGAACCGCGCGGCGCAGGAGATCGGGCTTCCTGCCGATATTTTCGTCCGAAGCACCCAGCCCGGCCATGGGCAAGCGCATGACATCGCCGAAGTAGGCGAGCTTCCGGAAACCGGCTTTCTCGGCGACAGTTTGCCACGGCACCGAGATCACGGCCGCGTCGACGTAGCTGTTTTGCATCGCCTGCATGGTCGTATTGTGATCTCCGGTTACCAGCAAGGTGACGTTTTTGTCGGCATCCAAATTATTTTGCGCCAGGAATTCCTTGGTCATTAGGTGAACCGAGCCGCCGAGCGAAGCGATCCCCACCGATCTACCGCGCAGCGCGGCAACGCTGTTTATACCGGGCTTGGCGACCAGGTAATAGGCCGGCCGATCGGCGACGACCATCAGGCTTTTCACGGGCATGCCTTGCGCTGCCGCGCGAACGATGGAGCCGTGCGCCGTAGCGAATTCAACCTGGCCGGTGACCACCGCTGTGACACTGATGTTAGGCCGCATGAATATCAGCTCGGGCCGCAGCCCTTCCTCCTGGTATAAGCCAAATTTGCTCGCGGCCAGAATCGGCATGGTGGTGAAACTCGTCGACGGATACGCGATTCTGATGTCATCGATCGCGTCCGAGCGCGACGCGGGACAAACGAGGCTCAGCAGAATCAGTGCGCACAGCCACCGCGCTCGTGTTGCGCTGGAAAATTTCAAAATAAAATCTCGCCGGCAAATAGAATCGCCACTGGCGCCTGCATGGAATTCATCGATTTGACGGCGTTGCCGATAGCTGCGGAAACGTCTTGGGCCCTTTCCACTGAGCGATGCGTGATGCGCATGCTGTCGAGCAACGGCTTGGTGCCCCAGCCGAACGGCACAGAGAACCAGCGCTCATCGCCCAGGTCGCCGCGGTGGCTGATCAACAGCAGCATGGGAACACCAAAGGCCATGGGACCGCGCAAGAGCGCGTAGGTGCCGAGCGTGAAGCCGGTGTTTTCCACCAACAGAGCCGGTTTCATTCCGCCCAACCAGGCGCCCATGCAGACGCCGACGCCGTCGTTCTCGCTCGCCACTTGAACGTAGGTGATCTCGGGATCCGCCGAGAGCGGCACATACAATTCCTGAAACGCCGAGTCGGGCAGGCAGGCGACGAAATTGACGCCGGATTTGAGCAATGCTTGGTGGGCGGCTCTGGCCGCTTCAACGTTCATCTAGTTTTTCTCCTCTTGAAGTGATCGGAAATGAAATAATTCTCGGCCGTGCGCAATTACGGTTTGGGCGCGCCGAGAATTTCGATCTGCGCGATACGCTCGACATGACGGACGAATATATACTTGTTTTCCTGTCCGTCCATTTTCGGCCCCGCGCCTCGTCCCAGCGCCTGGATTTTGGCGACGAGCATTGACGGACCCTCGCTGGCCAAGAAAGCATCGACTTCCGAGCGCAGCAAAGCTTTGTCGCGCAGCGTGCGCACGCTCTCCACGCCGGAGGCTTTGGCGATCCCGGCAATGTTCGTTCCGGTGGCAGTCTGGCTTCTCGGACCGCCGCGGCTACCGAAAAGCTGCTCGTTATCAAAAACCAGAATATAAAGATTTTTTGGCTGGCGCGTACCGATTACGGGCAGGATGCTCGGCGCGAGCAACATGCTGCCGTCGGTATCAAAGGCAAAGACTCGGCATTTCGGCAAAGCCGTG
>Ga0207657_10007933_pt1 | contig 10824 bp, 10 predicted proteins | sample KBSC33metaG_FD_184316 | JGI IMG/M metagenome (GOLD analysis project Ga0207657, IMG submission 184316) | Corn rhizosphere microbial communities from Kellogg Biological Station, Michigan, USA - KBS C3-3 metaG (SPAdes) (version 2) | ecosystem: Host-associated > Plants > Roots > Rhizosphere > Soil ... | reverse complement strand
ACCCACGCGCGATACATGGGAGTGGTGAGCATCGTGTATACAGCCGCCAGGGCGAGTCCCGATGCGACCGCCGCTGCAATGAGCCAACGCCATTCGAAAACGATCCTCAGGAGCGTGGGAAGGTCCAGCTTCGGCAAAGCCTCTGCTGATTGTCCCAATCCCCTCTCGTCGTAAGGTTGGATTGCCCACGCAGGCTCGCTACTGGTGACAAGATCCCGATTCATGACATAGAACGCATCTGGCGCTCCCCACTCCGCAGGCTTAGCGCGGCAGAAAATGCCGCAAGCGCAACTTGGTTCAATTCGTCGCTACTCAAAGCCCGCAACATGTAAGAGTCTTTCCTCGACGCATTTGCGTTCACCTACAAGACCAGCAGATTGCGAGAAACCCCATTCGAGTGCAATCTAGTTCAAAGCGCCATATCAGCTCTCACCTGGGTAGAGCACCGGCCCCCGGTTTCAACAAGCCACGACAGAAAACACTCCCGCGCCCGCGCAGTGTAAGCCAATTTCCGGTCTGCCTTTCTTGCCCGCCCTTCCGGCGGCGGCATCAGGCCGAAATTGACGTTCATCGGCTGGAACGTCTCGGCATCGGCGCCTCCGGTGATGTGGCCCAGAAGCGCACCAATCGCAGTCTCGACCGGCGGCGGCGTCAAGCGTTCGCCCCTGATCTCGGCCGCTGCGAACCGCGCTGCCAGAAGGCCGACCGCCGCGCTTTCGACATAGCCTTCGCAGCCGGTGATCTGGCCGGCAAAGCGGATGTTGGGCCTGGCGCGCAGCCGGAGCTCGCCATCGAGAAGGCTTGGTGAATTGATGAAGCTGTTGCGGTGGATCCCGCCGAGACGGGCGAACTCGGCATTCTCAAGGCCTGGAATGGTCCGGAAGATCCGAACCTGCTCGCCATGCTTGAGCTTGGTCTGGAAGCCGACCATGTTCCACAAGGTCCCGAGCGCATTGTCCTGGCGCAGCTGGACCACCGCATAAGGCCAGCGGCCCGTGCGCGGATCGTCGAGCCCGACCGGCTTCATCGGCCCATGCCGAAGCGTGTCGATCCCGCGCTCCGCCATCACCTCGATCGGCATGCAGCCCTCAAAATAAGGCGTATCGCGCTCCCACGCCTTGAACTCGGTCTTGTCGCCATCGACCAGCGCCTGGACGAAGGCTTCGTACTGGGCCTTGTCCATCGCGCAGTTGATGTAATCCTTGCCCTCGCCCTTGTCCCACCGCGACTGGAACCAGGCGACCTCCATGTCGATGGTTTCGCGATGAACGATCGGCGCGATAGCATCGAAGAAGGCGAGCGCACCCTGGCCCGTTTCCGCGGCAATCGCTTCGGCGAGCTTCGATCCGGTCAGCGGGCCGGTCGCGACGATTGCCGGGTGATCGGGCAGACCATCGACCCGCTCCCGAACGACTGCGATGTTCCGATGAGATTCGATCGATCGGGTCACCTCCGCTGCAAATCCGTCACGGTCCACAGCGAGGGCCGACCCGGCTGGGACCCGGTGCCTGTCCGCCGAGCGCATGATCAGGGAGCCAAGGTCGCGCATCTCCTGGTGCAGGAGACCAACCGCATTGTGCTCGGCATCGTCGGAGCGAAAGCTGTTGGAGCAGACCATTTCGGCGAGCCAGTCCGTCTCGTGAGCGGGAGTCCTCTCCCCGCTTCCGCGCATTTCCGAAAGGCGGACATGGAACCCGGCTTCGGCCAACTGCCACGCAGCTTCCGAACCGGCGAGGCCGCCTCCGATAACGTGAATTTCGGCTGGCATCGCTGCGCCGTAACAGCTGAGCCGAGCGCCATCCAGTGATCCTCCCGGGAGGAGCCGGATTTACGGGCGTGAGCGCGATGAACCGCCAGGCTGCAATCGAGCCGTTAGATACATGCCGTGAAGTGGCCTCAGGACACGGGCAATTCCGATTGGTCCGATCAGGAGAGGAAAACGGTCCGATTCGGATCGGATCGGAGCAAGTGTTTAATCGCGCCCGGATAAGATCCAGCCTGTCGTCCGGATGGAGAGCCATGCCCGAAACCGTCACTTGTCATGACTTTCGCAGGCATTTGCGAACACATATCTTTCTGGCTGCCCTGCTCAAGACTCCGGCCGGCAACTGCGCAGCCCGAGTCAGAAACCTGTCGCAAACGGGTGCTCTGATCGAGGCGAGCATCCTGCCCGAGGCAGGGACTCCGGTAAGGCTGGTTCGCGGCTCGCTCGAGGCAGTCGGAAAAACCGTATGGCGCTCGGGGAGCCGGTGCGGCATTGCCTTCTCGTCGCATGTCTCGGTTGAGGCATGGCTGGCGGATTCGAATGCCCGACAGGCGCGCGTCGATGCGCTCGTCGGCGAGATCAGGGGCGGCCGCGCAATTGAGGAAAGGCCCGCGGTTGAAGCCTCCTGCAGCGCCGAACCTGACCGCGCATTCGAGGTCCTCGCGGAACTCGCGATGACGCTGGGGCGCCGGATTGCCAGCGATCCGGTCGCAATCACCAAATTTTCATCCGAATTGCAGGGATTCGACATCCTCGCCCAGGCGCTCGAAGCAATGCATTCGCAGGATCCCGGAAGCAGTCGCCGCCTGGCGGACACGCTGAGCGCATGCGCTGAATTGCTGCTTCGCCTCAATGCGGCCGCCGCAGAAGTTCCTGAACCGGCTTTGGTCCGGAACGGATCGGTTCCGGGCCGCTTCCGAAAGCAATTGGTTAACCGGCCCGGCCAAGCGTGAAGCCGCTCGGTCCTGACTAGGAGTTGCGTCGAAATGAACGAGCTTTTGCAAACTGATCCAAATGTCGTGACCGCGGCTCAGACCGAGGCTGAATCCAGCGTTGCGGCGATCATTGCGCACGCCAACCGCCTGGCGAGACAGGCGGAGCCGAATGAAATGCCGGCGACAACCTCTCCGCAATTCGTTCGCAGAATCCTCAGTGCGCGGGCAGCGCGGCGGCAGTTTTTCAGCGCCGATCTCTTCGCCGATCCTGCGTGGGAGATCCTGCTTGAGCTCTACGCGCTCGAGTGCGAGCAGCGCCGGATCTCCGTTTCCAAGCTCTGCCTTGCCGCTGCAGTTCCATCGACGACTGCACTTCGGTGGCTGGACAAGCTGCAGGCGGACGGACTGATCACGCGCGTCGCGGATCCACTCGATGCTCGCCGGGTCTGGGTGTCCATGTCGCCGGCCGGCTTCGAGGCAATGGGCTCATATCTGCGGGAACTCGCTCGCGGTTACCTGCCTTTGTAGCCCGCAGCCGGCGAGCATGCTTGCGCCGCACCCAAGACCTGGCCCCAGCGGCTCTGAAGATCGCAATTTTCCGGAAACCGCGGAAAGTCGACGGCGACTCAGTGTCGCGAAGCGCACTCATCCATTGCAGCGATTTGCGCCGCGGGAACATGCGCGCCGAGCTCATGGGTCGCCAAATCCACATGTGCTCCGATGTGAGGAGGAGCCGAAGCGAGATCCAGCAAGTCGAGTGCAGCCTGGAGATAATTCAAGGCGTCGCGAAGCATCTGGTCTCGACCGGTCTCGTCGCTCATCAATCCCGCCCCCATAACTTGCGCTGCTATTTGAGGCGGTTTGGTAAAGATTGAGTTCACGCGTGGCAATGCCGCTACCGCGGCCGGGATCCTCATCGCCATCGGTGCTCTTCAAGGCCCGACGCGGCACCCGGAACGCCAGTCACTGCAGCCCCTGACCGACAAGAAACGGGTGCGGCAGGAGTGGGGTCCTGCCGCACCCGCGATCGGTTCCACGGCTGTACGGTCAGGGTTCTATGAAAGTGTAAGGTTTCGATCCGTTCCGGTGCAAAATGACTGGAATCGGCAAGAGCATTTCGGCCCGCGCGAGAAGGCAATGGCCAGCGAATGAGGACCGGCCGGGCAGTCCAACTGCCGATCGCGGCGCGGGTAGCCGCCCGCAATCCATGCGCGCGTTTACGAGCTCTGCTGGCGCGGGCGAATCCTGAGGCCCGTTCGAAAACGGCCCAGCTTGTCCCAAGTAGAGGTTCGACCACAGCTGACGGTAAATGCCGGATAGCCATGCTTCGAAACCCCACCGAAACGACTTTGTCGTTTAGGCGACATTCGGCCTGGAAGAATGCCGGCCGGTGTGGGGAAAGCAACAGGCGCTACTGCTCATGATTGCGGAGACTTTCTCCGCGATTATTCACAGCGGGTATGGCACGTGTTGAGGAGGTGACACGCGCCTGACGGCGAGGGTCTTCGGCGTCGCTGGGCGCCTCCGCACAGTCGTCGGGAGCGGAGGCACTAGGTGAGCGAAATCGGGCCGGTCAATATTACAGAAGATCGGGTCAGGTCGATCCTGGACGTCCGGCGAGGCCGTTCCGGTATATTCGGCGAAGGGCTCTTCTCGGATCCCGCGTGGGACATCCTCCTGGAGCTTTTGGCAGCCAGACTTGGAAACCGGAAAGTTACGCTGTCGGAGCTCAATACAATCGCTCCCAAATCTGTGCTCGCCAGATGGATTGCCGAGCTTGAGGATAGAGGCCTTGTTACTTGCGAGCTCAATCGATTTCGGACCGATGAGTTTCGGGTCGCGCTGAGCGATAATTGCACCCGTCGAATGATCGAGTTCCTCTCGAGTGCCCCGCACCTGACGGCGCTGAACCCGACCTGAGCAATCGAAGCGCAGCCGAGCCCCTCCACAGCGCGATTGGCGCACAGCTATTCCAGCAATGCCCCCGCCAAGGCATTTGCCTGCAATTGCCCGCGACACAATCGGCTCAGCAATACAGCCGCAACCGCGCGGCCCGGCGCTTGACTTTGGGCCGGATGACCGGTCAGTCCACCGCACATCGACCCTCTCTCCAGCTAATCGCCTCATGAAACGCGTCCTCATCACCGGAACAGCCGGATTCATCGGCTATCATCTCGCCGAGCTTCTGCTCGCGAAGGGTTATGCCGTTCACGGCTACGACGGGATGACCGATTATTATGACGTCGCACTCAAGCACCGGCGGCACCAGCAGCTGCTGCAAAAGCCTGATTTTGGCGCGACTGAAGGCATGCTCGAGGATTTCGAGTCTCTAGAGAAGGTCGTCAGCGATTTCCGGCCCGAGGTGATCGTTCACCTCGCCGCACAGGCGGGCGTCCGCTACAGCCTCGAGAAGCCGCGGACCTATATCGAGAGCAACGTCACCGGCACTTTCAATGTGCTGGAGCTCGCCCGAGCAATGCCGGTCGAGCATTTGCTGATGGCCTCCACCTCGTCAGTGTATGGCGCGAACACCGAAATGCCCTTCGACGAGAAGGAGAAAGCCGACACGCAGCTCAGCATCTACGCGGCGACCAAGAAGGCAACCGAGTCGATGGCGCATAGCTATGCGCATCTCTTTGGAACACCGATCACGATGTTCCGCTTCTTCACCGTCTACGGGACCTGGGGACGGCCGGACCTGGCGCTGTTCAAGTTCGTCGATGCGATCCTCGATGACCGGCCGATCGACGTCTACAATCACGGCGACATGGAACGGGACTTCACTTATGTCGCCGACCTGGTGAGGGCGATCGAGCTACTGATCGGCGTGCCGCCCCGATTGCCTGGCTCGCGCGGCGAACTGCCGCCGAATGATTCTATCAGCCCGGTCGCGCCCTTCAGGATCGTCAACATCGGCAATTCCGAGCCGGTCAGGCTGCTCGATTTCATCGGCATCATCGAGGAGAAGCTCGGCAAGAAAGCCCAGCGCAACTATTTGCCGATGCAGCCCGGTGACGTCCGCGCGACCTGGGCCAATGCCGATCTCCTGCGCGATCTCACCGGTTACCAGCCGCACACGGACATCCGCGAAGGAGTCGCAGCATTCGTCGATTGGTTCAGGGACTATTATCGCAAGTGATGGAGTCAGCGCAGCGACCGCCGCATCGCCGGGACGCGGGTCAAGCAATCCATCGCCCCCAATGTTACACCCATTGCCGGCATCCCACGAATTCCCGCCAAGGATCGGGAACCAAGTGCATGATTTCCGGTTTGATTAGCTTCATTTGTGATCTGCTGTGGGAGGTGGTTATGATTTCGGCAAGCCGCCGTTGGACGCTCGCCGCAAGCGCAGTGGCACTGATTTCAAGTCAGGCGGCGTGGGCGTCATCCGTGACGACGGCGCGGGCCGCGGACCCCCTCGTTTCCCTGAGCCTCCTCGGAACCGAGCAGTCCCGCGCAGCAGTCTGCGGGACGGCGTCCGAATGCGCAGTCCCGGCAGGCCTGCAACCGATCGCGACCGCAACATCGCCGGCCGTTGCCGGGACGGCAGCGGCCGCGGCCCTGCAATATCCGCCCGAGCGCCAGGTCGGAGTCGATTGGCCGGGTCTGGTCGTGCTCTTTGCCGTTCCTGTTGCAATCGTGCTCGCAATCGCCCTTGAGGGCGGCAACAATGAGCCCGTCAGCCCAGCCTGAGCTTAGACCGGCGACTGCACTCTTTTGAGACTCTTGCGGGCTCGAGACGCTTTTTGATCAAGCATGGAGCGGGCATCGCAGCCCAGCCTTGTTCGTCCGGCGCGCAGCTTCAGCGGCTCGACCGCTCCAGCAGAAGCCGATGCGGGTCTGCGCGATCGTGAAGGCCGGATTTAGCTGCTTCGTCCGCCGCACGGTCGAGGTTTCCCTGGCAGTGCTCATCGCGCTTCCGTCGCTGTGCGAACTGCCTCAGGAGATCGTCCCAATCCGAGCGAAAGCTTCCGCGGCGATGTGGCACCTTCTCCTCCCATCGCATCTAATGTCTTAACGTACGAAAATGCTTTGATTTTGTTCCGATACGCAAGATTGGCGCCCGGGTAGCGGACGCACGCCTTCGAATGGCCGGAAACGCGAAGACCAGCCTATTTGCGAATCGAAAGTCCGGAAGCGACGCGCCCGGCGAAGCCCGCGGATTGTCCGGGCACGCCCGCCACTGCTGAATCGCCCCTGCGCCGGCGGGCGAGCGCGTCCGAGTTCGCCGGCGGGACCCGGCTATCCAACCGAGAATGGGAAGCTGATCAGCGCGAAGATGAACAGAGTTGCGGCAGCCAGCGCCATAACGAGGGCCGTCATTACGATCACGTTCAGCCACCGGCTTTCGATCGCGGACAACGGCTCCGTCCATTCGGCAGACTGAACGGGATGCTCGTCCTCTTGCCGGCGTTCTTTCGGATCCGAGCGAAGCAAGGCTGCGCTTACGGCTGCCGCGGTCAATCGCTTTGCAAACTGGCATCCCGCGAAGCCATCGCGCGCCCAGATCACTTCTGCAGTCACGGTACCGGCTTCGGGCAATTCGACGATGATCAGATCGCCCTCACCAAGCGGCGCCGCGGTCTCCAGGAGGAGTCCGCGTTCAGACAGATTGTATACGAGCGCGGCGCTGGCGTCGGCGCCAGGCACGGCAGGCAGCTGCAGCCGCAACGTTCGCCGGCCCGAGCTCCGCCTCTCTTCGGGCTGCGTGTAAGAAGTTAACGCGGCATGCAGCGCCACCAGGCCTCTCCTCGAGTGGCGAGGGTGACAGTTGAAAATTAACGAAGTGTTTTCGTCGCAACCATTGCGGGCGAGCCTGACGAGACATCCTGCAATCGCCTGACCTTCGAGCCTTGCACTTCTCACGATCGAGCTGGTTTCGGACCGTCAGCCTACCGGCCGCGGCGCAGACCAATTGAGCGACGGCCGTCGAGGCAGGGCAGCGAGGCTCCGGGGAAGGTTCGCTGCCCCCTCACGGCGGCTTCGTCTCCGCATTTCCCAACAGGCAGCTAAGCCGGTAGGCGGGCGAGAATGCGCATCTTCACCATCGGCTACGAAAGCGCGACCGTCGCCGAATTCCTGGCGGCGTTGAAGCAGGCCGGAGTCGAGCGGGTCATCGACATTCGCGCTGTGCCCAACTCGCGTCGCCCCGGATTCTCGAAAAACCTTCTTCGCAACGAGCTTGCGGAGGTCGGGATCGACTATGTCCATCTCCGAGCGCTCGGCACACCTGCCGACGGACGAGCGGCCGCTCGCGCGGGACGCACCGAAGACCTGAAGCGAATCTATTCCGGACAGCTCGAGCTTCCGGAGGCCATCGCCGAGAGCGCCCGTATGCTCGATCTCGCGAAGGAACGGCCGAGCGCCCTCCTTTGCTATGAACGCGAGCCCCGCGGCTGCCACCGCACCTTGTTGCTACGCTGGGTCGCTCCGTGCGCCGAAGTCGTCGACCTGTTCGCCTAGAGCTTCGGAAACCAGCCGCTTCAGATCGTCCGGTTTGGCAAGGTCGCTGCCGCTGCTGAGCACCGCGGCCGCTCCGCCTGCCAGGCCGACGCGAAATGCCTGCCCGGGCGGACGGCCGAGCGCGAACCCGTAAACCATTCCGGCAAGGAAGCTGTCGCCCGCGCCGACGGCGCTGCGCGCCTCGACCTCGACCGCCGGGCTGATCGTCGTGCCGTCGCGGCAGGCAAGGATCGCTCCCTCGCGTCCAAGCGTGATTGCCACATTTTTCGCCTTGCCAGCAGAGACCAGGTGCTGGGCCTCCGCTGCCAGCTCGTCAGTGCCGAGCCTGCGCCCTGCGAACTTTTCGAATTCGCCCCGGCTTGGTTTCACGAGGAAAATCCCGCCCGCATCCAGCGCCGCTTTGAGCGGTGCACCCGACGTGTCGAGCACGAACCGGCCGCCCCGTTCGGCCACTCTTGCGCAGAGCGTCGCGTAGAAATCGTCCGGGATTCCGGGCGGAAGCGACCCGCTTGCAACGAAATAATCGCAGGCGAATGAAGCGGCAGCCTCCACTGCAGCGGCCGCCTCCTTCGCGGTGACCTCCGGTCCTTCCGGAACGAAGCGGAATTCATGGCCTGTGGAACGCTCGACGATTGTCAGGCTGATCCTGCTATCATCGCCGATCGCAATCATCTGCCGCTCGATGCCGGCGCGATTCATCAGGTCGTCGAGGACCCGCCCGGTCATTCCTCCGCCGAGGAACAGTGCGCAGACCTTTGCCCCGAGTCCGTGGAGAACGCGAGCGACATTGATCCCGCCGCCGCCAGGCTCGATCGCTTCATTGAACGTGCGTGTCTTGCGGGTGTGCCGGACGAGCTCGGCTTCGCTGGAAATGTCGATTGCCGGATTGACCGTCAGGGTGACGATCCGAGCCTCAGCCACGAAGCTGCTCCCCCCGCCTGTGAATCACGCCGGCGGAGCGCCTTCGCCGACGAGCAGCTCCTCGATGTCCGGGATCGGGCGGTCGGTCATTGTCTTGTTGACGGTAAGGACGATCCGCCGCTCAGCCTCCTTGTGCAGCTTCTTGCGGAATTGTCCCAGCGCCTTGGGCGGGACCACCACAACCAGGGCGTCGAAATCGTTCTCCAGGGCGCGGCGGTTCACCGCTTCGGCGGCCTCGCGGATCCAGCGATCCTCGCCCTGCTGGTGGAAATCAGCCTCGTCCATCGCGGGCCGGCCGTCACCCCAGCGTTGAGCCTGGGTTCCGGGAGCATCGGTTTTGATCTCGCGGTCCATCGGATCGGCGCGCTCGCCGTGCGACTCCATTCTCAAATCGATCATCCCGGAATCGCCGTGATTGCGTAGCCACAGCATCTTCTTGCCGTCGGCGACGAGGACGAGTGCTCCGTGGGGAATGGCCATCGAGGATGCCTCCTTCATGCGCTTCAGCCTGACACCAGGCCAACGCCCCCTGCCCCAAGGGCGTTCCCCTATTCCTCCTCGCCCGACGCCAGGTCTTCGCCGACTGTCGCATCGGGGATCGGAGCGATCTCTTCTTCGCCGCCTTCGAGCTCTTCCTCATCGCTTTCGTCGATCCTCGCAACGCCGACGACATGCTCGTCTTCGGCAACCCGGAAAATCGTCACGCCCTGGGTGTTGCGGCCCATGATCCTGATGTCGGCTACCGTCGTCCGGATCATCTTGCCCTGGTCGGTGACCAGCATCAGCTGCTCGCCCTGCTTGACCGGGAAGCTGGCGATAACCTTTCCGTTCCGCTCCGAAGTGTCGATATTGGTGATTCCCTGACCACCGCGATTGGTGCGCCGGTACTCATAGGCCGAGCTGCGCTTTCCGTAGCCGTTCTCGGTGATGGTCAGGATGAACTGCTCGCGCTCGTTCAGCTCGGCGTAGCGTTCGCTCGGCAGGCTGCATTCGACATCGTCGCGGTCGCGCCACGGCGGGCACTTGAGATAGGCCTCGCGCTCTTCCTGGGTCGTTCCGACGCGGCGAAGAATCGACATGGAGATGACCTCGTCGTCGCCGATCAGCCGGATCCCGCGCACTCCCGTCGAGGTCCTTGACTGGAATTCGCGAACGTCGGTCGAACGGAAGCGGATCGCCTTTCCGTTTCGGGTCGCGAGAAGGACGTCGTCCTCCTCGGTCAGGAGCCGGACCTTGATCAGCCGATCGTTCGGATCGCCCCCATCCTCGCTGTCGTCGCCATTCTCGCCATTGTCGCTCATCCCGAACCGCATCGCGATCTTGCCGTTGCTTGGGACGTTGGTGAAGGCGTCCATGCTGTTTCTCCGCACAGACCCTTGAGCGGTAGCGAACATGATGTGCAGCCCGCCCCATTCGGCTTCATTCTCGGGCAGCGGCAGGACGGTCGAGATCGTCTCCCCCTCCGCCAGCGGCAGCAGGTTGACCATCGGCCGGCCCTTGGTGTTTGGACCGCCCTCGGGCAGGCGCCAGACCTTCTTGCGATACACGCGGCCGAGGTTCGAGAAGAACAGCACCGGATTGTGGGTCGAGGTGACGAACAGCTCGGTGACCGCGTCCTCTTCCTTGGTCTGCATTCCCGCTCGGCCCTTGCCGCCGCGCTTCTGCTCGCGGAAGATCGAGAGCGGGGTGCGCTTGATGTAGCCGGTCATGGTCACGGTCACGACCATGTCCTCGCGCTCG
>Ga0207657_10007926_pt1 | contig 10832 bp, 13 predicted proteins | sample KBSC33metaG_FD_184316 | JGI IMG/M metagenome (GOLD analysis project Ga0207657, IMG submission 184316) | Corn rhizosphere microbial communities from Kellogg Biological Station, Michigan, USA - KBS C3-3 metaG (SPAdes) (version 2) | ecosystem: Host-associated > Plants > Roots > Rhizosphere > Soil ... | reverse complement strand
CATTTTGGACTCCCTCTCTTTGGTTTCGCTTGTCCATCAAGCTTGGCACATCATGATGCCGTCGCCGGGAGGGTGGAGTCCATTGCATTAAGGTCAGTTCATAAAATAAAAGCGCGCCCTGTAGGGCGCGCCGCACAAATTTTGAACAAGGTCGTCGCTCAACTCAGCCAGACGGAAACCGACAGCAGCAACAGTAGCAGCATCCAAAGCAGCAATGCGCGCCAAACCAAACCCACAGTGCTTTGCAAGGCACGCGCAGTTGCCTCCTCACCAGGCAGCGCTTCCGCTTCAAAACCGGCAGCATCAACGGTTGCAGCATCTGCCAACGGAATATCGGCAGCATGCTCGTTCGGAGTCCCGAGCCGCACTCCCAGTGCACCACCGCCGGCGGACAGAATGATGCCAACCGTCTCGTCCTGCCAGCGATGAGCAAAATTACGCCATGCATAAATGGCATCTTCAAAGTTTCCGACCACGGCAAAGGCAACTGCGGTCAGGCGCGCTGGAATCCAGTCAATCCAGTAAAAAGCCTTGGCAGCAAAACGACCAAAAGCCTCGTTGCGCATATGCTCGGGCTCATTCCACGCGCGCGCCAGATATTCGGCGACACGGTACATGACAGCGCACGCCGGGCCCACCGGCATCAAGAACCAGAAGAAGACACCGAACACGTTCCGGTGAGTGGTCACTAAAGCCCTCTCCACTGCAACGCGAGCAATATCGCTGGCATCCATCCCACGTGTATCCTGCTTCGTCCACTCTGCCAAAAGGGTGCGCGCTGTCGCTTCGTCACCGCTATGAAGTGCGAGCTGAATAGAAGTGAAGTAATGGGAATAATGACGAAAGCCAAGTGTCAGATAAACAACAAGAATATTCCAAACAAGTGCCGCGAACGGACTTATCCTCAGGCAGACCCAGTACACCAATGCAGTCGGCAGCATCAGCGCCGACATCATTACGCACCATGCCATGCGCCCGTGACGCGCTTCACCCGCATTGAACCAGCCCTCCATCCGCACCACCAATTGCTTGACCGCTGCATACATCGGATTGTCGGCACGCAACGGTTTAAGCTGCTCGATCAGCAAAGCACATAAGATGGAAAGAAATGTCATCGGACAACCTTGAAAGTCAAGCAATCGATACGATCATGGAGCACAACGTGATAATCAAACCCGTTGCGCACGGAGAAAATGGAACAGATTGCGCAACATGCCAGCAGTAGCACCCCAAATAAAGAAACGCCCATATGGCATGGCATAGAAAGTACGGGTTCCCTTGCCGTTGGGGAGTTCCGCGCTGCGGCGCTGATGATTCACACCATCCATTAAAAACGCCAGCGGCACCTCGAAAATCTCGGCAACCTCGAAAGGATCGGCGCGTAACTCAAACGGCGGCTGAACCAGCGCCACCACCGGTGTTACTTGGAAGCCAGTTGCGGTCAAGTAGTCGGGCAAAGTACCGAGGATTTCAATATGGCGCCGGTGCAGGCCGACTTCCTCCTCGGTCTCGCGCAGGGCTGTCTCGATAGCCGAAGTATCGCTCTCGTCAACACGCCCGCCCGGAAAGCTTACTTGCCCTGCATGATCATTCAGATGCGCAGTGCGTTGCGTAAGCAGTAACGTCAGTCCATCATCACGTGCAACAATGGGCATGAGCACCGATGCAAGCGTTGGCGCAGTCACGGTCGTCTTATACACCAACTGCTCATCCATCATCTCCGGCGTCCATGGCGGCAATTCGGAGAAATATTGGCGCAAGCCTTTAGGCGTAAGACGTTCTGCAGGTACCGGCGATTCGCCGGCGATGGATTGGACGGGACGGATTTCCGGATCGAAGATCAGCTTGGACAAGACGGTTTTCCTGATGATGCAAGGCAGCGAAACAGGGAGAATTTGTCACGAACAGAAAGTGCACGCTCGACATTCATGAGAATGCGCCTTCCGCATTCTACCCTGATAGAAGGCAACCGTAGCTACCAGTGATGAAAAGCCTGCAACCCAATGTAAAAAGGGCACCGATGGTGCCCTTTTTGACTCCTGACTGCTTCGATTACTCAGCAGCCTGCTCCGCAGCGCGACGGCTCGGCAGCTTTTCCTTGATGCGTGCAGCCTTGCCCGAACGATCACGCAGGTAGTACAGCTTGGCACGGCGGACGTCGCCACGGCGCTTGACTTCGATCGAAGCGATCAGCGGCGAGTACAGTTGGAACGTACGCTCCACGCCTTCGCCCGACGAAATCTTGCGAACGATGAAGTTGGAGTTCAAGCCGCGGTTGCGACGCGAAATCACGACACCTTCATAGGCCTGCGCACGCTTGCGAGTACCTTCAACCACGTTGACATTAACGACCACGGTATCGCCCGGTGCGAAGTCGGGGATGTTCTTGCCCAGACGGGCGATTTCTTCTTGCTCAAGTTGACGGATCAAGTCCATTTTCAGCTCCTGAAACCATCTTGCCAGCGCTTTTTCATGTATTGCCCGGCAGAGGATGGGGTTAAACAATCACGGGAAAACCCGCACATAACTACTACTCAACTAATGCAAACTGCTCAAAAATTTTTCATCGGCCTTCGACAGCAGCCCTGCCTCGCGCGCCTTCTGGATCAAATCCGGTCGCTTCTTCACAGTGGCCAGCAATGCCTGCCGGCGGCGCCATTTGCCAATTTCCGCATGATTACCACTTAACAACACCGGCGGCACGTTTACGCCTTCGTACACTTCCGGCCGCGTATAGTGCGGGCAATCGAGCAGTCCGTAAACGAAACTGTCTTCCACTGCCGACCCCTGGTCGTTCAACACACCAGGCAACTGACGGATTACTGCGTCCATCAGCGCCATCGCTGGCAACTCACCGCCCGACAACACGAAATCGCCGACGCTGATTTCCTCGTCGACGCAACGGTCTAGAAGACGCTGGTCAACTGCTTCATAACGGCCGCACAACAGTACGAGGCCTTGCTCCGCAGTCAATCCCATCACACGTTGATGTGTCAGTGGTTGCCCCTGCGGCGACAGGTAAATTACACGTGACCTTGCCACACTCTCACCTGCCTGACGCTGCCGTGCCGCATTGATCGCAGCTTCCAGAGGTTTGGCCATCATTACCATCCCTGGTCCGCCGCCATATGGCCGATCGTCGATAGTGCGATAGTTGTCAGTCGTAAAATCGCGTGGATTCCACAACGACAGCACACATCTTTTCTGTTCGAACGCACGCCGGGTAATCCCTGATTGCGTGATCGCGGAGAACATCTCGGGAAAGAGCGTGACGACATCGAATTGCATCTGGCTCACTCCCTAAAAATCCCGACTGCCCCGTTAGAAATCGAGGCTCCAGTCCACCGTAATCTTTTTTCCTGCTTGATCGACCATCTTCACGAACTGGTCAACGAACGGGATCAGCCACTCCTTCGACTTCTCCGTTTCGGATATGTACTGGGCACGCACCCGTAAAATCGGATGAGCGCCGTTGTCCATCAGGTCCGCTACTGTACCGAGCACTTCGCCCTGCAGATTTTCGACCACCAGGCCAATCAGGTCGACCCAGTAGAACTCACCATCCGTTAAAACTGGAAAATGACTGCGCCGAATCTGCACGACAGCGCCCTTGAGAGTTTCAGCCGCATTACGGTCGGCCACACCCATCAATCGGACCACGACATCTTCACCATGGGCTTTCACCTGCATGACATCGACATCACGTAGCGCCGGCTTGTCCAGCCACCATGTCTTTGCATGAAGCAGCGCATCCGCATCGGCAGAATATGGTTTGACCCGCACCCAGCCTTGTATTCCATAGGCACCGGATACATGACCGACCAGGACCAGATCATCAGGGACAGTCAACCCTGAAATACTCTTGAGCGACAATCTCGTGCCAATTCCCGTTTAAGCAGCGGCTTTCTTGCCACCTTGCTTGACCACGCGCTCAACCGTTTCCGACAGTTGCGCACCAACACCTTGCCAGTAAGTCAGACGGTCCTGGGCAATACGGAAACTTTCCTCTTTACCAGCAGCGAGCGGGTTGTAGAAACCCAGACGCTCAATGAAACGACCATCGCGGCGATTGCGCGAGTCAGTAACGACGATGTTGAAGAAGGGGCGCTTCTTAGCACCAGCGCGAGCGAGACGAATAACGACCATAATGTGTTTCCAAAAAATAGTACGAAGGCGGAAAAAGCTCGAAATTATAGCCCGTTTTTCCGACTTCAAGCAAGATTATCAATCGAGCGCTTGGATTATCAGGCATGGATTGCCTGGAAAGCATCGCTCATGCACACTAATGGATCCCCCTTCGCCCCCCTTCTCATCATGCAAATCAGCCACAGGAACAAGACGCTTGCCACCCTGCTCGCCGCCACCTTGGGAGGAATCGGCGCGCATCGTTTTTATCTTTTTGGCAAAAAGGATTTCTGGGGCTGGACGCATGCAGCATCACTGCCGCTAACAGCAGTGTTGTTTGGCCTACGACCGTATCAGCCGATGTTTTTTATGGCAGCACCGCTGATCATATCCATCCTGATCGCCCTCCTCGAAGCCCTCGTCCTCGGCTTGACGCCGGACGACAAATGGGATGCCCAATACAATTCATCCTCTGGCCGTCGGTCGTCTTCCGGCTGGCCGCTGGCAGTCATCCTGGTGCTAACATTAGGTATCGGTGCAATCGTGGTCATCGCCACCATTGCCCGCACCTTCGACCTAATCTTTACCGGTGGAGCGTACGGCTGAAGAAAGTCAGTGCGCGTGGCTGGCGGGCCGTTCTATCGGCGGTGTTCCTTCTTTGAACAATTGGCGTATCTGCTCACGCAGCTCCGGCGTGTCTTCATGCCGGTGCACTGCAACAGCATGTTGAACGGCCGCTTCCAGCAATTCCTGATCGGAATCAGCGGCAATGGCGACGGTGCAGTTGGTATCACTTGGGAATTCGCGACAATCGATGAATTTGCGGGTCATGATGAACTTCCTCGCATAAAGTGAGTGGCGCATCGCCAACCAACCTTTAATATGGCAAGGCACCACATCTCGCAATAGTAGGACTTACGTAAGACTGCCCCAGCGGAGCATTGCGCCTCATTGCCGTACAACTTGTACTGTCTGCGTCGGTGCGCCTTGCTGGAACAATTTTGCGTAAGTCCTACATAGATAGCCCTATCGCATGCAGTTTCGATGCAAACCGAAGCTCAGGTCGAAACGCTGCTGGTCTCAAACAGTTGACAACCGTCGATCTTCCAACGGCTATCCTCTTCCTGCTGCATCCAAAAAACGGCAACCCATACCTTGCCGTCCTCATCCGCAACACGCACGATCTGAATCGGGTTGCCGTCGACTACTTCAGCACGCGAAAAAATTACACTTTGATAATGATAGATCGGATCGTATTGCTCCTTGATAATGCGCAGGAAGTTGTCGGGGCTGCCAATCAGCATGCGTTTTTCCTGCGTAGCGAGTTCAAAGGCGCTTGATGCATCGTCATTGGACAATGCATGTAGCTGGGCCTCGACGGCTTCGCGGATGGCGATTACATCGGCAGTAGTAATGCTGTCCATCGCGTTGCTCCACAAGGGCGCAAGAAAAAGCGCAAACAGCAAGCCTGCCATCGCAGACAAACGTTTCATGATTTCCTCCGCATGAGGAAGGATCAACGCTTGATTTCAATATATGCCAGAGTTCGAATTTTGGCTAAAGTTCATGAAAAAGGCGGCCCTGTGGCCGCCTTCTCTGTGTCCCTTGCGACTGATTAGAACTGCTCTTCCGCCAACGCAAGAACACCTGTGCTGCCTTGAATGATCGCCATGCGATACGCTTCCGCCTGCGAAAGGATGTGGTCTGCAAAGAAGCGTGCGGTAACAATTTTCGCCTGGTAGAATTTTACGTCGCCTTCACCGGCCTTTAGCTTGCGGTCAGCGATCAGAGCGGCACGAGCCATCTGCCAGCCACCGAGCACCACGCCTGCTAGTTTCAGGTACAGCACGCTACCAGCGAACACACCCTTGATGTCAGACTTGATGTTAGCGACGACGAAGTCCACAACATCTTCCAACGCCTTGGAACCCGCCGAGAGACGTTGGCAAATTGCGACCAAATCATCGGAGACGCAAGCCGACAGCTCCACCTCGGTCTTGCATACTTGCGCGATGATACCCTTGGCGGTTGCACCGCCATCACGCACGGTTTTGCGGCTGACAAGATCGTTGGCCTGAATCGCGGTCGTGCCTTCGTAAATCGGCAGGATGCGGGCATCACGATAATATTGCGCGGCGCCAGTTTCTTCGATGAAGCCCATGCCGCCATGCACTTGTACACCGTGAGAAGCAACCTCGACCGATATTTCGGTCGACCAGCCTTTGACAATAGGCACCATGTACTCGTAGAACGCCTGATTGGTCTTGCGCACAGTCTCATCGCCATGATGGTGTGCGGTATCGAAGGCGGAAGCAGTCACGTAGGCCAAGGCACGCGCAGCTTCGGTGCAGGCGCGCATGGACATCAGCATACGACGCACGTCCGGATGATGAATGATAGGCACCGGCCCGTTTGAACCAGCGAGATCGCGCGATTGCACGCGCTCCCGCGCATACCGTACCGCCTTCTGGTAGGCACGCTCCGATATACCGATACCTTGCATACCCACTGCAAAGCGCGCTGCATTCATCATGATAAACATGTATTCAAGGCCACGGTTCTCTTCGCCCACTAGCATGCCGATGGCGCCGCCATGATCGCCAAACTGCAGCACTGCAGTCGGGCTGGCCTTAATGCCGAGCTTGTGTTCGAGAGAAACACAATGCACGTCATTACGTTCGCCAAGCGAACCGTCGGCATTAACGAGGTACTTGGGCACGATGAACAGAGAAATGCCCTTCACGCCTTCCGGTGCATTCTGCGTACGCGCCAGCACGAGATGCACGATATTCTCGGCCATGTCGTGCTCGCCGTAGGTAATGAAGATCTTGGTGCCGTAGATCTTGTAAGTGCCGTCGCCCTGCGGCATGGCACGGGTACGCACCAGCGCGAGATCGGAACCTGCCTGCGGCTCGGTCAGGTTCATCGTGCCAGTCCAGTTGCCGGAGATCAGGTTGGGCAGAAAGGTACGTTTCTGTTCTTCGCTGCCTGCAATCAAGAGCGCTTCGATCGCCCCATCGGTCAGGAGCGGGCACAGCGCGAACGAGAGATTCGCGGAGTTGAGCATCTCGATGCATGGTGTGGCCACCAGTTTCGGCAGCCCTTGCCCGCCAAATTCGATGGGGTGCTGCACCCCCTGCCAACCCGCTTCACCATATGCCTGGAACGCCTCCTTAAAGCCCTTGGTGGTAATCACCTCGCCATCACGCCAGTAGCTCGGTTCCTTGTCGCCAGGGACATTGAGCTCCGCTACCACTTCGCCGCAGAACCTGGCATTCTCCTCGAGTATCGCTTCCACCGTTTCCAGAGTAGCGTCTTCAAAGCCGGGTAACGCATTCACCTGGGACAGGCCGGCAAGTTCGTTAATAACGAACAACATGTCTTTGATTGGAGCGACATAGCTCATAGGAGGCTCCAGGATATTTGTCAGCCGAGTTCGGTCACGAGTTGCGGCACGACTTCAAACAGATCGCCGACGATGCCGTAGTCGGCCACTGAGAAGATCGGCGCTTCCGGATCCTTGTTGATCGCCACGATGGTCTTCGAATCCTTCATACCGGCCAGATGCTGGATCGCACCCGAAATGCCCACTGCAATGTAGAGCTGAGGTGCAACGATCTTGCCGGTCTGACCGACCTGCCAATCGTTGGGCACGAAGCCGGCATCGACCGCTGCGCGCGAAGCGCCCATCGCCGCGCCCAGCTTGTCGGCCAGCGGCTCAAGTAGCTTGAAGTTTTCCGCCGAACCCATGCCACGTCCACCGGACACAACAATCTTGGCTGCTGTCAGTTCCGGACGGTCGGACTTGGCTAATTCGCGCGAGATGAAGGCGGACTTGCCGAAATCGGCTGCTGCACTAATAGTTTCGATTGCGGCATTGCCGCCAGCGGCGGCTGCATCGAAGCCTGTGGTGCGCACAGTGATCACTTTCACCGGGTCGGCCGACTGCACGGTCGCAATCGCATTGCCGGCGTAGATCGGGCGCTCGAAGGTATCAGGCGAAACTATCTTGGTGATTTCCGAAATCTGGGCCACATCCAGTTTAGCCGCCACACGCGGGGCGATATTCTTGCCATACGCAGTGGCCGGGGCAAGAATGTGACTGTAACCGGATGCCAGCGTCAGCGCTTGCTCGGCGATGTTCTCGGCCAAGCCCTCGCCAAAATGTGGTGCATCGGCCAGGATTACCTTGGCAACACCAGCGATCTTGGCGGCAGCTTCGGCTGCACTACTGGCATTCTGGCCGGCGATCAGGACGTGGACATCGCCGCCGCATTGAGCGGCTGCAGTGATGGTATTGAGCGTGCTTCCCTTGAGCGACGCATTATCGTGTTCGGCAATGACGAGTGCGGTCATGATTTTTCCTGGTCTGAATTCGGTTAGATGACTTTCGCTTCGTTCTTGAGTTTATTCACCAAGGTGGCTACATCCGGCACCTTGATGCCAGCCGAGCGCTTGGGCGGCTCCGAGACTTTCAGCGTCTTCAGACGCGGCGTCACATCCACGCCCAAGTCTGCCGGCTTGAGCACATCCAACTGCTTCTTCTTGGCTTTCATGATGTTGGGCAGCGTCACATAGCGCGGCTCGTTCAGGCGCAAGTCGGTGGTGACGATTGCCGGCAATTGCAAGGCCAAGGTTTCCAGGCCGCCATCGACTTCACGTGTGACAGTGGCTTTACTGTCCTCGATCAACACTCTCGAAGCAAAGGTTGCCTGCGGCCAGCCCAGCAGAACTGCCAACATTTGACCGGTTTGATTACAGTCATCGTCGATGGCTTGCTTGCCAAGGATAATCAGTTGCGGCTGTTCCTTCTCAGCCACGGCTTTCAGCAGCTTGGCCACCGCCAGCGGCTGCAGTTCGGTATCGGTTTCGACCAGAACGGCGCGATCGGCGCCGATGGCCATTGCCGTGCGCAATGTTTCCTGGCACTGTGTCACGCCGCACGACACCGCCACGATCTCGGTTACCTTGCCGGCTTCTTTCAGCCGCGTTGCCTCCTCCACCGCAATTTCATCGAACGGATTCATCGACATCTTGACGTTGGCGATGTCCACCCCCGTGCCGTCCGACTTCACGCGTACCTTGACGTTGAAGTCCACCACACGCTTGACTGGTACCAAGACTTTCATAGCTGTGCCTTTGTAAGAAAACAATTGACGTTAACGTAAACCAAACCGTGATTATAAAGAGAACTCGGCCATTGAACGAAATTTAGCACGGCCGTTCTATTGCGAGGTAGGGGAGGTATCCGCTAAAACATCTCAGGAATCCTGAAACTCATCAGGAATTGCGGGTGGGAAGCGGTTGCGGCGGGAAAGGGGTATGACAATCTGGAAAGCCTCACTGGCGCCTGGGGCAAACCATGCGCCAAATCAGCTTACTTGCGTTTCATGAAAAAAGTGTATTCCTTGTTTTCCTCGCTTTGACCAACAAGAATATTGCCGGTCTGGCGGGCAAATGCCTGAAAGTCACGCACGGAACCAGGATCGGTGGCAACTACGCGCAGAATTTGACCGCTCGTCATTTCTGCCAATGCTTTCTTGGCTTTCAGGATGGGAAGCGGACAGTTCAAGCCACGTGCATCCAGGTCTTTATCGAATTCCATGTTCGTCGCTCGTCACGGGAAGAGAGAGGCAGGTGTCGAAAATTCTACCTCAAATACGGGAACGTTTGTGCGGCGCAGCAAGTGCAAATAGGAAATAATTTCACCGGCCAATCACGCTATAACTGAAAATCTCTTGGCACTCTCCGGCTGGCCGGCATCCGCACTTATGCGCTGCACCAAAAAAAGTGCAGCGCATGCCGTTCAAGTCCTCAAGCGCGTTCCCTCACCCAGGTGGTCACCCCGGCCAATGCCTGCGGCAAGGCGCTCGGATCGGTGCCCCCCGCCTGCGCCATGTCAGGACGGCCCCCTCCCTTGCCGCCGATCTGTTGAGCGACGAAGTTGACGAGATCGCCTGCCTTGACCTTGCCGATGGCATCTTTGCTGACACCGGCGATCAGACTGACCTTGCCATCATTGACCGATGCCAGCACGATGGCGGCGGTCTTGAGCTTGTCCTTGAGCTTGTCAACAGTCTCGCGCAAGGCTGGGACGTCGGCACCATCGAGCGTGGCGGCAAGCACCTTGATGCCGTTGATGTCGACTGCCTTGGCAACCAGTTCATCGCCTTGGCTGGAGGCCAGCTTGCCCTTCAACGCGGCGAGTTCCTTTTCCAGCGCCTTGACCTGATCAAGCACACCGCCGATGCGGCCGGCGATTTCGGCCGGTGTCACCTTGAGCGTGCCAGCCGCCTGGTTTACGGTGGACTCCAGCGACTGCAGGTAGGCCAGCGCATTATCGCCCGTCACTGCCTCGATACGACGCACACCGGCTGCCACGCCGCCCTCGGCGACGATCTTGAACAGGCCGATATCCCCGGTGCGCTGCACATGGGTACCGCCACACAATTCGCGAGATGAGCCAATGTCAAGCACACGCACCTCGTCGCCATACTTTTCGCCGAACAGCATCATCGCACCGCTCTTCTGCGCTTCCTCGATCGACACCACGCGTGCCTGCGTAGCTTGGTTGGCAAGGATCTCGGCATTGACGATTTCCTCGACCTTGCGGATTTGCTCGGCAGTCATCGGTCCGTTATGGGCAAAATCAAAACGCGTGCGCTCGGCGTTGACCAGCGAGCCCTTCTGCTGCACGTGTGCGCCGA
>Ga0207657_10007915_pt1 | contig 10839 bp, 7 predicted proteins | sample KBSC33metaG_FD_184316 | JGI IMG/M metagenome (GOLD analysis project Ga0207657, IMG submission 184316) | Corn rhizosphere microbial communities from Kellogg Biological Station, Michigan, USA - KBS C3-3 metaG (SPAdes) (version 2) | ecosystem: Host-associated > Plants > Roots > Rhizosphere > Soil ... | reverse complement strand
GGCGTTTGTTCAACCATCACACCCCCATCCCAACCGTCCCACCTCGCAGCTTGCATGCTGCTTGGATAAACGTGGCGCAAAGCATGCTTTGCGAAACCCCACATTTATCCCCCTAAAAGTGGGAAGGAGCCGGGCGGCTCTTCGAAACAAGCGCATTAAATTCATCTGAACGATTTATCAGGGCACGCTTCTCGCGGAGGAACCTATGATTCGATCGCTTTGGATTTCTAAGACCGGGCTTGATACGCAGCAGACGCAGATGGACACCATCGCCAATAACCTGGCGAACGTGAATACATCGGGGTTCAAGCGTACCCGCGCCGTGTTCCAGGACCTGCTGTATCAGACCTTGCGGCAGCCGGGTGGTCAGACTTCACAGCAGACGCAATTGCCATCCGGCCTGCAGATTGGTACCGGCGCAAGACCGGTGGCGACCGAGCGGATTTTCACGCAGGGCAATCTGCAGCAAACCGGCAACGACAAGGATGTCGCGATCAATGGAAGCGGTTTTTTCCAGGTGCTGCAGCCCGATGGAACCACTGCTTATACACGCGACGGTTCCTTTCAGGTGGATGCCAACGGCCAGCTTGTGACATCCGCAGGGTATCCCGTCCAACCGGCCATCACGATTCCGGCCAATGCCTTAAGCCTGACTATCGGCCGTGACGGCACCGTATCGGTCACGCTGCCCGGTAGCCCCGCGCTGAATCAGATAGGCTCGCTGCAGCTTGCCACCTTCCTCAATCCGGCGGGCCTAGAATCCAAGGGCGAGAACCTGTATGTGGAAACGGCGGCTTCGGGCACGCCGAACACCACCGCGCCGGGAGCCAATGGCGCAGGCACGCTGACTCAAGGTTACGTCGAAACATCGAACGTGAACGTGGTGGAAGAACTGGTGAACATGATCCAGACCCAGCGCGCTTACGAGATCAACAGCAAGGCGGTCCAGACTTCGGACCAGATGCTGCAGCGGCTGGCGCAGTTATAACCTGACGGGACACCAGGGTAAGCGTGAAAACACAAAGAGGCGATCAGCTCGTCCACGACATCAAGAGGGCAATGTGAAGGTTTCCAATCTGAAGATAGGTGCACGTTTGGCATCGGGGTTTGCCATTGTACTGGCGTTGATGCTGATTCTTACGGGGATCGGCATTAGCAACATGAGCAAAATCGAGGATAACCTGAACAATGTCGTGCACCACACTCTGCGCAAGATGGAGCTTCTGCAGGAGATGTCCGACTCGGTCCACATTGTTTCGAGCATGATGCGTACCGCGGTAATACTGAACGACGTGGCTGAGATCAATGTAGAGTACAAAAAGATCGAGGAGGCGCGCGCCAGGTACGATACCGCGTTCGCAGCGCTGGAAAAAATGCCGGCGAGCGAAGCAGGAAAAGCCTTACGCAACAAAATCAGAGAGCAGGGAGATCTCGCACGACCCTTAAATAACAAGGTCATCGAGCTCGCCAAGGAGAATCATGATGCAGAAGCCACTGCACTTCTGATGAAGTCGGCCGGGCCGGCAACCGAGAAATGGCAAGGTGCTTTGCACGAAGATATCGCTCTGCTTAAAGAGACCAACGAGAAGGAAACAGTGGTCGCTCATCAGGCCTACACAACAGCTCGCCTGCTCATGTTCATTTTTACGGGGATAGCACTGGCCATGGGAGCATTTCTGGCATGGCTGGTGACCCGCTCTATCACGCATCCCATCCAGAATGCGGTCAAAGTCGCGAAAACAGTCGCTGCCGGTGACCTGAGCAGCCGCATCGAAGTGACGTCGAAGGATGAAACCAGCGAATTGCTGCAGTCCTTGAGCGAGATGAATGACAGTTTGGTGCGCATAGTCGGCGAAGTGCGCATGGGTACGGACACGATTGCTTCTGTCTCCACCCAAATCGCCAACGGCAACCTGGACTTGTCTTCCCGTACCGAACAGCAGGCCGGCTCGCTGGAGGAAACAGCGTCGTCGATGGAGGAATTGACTTCGACCGTCAAGCAAAACGGCGACAATGCGCGTCAGGCCAATCAACTCGCGCTGTCTGCATCGGAGGTGGCCGTCAAGGGTGGCGTGGTGGTGTCGGAAGTGGTGCAGACGATGAGCTCGATCAACGAATCGGCAAGGAAGATCGCTGACATCATCGGCGTGATCGACGGCATCGCGTTCCAGACCAATATCCTGGCCTTGAATGCGGCGGTGGAGGCTGCGCGTGCAGGCGAACAGGGACGCGGATTCGCCGTGGTGGCCTCTGAAGTGCGCAGTCTGGCGCAGCGTTCGGCCAGCGCGGCCAAGGAGATCAAGTCACTGATCGACGACTCGGTGGGGAAAGTGGATGCCGGCAGCAGGCTGGTTGATCAGGCCGGCGCGACCATGGACGAAATCGTCGCCAGCGTCAAGCGGGTGACCGACATTATCGGAGAGATCACCTCCGCCAGCCACGAGCAAGAAGCCGGGATCGAACAAATCAATCAAGCCATCACCGAGATGGACAATGTGACCCAACAAAATGCATCGCTGGTGGAGGAAGCCTCTGCGGCAGCCTCTTCCTTGCGGGATCAGGCCGCCAATCTGGCACAAGTCGTCAGCGTGTTCAAATTGGGAGCGGCATCAGCACCGGCCTCCAGACTGCAAAGCGCGACTCCCGCACGGTCTGACATCAATCCGTCCGACAAGAAGCCGGGCCAGGCGCTAATTGCCGCGAGCAACAGTCCGCACATCAGAAAAACGCCTAGTGCCCCTGCTGTCACGAACGATGAGTGGGAGCAGTTTTGAGCGCCGTATATTTGAGGCTTTGTGCAGTTTGCTGGACGCTTGCGATTCTGGCAGGTTGCGGCACCACGCCGGAATCCATCATCGAACGCCCCACCTCCGCGCGTCCGCCGGCGGCTGCCGCGCCAACGCCGACCAATGGCGCGATCTTCAGCGCAGCCGCCTATCGGCCCATGTTCGAAGACCGCCGCGCCCGCATGGTGGGCGACATGATCACCATCACGATCAGCGAAAACACGAGCGCGGCCAAAACCGCCGCCAATTCCGGCAGCAAGACAGGCAGCATGTCGGTTGCCACGCCGTCGCTGTTCGGATTGACGAACCCGCTCAATGCCACCGGATCGACTTCCAACAAGTTCGAGGAGAAGGACGCTACCAGCGCGACGAATACGTTTACGGGCACCATCACCGCGACCGTGATCGAGGTGCTCCCCAACGGCAACCTTGTCCTGAGCGGCGAAAAGCAGGTGGCATTCGACAAGGGCGTGGAGTACGTGCGCATTTACGGCGTCGTCAGCCCGGACCGCATCGGCACCGGCAACATCGTGGCATCCACGCAGATTGCCGATGCACGCATCGAATACCGCACCAACAGCCGTATCGACAAGGCGGAATTCATGTCGCAGGTTGCGCGCTTCTTCATGAATGTGTTGCCGCTTTGACGAGGAGGGATGCATGAAGACCGTCAAGCCCATTGCAAACATGTTGGCCCTGTTGCTGGGGGCGGGGTACATCTTCATGGCCGCGCCGGTGCACGCGGAACGTCTGAAGGATCTGGCAAGCATCCAGGGGGTGCGGCAGAACCAGTTGATCGGCTATGGCCTCGTAGTCGGCCTGGACGGCAGCGGCGACCAGACCACGCAAACGCCGTTTACAGTGCAAAGCGTGGTCAGCATGCTGCAGAACATGGGCATCAACATGCCTTCCGCCAGCAGCCTGCAATTGAAAAATGTCGCAGCGGTGATGGTGACGACATCGCTGCCGCCATTCGCCCGTCCGGGGCAGATGCTGGATGTGACGGTGTCTTCGATGGGTAATGCGAAAAGTCTGCGTGGCGGTACTCTGCTGATGACACCGTTGAAAGGCGCTGACGGCCAGATCTACGGCATGGCCCAGGGCAACGTGGTTGTCGGCGGGGTCGGCGCTTCCGCCAATGGCAGCAGGACGCAGGTCAATCACTTGAGCGTCGGCCGCATTTCCGCCGGCGCTACCGTGGAGCGTGCCGTTCCCACTTCGTTGGGAGAGGGCGATGCCATTTATCTTGAACTGAACGACACCGATTTCTCCACGGCGGCCAGGGTGGCGGAAGCCGTCAACCGGCAATTCGGCCCGGACACCGCAGCCGCGCAGGACGGACGGGTGATCCGCGTGCGCGCGCCGACCGGCAGCCAGCAGCGCGTGGCCTTTATCGGCGCGCTGGAAAGCATGAACGTCACTCCGGCGCAAACGAATGCCAAGGTGATCCTGAATGCGCGCACCGGCTCGGTCGTCATGAACCAGGCCGTGACGCTCGACACTTGCGCGGTCTCGCACGGCAATCTCTCGGTCGTGATTAACACCGATCCCGTGGTCAGCCAGCCGGGGGCGCTCTCCGGCGGGCAAACGGTGGCGGGCGCGGCCTCGCAGATCGACATCAAGAAAGATCCCGGCCAGGTGCTGCTCTTGAAGAGCGGCACCTCGCTGGCCGAAGTGGTGAAGGCGCTCAATGCCATTGGCGCCACCCCGCAAGACTTGCTCGCCATCCTGCAAGCCATGAAGGCGGCAGGGTCGTTGCGGGCCGAGCTGGAGGTGATTTAACCCATGATGAAACACACCAGTCTGGATGGAAAGTTCGCGCTCGACGTCAAGGATGTCGATGGGCTGCGTCAGGCCGCACGCCAGAATTCGCCGGAAGCGCTGAAAGCGAGCACCAAGCAATTCGAGGCGCTGTTCATGAACATGATGCTCAAGAGCATGCGCGATGCCACGCCGAAGGACGGCATGCTCGACAGCGAACAGACCAAAATGTACACGTCGATGTTCGATCAGCAGATCAGTCAGAACATGGCCTCGCGTGGCGTCGGACTGGCCGACGCGTTGTACCGACAGCTTTCGAAGATGACGAACCAGGGAGAGCAGGGTGCTTTGCAACCCGGCGGCGCTTTGTCGCAATCGTCGCAACCATCGGCGGCATCGCTGCCGGACACCAGCGTGAAGGGCGGCAGCATCAAGGTAAATCCCTCGCGGCCGCCGCACGTCAAGGCATTTGCCGACCGTCTTGCGCCGCATGCCGAACAGGCAAGCCGCGATACCGGAATTCCGGCCAAATTCATGCTCGGACAAGCTGCGCTTGAAAGCGGCTGGGGCAAGCGTGAGATCGTCGCGGCGGACGGCACGCAGAGTCACAACCTGTTCGGCATCAAGGCCACATCGGGATGGAAGGGCAAGGTGGTGGAGGCTGTGACGACGGAATACGTGAAGGGCGTTCCGCACACCAAGCGTGAAAAATTCCGCGCCTACGATTCCTATGCGGGTGCGTTTCGCGATTACGCAAAACTGTTGCGCAGCAATCCCCGCTACGAGAACGTACTTGCCAAAGCCCAGTCCGCCGAAGGTTTCGCGCAGGGCTTGCAGAAGGCCGGCTATGCCACCGATCCGAACTACGCGGCCAAGCTGACGAGCATTATCAAGAAAACATTGTCAGCCTGACAAAACAGGCTGCAGTACTCAAGTTTCGCGGCGCTTTGCCGTTGACAGGGATATCGTTAAAGAAAATTTTTGAAATTTTCTGCATTGCTTGAGCGAACCGGTGGGTTTGCTCCCTTCTCCCGCAGGCGGGAGAAGGGCCGGGGATGAGGGTGCTTGTTAAGAGTGCAAAAGGCCAAGAGCGCAAAAGGTCTTGCGATCACCCTCACCCCCAGCCCCTCTCCCGCTTGCGGGAGAGGGGTGCCGCGCTCCGTGTCAAAAAACTTTGACTTGCTTAGATAGAAAGCCATCATGGGTTCCAGTATCTTCAACGTCGCTCAAAGCGGGCTTATGGCAGCACAGGCGGGGATGACGACCACCGCGCACAATATCGCGAACGCGAACACGCCCGGCTATTCCCGCCAGTCCGTGATACAGACTTCCGCAGGCGCGCAGGACATGGGTTTCGGCTACCTTGGCAGAGGAACCGAGATTGCCGAAATCCGCCGCAGTTACAACGACCTGGTGAGCACCCGGGTCAACCAGGCGCAGAGTTCCACCAGTCAGCTCCAAACGTATTTGGATCAGATTTCGCAGATCGATAACCAGTTCTCCAGTACGACCGCCGGCCTTTCTCCGGCCTTGCAGGATTTCTTCAACGGCATGCACGACGTGGCAGGAAACCCCGCTTCGGGCGCGACGCGACAGGCCGCATTGTCCTCCGCCGAAACGCTGTCCGCACGCTTCCAAAGCCTCGATGGTCAGTTGCAGGAATTGGGATCAGGCGTCAACAGCCAGATCACGTCGAGCGTCGAAACAATCAATGTCTATGCGCAGCAAATCGCCAAGTTGAACGACGAGCTGGAGAAGCTTCAGGGCGGCGGCGACAGCAAGACGGCCAATGACTTGCTCGATCAGCGCGATTACGCCGTTACCCAACTTAACCAGCAAATCAAGGCGACCGTCGTCAAGCAAGGCAACAGCTATAACATCTTCATCGGCAACGGGCAGCCGCTGGTTATCGGTCTGAACGCGACCCATCTGGTGGCGATGTCTTCGCAGATCGATCCGACACAGACCACCATAGGTTATTCCACCATCGGCGGTGTGCAAGTCCCGCTTTCCGAGAAGAGCCTGACGGGCGGTGCGCTTGGCGGATTGCTGCAGTTCCGTTCAGAGACGCTGAATGTCGCCCAGAACGCGCTGGGCCGCGTCGCCGTGACGCTGGCGACGACCTTCAACGCCCAGCATCAGCTTGGGCAAGATCAGAACGGCGCTCTCGGCGGCGAATTCTTTGTCGAAGTCCCTCCTTCGGTGACGGCTGCCGGCACCAACAACACCGCAAGCGCGGCAAGCGTCAGCGCCGCCATCACGGACACCAGCAAGCTCACGACAAGCGATTACAAGCTGCAATTCACCGGCGGTAATTACATCGTGACCAGATTGTCCGATAACGCCCAGTTGTATTCCAACCCCGTATTCCCCAGCGGTCCCGACGTCATCGAAGGCGTCACGCTTTCGCTGGATTCCGGCAGCTTTTCCGACGGCGACCAATTCCTGATCCGCCCGACGGCCAACGCCGCCCGCGACTTTGCCGTAGCCATCACAGACACGTCGAAAATCGCCGCCGCCTCTCCCATCCGAACCGCCGCGCCGACGGCCAACATCGGTACCGGCAAGATTAGCTCCGGCACGGTCAATGCGCCGCCGCCGACCGATCCTAACTTGCAGTTGCCCGTCTCGATTACCTTCACTTCGCCCACCGACTACGACATCGTCGATACATCGAGCGGAACGACGCTCGCAAGTGGCACCTATACGGAAGGCGCGGACATCAGTCTCAACGGATGGACGGTGCAGATCACCGGAGCGCCGGCCACCGGCGATACCTTCACCGTCGGTCCGAACACCAACGGCACTGGCGATGCGGGCAATGCCGTGGCGCTCGCCAAACTGCAATCGGCGAATCTGCTGGATAACGGCACCTCAACTTATCAGGGCGCTTATGCGCAACTGATCAGCTCGATCGGCAACAAGACGCACGAACTGGACATTACCAACCAGGCCGAAAGCGCCAACCTGCAGCAGGCGGTGAACGTGCAGCAGTCCGAGTCCGGCGTGAATCTCGATGAGGAGGCGGCCAACCTCTTGCGCTACCAGCAGGCTTATCAAGCGGCGGCCAAGATCATGCAGACGACAAACGAACTCTTCCAGACGCTTGTATCGCTTGGCGGAAGTTAAGGCGGGAGGCCATCATGCGCATCAGCACCAATACATTGTTCGACAGCGGCGCGACCCGCATCACCAGTCTGCAGAGCAGTCTCTCAAAGGTGCAAGAGCAGCTTTCATCGGGCAATCGCGTTCTCACGCCATCGGACGACCCGATCGCGGCAGCGCGCGCACTGGTGCTGACGCAATCGCAGGCCACGAATACTCAATACAGCGTCAACCGGCGCACCGCAAGCGACGCGCTCAATACCGAAGAGTCCACGCTGCAAAGCGTTACCAGCCTGCTGACGGACTTGAAGACCTCGATCGTCGAGGCAGGCAACGGCTCGCTCGACGATACCCAGCGCAGCTTCATCGGCACCGAAATCGCTGGGCGTTTCAACGACTTGCTTGCGCTTGCCAACACGGTGGATGGCACAGGCTCCTACATCTTCTCCGGCTACCAGACATCGACGCTGCCGTTTAGCAAGACAAGCACCGGGGCGTCTTTCAATGGCGATCAAGGGGAGCGCATCAGCCAAGTCGGGCCGCAACGCCAGCTCGCGGTCAACGACAATGGCGCAGCGGTGTTCGAACGCATTCGCAACGGCAACGGCACCTTCGCCACCGATGCCGTCACAACCAATACCGGCACCGGCGTGATTTCAACAGGCAGCGTCACCGATCCGAGCGCATTGACCGGTAGCACCTACAGCATCACCTTCACCAGCGCCACGACCTACGACATCGTCGATACCACCACATCGACCGCGATCTCATCGGGCAACACCTATACCAGCGGCGCATCGATCAGCTTTGACGGCATGCAGATGCAAATCACCGGAACGCCTGCCGGCGGCGACAGCTTTACGGTCGCGCCGAGCACGAATCAGAGCATCTTCAGCACGTTGAACGGCTTGATCACCGCGTTGCAGAGTCCGGTAACAGGTGCCAAGGGGCACGCCGATCTCGCACAGAAATTGCAAGCCTTCCAGAACCACCTCGGCAACGCGCTGGATAACGTGATGACGGTGCGCGCCTCGGTGGGCGCGCGGCAACGAGCTCGACGTGCTCGATGCACAGGGCGATGACCGCAATGCGCAATATGCCGAAAGCATCGCCAATCTGCAGGAACTCGACTACACGAAAGCGGTGACGGATCTGTCGAAGCAGAAGACCATGCTGGAAGCGGTGCAGCAGTCTTTCGTGCAGACGGTGGGGCTGTCGCTGTTCAAGTATCTCTGAACAGCCCCTTATTCGCGCAGTGCGCTGATCAATGCTGAAAACGCTGCCTTCAATTTTTTCCACTCTTGAACAGAGGAAAAATTTGGCGGTATTAGCTCATTGATGGTCTTCTCATAGTCTTTCAGCTCTTGCCGCAGCATGACACGTTTGTCTGAGGAGAGATCCGGCGCAAGTTGAGCGAGCAATTGAACCAGTTCATTCGATGCCTTGAACTTGCTCCTTTCCAAAGCGATTTGCAAGCCGCTTTTTCCTTCGTGTTCTCCTAGAGAGACTTTTGCGAGCAGCACATCGGCTTGCATGTCCGGCGGCGCTAATTTCAGCAGTTCACCATAGGCCTTGATCACGTCCGCATTCCCTTTGTACATGCCACCGAAAAGCGCTGGATAGCCATTGGAGGCTCTTCCTGCAATCAGTTTGATGAGTTCATTTTCCGGTATTGACTCAAACTGTTTGAACAACTCGCCATAAACCTTGATCGCTTCCGCATGCCCGTTTTGCATGCCAACGAAAAGCGCCGGATAATCCTGGGCGTTGGTTGCCGCCAGCAGTTCGATGCGCTCATCCTCTGGCAGTGCGGTGAAATGGCCGTGCAGTTGCTTCAAGTTTCCAAAAAAACCTTCAGACATCAAATGCCATATAACAGTGGCATCGATATTATCGATATCCATGCTGGTCAATGTTCTGTCGATGCGGGTTCCGTGGGACGTGGATGTGCTTGTCTGTGCCTCCTTTCCCATACGGGAAAAAATTAAAGACATGCCAACAGGCTCGGGATAATAGCCATGTAGAGCGCCTGCATCAGTGATATAAGACGCCAGCGTCTGCGTTTCAAATGTTTTCGCATTATTGCTCTTGCTGCGAGTGCCAGTCGTGGTTTCGTTAGGATCAAAGAACTTCACCACGTAGGATTTCTTTCCATTCTTTTCTTTGATCATCAAACCGAGATTCATCACGTGGTTGGTTGATTCCATCAGCATCAGCTTGCTCTGTTTACCGTCCTTTTCCATTCCCTCAAATTGCCTGGCAAGAAAATGTCCGAATCTTCTATTGTCAATCAGATGCACTTCTGAAGCCTGCTTTTTCAATGCCTTATATGTTTTTTTTATGTCCGGTTTTACATTGCTTTCGATTGATATCAGATTGCTGAATTTTTTGTAGTCGAACTTGATGCGAGGGCTCTGCGCTTGCTGCATTTGCTGATAGGTTGCTAAATGCCGGCAGGTGATGGGCTCATCGGTGCCAGTAAATTTCGCCATCATGTTGAAATCTTCAGGCTTTCCCCGCTTGGCGGATTGATAGGGAAACTCCTTGAGTACGGCAGACAATCCCGGATCGTCTTGCAATGCCTTTTTCCACTGTCCCACCAAGTATTGGTCCTTGGTCAGTTCGCGTAATTCGTCCGGCGTGCTTACTATCAGGATGGCGCGCAAGACATCGTGCATTCCGGCATGCATCGCTTCATCCCAGACCTCGTGTACCTTGTCACTTCCTATCAGGGCTATCAACTGCGCGCGCACCTCTTCATGGCGCCCCTCGTACAGCGCCTGATCATAAGGAGTCCAGCTTTGTCTGCTTTCCTCATTAAAGTGAGCATAGAGCAGGTTTTTTCGACGCCATGAAGTCAGCAGTGCCTGCATGCCAGGGGAGGCGGTGCCAAGAGACACTTGCTCCGGCTTGGCACCTTGGCTCAGCAAATAGCGGGCAAATTCTTGATCTTTATGCTGCACCGCCACGTCCAGCACCGTTTTTCCTTCCTTGTCATGGGCATTGAGATCGAAGTGCGGACATTGGTTGAGCACCTCATTGATGAATTCTTGCCGCATCAGGCCAGGCGAGGAATCCAGCAGGCGCAGGATGGTCTTGTGGAAGTCGTGTTGGTCGGTGAGATGGCGCGGCAAGTTGCGAACCGCTGCCTGAACGTCTCCCCGCTCGATCTCGCCTCGGGCCTTGA
>Ga0207657_10007912_pt1 | contig 10842 bp, 9 predicted proteins | sample KBSC33metaG_FD_184316 | JGI IMG/M metagenome (GOLD analysis project Ga0207657, IMG submission 184316) | Corn rhizosphere microbial communities from Kellogg Biological Station, Michigan, USA - KBS C3-3 metaG (SPAdes) (version 2) | ecosystem: Host-associated > Plants > Roots > Rhizosphere > Soil ... | reverse complement strand
TCTCGCGTCAGCGGATCGCCGATCGGCCACTTGCAGGTCTGCTCGCTGAGCTGCAACAGGGTCAGCCGCTGCTCGACCGGGATGAATAGCTCCTGCACCTGCGGCGCCACGTAGGCCTCGGTCACCGTCTCCGGCGACATCTTCAGCGCCGTTGCGCCGATCATCGGCGCGCTCATCATCCGGCGTTCCTTGGACATGCCGCCCAAAGACCGGCTCGAGCCGGCCGTCGCAGTGATCCGCCGCACGCCGTTGCTGCGGGGTGTGGTGCGCACGCGCGGCGCGACGCTCGCCGGCTTGGCGCGGCCGCTGAGCTTGAGTCGGTGCACCTTGCCGATGACGGCGTTACGCGTCACGCCGTCGCCGAGTTCACCGGCAATCTGGCTGGCGGAGAAACCCTCCATCCAAAGCTTCTTCAGCAGTTCGACGCGCTCGTCCGTCCAGCCCATAGTGGCTCCTAACTGAGAAATTCGACGGAATCCTTCTTCCCGCTGCCGAAAGCAATCGACAGACAGTAACGCTAGGCGTCGTGGGTCGAAGGGGTCCGCCACACGAGATATCGTGTCCCAACAGCGCTGATACTACACGGCGCGTGGAATCCGTGACAAGAGTCCCCGCCTGATTTCCCCGTGTAAAACCCGACGAATCCGGGTTTTACCGGAAGCCGAGTCAAATCAGGCACTTGCCAGCGCGACATTGACTCTAAGGGGCCGGAGCGGCATATTTGCGGCATAGACGCGCCGCCGAAGGGCTGCGCGTTTTTGATTTTTGTGGCCTTTTTCCAACACCGAACTGGATCGATCAATGTCCGCGCTCTACGGCACCTACGCCCGTTCCGACCTCGCTTTTGAGCGGGGCGAGGGAGTGCGCCTGTTCGGCCCGGACGGCACGGCCTATCTCGATTTCAACTCGGGGATCGGCGTCAACGCCCTCGGCTACGGCGACCCGCACGTCGTCGGGGCATTGAAGGCGGCCGCCGACAAGGTCTGGCACACCTCCAATGTCTTCACCATTCCCGAGCAGGAGCGGCTGGCGCAGCGGCTGGTCGATGCGACCTTCGCCGAGGCGGTGTTCTTCACCAATTCCGGCGCCGAGGCGCTCGAATGCGCTATCAAGACGGCGCGGCACTACTTCTTCGCCAAGGGCGAGCCCGATCGCTACGAAATCATCGCCTTCACCGGCTCCTTCCACGGTCGGACTCTGGCCACCATCGCGGCCGGCGGCAACCCCCACTACACCGAGGGTTTTGGGCCGGTCGTGCCCGGCTTCAAGCATCTCGCCCCCGGCGACCTCGCCGCCGTCGAGGCGCTGGTCGATGCCAAAACCTGCGCCGTGCTGATCGAGCCGGTGCAGGGCGAGGGCGGCGTCAACGCCATGCCGGTCGAGTTCCTCAAGGGCCTGCGCGACATCTGCGATCGGCATGGCCTGCTGCTCATCCTCGATGAAGTGCAGTGCGGCTATGGCCGGACGGGCAAATTCTTCGCCCATGAGTGGGCCGGCATCCAGCCCGACATCATGAGCGTCGCCAAGGGTATCGGCGCCGGCTTCCCGCTCGGCGCCTGCCTCGCCCGCGCCGAGGTGGCGGCCTCCATGGTGCCGGGCACGCACGGCTCGACCTATGGCGGCAATCCGCTGGCCTGCGCCGTCGGCAACGCCGTGCTCGACCGCATCCTCGGGCCCGGCTTCATCGCCCAGGTCGACCTGATGGGCCAGCGCCTTGCCTGGCATCTGCAGCAACTGGCGCAGCGCTTCCCGAACCACATCGCCGACGTGCGCGGCAAGGGCCTCATCGCCGGCATCAAGATCACCCCGCCGGTGCGCGACTTCGTCGCCCGCCTGCGGCGCGACCACCAATTGCTGGCCGTCGCCGCCGGCGACAACGTGCTGCGCCTGCTGCCGCCCCTGATCATCACCGAAGCCGATATCGAGGAGGCCATGGGCAAGATTGCCGATGCCTTCACGGCCATCGACACCGAAGCCGCCTCGACCCCGGCAATCGACTGATCCCGCGGCCCGCGCCCGCCCAACTACGGACCTCGCCATGACCTCGACCGTGTCTTCCACCGGCCAGCCTCGCCATTTCCTGTCGTTGCAGGATTTCACCGCGTCCCAGTTGCGCGGCATGCTCGACCTCGCCGTTGCCCTCAAGGCGCGCCTGCGGGCGGGCGACCGGCCGCGCCTGCTGGATGAGAAGGTGCTGGCGATGATCTTCGAGCGCCAGTCGACCCGCACCCGCGTCAGCTTCGATGTCGGCATGCGCCAGCTCGGCGGCGAAACGCTGATGCTGACCGGCAATGAAATGCAGTTGGCGCGCGAGGAAACCCTGGCCGACACGGCCCGGGTGATGAGCCGCTACGTCGATGCCATCATGATCCGCATCCTCGATCACGACGACCTGCTGGAACTGGCCGGGGCTTCCTCGGTGCCGGTGATCAACGGCCTGACCCGCCGCGACCATCCCTGCCAGGTGCTGGCCGACATCCTGACCTATGAGGAACATCGTGGCCCGATCGGCGGCCGCAAGGTCGCCTGGGTCGGCGACAGCAACAACGTCATGACCTCGTGGGTGCACGCGACGCGCCTGTTCGGCAATACCCTGGCCATTGCGTGCCCGGAGGAGTTCGAGCCCGACCAGGCGATGCGCGCCGATATCCGCAAGGCCGGCTCGGGCGTCAGGCTGACCGCCGATCCCGCCGAAGCGGTGGCCGATGCCGATCTCGTCATCACCGATACCTGGGTGTCGATGGGCGATACCGATGCCTCGGAACGCCGCAAGGTCTTGAAACCCTACCGCGTCGACCCCACTCTGATGGCGCGGGCGAAGGCGGACGCCCTGTTCATGCATTGCCTGCCGGCGCATCGCGGCGACGAAGTGACCGACGACGTCATCGATGGGCCGCAGTCGGTCGTTTTCGATGAAGCTGAAAACCGCCTCCACATCCAGAAGGCGATCCTGTGCTGGTGCTTCGGGATCGAATCCATCCGATGACCGAACTGCAATTGCAAAGCTTTGGCCTCGATCGCCCCGAAAGCGGTGACGATGTCGCGGTGCCGTTTACCCTTGAGAGTCTCGATTGCCGGGGCCGCTCGGTGCGGCTCGGCGCCGCGCTCGATACCATCCTCGCCCGCCACGATTACCCCGACGAGGTGGCGCGGCTGCTCGGGGAAGCCGTGGTGCTGGCCACCCTCATCGGCTCGTCGCTGAAATTCGAGGGGCGCTTCATCCTGCAGACCCAGACCGACGGGCCGGTCAACCTGATCGTCGTCGACCTCGATGCGCCCGACGGGCTGCGCGGCTATGCCCGTTTCGATGCCGATGCCTTGCAACGAGCCATCGATGAGGGCCGCACCCATCCGGGCCAGTTGCTCGGCAAGGGACACCTCGCCATGACCGTCGACCAGGGTGCCGAGATGGAGCGCTACCAGGGGATCGTCTCCCTCGAGGGCGACAGCCTCGAGGAGGTGGCGCTGCGCTATTTCCAGCAGTCGGAGCAGATCCCCACCGCCGTGCGGCTCGCCGTAGCCGAATTCACCCGCCGCGGCGACGCCCGGCCGCATTGGCGGGCCGGTGGGCTGTTGGTGCAGTACATGCCGCATGGTAGCACGACGCACATGGCCGACCTGCCCGGCGACGGCGATTTCGGCAATGCCGAGACCGCCGATCCCGACTTTGTCGAGCCCGATAACTGGACGCGCGTGAAGTCGCTGCTGTCGACGCTGTCCGATGCCGAGCTGGCCGATCCCGATCTCAGCGCCGAACGCGTGCTGTTCCGACTCTACCACGAGACCGGTGTGCGGGTGTTCGAGCCGATCGTGCTCGAAGAACGCTGCACCTGCTCGGTGGAGCGTATCGAAGCCATGCTGCAGGACAGTTTTACCGCCGAGGAGCGCCAGGACATGGCCGTCGACGGCGAGATCGAGGTGGTGTGCGAATTCTGCTCGACCGCCTATCACTTCAATCCGCATCAGTTCGACGACACGGAGCATACCTCGCACTGAAGCGCGGCCCGGCTCGCCCCTGGCCTTCGCCCTTGACCCGCCCTTCGTGGGGGTTAGCCTCGCGCGGTTGATTCCTGCGAGGTGAACATGCGCCTTGTTCTGTTCCTGGCCTTCGCGCTGGTCAGCCTGCCGGCCCTTGCCGCCTCGGGCGATCTGAGCTCGCTGCTGAGCCAGCAGATCAGCCGCTGCTGGCATCCCGCCCCCGGAGCCAGCGGCGCGGTGACCGTGCGCTTCGAGCTCGATCGCGACGGCAAATTGGTGGGGATGCCCCGCATCACCGGACTCGCCAGTTCCGGCTTCGCCGCGGGGGCGCTCAACGCGGTAAAACTCTGCCAGCCCTATCGCCTGCCGCCCGAGCGCTTCAGCGACTGGCAGCATGCGGTGGTGAAGCTGTCGATCGGGGACTGACCATGGACCGGCAGCATGGCGAACTGCTCCGTGCCTTCGCCTCGCTCGCCGTGACGCTGGTGGTGATGGCCATCCTGCTCTTCGGGGCGGCGGGCACCCTGGCCTGGCCGCACGGACAGGCCTTCATGCTGGTCTTTCTGCTGCTGATCCTCGTCTCGATCGCCGTCTTGTGGCGCCTCAACCCGGAAATCTTCGTCGCCCGCGCCCGCCTGACGGGGCAAGGGATCCGCGTCTGGGATCGCGCGCTGCTGGCCATATTGCTCCCGGCCTTCGCCGCCATCCTGCCGGTGGCCGGGCTCGATGACGGCCGTTTCCACTGGGCCCCCGCCGCCGGCATCTGGGTCGTCGCCGGCTATGTGCTGCTCGTCATCGGCTTTGCCGGCAGCGGCTGGGCGCAGGCCGTCAACCGCCATTTCGAGCCCAGCGTCCGCATCCAGACCGAGCGCCACCACCAGGTCGTCGACAGCGGCCCCTATGCCTATGTCCGGCACCCCGGCTACGTTTTCGGCAGCCTGCTGGCCATCGGCGCCGCCCTGGCGCTCGGCTCATGGTGGGCCGTGGTGCCCGCCGCACTCGTTATCGTCACGCTGCTGGTGCGTACCGCGCTCGAGGACGTCCCCCTGCAGCGCGACCTGCCCGGTTACGCCGAAATTGCCGCGCGCACGCGCTATCGCTGGATTCCGGGTATCTGGTAGGCCTCAGGCCTGGTCGAGGGCATAGCTCAGGTCGGCGATCAGGTCGTCGGTATCCTCGAGCCCGGCCGATAGCCGCAGCAGGCCCTGCGAAATCCCCATTTCCCCGCGCACCCGCTCCTCGAAGCGGTGGTGGGTAGTGGTGGCCGGATGCGCAATGATCGACTTGGCGTCGCCGAGGTTGTTGGAGGTGAGGACCAGCGCGAGATTGTCGCCCACCCGGAACGCTGCCTCCTTGCCCCCCTTTACCTCGAATGCCACCAGCGTCGAGCCGCGTTGCATCTGCCGCCAGCCCAGCTCGACCTGCGGGTGCGCCTTGTGGTGCGGGTAGAGGACCTTTGCCACCTTGGGATGGTTGCCGAGGAACTCGGCGAGTTTTTCGGCGCTGTCGGTCATCTGCTTGACCCTGAGGGGCAGCGTTTCAAGGCTTTTGAGCAGTACCCAGGCGTTGAACGGGCTCATCGACGGCCCGGTCTGCCGGATGAATTTGTGTACGTCGCCGCCGATCCGCTCCGTGCTGCCCAGCACCACGCCGCCAAGCACGCGGCCCTGCCCGTCGATATGCTTGGTGGCCGAATAGACCACCAGATCGGCCCCGAGCTGCAGCGGATGCTGCCACATCGGGGTGGCAAAGACGTTGTCGACGATGAGGATGGCGCCGTGCGCGTGGGCGATCCTGGCCACCGCTTCGATATCGACCAGTTCGAGCGTCGGATTGGTCGGCGTCTCGATGAACACCATCTTGGTGTTCTTGCGCATCGCCCGCTCGAAATTCGCCGGATCGCGGCCATCGACCAAAGTCGACTCGACCCCCCAGCGCGGCAGGAATTCCTCGATGACGAAGCGGCAGCCGCCGAACAGCGCCCGCGCCCCCACTACGTGATCGCCCGCCTTGACCTGCGACATCGCCGCCGTCGTCACCGCCGCCATGCCGGAGGCAAGGCCCCGCGCCTCCTCCGCCCCCTCGAGCAGCGCCATGCGCTTCTGGAACATGGTCAGGGTCGGATTGGAAAAGCGCGAATAGATATAGCCGGGCGACGAGCCGTCGAAGCGCGCTTCGGCTGCCTCCGAACTCTCATAGGTATAGCCGGAGTTCAGAAACAGCGCCTCGGAGGTTTCTCCGTGCTGGCTGCGTTCGGTGCCGCCATGCACCAACCTTGTGGCCTGCGCGCGACGTTTTGGATCGGAAAGGGGATTGTTGGCACGTGACATTGGATCATCCAAAAAACAAAAGAGCCGGCAACGCGAGTGGCCAGCTCCAGACGGCGTCTTTAGCGAGTTGTTTTAGGTGGCTGCAAGCGACCGGCCAAATCACCACCGCGACCCAATTGATGAGTCCGCCCCGCACTTAAAATCCAATCGCAGCTTGGCGTCAACCGCGCGCATTGCTATCGCAGGGGGAGCATGGAGACACGGCGCATGGCAACACCCATCGTCTGGCCGGTAGGCATCTTCTCGGACCGTCTGATCGAGCGGCTGGCGGCCGAGGGCGGCATCGTCACGCCAGTTCCCTTTGCGACGGAGCAGGTGCAGCCCGCCAGTCTCGACTTGCGCCTCGGCGGCACGGCCTATCGCGTTCGGGCCAGTTTTCTGCCCGGCCCGGGCCAGACCGTCGCCAGTCGCGTCGAGCAGTTGAAGCTGCACGAGATCGACCTGACCGGCGCCGCGGTGCTCGAGCGCGGCTGCGTCTATATCGTGCCGCTGCTCGAGGGGCTCGCTCTGCCGCCCTCGGTCAGCGCGTCCGCCAACCCGAAGAGCTCGACCGGCCGGCTCGATGTCTTCACCCGGGTCATCGCCGACGGCGCCCGCGGCTTCGACACGGTCCCCGCCGGCTATACCGGTCCGCTCTATGCCGAGATCAGCCCGCGCACCTTTCCGGTGCTGGTGCGCACCGGCTCGCGCCTCAGCCAGATGCGCTTCCGCACCGGCCACCCGCGCCTGACCGCCGAAGAGCACCAGGCGCTCCATGCGCGCGAGACGCTGGTCTTCGACGAAAACCTTGCTGTCGGCGAGGGGGTGCCGCTGTCGATCGACCTCAGGGGCGAGGGCCGCGACGGTCTCATCGGCTTCCGCTCGAAGCATCATACGGCCGTGGTCGACATCGACCGCAAGAACGTGCTCGACGTGCTCGATTTCTGGGAGCCGCTGGTCAACCGCGGCCGCGAAGAGCTGATCCTCGACCCGGACGAGTTCTACATCCTCGTTTCCCGTGAATCGGTCCACGTCCCCCCCGACTATGCCGCCGAGATGGTGCCGTTCGATCCGCTGGTCGGAGAATTTCGCGTCCATTACGCGGGGTTCTTCGACCCCGGTTTCGGTCACCGGGCGGCGGGGGGCGCCGGCAGCCGCGCCGTGCTCGAAGTCCGCAGCCGCGAGGTGCCGTTCCTGCTCGGCCACGGCCAGACCATTGGCCGGCTGGTCTATGAGCGCATGGCCGAGCGCCCGGACCGGCTGTATGGCTCCGGGCTCGGCTCGAACTACCAGGCGCAGACGCTGAAGCTGTCCAAGCATTTCCGCCCCTATCCGGCCTGAACCGAAGGGGCGCCGAAGCGCTTGACCGCCTGCCCGTTTTTGCGCACAACAGGCCCGACGCGGGTGTAGCTCAATGGTAGAGCAGAAGCTTCCCAAGCTTACGACGAGGGTTCGATTCCCTTCACCCGCTCCAGCCCGCCCGAAACATTATAGCGCGGCCGGGAGCCGTGCTCTCAGGCTGCCTGCGGCAGATGCGAGATGACGCTGCCGCATTTGATCGAGACGGTCATCCCGGAGGGCCCGGTGGTGGTTTCGATCTGGGCCCCAAGCTGGGTCACCAGCGCTTTGACAATGGCGGTGCCCAATCCGGGGGTCTTTGCCACCGCGCTGTCGGCGCTCCTGCCCACGCCGTTGTCTGAAACGACGAGCGTCCACTCTTCACCCCGGATTTCGTAGGCGACGAGGATCAGCGCATCGGCCTTTGTGGCCGGAAAGGCGTACTTGATCGCATTGATGACGAGTTCGGTAACGACGAGACCGAGGCTTACGGCCTTGTCGGATCCGATCTTTCCTTCGTCGGCCTTGACCGTGATGGTGATGGGTTGGCTTTCGCCGATCATCGACGAGCCCAGGCTGGCGCAGAGCTCCGACAGATAGGCACCCGCCCCGATCTTGTCGATGCCGTCCGAGGCGTGGAGGTGCTGTTGCACGGCGGCGACCGACATCACCCGCTGATGCGCGTCCTTGAGGTGACCGCGGGTTTCTTCCGAGGTGACGGCGCGGGCCTTGAGCAGCAGGATGCTGGCGATGATCTGCAAGCTGTTGGCCACCCGATGCTGCATCTCCTGCAGCAGCACGCGCTTCTGGCGCAGCAGATCTTCGGTCTGTGCCAGCAGGTCCGCCTTTTCCTTCTCGATGGCGCGCCGGGCGGTGACGTCGGTGAAGGCGAGGAGGATCGTCGTCTTGGTGGTGTCGTCGTAAAGGACCTTGCGTGCGTTCAGCAGCATGGTGCGGTGCCCGACCTTGGGGAAATCGTGCTCGACCTCGAACCCGTCCATCTCGGCACGTTCGGGGATGATCGTTTCCAGCAGTTCGCGCAGCGCGGGAATGTCCCACTGGCCGTCGCCAAGCGCGTAGAGCAGGCAGCCGAGGGTGTTTTCCGGCTCGACCTTGAAGGTTTCGTAAAAGGAGCGGCTGGCCGAAAGCACGCAAAACTGGTGGTCGAGGACAACGAACGGCTCGGGAATGGTGTTGACGATGGCCTGCGCCAGCGTCTGTGCGTCCTCAACGCTTTGAAAATTAATCATGGGCTGCAAACCGTCCGATCTTGAGCGCGACGACGGGTGTGTAGGAAGACGAACGATCGCTGGCCAAGCTTTTTCCTATACCGTTTGATGCCAGATGTCCCGCGTTCAAATCGTCGCGGCGAAATGACATCTTTCGATGTCGCCAGAATTTTCGCCATTTCTTCACTGCCGAGGCGCGGCGCTTTATTTCCACAATTCGTGCATCCATTGCGGATATCAGCGCTTATCATCCTGTATTGGGTTGCACACTCGTTCAGGTCACTTGCAACAGCCGCTCATCGATTTGTGATCTGGAAGCCGGACTGCCATGCCAGCGCGACCCCCGCGCCAAGTGCCCGCCTGGGCGGAGGAGTTAGCGTGCCAACCAACAAAGCAGTCGTTCTGGTGGTCGAAGACGAGGCTCTCGTCCGGATGAACGCCGTCGGCCTCCTGCAGGACGCTGGTTACGAGGTGCTTGAGGCACCCGATACCGAGCACGCTCTGGCCATCCTGGAATCACGGACCGATATCGGCCTGGTGTTCACCGATGTCGAAATGCCGGGACCGATGGACGGCATCGGGCTTGCGCACCGTATTCGGGAGCGCTGGCCGCTTGTTCTTATGGTGGTGGCGTCCGGCAAGGCGATAGTCGACCAGTCCCGGTTACCGGTTGGCGCACGTTTTCTTGGCAAGCCCTACGCTGACGGCATCATTGTCGGCGCGATGGCCCAGATGTTTGCGGCAAACGATCTGCGGCCCGTAGGTCTGGCGAGCTAGCGCCTCACAGGAGCCGGGGATCAGCGGGATGCCTTCAGTCGTCGGCGCGCTTGGCTTCCGAGGGACGAAAGGGGCGCACGATTGCGCGCCCCCTCGGGTGTTCTGCGAGGCCAGTGGCCGGCGGGCCTTCAGTAATCCATGCCGCCCATGCCACCCATGCCGCCGCCACCGCCCATGGCGGGGGCCGGCTCCTTCGGCAGCTCGGCGATCATCGCCTCGGTGGTGATCAGCAGGCCGGCAACAGAGGCTGCGTCCTGCAGCGCCGAGCGGACGACCTTGACCGGGTCGATGATGCCCATCTTGATCATGTCGCCATATTCGCCGTTCTGGGCGTCGTAGCCGAACGTCTCTGAGGCGTTTTCCATGATCTTGCCGACCACGACCGAGCCTTCGGCACCAGAATTCTGCACGATCTGGCGGATCGGCTCCTGCAGCGCCCGACGGACGATGCCGATGCCGGCCTGCTGGTCGGGGTTCTCACCCTTGGCCTTGAGATTGGCCGAAGCACGCAGCAGCGCGACGCCGCCGCCCGCAACGATGCCCTCTTCGACCGCGGCGCGGGTCGCATTGAGCGCGTCATCGACGCGATCCTTGCGTTCCTTGACCTCGATCTCCGACCCGCCACCGACGTTGATGACGGCGACGCCACCGGCGAGCTTGGCCAGCCGCTCCTGCAGCTTCTCCTTGTCGTAGTCCGAAGTGGTTTCCTCGATCTGCGCCTTGATCTGGCCAATCCGGCTATCGATGTCGGACTTCTTGCCAGCGCCGTTGATGATCGTGGTGTTTTCCTTGGTAATCTCGACCTTCTTGGCGGTGCCGAGCATATCGAGCGTGACGTTCTCGAGCTTGATGCCGAGCTCTTCGGAAATCACCTGGCCGCCGGTGAGGACGGCGATATCCTCAAGCATCGCCTTGCGACGGTCACCGAAGCCCGGGGCCTTGACGGCCGCGACCTTGAGACCGCCGCGCAGGCGGTTGACGACGAGGGTGGCAAGCGCCTCGCCCTCGATGTCTTCCGCAATGATGACCAGGGGCCGTTGCGCCTGGACCACAGCCTCCAGAACCGGGAGAAGCGCCTGCAGATTGGACAGCTTCTTCTCGTGAATGAGAATGACGGGATCCTCGAGGACGGCAGTCATCTTCTCGGCATTGGTCACGAAGTACGGCGACAGGTAGCCGCGGTCGAACTGCATGCCCTCGACCACGTCGAG
>Ga0207657_10007911_pt1 | contig 10842 bp, 7 predicted proteins | sample KBSC33metaG_FD_184316 | JGI IMG/M metagenome (GOLD analysis project Ga0207657, IMG submission 184316) | Corn rhizosphere microbial communities from Kellogg Biological Station, Michigan, USA - KBS C3-3 metaG (SPAdes) (version 2) | ecosystem: Host-associated > Plants > Roots > Rhizosphere > Soil ... | reverse complement strand
CATCCGGCCGCACGGCCGAGGAAGTCGTTCCGCGCCACGCCGCCGATCTCGCCTGGATGGCCAACCTCGCCTGCCTGGAGCTGCACCCGCACCCGGTGCGCGCGGACGATCTCGAGCACCCCGACGAGCTGCGCGTCGACCTGGACCCGGTGCCCGGCGTGGCGTGGCCGCAGATCGTGCAGGTGGCCCGCGTCACGCACGAGGTGCTCGACGACCTGGGCCTGACCGGCTGGCCCAAGACCTCGGGCTCGCGCGGCGTGCACGTGCTGGTCCGCATCCAGCGCCGCTGGACGTTCGACGAGGTGCGCCGCGCGGCGCTGGCGCTCGCACGCGAGGTCGAGCGGCGCGCTCCGGACCTGGCCACCAGCGCCTGGTGGAAGGAGCAGCGCCACGGCGTCTTCGTCGACTACAACCAGAACGCGAAGGACCGCACCGTCTGCTCGGCCTGGTCGGTGCGTGCCAAGCCCGATGCGCGCGTCTCCACGCCGGTCACCTGGGAGGAGCTCGACGACTGCAACCCGGCGGACTTCACGCTGTGGACGGTGCCGGCCCGCTTCAGGAAGCTCGGCGACCCGCACGCCGGCATCGACGAGACTGCCGATTCGCTGGCCGCGCTGCTGGAGCTGTCGGCGCGCCAGGAGGCCGCCGGCCAGGGGGACGCGCCGTGGCCGCCGCACTACCGCAAGGCGCCGGGCGAGCCCAGCCGGACGCCGCGGGCCGCCGCGCACCGCGACGCGCCGCTGCTCGAGATCGCGCGCGCCGAGCGCGAGGAGGACGCCATCGCGGCCGGCGAGGCCTGGAAGACGAAGCATCCGAAAGCGGCGGCGCATCTCGAACCGCAGGACGTGCTGGTGGACCGGATGCGCGGCCGGTCGTCGCTGTCCTACCGGGTGCGCATCAACCTGACGCGCGTGCCGGCGCGCCTGCGGCCGCGGCCCAAAGCGCCCGCTCAGGCGGCGAAGACCTTGGCCAGCTCGTAGGGCGTCGACACTTCCAGCTGGTCGTACGTGCAATCCTCGGCCGGCTTGTCCGGCCGCCAGCGCATGAACACCGTGGCGTGCCGAAAGCGCCGGCCCTGCAGGTGGTCGTACTTGACCTCGCAGACCCGCTCGGGTCGCAACGGCTCCCAGCTCAGGTCCTTCTTGCCGCTCCAGCGACTCTGCGCGCCGGGCATGCGATGGGCGTCTCCCACCTCGGCGTTGCCCCAGTCGCGCCACGGGTGCGTCGCGAGCGCGTTCTTGCGCAGGGGCGCAAGCTCCTGCAGCAATTGCTGGCGCATCGCCAGCGTGAACGACGAGGTCACGCCCACGTGCTGCAAGGTCCCGTCGTCGTCATACAGGCCCAAAAGCAGCGAGCCGACCGCGTCGTCGCGATCCTTGTACCAGCGAAAGCCCGCGACCACGCAATCGGCGCTGCGCACATGCTTGATCTTGAGCATCGCCCGCTTGCCGGGCAGGTACTCGGCCGATTCGAGCTTGGCCATCACGCCGTCGAGGCCGGCGCCCTCGAATTGCGCGAGCCAGGCCTGGGCCTGGTCGCGATCACGGGTCATGGGCGTCAGTCGCAACGGCGCCTGCGCGCTGGCCAGCAGGCGCTCCAGGCGCGCACGCCGCTCCGCCTGGGGCAGTGCCATCGTGGAGCGCCCCCCGGCGCCCAGCAGGTCGAAGGCGACGAAGCTGGCGGGCGTGGCCTCGGCGAGCTTGGCCACGCGCGATGCGGCCGGGTGGATGCGCTGCTGCAGCGCGTCGAAGTCCAGGCCTTGCGGCGAGGCCACGACGATCTCGCCGTCCAGCACACAGCCCTTGGGCAGCGCCGCGTCGAGTGCCTGCATGAGCTCCGGAAAGTAGCGGTTCAGCGGCTTGAGGTCGCGGCTCTGCAGCAGCGTCCCGTCGCCGCTGCGAAACACGATCGCGCGGAAGCCGTCCCACTTGGGTTCGAACAGGAAGCCCGGCTCGTCGGGCAGCGCGTCGGCGATCTTGGCGAGCATCGGCTCGATGGGCGGGGCGGGCAGCATGGCCCGGGACGGCAAGTTCAGCGCCCGCGGCAAGGAACCCGACGTTTCACCCCGATGCGGGCGCCGCGCCGTTCAACACGCACGCCCGCAGCCTGCGGTGCTCCAGCGACTTCCGAAAGATCCAATGAACATGCACTCTCTCGTCCGCGCCGCGGGCGCCACCCTGCTCGCCGCTGCCGCCCTGCCCTCGCCGGCCCAGGATGCGACCCGCATCGTCGCGGCCACCGTCTATCCGGACAGCGCGCGCGTCGAGCGCGAGCTGAAGGTGCCGGGCGGCACGCGCCACATCGTGCTGGCCTGCGTGCCGTCCGCCGTCGACGTGACGACGCTGCAGGTGGATGGCGATCCCGAGCTGCGCGTGGGCGAGATCCGCAGCGTGCCGCTGCCGCAGACGCGCTCGTCCGAATGCGATCCCTCGCCGCTGGAGCTGCGCAAGCAGGCGCTGGCCGTCAAGCGCGCGTCGCTCGAGGCCCAGCGCGACTCGAACGAGCTCGCGCTGTCGTACCTGAAGGTGTGGGGCGCGTCCGCGCACTCAGCCGATGGGCCGGGCCAGTCTCCGTCCGCATCGACAGGCGCCGGCGGCAAGGCCAGGCCCGCCGCCACGCCGCGGCCGGGAGCAATCGCCGGCGACCTGCGCCAGGCGGCCTTCGACATCCTCCTCGAGCAATCCCGGGTCAAGCGCGAACTCGACGCCGTGGCGCAGGACGAGACCAGGCTGGGCGACGAGGCGCCGCCCTCGCGCGGCAAGGACGGCGGCTGGCGCAGCGTGCGCTTCGACGTCTGGACGCCCGCCGCCGCGTCGCTGCGCGTGCACTACAACGTCGTCAACGCCTACTGGCGGCCCACCTATCGCGCCACGCTGGACAGCGCGCACGCGACACTGCGCCTCGACCGCCAGGCCGACATCGTGCAAGCCAGCGGCGAGGATTGGGGCCAGGTGCGGGTGACGCTGTCGACCGGCCGCGCCCACCGTGTGGCGCAGGCCCAGCTGCCGGGTGCCTGGTTGCTGGACGTCGCCGTGCCGCGCCAGGCTTTCGACGCCATCGCCATGGCGCCGCCGTCGCCCGCAGCGGCGCCCATGCAGCGCGCGGAAGTCGCCGCAAGCGGTCTGCGCGCCGACCGCCCCGTCCCGCCGCCGTGGGGCGCGACCGCCGTCACGACCGAGCTCGCCACCGAATTCAAGGCCGCCCAGCCGGTGACGCTGCCCTCCGACGGCGAGACGCACACGCTGCAACTGGCCAGCCAGACCGTGGCCGCGACGCTCAAGCGCCGCGTGACGCCGCGCACGGACCACGCGGTCTACCTGCTGGCCGAAATCGCGCGTCCCGCGGGCTCATGGCCGGCCGGACCGCTGCAATCGTGGGTCGACGGCGCGCTGGTGGGTCGCACGCAATGGCAGCCCGCGCAAGGCGACAAGCTGGAGATCGCGCTGGGTCAGGACGACCAGATGCGCGTCGACGTCGAGTCGCCCGGCGCCTTCACGCAGGCCAAGGGCGTGTTCGGCGGCAGCACGGAGCGCACGTCCACGGCGGTCTATGCGGTCGTCAACCGGCATCCGGCCGCGGTGACCGTCGAGCTGCTGGACGCCGCGCCGGTGTCGGTCAACGAGGCGATCCACGTGACGCACGCCTATGTGCCGCTGCCCACCGCCACCGACTGGAACAAGATGACGGGCCTGGCCGAATGGACGCTAGCGATCCCCGCGCAGGAGACGCGACGCGTGAGCGTCTCGCACACGGTGACGGCGCCCAAGGACGTGGTCGTGGCCAACCTGCCGTGATCAGGGCAAGCGGCCGTCGTCCAGGGTTTCCCCGCCTGTCGACTGGACCATCCCCAGGCGACAGGCGCCGCACGGCGAGCGACACTCCGGGCATCCCCACCTTTGGAAAGCCCTCGCAATGTCACGCTTCATCCTCCTCGCGCTGGCCCTCGTCTTCTCGCTGCAGGCCCAGGCCGCCCCGGCCTCCGTGGCTTCGGTCGAGAAGGCGCTGGCCCTGATCCACGCCGAACAGAGCCTCGCCGCGATCTGGGGGCCGGTCGAGGCCAACATGCGCCAGACGATCGCCAGATCCCATGGCGACAAGCCCGCCACGCCGGAGCAGCAGGCCGCCGAGGATCGCCTGGTCAAGCGGGCCCTGGCCATGATGCACGAGCAACTGAACTGGAAGACGCTCGAGCCGCAGTACGTCAAGCTCTACACGGAGACCTTCAGCCAGCAGGAGATCGACGGCCTGATCGCGTTCTACAGCAGCCCGGCCGGCCAGGCCTACCTCGCCAAGATGCCGCTGCTGATGCAGCACTCGATGCAACTGATGCAGGCCCAGATGCAGGACATGATGCCCAAGATCATGCAGATCCTGCACGAGTCGCCGGATGCCACCTCGCACTGAGCGCGACAGCCCGTCCATCAGCCGGCGATGCCTGGACGGCGTCCCAGCGCGACGCCGTCATGGGCGATCAGCACGCGAAGTCGAGCATCCTCGCACGCGCTCGTGGACTACTGCCAGCTCTTGCCCTCATCCGACGACCAGGCGATCTTGCCGGAAGCAACCTCGTAGCCCAGGCGCTGGGCCACGCGGTCGTAGACCAGGGTGCCTTGCACTGAGTTCACGCCCGGTGGCGCCGAACCGACATTCGTCCAGGTCTTGCCGCTGTCGGTGGTCTTGAAGAGAGTCGGGGCCGTCCGGGCGCTGCCAAATGGCACAGCGGCCACATAGCCCCGGGTCGGCGACACGAACTCCGGGAGCGTGCTGTTGCCGAACTGGTCGAGCTGCTGCCACGTGCGGCCGAAGTCTGCCGTCACCTCGAACGAGCGCGAAAAGCCGACAGCAAGCACCAGGCCGTCCGGCCAGCCGCGCAGTGTCTGCACCCGCCCCTGAACGGGATGCGCTTCCCATTGGCCGGTGCGCAGGTCCAGGGACGACAGGGTGTCCGGGCCAGCCGTGTAGACGACGATGCGCTCGCCCGCGTTGACGGCAAGCGGCGGCCGCCCTTCCGAACCATGCGGCAGGCGGCGCACTTCGCGCCAGTTCCACGTCACGGCGTTCGTGTCGGCCGCGTGCACGACCACGCCGTTCGGCGTCCTGCTCACCAGGTACACGGTGCCGTCCGGCGCTTGCGTGGCCAGCAGGGCCACGGCGGCCTTGGAGGCCGGCGACGGCTGCAGGCGCCAACTGCGCCGATCGGGCGTGGAGACGGCGACGTAGCCTTCTTCGCCGCCCACCAGCAAACTGTCATCCGCAAGCCGCGCGAGCGCCGTGAGCTGCTGCACCGTGCCGGCCCGGTAGCGCAGGCCGTTGGAAAGCTCGAACACCGTGCCCAGCTTGCCCACGTTCCAGTAAGCACCCTTCGCATCCGGCAACGGCGGCCCGATCGGCAGCGCCCGGCTTTCGGCGTACACCAGCTGCTGCTTGAGAAGCTCCGCGTCGCGGGGCGCCGGCGGCTGGAGCCAGCCCTTCTCCTGCACGGGTTGCAGCTTTCCTTCGAGCGCGGGATTGGCGTAGTGCAGCCACTCCCGCGCGGCCACTGGCGTGCTTTCGCGAGGGGCGATGAAACGCTTGTCGGCGAGCGGCAGGAACACCAGGGAGCCCAGGTTGGTGAGGACGGCGGGCTGCACCTCGAATTGGTTCTGCTCGCCCGTCAGCGGCACGTCGAGGGTATGCACAACGTCCACGGTGGCGAGCTCCTGGGGCGTCTGGCCGTGCAGGGAGCGCGCCTGGTAGCGGCCAGCAGGCAGCACCCCCATGAAGCGCAGGCTGTCGCCGCCCAGCGTTGGCTGCGGACTCAGCCTGTAGACCTGCTGGGTCTCCAGGTTCTGCACGATGAACTGGTCGAGCACGCGCCAATCCATCTTCACCACACGCAGCGCGACCACGCCGTCCTTGGCTCCCAGTTCCGTGTTCTTCGAGACCTCGTTGGTGGCACAAGCCACCAGCAGGCCGGCCGCCGTGGCCGACACCGCAGAGATCACCGCGCGCGCCAGCCATCCTCGGCGGCTCGCACCGCTTCCTGCCTGTTCGTTCATGTCTTTCATCTCTTGCTTCGAGTCGTTCATCACTTCCTGCATGTCCAAGCCTGGCTCTGCTGCCATGCCGCTCGTCGTGGAGTGCGATTTGGCCATGAGCGCGCGCCGGCCGGTAGCGCGAAGTGGCCCGGAGGTAGCGTCATCGCAACACGCGCCGACCGCCCGGCAGACCTGGCGGAACACCGCGGCCATACCGCGCTCGCTGGCGGCATCGATAACGCTGAGTGGCAAGCAACCAGCGACTTCCAGCGCTCACGCGCCAGTTTGACGGTGCTCTAAACTTGCCGCGTCGCTTGCCGTGACACTGGCCTCGAGAGTCGACCGGAAGCACCAGAGCATCGCGAAGCGGTCATCCTTGGCAGACCGCTCCCCGGCCGGCTGCGGACGGCGCGCAGGCCTGCCCGAGACGCTCAGGCGTTCGGCTCCCGCAAGAACATCTCGACGCGCCGGTTCTGCGCTCGACCCCTTTCGGTGCCGTTGTCGGCGATCGGCTCGCGTTCGCCTCGTCCCTCGATCGAGACGCGGGACGGCGAAACGCCGCGTTCAGAGAGATAGTCGCGGACGCTTCTGGCACGAGCGAGCGAAAGCGGGTCGTTCACCGCGGGCGAGCCAACGCTGTCGGTGTGGCCGATGATGGTCAGGCGCGCGTTCGAGTCGCCGCGCAGGCTGTTGGCGAAGGTGTCGAGCACCCCGCGCATCTCGGGCTTGATCGCATCGCTGCCGAAGTCGAAGGACAGGTCGCTGGGAATGTTGATCTTCAACTGGTTGTCTTGCGTCCGGGTCACGTCCACGCCGGTGCCACGCGTGGCCTGTTCCATCGCAGCGCGCCTGTCCTCTTGGCGCTTGGACCAAAGGTTTCCAGCGATGGCTCCCAGGGCGCCGCCGATGACCGCGCCGCTGCCAGCTTTTCCGCCGGTGGCCGAACCCACGATGGCACCGGCGGCGGCGCCGATGCCGGCACCGGCTGCGGTGCCGCGTTCGCGCTCCCCCATGTCTGCACATCCCGCGGCCAGCGACGCGGCGACGACGAGACTCGCGATTGCGATGCGGGGGGTCGGTATCTGGTTCATCCGATATCTCCAAGGGGTTCGTTTCGATCGATGCTCGGCAGGGTTCGCGCGGCCCGGCCAGTTTGGCGTGCTGGCTGGTTGAGTCTGTCAGCCCACCTTCCGGCGGCATGTCGGACAGCGCCGACAGCCCGCCCGCATGGCGGACGAAGGGCAAGCTCGAGCGTCAAAGGCGATCCCGGCGCCTTATGCTTGTGACCCACTCAACCTGGCCGGCTGGACAGACTGTCCCGATCCGCAGCCGATGCCTTCACACCGTGACCGACACCCCGTATACCACCTTGCCGCAGTGGCCCAGCGCTTATCCGGCCAGCGGCGCGAGCGCCACCCTGAAACGCTTCAACGAAGATTTCGTCGTGACGGAACTGCCGCTTCAACTGCCCTGCGGCGAGGGCGAACACATCTGGGTGGACATCGAAAAGAATGGTGCCAACACCGTCTTCGTGGCCCAGCGGCTGGCCGAGGCCGCCGGGGTGCAGGAAAAGGACGTGGGGTATGCCGGCCTGAAGGACCGCTACGCCATCGCTCGCCAGTGGTTCAGCATCCATCTGCCCAAGGGGGAGACGCCCGACCTGACCCTGCTTCAGCACGCTGAATTCCAGGTCGTGAGTCAACGCCGGCACCTGAAGAAGCTGCGCCCCGGAGATCTGCAAGGCAACCGATTCCGCATCGTGCTGCGCGATGTGACCGGCAGTCGCGACGCCATCGAGGCCAATCTCGCGGCCATTGCGTCAAATGGGGTGCCCAATTATTTCGGCGCCCAGCGTTTCGGTCACGACGGCGGCAATGTCGAACAGGGCCGGGCCATGCTGGCGCGCCAAATCCGCGTGCGCAACCCGAAGAAGAAAGGCATCTACCTGTCGGCGGTGCGCTCCTTCGTCTTCAACGAAGTGCTGGCGCTGCGAATTCAGCAGGGACTCTGGGGCAGGAGCTTGCCCGGCGACGTGATGGACGAGGCGGGCCGGCCCACCGGACCCCTCTGGGGACGGGGCCGAGTGATCAGCACCGATCAAGCGCAGGCCCTGGAAATGGGCGTGGCGGCCCGTCACGCCATCCTGTGCGACGGCATGGAGCACGCCGGCCTGGATCAGGAGCGCCGCGCCCTGGTGGCGAGCCCGGTGGCGATGTCATGGGAATGGCCGCAAGCCAGCCAACTGGTGCTCACGTTCTCCCTGCCGGCCGGCAATTACGCCACTTCCGTCCTGAACGAGATCCTGCGCACCACGGAGCCCGACCGGCACACGGAGAACGAGTCTGCGGCTGTCGAATGACGGTGCCATCCTGCGGGTTGAAGGGGCGCTAGCGTTTCCACGCATTTGTTCGTTGCGAATACGAACCTAGCCTTGGCTCGAAAGCAACGAGTTCCCAAGACAGCCTGCCATGACCACAGCCAAGCCTGGCCACCCCTCGCGCCCAGACGCACCACCGAACCGCGCCGCCCGGCCTTGAGCACCCGACAGCCCGCGGCGCCGGCCAGGGTGCTCGCACGGTGCCTGCTGGCCTGGCTGGCGGCGCTCGCGTTCATCGGTGCGCCGGCGACGGCCTCGGCGCGCCAGGAGCGCTCGCTGGATGCCGGCTGGCGCTTCCAGCTCGGCGATGTCGCGGACGCGGCGAGCCCCGACCTCGACGACGCCTGCTGGCAGGCGGTCGCCCTGCCGCACACCTGGAACGGCTCCGATGGCGAGGCGGGCGGCGATTACCACCGCGGCCCGGGCTGGTATCGACGCGACCTGCCACTGGCGACGCTGGAGGCAGATAGCCGTTACGTGCTGCAATTCGACGGTGCCGCGCTGGTCGCCGATGTCTGGATCAACGGCCGGCAGGCCGGGCATCACGCGGGCGGATTCGCGGCGTTCAGGGTCGACATCACTGCGCTGCTGCATGTCGGGCGCAACCAGCTCGCCGTCAGGGTGGACAACTCGCACGATGCCGACGTCGCCCCCCTGGGCGGCGATTTCACGATCTTCGGCGGGCTCTACCGCGGCGTCCGGCTGATCGTCGTCCCGGCCCTGCACTTCGATCTCATGGACGACGGCGGGCCGGGCGTGTACGTCTCGGCGTCGGCGGTGTCGTCCGCCCATGCGCGGCTGCAAGTCGATGCTCGCGTGCTGCTGCCTGCTGGCGTGGCGCGCCGTGCCCGCTTGCGGCTTGTCGTGCTGGATGCGAATGGCGCCCGCGTGCGAGCCGCCGAGCGACGACTTGCGCCCGCGGACGCGCCGTTGCAGGTCCTGCGCCAAGCGTGGCGAATCGAGCGGCCGCACCTGTGGCAGGGCGTGCGCGACCCCTACCTGCATCGCCTGCGCGCGCAGTTGCTGCTCGGGGGCGTTGTGGTGGACGAGGTCGACGTCGCGTTCGGCATCCGCAGCGTGCGCGTCGACGCGCAGCGCGGCCTGTTGCTCAACGCACGCCGCTATGCGCTGCATGGCGTGAACCTGTTCCACCCGGAACGCCCCGGCAAGGGCACGGCGGTGGACGCCGGCGACATGGACGAGGACGCGCACATGCTGCAGGACCTGGGCGTCACCGGACTGCGACTGGTCCACTTCCAGCATCCGCAGCGCGTCTACGATCTGGCGGATCGCCACGGCTGGCTGCTGTGGACGGAGATCCCGCTCAACTCGGCGCTGCACGACACGCCCGCCTTTCGCGACAACCTGGCCCAGCAACTGCGCGAGCTGGTCAAGCAGAACTTCAACCATCCCGCCGTCGTCGTCTGGGGCCTGGGCAACGAGGTCTACCAGGCCGATGCGGTCGCCGATGCATTGCTGGCCCGGATGCACGCGCTCGCGCGCCAGCTGGATCCGTCGCGGCCCACGGCCTACGCCCATTGCTGCGCGGCCGACGACGACGCGCTGGCGCGGCAGACCGACCTGATCGCCTACAACCGCTACTACGGTTGGTACGACGGCCAGGTGGACGACCTGGGGCCGTGGGCCGACCGGCTCCACGCCCGCTTGCCGCAGCGACCGATCGCGCTGAGCGAATACGGGTCGGGCGCCAGCGTGCTGCAGCAACAGGAGCCGCCGGCTCGTCCGGTACCCGCCAGCGCCTGGCACCCCGAGCAATACCAGGCCCTGTTCCACGAGGCGTATTGGCGTCAGATCCGGACGCGCCCCTACCTGTGGGCCAGCTTCGTCTGGGTCGCGTTCGACCTGGCCTCGGCGGGACGCCACGAGGGCGACCGCAACGGCTTCAACGACAAGGGCCTGGCGACTTACGACCGCAGGACGCGCAAGGATGCGTGGTACTGGTACCAGGCCAACTGGAGCGATCGACCCCTGGTCTACATCACGAGTCGCCGCTTCACCCAGCGCACGCAGGATCTCGTGGACGTCAAGGTCTACACCAACGGGCGGCTGATCAGCCTGAGCGTCAATGGCCGTGAGCTCGCAGCGCAGGTTCCTCAGGATCACGTGGCGCTGTGGCGCGGCGTGAAACTCGATGTCGGCGACAACCGCCTGGTCGTCACCGGCGATCGCGGCCAGAGCGACGCCGTCGAATGGCGCGTGGTCCCCGCCCCGCCCGACAGCCCCCGAGCGGCCTCAGCAGCGCAATGACTCGATCAGCGGTCGCGGTGGACGTCGCGACCATGCTCGAACTGGGCACGGCCCTCGGCTTGACCGCGCGACTGGCGCTGATCGGCGCCGCGGTTGTCGTCGCGGCGATCGACGACGTACTGGGTCGGCACTTGCACCGGCGCACCATGCGCATTGCCGCGCTCGGACCACTGCGCCTGC
>Ga0207657_10007910_pt1 | contig 10842 bp, 11 predicted proteins | sample KBSC33metaG_FD_184316 | JGI IMG/M metagenome (GOLD analysis project Ga0207657, IMG submission 184316) | Corn rhizosphere microbial communities from Kellogg Biological Station, Michigan, USA - KBS C3-3 metaG (SPAdes) (version 2) | ecosystem: Host-associated > Plants > Roots > Rhizosphere > Soil ... | reverse complement strand
CGAGCTCGTCGATGCATTCCTGCCCGATGACGGTCGAGTCCATGTCGGCGACGAGCAGCCGCTTCCAGCGCGGCTCGTCGGGCTGGACGATGATGTCGACGCCTTCAAGACCGTCGAGCGCCCATCGGGCATCACGCGCCTTACCAGAGAAGCGAAGGTCGGCCGCGTCGCGTTCGTCGATCCAACGGACGAAGGCTGCGGCCGGGTCGAGCTCGCGAAGAAGGCCGAGGACGCGATCGACCAACCTGTCATCCAGCCGTCCCGCTGCTATCAGCGTCGCTACGCCCATGGCTGAAAATCGTCCTCCGTTAATCGTCATCGCCGGACCGACTGCAGGCGGCAAGTCGGCACTGGCCCTGGCGCTTGCTCAGCAAATCGGAGGTGTGATCGTCAACGCCGACAGCGCGCAAATCTACGCGGACCTCAAGATTTTAAGCGCCTCACCCAGCGCCGATGAGCTGCAAAATGCGGAACATCGCCTCTACGGGGTGCGCGATGGCGCCCTGCCCTGCTCAGCGGCGGACTGGGCAGCGATGGCGCGCGCCGAGATCGCGGACGTCCGCAGCGGCGGGCAAACCCCGATCCTCGTTGGCGGGACCGGGCTCTACCTTCGCACCCTGCTCGAGGGCATCGCGCCGGTCCCGGCGATCGATCCTGACGTGCGCGCCCGGGTCCGGGAGAGCGATGTTGCAGAAAATTATCAGAAGCTCCGCACCTTCGACCCTGGCGCCGCGCAGCGGCTCAAGCCCGCCGACACGACACGGGTCAATCGCGCGCTCGAAGTGATCCTCTCGACCGGGCGGACGCTCGGCGAGTGGCAGCAGCAGCGCGAGGGCGGAATCGCCTACGAAGTAGAGCTTCGGCCGCTGATCCTGCTGCCACCGCGCAAATGGCTTTATGCCCGCTGCGACGAGCGGTTCGCGCATATGATCGACAAGGGCGCGGTGAGCGAGGTCGAGGCGCTACTCGCCCGCAAGCTCAATCCGAACCTTCCGGTGATGCGCGCGATCGGCGTGCGGGAGCTCGCCGCCTATCTTCTCGGCGAGGCAACATTGGATGAGGCGATCGCCGCCGGACAGCAGGCAACGCGGCGCTACGCGAAGCGGCAATACACCTGGTTTGCCCACCAGCCGCCGGCAAGTTGGCCACGGTTCAAGGAAGCGCTCGACGTTGAGCGGCTCGCCGACGCGCTGGCCCTGCTTCAGCCGAAGGGCTAGGCGGCGTCCCATGGAGCTCATCCGCGACGCCGACATCGATCCCGCGCCGCTCGCTGGAAGGCGCGTCGCGATCCTGGGCTACGGCAATCAGGGCCGCGCCCAGGCGCTCAACCTGCATGACAGCGGCATCGACGTCTTGGTCGGGCTGCGCGGCGGATCTGGCAGCACGCTGGAGGCGGAAGCGGCGGGTCTTTCCACGGCACCGATCGAAAGCGCCGTCGCCACTGCCGACGTCGTGATGATGCTGGCGCCGGACGAGATCCACGCCGCGCTGTATCGTGAGATCGAGCCGCATCTTCGCGAGGGCGCAGCACTCGGCTTCAGCCATGGCCTGTCGGTCCGCTTCGGCTTTATCGAGCCAAGGGTGGACCTCGACGTGTTCATGCTTGCGCCCAAGGGCCCCGGCACCGCGCTTCGCTCACTCTATGCGGAGGGCAAGGGCATGCTGGCCGCCTGGGCGGTCGGCCAGGACGCGACGGGCGACGCGCGCGGCATCGCCCTCGCCTACGGCAAGGCGATCGGCTGCGCCCGCGCCGGGCTGATCGCGACCAGCTTCGCCGAGGAAGCCGAGGCCGACCTGTTCAACGAGCAGGCGGTGGTGTGGGGCGCGGTTCCCGAGCTGCTGATCACAGGCTTCGAAACCCTGGTGGCAGGCGGCGTGTCGCCCGAGCTCGCCTATCTCGAGTGCGTCGGTGAGCTGAAGCTTCTCGCCGACCTGATCGAGGCACGCGGAATCGCCGGGATGCGCGAGGTCATCTCGAACACGGCCGAGCTCGGCGCGCTGCTCGGTGGGCGGCGCATTGTCGACGACAGCGTCCGCGAAAGCATGGCCGAAGTGCTGACGGAGGTCCGCGCCGGCAAGTTCGCCGCCGAACTCAAGCTCGAGGAAGCGAACGGTTATCCGCGGCTGGAAAGAGCGCGCGACGAAAATCGCGTGACGCTGATTGAAGAGACCTACCGCCGCCTCAGCGACGCGAAAAGCTGATCAGCCGATAACTTCCTGAGTATCTTGCGGGCGGTCGCCAACGCTGGCGCGCTCGAGATAGGCGCGCTGCAGCTTGCGGTGCGTTTCCGCCACGCCGGGGTCGGAAGCGCTGCTTGCGCGTTCTTGCTCCTCGGCGGCACGGCGGGCGAAATAGATGCGGTCTTGGTCAGCCATGGCGCACCTCCGTGTTCAAGAAGCGCGAAATCTAGCAGGATCAGGCCTCTTCCGCGACACTTTCCTTGGCGCGCTCGATGGCTTCGACGACAATTCGGCGCGCATCGGCCGCGTCACCCCAATGCCCGACCCGGACCCACTTGGCCGTCTCGAGGTCCTTATAATGGGTGAAGAAATGCTCGATCTGCTGAAGCACGATCGACGGGAGGTCCTGCCGCTCACCGACGTCTGAATAATAAGGGAAGGTCGTGTCGACGGGCACGCAGATGAGCTTCTCGTCGCCGCCATGCTCGTCTTCGAGGTGAAGAACCCCGATCGGCCGCGAGCGAACGACGCAGCCCGGCACGAAGGGCGAGCGGGCGATGACCAGCGCATCCAGCGGATCGCCGTCGGGCGAAAGCGTGTGCGGGACGAAGCCGTAGTTCGCCGGGTAGCGCATGGGCGTGTGGAGTATCCGGTCAACGAACAATGCGCCCGACTTCTTGTCGAACTCATACTTCACCGGCTCGCCCCCGACCGGCACTTCGATGACGACGTTGATGTTCTCGGGCGGATTGTCGCCCGTCGGGATGAGATTGATGTTCATGGCTTCTTCTTAGGGCAGCTGGCCGGTGCCCCTAAACACCGCCAGCCCGAAGAACAATGCCGAGACGCTGGCGACGACGGAACCGACCGCATAGCCGGCGGCAAGACCATAAGCGTGGCGCTCGACGAGCAGGACCGTGTCGAGGCTGAAGGCGGAGAAGGTCGTGAAGCCCCCAAGAATGCCGGTCGTCAGAAAGAGCCGCGCGTGCTGCCCGATGCCCGGGCGGAAGGCGAAGTAGCCGGCAAGCAGGCCCATCAGGAACGAGCCCGCGACGTTGACGATCAGGGTCCCGAACGGAAAGCCGTAGCCCCATAAGCGCGCCGAGCCGGCGTTGACGCCGTGACGCAGGGCCCCGCCGATCCCGGCGCCGAGGAAGACGATCAGGTAGAGCATTCGAGGCGCTTACTTCCGCCCGAACAGCTTCTCAATCTCGCCGTGACCGAGCTTCACCCAGGTCGGGCGGCCATGGTTGCACTGGCCCGACCGGGGGGTGACTTCCATCTCGCGCAGGAGAGCGTTCATCTCGGCGACGGAGAGCACGCGGCCGGCGCGGACCGAGCCGTGGCAGGCGATGGTCGCGGCGACATGGTCGAGCTTGTCGCGAAGGCTCAGCGGTCCGCCCAGCTCGGCGATCTCGGCGGCGAGATCGGCGACCAGCCTGGTCACATCGGTCGTGCCGAGCGCCGCGGGGACCGCACGGACGAGAATCGAGGCCGGGCCAAAGCGCTCGACCTCGAGCCCCATTTCGGCGAGCTCCGTCGCTGCAGCCTCGAGCCGGTCGCAATCCGGCTCATCAAGCTCGACAACGGTCGGTATCAGCAGGGCCTGGCGAGCGACCTCTCCGCCTTCGCGGGCTGCGCGCATCCCTTCGAGCACAAGCCGCTCGTGCGCCGCATGCTGGTCGACGATGACGAGCCCGTCCTCGGCCTCGGCAATAATGTAGGTGGCGGCCACCTGGCCTCGTGCAACGCCCAGCGGATAGCTCGGCACCGGCTCGACGGCGGGTTGCGCGCGCGCCGCGGGCATAAAACCGACTGGAGTGAACGAGGTTTGCGCCTCGCGTACCGCGGCGAACGGCCGCTCCTGCTCCACGTCTCGCTCGTAGCTTTCGCTCGTCGTCCACATGACGGGTGCAGCGGCCTGCTCCCGGGCCGCGCTGCGCTGGCCCTGCTCATCGAGTGCATGGCGGAGCCCGCCGACGATCAGCCCGCGGACCGCTGCGGGGTCGCGGAAGCGGACTTCCGTCTTGGCCGGATGGACGTTGACGTCGACCTCGTCGAGCGGAACGTCGAGGAACAAAGCGGCGATCGGGTGGCGGTCGCGGGCGATCAAATCCCGATAGGCAGCGCGCAGGGCGCCAACGAGCAAGCGATCCTTCACCGGCCGTGAGTTGACGAACAGATATTGCTGGTCAGCCACGCCACGGTTGAAGGTCGGCAGGCTGATCACGCCCGTGAGCCGCAGGCCTTCGCGCGTGCAGTCAATGCCGACGCCATGCCGGTCAAGCTCGTGGCTGAGCAATTCCGCGACCCGGGTCGGCGGGTCGACGGGCTGGAGCGTGAGGATGCGGCGGCCGTCGTGATCGAACGTGAAGCCAACGTCGCTGCGGGCCATCGCCAACCGCTTCACGGCGTCGAGGCAGGCGGCATATTCCGCACGCGGCGAGCGCAGGAATTTGCGGCGCGCGGGGACCTTGTCGAACAACCCCTCGACCCGGATGCGAGTGCCGGGCGGCAGGGCAGCCGGGCCCTCGCCTGCCGGCTCGCCATGGTCGATGGCGATTCGCCAGCCGTCAGTGCCGCGCACGCGGCTTTCGAGCATCAGCCGTGAGACGCTCGCGATCGATGGGAGAGCCTCCCCGCGAAACCCGAAGCTCGTAACGCGGTCAATCGCGTCTTCGGACAGCTTCGATGTCGCATGCCGCTCGAGCGCGAGGCGCATCTCCTCAGGCGGCATGCCCGAGCCATCGTCGGCGACTTCGACCAGCTCCAGCCCGCCCGCATGGAGGCGGACGGCGACCTGCGCCGCACCGGCGTCGAGTGAATTTTCAACCAGCTCCTTGAGCGCGCTCGCCGGGCGCTCGACGACCTCGCCGGCAGCGATGCGATTGATGAGCTCCGGGGGCAGCCTTCTTATTGACATGTTAAGCATTCCTACCCATTCCAAAGCGGCCGGCGAAGCACTGATTTTCCGCGAAAATTCAGATTGCATTCAATGGGCTGAGAACAATCGGGAATTAAGTTCGCGTTCCGTTGCGGCGGCGGGCAAAATCAATCGAGAGGCGGGGATCGAATGTTCTGGAATCGTTGGTTCAAATGGATGTCGCACGACATGGCGATCGACCTTGGGACCGCCAACACGCTCGTGTACGTCCGCGGCCGCGGCATCGTCCTCAATGAGCCTTCGGTCGTCGCCATCGAGACCATCAACGGGGTCAAGAAGGTCAAGGCGGTCGGCGACGACGCCAAGCTTATGATGGGCAAGACGCCCGACCAGATCGAGGCGATCCGCCCGCTGCGCGACGGGGTCATTGCCGACATCGATGTCGCCGAGCAGATGATCAAGCACTTCATCCACAAGGTGCATGGCGGCAAGATGCGCGCCTGGCGCTTCCCGGAGATCGTGATCTGCGTACCGTCGGGCTCGACTTCGGTCGAGCGCCGCGCGATCCGCGACGCCGCGTCGAACGCGGGCGCTAGCGCAGTCTATCTGATCGAGGAGCCGATGGCCGCTGCGATCGGCGCCGACATGCCGGTCACCCAGCCGATCGGCTCGATGGTCGTTGATATCGGCGGGGGAACGACCGAAGTCGCAGTGCTGTCGCTGCGCGGCCTCGCCTACACGACCTCGGTGCGCGTCGGCGGCGACAAGATGGACGAGGCGATCAGCTCCTACGTCCGCCGCAACCACAACCTGCTGATCGGCGAAGCCACGGCGGAGCGGATCAAGAAGGAAGTCGGGATTGCCAAGCCGCCGGTCGATGGCATCGGCAAGACGGTCCATATCAAGGGCCGCGACCTCGTCAACGGCGTCCCGAAGGAAATTTCGATCAACCAGGGCCAGATTGCCGAAGCCTTGTCGGAGCCGGTCGGCACGATCGTCGAAGGTGTCCGCATCGCGCTCGAGAACACCGCGCCGGAGCTTGCCGCCGACATCTGCGACCAGGGCATCGTCCTGACTGGTGGCGGCGCGCTGCTTCAGGGCCTGGATGAGGTGCTGCGCGACGAGACCGGCCTTCCTGTCACCGTCGCCGACGATCCGCTCACCTGCGTTGCGCTCGGCACTGGCCGCGCGTTGGAGGAAGAGCAGTTCCGCGGCGTCCTCCAGACCGCTTAGCGAGGACATAAGCGGTGGCGACCGCGCGTCCCGGTTGGTCGCGGCGGGCCCAGTACGGGCTGTTCTTCAGCCTGATCGCGGTCATCGCCGGCATCCTGGTCGGCCTGGCCCTGCTTGCGCTGTCGATGGTCGCCCCGGCGCAATTCGATCGCGTGCGCGGCGCCGCCCTCAACATCACCGGCCCCGTCGCCAGCGCCCTTCATGAAGTCACTGCAACGGCCGCGGGCCTGTTCAGCGGCGCAGGCGATTATTGGGATGCCGCCAGCCAGAACGCCGAGCTCAAGCGCGAGCGCAAGGCGATGCTCCAGCGCATGGTCGAAGCGAAGGCGATCCTGCAGGAGAACCGCCAGCTGAAGGCGACGCTTCAGCTGCGTGAGCACGAGCGGGCGACGGTCGCTGTCGGGCGGATTGTCGGCTCGTCCTTCAACAGCCCGCGACGCTTCGCCATCCTCTCCGCCGGCACGAGCGACGGCGTGAAAATCGGCATGCCGGTCCGTTCGGCCGACGGGCTGGTCGGACGTATCATTGATGCCGGCGCCCTCGCCTCGCGCGTTCTGCTGGTCTCTGACCGCTCGAATATCGTTCCGGCCCGACTGCTGAGGAACGGAATTCCGGTCATCGCGCAGGGACGCGGCGACGGGACCGTCGACGTCCGGCCGCTCGAGGTCGGCCGCAACCCCTTCAAGCGCGGCGACATCATCATCACCTCGGGCACCGGCGGGCTTTACCCGCCGCTGGTGCCGATAGCGCGGGTCGTGAAGCTGGATGACGACGGCGCGGTCGCGCTGCCGCTGGCCGACCCTTCGACGACCAGCTTCGCCATCGTCGAGGCCCCCTTCGAGCCCGCCGCGGTGGCCGCCGAGAATGCCGCCGCTGCAGAGGACGTCCCCTGATGGTTCGCGCCGCGCTCGGGCCGCCGCGGGGCCAGATCGGCCGCGGGCCTTCACGGTTTGCGGCTTACCTGCCCGCGGCCACGGTTGTCATCGCCGCCTTTTCGGCCGCGCTGCCGATCGTATCGACCAGCGGTTGGTATCCGGACTTCGGCTATCTCGCCTTCATCAGCTGGCGGCTGCTTCGCGCGGACCCGTGGCCGGCGTGGTGGGCCGCTCCGCTAGGCTTCGTCAACGACCTGTTCACCGGATATACGCTAGGATTTTCAATCGCTTTGTGGAGCGCGACAATGCTTGCGCTCGATCTCATCGACCGCCGCACGATGTGGCGCGACTATCGAACCGAATGGGTGCTTGCCGGGGTGCTGATCGCGATCGACGAATGGCTGCAGTGGCGCGTCGCAGAGCTCGTCGACGCCGCCCCGCCGATAAGCCAGATGGTCCCGCCGGTGGTAATCTCGATCTGCGTCTTTCCCTTGTTTGCCTGGGTCGTCTCGCGAATCGACGCGTGGAGGCTCGGCCGATGAAGCACATGCGGATCACGACCGCGCATCAGTCGATCACCTTCTCGCGCCGAATGATGCTGCTCGCCGGTGCCCAGGCGACCGTTGGCGGACTCCTGATCGCCCGCATGGGCTGGCTGGCGATCGCGCAGAACCAGAAGTACCAGCTGCTGAGCGAGAGCAACCGCGTGCAGCTGATCCCGGTGCCTCCGCGCCGCGGGTGGATCATCGACCGCAACGGCAAGCCGATCGCGATCAACCGCGCCAGCTTCCGCGTCGACATCGTTCCGCAGCAGCTGGAGAAGGACCGGGACGTGGTCCCCGAGCTTGCGCGGCTGCTCGCGCTCGATGTGGATGCGGTCGAGAGAATCAGGCGGGAGCTCCTGGAATCGCGCGGGTTCCGGCCCGTTTCGGTCGCCGACAACGTACCCTACGAGCAATATGCGGCGATTACGGTTCGCCTGCCGGATCTGCCTGGCGTCCAGGCGACGCGCGGCTACTCCCGCTATTATCCGGACGGCCCCGCCGTCGCACACCTGCTCGGCTATGTGGGCACCGCAAACGCCAAGGAATATGAAGCTGAAAACAAGAACCCGCTGCTGATCATACCCGGTTTCAAGATCGGCAAGCAGGGCCTCGAGAAATCGCTGGAGCCCTATCTCCGCGGCGAACCCGGTGGCCAGCGCGTCGAGGTGACCGCGCGCGGCAAGCTCGTCAAGGAGCTCGACCCCCAGCCCGACCGAAGCGGCCAGACCGTGCAACTGACCATCGACCAAGGGCTGCAGGAATATGCCGCACGCCGGATGGGGGACCAGTCGGGAGCACTCGTCGCGATCGACGTGACGAGCGGCGACATGCTCGCCTTCGTCTCGATGCCGGCGTTCGATCCCAACAGCTTCAGCGAAGGCATCGGGCGCACCGAGTGGACCATGCTGTCGAAGAACGACCACATCCCGCTGCTCAACAAGGTCGCGCAGGGGCTCTACCCGTCGGGCTCAACGATCAAGCCGGCGATGGCGCTCGCTTTCCTGAAGCAGGGCGTCGACCCGAAACGACGGGTCGTGTGCAATGGCGGCTACCAGATCGGCAACCGCTACTTCCGCTGCGATGCCGTGCACGGACCGATGGACATGCACTCGGCCATCGAACGCAGCTGCAACACCTATTTCTGGGCGACGGGCCTGGTGACCGACCCAGAGCAAACGACCGAGATGGTCCACTACCTCGGCTACGGGGAGCATTTTGATCTGCCCATTCCCACCCAACGGTACGGCACGATGCCGAGCCCGGACTGGCTGGAAAAACGCTATCACCGGAAGTGGCAGGGATACGATTCCGCCAATACCTCGATCGGCCAAGGCTATGTCCTCGTGAATCCGCTGCAGCTGGCCGTGATGCCGGCGCGGCTCGGATCGGGGAAGCTGCTTCAGCCGCGGCTGCTGATGGGCACGCCCCGCAAGCCGATCGCCGCACTCGGCGTCAATCCGGAGCATCTGGAGATCGTGCGAAACGCCATGGCGGCCGTGGTCAACGAGCACGGCACGGCGGTCGCTTCGAAGCTGCCGCTCGACGGAATCCTGATGGCGGGAAAGACCGGCACGGCCCAGGTTTTCCGGCTCGGGGAGCGCGGGCACCAGGGCAATTGGGCGCTGCGCGACCATGCCCTGTTCATCGCCTTCGCACCTGCGGACAAGCCCCGCTACGCGATCGGTTGCATCATCGAGCATGGCGGCTTCGGCGCTTCCGCAGCCGCGCCGATCGTTCGTGATTCGATGACCTATTTGTTCGACAAGCAGAAGGCATACTCGGCGCTTGCTCCACTGGAGGAGCAATGGGGCGGGACGCTGGCCGAGCGAAACGCTCGCCAGCTCGAGGCATTCAAGTCCGGCGCCCGCCCAATCGCATGATCACCTCGGCCATCATCCCGCGACCGCTGGCGCGATTGCCATGGCGGCTCATCTTCCTCGTGGCGGGGATCGCGACGTTCGGCCTCATCGTCCTCTATTCCGCCGCGGGCGGGTCGATGCGGCCCTGGGCCCTGAAGCAGGCCATCGTCTTCACCGGCTTCCTCAGCATCGCCGTTGCCATGTCGTGGATGAAGGAATCGACGATCAAGGCCGTGACCTTCCCGATCTACGGCGCGACGCTGATCATGCTCATCGGCGTGGAGGCGCTGGGCTTTGTCAGCAAGGGCGCCCAGCGATGGCTCGACATCGGCCCGATCCGCCTCCAGCCGTCGGAGTTCATGAAGCCCGCCATCGTGCTGACGCTGGCGCGTTTCTATGAGCTCGTCCCGGCCGCCGAGATCCGAAAGTGGCGCGCGATCTGGCCGGCGATGGCGCTGCTCGGCGTTCCGGCGGCGCTGATCCTCGTCCAGCCCGACCTCGGCACCTGCATCATGGTTGTGCTCTGCGGGGTGACGGTCATGTTCCTCGCCGGCCTGCCGTGGTGGATCTTCGCCGCGCCCGCCGCCGCTGTCGCGGTGGCTGCACCTATCGTCTATTCGATGATGCACGGTTATCAGCGCAAGCGGATCGACGTGTTCCTCGACCCGGAGAGCGATCCGCTCGGCGCCGGCTATCACATCGCCCAGTCGAAGATCGCGATTGGGTCGGGCGGCATCTGGGGCAAGGGTTTCCTCCACGGCAGCCAGAGCCACCTTCAATACCTGCCCGAAGGCCACACCGACTTCGTCTTCGCCACCATGGCCGAGGAATGGGGCCTGGTCGGCGGCGTCATCCTGATCTGCGCCTTCGGAGCCGTCATCCGCTGGGGAATGCGGGTCAGCCAGAATGCGCGCACCCGCTTCGCGCAGCTTGCAGCGGCCGGCCTGTCGGCGACCATCTTCTTCTACGTCTCGATCAACCTGCTGATGGTGATGGGCCTTGCCCCCGTCGTGGGCGTTCCGCTGCCGCTGGTCAGCTTCGGCGGCTCTGCGGTCATGACGGTGATGATATGCCTCGGCCTTCTGATGGCTCTGGAACGCCAGCAGCGGACAGTCTCGCGGCTAGCCTGAGCCGCTTGAAATAGGGCGGTTGCGCACCAGATGGGCGCATGCTACCGGCGCCGCCGCTCAAGGCGAGATTGCGCCGGAGCTCTCGCCTCACGGCAGTGGACGCATAGCTCAGTTGGTAGAGCAGCTGACTCTTAA
>Ga0207657_10007909_pt1 | contig 10842 bp, 9 predicted proteins | sample KBSC33metaG_FD_184316 | JGI IMG/M metagenome (GOLD analysis project Ga0207657, IMG submission 184316) | Corn rhizosphere microbial communities from Kellogg Biological Station, Michigan, USA - KBS C3-3 metaG (SPAdes) (version 2) | ecosystem: Host-associated > Plants > Roots > Rhizosphere > Soil ... | reverse complement strand
CACCCTGATGGTCGGCTGGACATCCAGGTTGCGCATCGCGATCCGGTCGCCGGCGTTCGCCGCATTCTGCTGCGTGGACTCCCGCAGTGCACGGGCCAGATCGCTCTCGCTGCCTCCGATGCTGAGCTGCGTCCCAACGCCGAGCAGAGTCGAGATCGCCGCTCCCCTGAGCAGCGCCCATGTGTGCGAATCCACCCTGTCCTCGACTCCGGCGTAACCGGACATGTCGGTCGCCGGCATATTGTCGAGCCGGATCGACGATCCGTCCGGGAGAACGATGCGGGTCCACACGAGGAGCGCGCGCCGCTGCCCGAAGGCGACCGCACTGTCGTAAGTGCCGATCAGCCGGGCCCCCTGCGGAATGAGCACAGTCCTCCCCGTCGCGCTGTCGCGGACATTCTGAGTCACCTGCGCGATCACCATCCCCGGAAGATCCGAATTGAGGCCGGTGACGAGGCTTGCCGGAATCACGGTTCCGGCAGTCAGCGTCCAGGGCGAGACGGCCCGGACGAGTGTGTGCGGATTGAGATCGCCGCTGCTCAAGGATCGCGCGAAGTCCATCTTGAGCTGCTCGCCGGCCGGAGCCGCGTACGGCGGCGATGGCGTCTCCCCGGAAGGTGCTTCGCTTGCCGAAGACGAGGATCGCGCCGACGCTTTACTCGTCCCTTCTGCCAGTTCGACGATCACCGGCGAGGTCCGCGCCGCCTGCTTCGCCGCGGCGATGCGCTCGCGCTGCTCGTCCGCGGCCGCCCGCCCGCGCTCGCTATCGAGCGGGGCCTCTGAAGGCGCCGTGCCGATGCTCCGTTCGTGCTCCAGGATGGGCCGGCCGAGATCGCCCGGGAGCGGCGGTCCCAGACGCGGCACGTCCCCATAGGTCTTCGGTGCATCGGCGAGCGCGTCGCGCCCCGCCCTGCTGGCCGGCTCGTCGCTGCCGGCGGCGCTCGCGGCCTTGCGAAAGCCCGGCGGCTCAAGGGCAAGCCAGGACAGGGTCAAGAGCGCGGCCGCGGCGGCGCCGGTGACGGCGACGATGAGGCCGCGGCGGACGCGGACCACCGGCCGCGGCCGTCCACGCAGCACGAAGGCTTGCGGATCCTGCTTTGGCAGAGCCGGTCCGGCGGTTGCATTGGGATCGCTCATGATCCGCTCCGTCCGCGCCGCGGTGCGGGATTCCGGCGGACGATGCGGACCACCTGCTGCCGGCGGCCGCCGAGGCGCAGCTCGGCCGCCGCGAACAGCCGGTCGACGACATAATAACGCCCACGCTGGCGATAGTTCACGAGCTCCGCTCGCCCGCCCTCGCCTGTCACGAAGAGGGGCGGCGCCTCGCCCTGAAGCAGGGTCGGCGGGAACTCGATGAACACCTGGCGCCCGTCGTCGAACGCGCGCAGCGGGCGCCACGGCGGATCGTCGCCCTCGATCCGGTAATCGAAGTTGAGCGCCTCGACCGCGACGCCGGCCGCGACGGCGGAGTCGGCCGCCGTCGGCGCGCCTCGTAACGCGAGCAGGCTGTCGTCGGGGTAAGTCCAGGCGATCCCGGCCATCCCGGCCTTGCCCGCGCTTTCGAGGTCGACATGATAGATCCGGCGGTCGGTCGCGATCAGCAGATTGGTCGCAAGGCCGGCCGCGGACGGCTTGACCAGGACGTGCGTGCGCCGGCCCGCCCCCGTGCCGCTCGACGTGTCGCCGATCACCCAGCGCGCCGTGTCTCCCGCCGCCACCGACACCAGGGTTTCGCCGGGCTGCAGCGCAATGTCGCTGACGCGCTCGGGCGCGGTGTAAAGGCGGTAGGTCCCGCCGTCGGCCCAAGGATAGAGCTGCACGGCGCCCACATCAGCGTCGCGGCGCCGCTCCTGGACGGCGGTGCGCGCCGCGGCTTCCTTGCGCGCCCCACCGCGACGCGCGACATGCATCGGAACTGCCTTCGCGGACCGCTCGGGCTCGACAGCCCGCGCGCCCGGCCTGGCGGCCGGTTTCGCTCCGACCGGCTCATCGGTGATCAGACGCGCTGCGAGGAAGGCCGTCCTGGGCGGGGCCGCGGGCGCCGGCGCGGCGCAGGCGCCGAGGCTGCAGCAAGCGATCGTGACGACAGCTACTCGCATCATTGGACACTCCTTGTCGGTGGAGAGGGTTGCGGGGACTGGCCGGTGAGCGCCGGATCGAGCGGAGCGCCGGGCGGCAGGTTGGAGGGCATGGGCGAAGGCGGCGCCGCGGACGTTTGGGGCGGTGCCGGGTCGAGCTCCTGGCTCCAGTCGATCGCGTCGACATAGAGTCCGAGCGGGTTCTTGCGCAGAGTCTCGGCCGACGAAGGTGGCCGAAGCACGACCGACAGGATCCCCGTCCAGTGCGAGGTTCGGGCAAGATTGCCGCGCTCATAGTCGCTTTGGGTCCATTTCACCTGGAAGGACCGGTCGGACGCGCGGACGACGCTCGTCACCTGGACCGACACGGTCCGGGTGCCGACCGCGCCGAAGGGATCGGCCTCGCGCGCATAGGCGCTGAGGAACCGCGCTCCCCGCGCGGTCGTGAAATCATAGGCCGAGAGCCAGTTCTGCCGCATCAGCACCGGGTCGAGCGAGATCGAGCGGACGTCGGTAACGAAGCGCGCGAGAAACCAGGCGATCTGCGGGTCGGTCGGCTGATATTGCTGGTCGGCCGGCGCGACCGCGCGGGCTTCGCCAAGCCCGTCGACCGCCACCACATAAGGCACGACGCGGCTCTGCATCGACTGCCACAGGAGCCCGCCGGACAGGCCTGCCGAAAGGGCGAGCGCGCCGAGCGCCATCAGCCGCCAGTTGCGCGCCTGGACCCGGGCCGAGCCGATCCGCTCATCCCACACCTGTGCCGCTTTTTGGTAGGGCGTCTCCGGTTCGGGCGTCCGCCCGTAGCGCTGCACCGCGCGCCTGAACTTCATGGCCTACTCCTCTTTTTCCTTGATGTCGGGATTGGCGGCCGCGCCGCCGCGGTCGCCGTCGCGGACCGCCTGGAGCGCGGCGTGACGGTGGTGCCGGGCGGTCTGCTCGGAGCGCAGCTTGCGCGCCCAGTCGGGTGTTCCGCCCGCGGCGTCGGCCGCCACCGCCGGAGCCCGGCTGGTGGCGCCGGCGAACAGAGCCGCGCGTTCGCCCCGCTCCTTCGCGGCGCCGAGTCCGGCCGCTTCTCCAAATTTCGCCCTCGCCGCTGCGCCGCCGGCGCTGGCGATTCCGCCCAGCCCCGCGGCGACGCTCGCCGCGCCCTTGGTCTCCTGTCCGAGCCGGTAAGCGGTCGAGGCAGCCGTGCCCATCGCCGTGCCGGCGCGAACCGCGCCGAGCGCAGTCCCGCCCAGCGCTCGCGCTCCGCCGGCCGCAGCTGCGCCGCCGACGGCGAGACTTCCGACCGCCGCCGCCGCGGTCCCGACGGCGGCGCCGGCCCCGAGCTGCGGCGCTCCGGCCACCAGCCCCGAGGCGATGCCGGGACCGAAGATCCCGAGCCCGAGCAGGGCGAGGCTTGCGAGCACCAGGCTCATTGCCTGGGTGAGATCGGGCTGGCCGTTCCCGGCGGCGGCGGTCCGGAACGCGTCGAAGAAGCCCGAGCCGATCCCGACGATGATCGCCAGCACCATCACCTTGATGCCGGACGCGATCACATTGCCGAGCACCCGCTCGGCGAGGAAGCTGGTCCGGTTCCACAGAGCGAACGGGACCAGCACGAACCCTGCGAGCGTGGTCAGCTTGAACTCGATGATGGTGATGAACAGCTGGATCGCGAGAATGAAGAAGGCGAGGATCACGAACAGCCACGCGATCAAAAGCACGGCGATGGTCAGGAAATTCTCGAAGAAGCTCACCGGCCCCAGGAGCTGGCTGACCTGCTCGAGCAAAGGCTTGGCCGCCTCAAACCCGGTCGAGGCGATGAACCCCGGGCGCAACAGATCGTCCGGAGACAGACGACCGCCGCCGGCAGTGATGCCGAGCCCGGCGAAGGACTTGAAAATGATGTCGGCGAGCGTCGAGAAGCTGCCGATGATGAGGGCGAAGGCCCCGACGTAGAGGATCTTCTTGAGGAAGCGGCCGATGACGTCGTTGTCGCCGCCCATCGCCCAGAACAGGCCCGCCAACGTGATGTCGATCCCGACGAGGGTCGTGGTCAGGAAGGCGACGTCGCCGCGCAGCAGCCCGAAACCGCTGTCGATATATTGGATGAAGGCCGCCATGAAGCCGTCGATGACGTTGAGGTCGCCCATTGGGTGCTGCTTCTTCTCGAACTTGGGACATGGGGTGCCGCGGGGCCTGCGAAGGGGGAGTCCAGGCCCCGCGGCGGGCAGTCGAGCGGCGTCACGCGAGACCGCCCCCGCCCAGTGCAGGGATTCAGTTGTGCGCGGCCGGATCACCATCGAGGAAGCGGCGCGTGGCGGCCTTGCCGTCCTCCTCGGCCTGGGCGCGGCGCCCGCGCTCGATCGCAGCTTCGCGATATTCGGATGCCATGAGGGTCTGGAGCTGCAGCTGCTGCTTGACGCTGAGCGCAATCAACTGGTTCGCGGCCTGGCCCACCTGCAGGCTGCCGACCGCGCTCTGGCTGGTCGCGGCGAGCGCATTGAGGATTCCGGCATCCTCCTCGACATTCTGCGCCACCTGGGCCTGGACGGTCATCGATTGCCGGTAAGCGGCGGTCGCGGCGTCGAGCTGTGCGCGCGCCTGGGCAACGCGCTGGTCGCTGGTCAGCGCCTTCTCGAGGGCGCCTGGAAAAAGCGTGCCGATCTGCCGGTCGAGCCCGGCGACCTTGAACTGGATCCCGTCGGCCGTGCTCATCAGCTGGTCGATCTCGCGCATCGCCGAAGCGATGCGCTGGAGCTGCGGGAAGTCGATCGTCTTCAAATTTGTCGCCATGTTCTGAAGCATGGATGCTTCGTTCTGCAGCGACTTCACCTGATTGCTGATCTGGTTGAGCGCACGCGCGGCCTGCAGCAGGTTCTGGGCGTAATTGGTGCCGTCGAACACGGCCAGCTGCGCGGCCGCCGGCTGGAACGGAATCCCGGCAACCGCGAGCGTTGCCGAAGTCAGCATTGCAATGCGCAGCGCAGCAGGAATCGCCTTCATTTCACTTCTCCTTCTTGGAATGACGCCGGAAATTGGTCCATCAGCGCGGCGGCCCAGTCGAGCCCGTGCGCCTCGAGGAAGCGGGCAAGAAATTCCCCGGCGCCCTCCTCCTCCAGCAGCCGGTCGATCCGATGCTGCGAGGCGGGATCGGAGGCACCGCACAGGCTGAGCGCGATCGGGCCGAGCGCGAGTTCGAACAGGCGGTTGCCGCGGCGCGACTGCAAATAATAAGCGCGCTTGGGCGTCGCCCGGGCGATCAGCTCGATCTGCCTGGCATTGAGCCCGAACGCTTCATAGGCGGCACGGGCCTGCGGCTCGCCCGCGCGGTCATTGGGCAGGAAGATGCGCTGCGGGCAGCTCTCGACGATCGCCGGCGCGATGCTGCTGGACGCGATGTCGGCGAGCGACTGGGTCGCGAAGATCACGGCGACATTCTTCTTGCGCAGGGTCTTCAGCCATTCGCGGATCCGCGCCGCGAACAGGGGATTGTCGAGAAACAGCCAGGCCTCGTCCAGGAGCAGCAGGGTCGGCCGGCCGTCGAACTTTTCCTCCAGCCGGTGGAACAGATAGGACAGGACCGGCGGCACGGCGCCCGGCCGCCCCATCAGGGTCTCGGTTTCGAAACAGTGGACGTCCGCGAGCGCGAGCCGCTCTCCGGCCGCGTCGAGCAACGACCCGAACGGCCCCTCGAGGGTGTAGGGCTGGAGCGCCGACTTCAACCGGTTCGACTGGAGAAGAAGCGAGAGGCCCGTGAGGGTCCGCTCCTCCGCAGGAGCGGAGGCGAGGCTGAGAAGCGCCGACCACAAGGAATCCTTGACCTCCGGAGTCACCGGCAGCTTTTCATGCTCGATCAGGGCGGCGAGCCACTCGGCGGCCCACGCGCGCTCACCCGGTTCGTGGATCTTGCGCAGCGGCTGGAATGCAAGGGCCGGCTCGCCGGCGGCGCCGCCGGCGCCTGCTCCGAGCTCATGATGGGCGCCGCCCATCGCGAGCACCGCGGCCCGAGCGGACCAGCCCTTGTCGAAGATGAAGATGCGCGCGCCCGAATAGCGGCGGAACTGAAGCGCGACGAGCGCGAGCAGCACCGACTTTCCGGCGCCGGTCGGCCCGACGACCAGCATGTGGCCGACGTCGCCGACATGGGTCGAAAGTCGGAACGGGGTCGACCCGCTCGTCTCGGCGAGCAGCAATGGCGGGCCGCCCAGATGGGCGTTGCTGGGCGGACCCGCCCAGGCCGATGACAAAGGCATCAGGTGGGCGAGGTTGAGCGTGTGCACGATCGGCTGGCGGACATTGGCGTAGACTTGCCCGGGAAGGCTCGACAGCCAGGCCTCGACGGCGTTCAGCCGCTCGCGCTTCGCGGTGAAGCCGAGCCCGTTCACGACCCGCTCCACGGCCCGCACCTTCTCGTCGGCGACCGCAGGGTCCGCGTCGGCGACGGTGATGGTGACGGTCAGATAGCCGAAGGCGACATGGTCCTGCCCGAGCTCCTGGAGCGCCAGATCGGCGTCGGCGACCTTGTTGTCGGCGTCGCTGTCGAGAAGCTGGACCGGCTGGTTGGTCATGACCTCGCGCAGGAGCGCGGTCACCGACTTTCTCTTGTTGAACCACATCCGGCGAAGCCGCGTCAGCGCCTTCGTCGCGTCGGTCCGGTCGAGCGCGATGAAGCGGGTCACCCAGCGATAGGCGAAGCCCTCGTGATTGAGCGCGTCGAGGATCCCCGGCCTGCTCAGCGCCGGATACCCGAACAGGGTCAGGGTCCGCAGATGAAGGTCGCCGAGCATGGGCTCGAGCCCGCCGGTGAAGGGCGTGTCGGCGATGACTCCGTCGAGGTACGCGGGGACATCCGGAACCTCGACCCGGTGGCGCGATCCCGAGACCGCATTGTGAAGGAAGGTCAAAGTCTCTGCGTCGCCGAGCGCCCGCACCTCGGGCATCAGCCCGGCGAGAAGGTCGAGCGCCCTGTCGGTGTCGGCGACGAACCTCCCGAGCGCCTCGCGCCAGTCGCGCTCGCCCGGCGCCGCGCCGCCTTCGACCAAAGTTCTTTCCGCGCGCGCCTCGCTGTCGGCGGGCGGAAGCCAGACCAGGGTCAGGTGATAGAAGCTCTCATAATGCTCGCGTCCGCCTTCGAAGCCCGCCCGGCGCTCGGCGTCGACGAGCCAGGAGGCGGGATCGGGGAAAAAGCTGTCGGGATAGCCGAGGGCCTCGACGCGCTCGGCCTCGAAGAAGAGGGCCCAGCCCGAGCCGAACCGCTTGAGCAGGTTGTTGACGCGCGCCGCGGCGGCCATCAGCTCGGCCTCGGTCGCGCTTTCGAGGTCGGGGCCGCGAAAGCGCAAGGTCCGCTGAAAGCTTCCGTCCTTGTTGAGCACCACGCCGGGCGCGACCAGCGCGGCCCAGGGCAGGTGATCGGCGAGCCGGTCGCTGCGGGTGCGATATTCCGCGAGGTTCAGCATGAAAGATGACCCCGCTGCCTGAGGTGCCTTAGAAGCACCGGTGCGAAGTCCGGGTCGCGCTTGGCCGCGAGCACGCTCAGCGAATGACCGAGCGCCCAGACGAGAAGGCCGGCGATCCACTGCTGGAGGCCGAGGCCGAGCGCGGCCGCGACCGTCCCGTTGAGGATGGCGATCCCGCGCGGCGCTCCGCCGAGCAGGATCGGCTCGACCAGGGCGCGGTGGACCGGCGCCTCGAAGCCTTCGGGATGCGGGTGCGCGCTCACGAGATCAGGGCTCCGCCGCCGAAGCTGAAGAAGGAGAGGAAGAAGGAGGAGGCGGCAAAGGCGATCGAAAGCCCGAAGATGATCTGGATCAGCCGCCGGAAGCCTCCCGCGGTCTCGCCGAAAGCGAGCGTCAGTCCGGTGGTGATGATGATGATCACCGCGACGATCTTCGCGACCGGCCCCTGCACGGAATCGAGGACCTTCTGGAGCGGCTCCTCCCACGGCATTCCCGAGCCGGCCGCATCGGCCTGCGCGGCCACGAGCAGCATCGATGCAAAGACCATCGTTCGGGCGGCGGTGACGCAGCGGATGGCACGCGGGACAAGCATGGTCAGTCTCCTTGGCTGTCGGATGGGCCGGGGCCGGCGGAACGAAGCGCATAATCGCCGGCGGCATCGAGCCCCTCGACGCACTCGGCGGCGGCGATCCGCCGCCCGGTGCCGCGACCGGCGATGAAGACGATGAGGTCGATGGCTTCGGCGATCAGCCGCCGCGGCACCGTCACCACCGCTTCCTGAATCAGCTGCTCGAGCCGGTAGAGCGATGAGCGCGCGCTATTGGCGTGCACCGTCGCGATCCCGCCGGGATGGCCGGTGTTCCAGGCCTTGAGCATGTCGAGCGCCTCGCCGCCGCGCACCTCGCCGACGATGATCCGGTCGGGCCGGAGGCGCAGCGTCGAGCGGACCAGGTCGGCCATGCTGACCACGCCGGGCCGGGTGCGCAGGGCGACCGTGTCGGGGGCGGCGCACTGCAGCTCGCGCGTATCCTCGATCAGGATCACGCGCTCGTCGCGGGGCGCGAGCTCGGCGAGAAGCGCATTGGCGAGCGTGGTCTTGCCCGAGCTGGTGCCGCCCGCGACCAGGATATTGCGGCGGTCGACGACCGCCAGGCTCAGCGTCCTCGCGACCTCGGCGGCCATGATCCCGTCACTCACATAATCGGCGAGCGTGTAGATGCGCGACGCGGGCTTGCGGATCGAGAAGCACGGGCCGGGGGCGACCGGTGGAAGCAGTCCCTCGAACCGCTCGCCCGCGAGGCCTTCGCCATGCGGCGGAAGCTCCGCGCTGACGATCGGCGCGGCGCCATGCGCTTCGGTGCGCGCATGGCTCGCGACCAGGCGGATGATGCGTTCGACCTGGTCGGCGCCGAGCGCGGTTCCGGTGTCGCACCTGCCGGCGCCGAGCCGGTCGAGGCGAAGGGCACCGTCCGGATTGACCATCACCTCGATGACCTGCGGGTCGGCGAGCGCGGCGGCGATCGCCGGTCCCATCGCGGTGCGCAGCATCGCCCGCTTGCGGTCGGAGGATTCGGCCGAACTCATTGCTCATCCTCTTCGAGCAATGTCAGGCGGCCGCTGGCGAGCTGCCGGCCGACCCGCTCGACGAACGCCTTGAAGCGGTCGCGGCCGACCGCCTGCGCGGCCTTGTCGCCCTCGGGAAGCGGCGCATTGACCGTCAGCATGTAGCGCACGAACACAGCGAGGCTCTCGAGCTCGATCCTCCCGTTGCGCTCGATGCGCGCGAGCTGGTTCGTGATGCGGTCGAGCCTCGCCATGAAGCGCAGCTCGATTTCGTCGGCCCCCTTGCGGTCGAGCCAGGCGGCGACCGCCGCGGCGAGGATCCTCGACTTGGACGCGCCGGGGCCTGCGGCGAGCCTTTCGAGGCGCTCGCTCAAGGCTCGCGGAAGGAACAGCTGGTGACGGACGAGGTCGGCGCGCGCCATGACCCTAGCCTCCGAAGCCCGGGACGAGGCCGCCGTCGCGGCCCGATCCCTGGTTGATTCCGTCGGCGGCCACCGCCGGCGCAAGCGGGCGCATCCGCGCCAGCAGCGGAGCGCTCGCGCTCTGCTCGTCATCGTCCGCGCCAAGCCCGAGCGGGTCCGCCCGCCGGATCGCAGCCGCGCTCGCGGTCTCCTCCCCAATGCCGGGATGCCGTTCCTGCTGCAGGCTTCCGTCGTCAGAAGAGCCCGCCGCCCACTGATCCTCCGCGGCCGCAAGCCGCGCTTCAGCGTAGAGGCCAGACCAGTCGTGACTGCGCCCGGGCGGCGGGCCGGCATGGACGCCTTCGAGCGCGGGCGGAGGACAGAGGCGCGCGGTGAAGCGACGGTCCTCATAATAACGCATTTTCCTGGCGCGGATCGGCGGCGTTCCCGAAAGCAGGATGAGCTCGTCGGTGGCGGGAAGCTGCATCACTTCCCCCGGAGTCAGCAGCGGACGGGAGGTTTCCTGGCGGCTGACCATGACATGGGCGAGCCACGGCGCCAGCCGGTGGCCGGCATAGTTGCGCATGGCGCGCTGCTCGGTCGCGGTACCGAGCGCGTCGGAGATGCGTCGCGCCGTGCGCTCGTCATTGGTCGCGAAGGCGACCCGGACGTGGCAATTGTCGAGGATGGAATTATGCTCGCCATAGGCCTTCTCGATCTGGTTCAGCGACTGGGCGATGAGGAAGGCCCGGATTCCGTAGCCGGCCATGAACGCGAGCGCAGTCTCGAAGAAGTCGAGCCGGCCGAGCGCGGGGAACTCGTCGAGGACGAGCAGCAGCTGCCGCTGCTCCCCGCCCTGCAGTCGTTCGGTCAGGCGCCGTCCGATCTGGTTGAGGACGAGCCGCACCAGCGGCTTGGTCCGCGAGATGTCGGACGGCGGGATCACGAGATAGAGCGAGATCGGCCGCTCGGCGCCGACAAGATCCTCGATCCGCCAATCGCAGCGCGACGTCACCTCGGCCACCGTCGGGTCGCGATAGAGCGCGAGGAAGGACATTGCGGTCGACAGCACGCCCGAGCGCTCATTGTCGGACTTGTTGAGCAATTCGCGCGCCGCGGAGGCGACCACCGGGTGGACGGAATCGCCGAGGTGCGGGGTCGTCATCATCGCCCGGAGCGTGGCGACGAAGCTTCGCGCCGGATCGGAGAGGAAGGTCGCGACCCGAGCGAGCGTCTTCTCTTCTTCGGCATAAAGGATGTGGAGCATCGCTCCGACGAGAAGCGCGTGGGCGGTCTTCTCCCAATGGTTGCGCCGCTCGAGCGCGCCTTCGGGATCGACCAGGATGTCGGCGATAT
>Ga0207657_10007905_pt1 | contig 10847 bp, 10 predicted proteins | sample KBSC33metaG_FD_184316 | JGI IMG/M metagenome (GOLD analysis project Ga0207657, IMG submission 184316) | Corn rhizosphere microbial communities from Kellogg Biological Station, Michigan, USA - KBS C3-3 metaG (SPAdes) (version 2) | ecosystem: Host-associated > Plants > Roots > Rhizosphere > Soil ... | reverse complement strand
TGTCGCGCGTCGCCCGATACGTGCCCTCGGCGACGAGGATGCCGTTCACCGGCGCCGCCGCCTGCAAGCGCGCCGCGGTGTTGACGACGTCGCCGGCCGCCATCCCCTCGCCCTCGGAAGGCCGTGCGCCGAGGAGGACGAGCGCCTCGCCCGTGGTCACTGCGATCCGCACCTGCAGCCCCTCCTCTTCGCGCGCCCAGTCGCGGATCGCGAGCGCGGCGCGGACGGCGCGCTCCGGGTCGTCCTCGCGCGAGACCGGCGCGCCGAAGAGCGCCATCACCGCGTCGCCGATGAACTTCTCGACGGTGCCGCCGTATCGCTCGAGCTCTGCACGGAGACGCTCCCAGTACGGCGCGAGGAGGGCTCGCACGTCCTCGGGGTCGAGGCGCTCGGAGCGAGACGTGAAGCCGACGAGGTCGGCGAAGAGGACCGTGACCACCTTGCGCTCCTCGCGCCGCTCCGCGGGCGCGAGCTCGGCCCCGCAGGCCAGGCAGAAGCGGGCGACGTCGGGATTGTCCTGCCCGCAGGCGGCGCACAACGGCATGGGCCGAGTCTAGGGCGACCGGCCGGAGCCGACCAGCTTACGAGAGGCGCTCGGCCGGATAGCCGAGCCGGCCCATCGTCGCGAGGATCTCGTCGCAGTGCGCGGGATCGCGCGTCAAGAGCGTCAGCACGACGCCCGTCTCTGCAACCGGCAGCTCGGAGCGGTCGCGCTGATGCTCGACCTCGACCACGTTCACGCGCTCCTCGGCAAGCAGCGTCAGGAGCTTCGCGAGCTCGCCCGGGCGGTCGGGCACGCGCGAGCGCACGACGAGGAAGCGGCCGGCGGAGGCGAGCCCGTGCCGCATCACCGAGATCAGGAGCGTCGCGTCGATGTTGCCGCCGGAGAGGACCGGCACGACGGTGCCCGCCCCGCCGACCTTGTCGTGCAGCAGCGCCGCGACGCCGACGGCGCCGGCGCCTTCGACGACGAGCTTCGTGCGCTCGATGATCAGGACGAGCGCCTCGCTGATCTGCTCGTCGGTGACGGAGACGATGTCGTCCAGCACGTCTCCGAGGATCGACATCGTCAGCTCGCCGGGCTTCTTCACGGCGATGCCGTCGGCGATCGTGTAGCCGGAGCCGCCCGGCAGCGTGCCGGCCGCCTGGATGCCGACGATCCGCAGCCCCGGCTTCACCGCGCGCAAGGCGAGCGCGATGCCGGATGCGAGCCCGCCGCCGCCGATCGGGATCAACACCGTTTCGAACTCGGCGACCTGCTCCGCAAGCTCGAGGCCGATCGTTCCCTGCCCCGCGATCACGAGCGGGTCTTCGAACGGATGCACGAGCGTCGCCCCGTGCTCGGCGACGTACTCGGCCGCGGCGTCGAGGCACGCCTCGATCGCGTTGCCGGTCAGCACGACCTCGGCGCCGTAGTGTCGCGTCGCGTCGACCTTCGCCATCGGTGCGTCCTGCGGCATGTAGACGCGCGCGCGGGCGCCGACCTCGCGCGCCGCCCACGCGACCGACTGGCCGTGATTGCCGGCGCTCGCCGCGACGACGCCTGCCGCACGCTCCTCCGGGCTCAGGAGCGAGATGCGGTTGTACGCGCCGCGGATCTTGAAGGAGCCCGTTCGCTGGAGGTTCTCTGCCTTGAGATGGATCTCGCGCCCGATCAGCCGCGAGAGCGTCTCGGAGCGATACACCGGCGTGACGCGCGCGACCCCGTCGAGGCGCGCGCGGGCCGCCTCGATCTCCGAGAGGTTCGGCCTAGTTCTCGTCGTCGCCAATGTGGAACACCTTCTCCAGGATCTCACGCACGGCGCTCAGCGGGTCGAGCTCGCGCCGCTGCACCGCGTCGAGGAGCCGCGCGAGCTCGCGGTCGCCGGCTACAGCATGCTCGAGATGCTGCTTCGCGCGCGCCGACGCGACCGCGAAGACCTCGCCTGCGAGATTCTTCGCGCGGCGCTCCTCGAGGAGCCCAGAGTCGACGAGATACGCGCGGTGCTCCTCGAGCTTCTCCCACAGCTCGGGCACGTTCTCGCCGCGCATCGCCTCCGTGAGCACGATCGGCGGCCGCCACTCGCTCTCCTTGTCGAGCCTCAGGATCGAGCGCACCTCGTTCAGCATCGTCTTCGCGGCGGGATGGTCGAGCTTGTTGATCGCGATCACGTCCGGGATCTCCATGATCCCGGCCTTCAAGGCCTGCACCGAGTCGCCAGAGCCCGGCATCAGGACGAGCAGCACCGTGTCGGCGATCCCGATCACCTCGACCTCGCTCTGTCCGGTGCCGACGGTCTCGAGGAAGACGAGCTCCTTCCCCGCCGCGTCGAGCACGAGCAGCGCCTGGAGCGTCGCTTCCGCGAGGCCGCCGAGGTGGCCGCGCGTGCCCATCGAGCGGATGAAGACGCCCGGGTCGAGGAAGTGCTCGGCGAGACGGATGCGGTCGCCGAGGAGAGCGCCGTGCGAGAACGGGCTCGACGGGTCGACCGACACGACTCCGACCTGCGTGCCGCGCTCGCGCACATGGCGGACGAGGGCGGAGATGAGGCTCGACTTGCCGACGCCGGGAGGGCCCGTCAGCCCGACCGAGTATGCGCGGCCGGTGTCGGGATAGAGGTCGCGCACGACGTCGTACGCGAGCGGGTCGCCGTTCTCGACGAGCGTGATCGCGCGCGCGAGCGCGCGCCGGTCCCCGCTCCGGACGCCGGCGGCGAGTGTCTCGCGTGTCCAGTCGCGGCGCCCGGCCACGAGGCGATGCTAGTCGGCTTGCGGCTGGAGGCGCGCGGCTGCGGTCTGGGGCTCGCGCGCCAGCACGTAGCCGACCACCGCGGCGAGCGCGAGCAGCCCGGCGCCGATCGCCCACACCCAGCGCGAGTCTCCGGGCGACATGAGCGCGCCGGTTACGACGATCGCGACGCCCATGCCGAGCCACGTCGCGCTCATGACGAACGTGAGGGCGCGGCCGCGCACGTCGTCGCGCGTGCGCTGCACGAGTAATGCATTGCACACGACGGCGATCCCGTTCCCGATGCCCGCGACGATGCAGCAGCCGGCCGCCATCCAGATGTCGACGCTCGCCGCGCCGACGCCGAAGCCGGCGGCCATCACGACGAGCGAGAAGCCGTACGTGCGGGCGATCCCGAGCGTGTCGACGATGGTGCTGCTGAAGAAGCTGCCGATGACGAGGCCGACGCCGATGCCGCCGTAGATGAGGCCGTAGCCGAAGTCCCCTGCGTCGAGCGTGTTCTTCGCCATGAACACCTCGCTGACGCCGATCGCGCCGGTGCCCGAGAGGGCGAGGCCCCAGCCGACGAGGACGGCGAGGAGCGCGCGCGTCCGGAGCACGGTCGCGAACCCTTCCTTGAGGTCGGTCCAGTGACCGCGGGTGAGCGCCGTCGCGCTCTGCAACAGCCGGGCGGGGATGCGGAAGACGAAGAACGCGGAGACGAGGAAGGAGCCGGCGTTGATCCAGTACGCCGCGTCCGGGCCGGCCGCCGCGGTCAGCACGCCGCCGAGCACGGGCCCGGCGGCCCAGCTGACGTTCTCGATCGTCTGCAGCAGCGCGTTCGCCGGCCCGAGCAGCTCCTCGCTGACGAGGTTCGGGACGCCGGCGTAGACCGCGGGCCGGAAGAAGCCGGTGGCGAGGCCGGCGACGAGCGCGAGGAGCACGATCTGCGCCGCCGAGGTCGCGAAGGGCAGCGCGGCGAAGACGGCCGCGCGGATGAGATCCGCGGCGATCATCAGCTTGCGGCGCTCGAGGCGGTCGAGGAGCGGGCCGAGCGTGAGGCCGACCGCGATCGCCGGCAGGAACTCGACGAGGAGGACGCCGCCGACCCAGAGGCCCGAGTCGGTCCGGTCCTTGACGTCGATCGCGAGCGCGACCGCGGCGAGCAGCGTCCCGAAGCTCGAGGCGAAGGTCGAGAAGAAGAGGAGACGGAAGCCGGCAACGCCCAGAGGCGCCAGCTGCCTGGAGGGGCGGCCGGGCAAAGCTGCCCCAGGGTAACAGGCCTACCCGGCTATGACGATACGCCCGAAAGGACGTGTCCAAGCGCCTGCGCGAAGGCCGCGTTCTCCTCCGGGGCCCCCACCGAGACGCGGATCGCCTCCGGCGCGCCGAAGCCCGCGAGGGGGCGAACGATCACGCCCTGTCGCAGCAGCTGGTCGAACGTCGCGGTCCCGTCGCCGACGTCCACGAAGACGAAGTTGCCGAGTGCCGGGCCGACCGGGGCGAGCCCGTGAGCGCGCAGCGTCGCCTCGAGCTCGGCACGGCCGCGCGCGTTCGCGGCGCGACGACGTGCGAGCTCCTCGTCGTCGCCGAGGCTCGCGAGCGCCGCCGCCTGCGCGGTCGTCGCGACGTCGAACGCGCGGCGTACCTTGCTCGTGGCGGCGACCACGTCCGGCGGTGCGATGCCGTAGCCGACGCGCAGGCCCGCGAGCCCGTAGATCTTCGAGAACGTCCGCAGGACGACGACGCGCCGCCCTGCGGCGAAGTGCTCCGCGACGCCGTCGGCGTAGTCGGGATCGTCGATGTACTCGAAGTACGCCTGGTCGAGCACGACGAGCACGTGCTCGGGCACGCGCTCGAAGAACCCGGCGAGCTCGGCGCGCCCGTTCGCGGTGCCGGTCGGGTTGTTCGGATGGCAGACGTAGACGAGCTTCGTGCGCGGCCCGATCGCGTCGAGCATCGCGTCGAGGTCGTAGACGTGCTCGCGCAACGGGACTTTCACGGGTACCCCACCGAGCTTCGCCGCGTCGAGCACGTAGCTCGGGAACGACGGCCAGCCGCAGACGATCTCGTCGCCCGGGTCGAGCGTCGCCTGCGAGAGCAGATCGATCACCGCATCGGCGCCCGCGGCGACGATCACCTCGTCGAGCGAGACGCCGTGCCGAGCCGCGAGCGCGGACCGGAGCGTCCACGCGCCGCCGTCCGGGTACCGGTTCAGGTCGCGCGCGGCGCGCTCGAGCGCAGCGAGCGCCGCCGGAAACGGCGGAAACGGGCCTTCGTTCGACGCGAGCTTGACGACCCGGTCGAGACCGAGCTCGCGCTGCACCTCCTCGACAGGCTTGCCCGGCTCGTACGGGACGAGGTCGGCGATGGCCCGCCGGAAGGGGCCGTCGGTCACTCGCCGCCGCTGTCGCGCTTGCGGCGCCAGAAGAAGAGCACGCCGCCGATCGCCGCGAGCGCGCCGGCGGCGGCGCCGCCCGTCTTCGCGCTCGGCACTGCGCCGGCCGCCTTCTGCTTCACGACCCGCTTGCCGACCTTGACCGCAATCCAGCCGACGACCGCGTTCCGCTTGTTGAGGATCCCCATGTGACCTCCCTTCGTCCGCGCGAGGCTACCGCAAACGGGCTGCCGGCAAACGCGGGGGAAAGGCTCCCCCGGGGTCTGCGGGCGGCATGACCCCGGGGGAATGGGACGAGGGCACGTCCTGAGGTCTGAGATGCCGCGGTTTTCGAAAACTTGCGCGGCGCGCCGGACCGCTCAGGGCCCGAGCGACGGCAGCGGGGCGGGCGGCAGGGCCGGGGGCGGCGGCAAGACGGGCGCGAGCGGCGCGGGCGGAGGCGGCACGGTCGGGGGCGGCACGGTCACGGGCGGGTCGGCTGTGGCCGCCGGCAAGACGTCCTCGGCGGACGGGAGCGGGAGCGAGGCCGCGGCTCCGGCGGCGGCGTCGACGACCGGCGCCGCCTGCTGGACGACGGCGGCGGGCGCGGTCGGGCTCGCCGCCGGAGCGGCTGCGTCGGCGGGCGCGGACGGCTGCGAGGACGGCGGCGGCGCGGAGCGGGATGTGGCGTCGTCCGGCGGGGCAGCGGGTGGCGCAGCGGGTACGGCCATGGACGCGGCGGCCGTCGCCGTGGCGGCCGGTGTTGCACCCGGTCGCAGGCGCCGCGCGTCGGCCGGCGCTTCGATCCGCGGTCTCCGGTGGCCCTCCACCCGTGCGGGCGCGGCGATGCGGGCGACGTGCAGCTGCGCCGCGGCCGGAGCAGGAGCCGCCGCGGGGCTCTCCGCGGCGCTCGCCGAGCCGAGGCCGCCTGCAGCCACGCCGGCCGCGACCATCGCGCCGACCTTGATCGCGACTCCGGCGCCGAGAGCGCCCGCCGCCGCCGTCTCGCCGTGCTCGAAGAGCTTCCGGAGCGACCGCGGCAGGCCGGCGACGGTGAGCCCGCGGATCGCGGCGGTGTGCAGCCTGAGCGACCGCCGTGCGCGAGCGAGGAGCGCGTCGACCGCCGGCACCGTGACACCGAGCGCCTGCGCGATCTCCGGGTACGAGCGGCCTTCGAGCTCGCGCATCGTGATCGCCGAGCGCTGGTTGGACGGCAGCTGCCCGAGCGCGCGCACGAGCTCGCGCACGTCCGTCTGCGCCTCCTCCTGCACGGCGAGCCCGCCCGCAGCCGCCTCGAGCGGCACCTCGCGCGGCCGCCGCATCGCAGCGCGTACACGCGAGCGTGCCGCGTTGTGGCAGATCGTCAGGAGCCAGCTGCGCGGGCGCTGCGGCTCCTCCCCCGCCTGGAGCGCGCGATACGCGTTCAGGAAGGTCGTCTGCGTCACGTCCTCCGCCTCGGCCGGATTGCGCAGCAGCACGAGCGCGAAGCGGTACACGTCCCGGGCATAGCGACGGTAGAGGCGCTCGAAGGCGCGGTCGCGCGGGTCGTCGACGAGAGTCGAGGCCATGCCTGACCCGACAACGGGCCTAGCGCGGGCGTGGATACGGCGTGACGCTAAGCGGGGGTCGTCGCCCTGGGCTTCTTGTTCGGGACGTGGATCGCCCGCCCGAGCGCGACGAGGCCGGCTTCCTTGATCGCCTCGGAGAGCGTCGGGTGCGGCGCCATGCCGTCCGCCACCGTCTCGACGGTCGACTCCGCGTCGATCGCGACGACGCCCGCCTCGATCATGTCGGTGACGTGCGGGCCGACCATGACCATGCCGAGCAGCTCGCCGTAGCGCGTCTCGTGGATCGACTTGACCCAGCCGACTGTCTCGTCCTGCATGACGGCGCGGGCGTTCGCGACCCACGGGAACCGGCCGACGGCGACGTCGTCCCCGTACTGCTCGCGCGCCTCCGCCTCGGTGAGCCCGACGGCCGCGATCTCGGGATCGGTGTAGATCGGGCGCGGCACGGCGCGGTTGTCGACCGTCGCCTCGTGGCCGCACGCGTTCTCGGCCGCGACCTCGCCCTCGCGGAACGCCGTGTGCGCGAGCTGCCAGTAGCCCGCGCAATCGCCGACCGCGTAGATGTGCGGAACGGTGGTGCGCCGGTGCTCGTCGGCGGCGATTCCCTTGCGCCTGTCGAGCTGGACGCCGATCTCCTCGAGACCGAGGCCTTCGACGACGGGGCCGCGGCCGACCGACACGAGCATCAGGTCTGCCTGCACCGTCTCGCCCTCGCCGAAGTGCACGGTGAGCTGCGAGCCGTCGTCCTCGACCTTCGTGCACTGCTTGCCGAGCTGGAGCGCGACGCCGCGCCTGCCGAACTGCTTCGCAAGCTCCTTCGACGCGTCGTCGTCCTCCTGCGGGATGAGCGAGTCGAGCATCTCGACGATCGTCACCTCGCTGCCGAAGCGGCGGAAGATCGACGCGAACTCGCAGCCGATGATGCCGCCGCCGAGGATGACGAGACGCCGGGGCTGCTGCTCCTGCGCGAGCAGGCCGGTCGAGTCGACGCACCGCGGCGAGTCGAGCCCTTCGATCGGCGGGCGCAGCGGGAACGAGCCCGTGGCGACGATCGCCTGCTTGAACGACACGTCCTCCCCGCCCTCGACCGCGATCGTGTTCGCGTCCTTGAAACGGCCTGTGCCCTTGACCCACTCGACGCCGTTCGCCTTGAAGAGACCGGCGACGCCTTGCGTCATCTGCTTGACGACACCCGCCTTCCAGGCGTTGGACGCCGCGAAGTCGAGCGTCGCCTCGCCGACGCGGACGCCGAACTTCGCGAAGCTCTCCTCTGCCTCCCTGAGCGCGTAGGCGGTCTGCACCCACGCCTTCGTCGGGATGCAGCCGACGCGAAGACACGTGCCGCCGAGCTCCGGCTCCTTCTCGATGCAGGCCACCTTCGCGCCGAGCTGGGCGGCGCGGATTGCGGCGGTGTAGCCCCCGGGGCCGCCCCCGAGGACGGCGACGTCAACGTCCATCTCTCGTCTCCTCAGTCAATAGTGAGTCAAATCTAGTCACAGCCGTGCGAGCATCGTCACCGCGTGCTCCGACTCGCCGACGGTCTCGAAGCCGAAGCGCTCGTAGTACGGCACCTGCTCCTTCGCCGCGCTGAGACTGACCGCGGGAAAGCCCGCCTCTCGCGCCTGCGCGAGCAGCGCCTCGAGCAGCTCCTTCCCGGCGCCCTTGCCCCGCCGGCTCGGGACGACGGCGATCGTCAGCTCCGGCGTCTCCGCGTCGACGAAGCCGAAGCCCGGCTCGCGCTCGCTGAAGAGCCGGTACCAGGCGGCTCCGTACGCGAACGGCCCTTCGAGAGCGAGGACGCCGGCGTCGCCCGACCGCCCCCAGTTCTGCACGTAGCGATACACCGGCCGCTCGGCGTCCTCGGCGACGCGCCAGTAGTACGCATGGCGAAGCATGTCGCGCAGGAACCGGACGTCGTGGATCCCGACCGGGCGCAGCATCAGAGCTCTTGCGCGAGCTGAATCCGGTTGCCGTCGGGGTCGTAGACGTCGAGCAGCCGCATCTCGCCCTGCAGCTCGAGGATGATCCCGACGTCGACGCCCGCGCTGCGCAGGCGGTCGGCCTCCGACTTCAGGTCGTCGACGTCGACGTGCGCGACCGCGGCGTCGACCTGCGGCTCGCCCTCGGCGAGGCCGACCTCCATCTCGCCGTGCTTGAGGTGCGACCAGCGCTCGGAGAAGTCGACGGCCGTCTCGTCGAAGCCGAGCGTCTCCCGGTAGAAGCGCCGCGCGCCGTCGAGGTCGCGCACGTGGTACCAGACGGTCGGCGCCATCAGGGGGTCATCAGAGCGCCAGGCCGGGATCCTCGAGGAAGGCCTTCAGCGTCTTCAGGAACTCGGCTCCGCTCGCTCCGTCGACCGCGCGGTGGTCGCACGTGAGCGTCATCGTCATCAGCGGCAGCACCTCGAGCTCGCCCCCGGTTTCAGACGCGCGTGGAACGACCTGGTCGCGCGTCGAGCCGACGGCGAGGATCGACGCCTGCGGCGGATTGAGCACGGCGACGAACTGGTCGATCTCGTACATGCCGAGGTTCGAGATCGTGAAGGTGCCGCCCTCGAGATCCTCGGCACGCAGCTTGCCTTCGCGCGCGCGCCCGACGAGCTCCGCCCGCACCTGTGCGATCTCAGCGATCGTGCGCCGCTCTGCGCCGCGCACGACGGGGACGACGAGCCCCTGCGGCGCGGCGACGGCGATGCCAACGTCTGCGCTCGGGAACACGAGCAGCGCGTCGTCGGCGAACTGCACGTTCACGTCCCGGTGGCGCATCAGCGCCTGCGCCGACACCTTCGTGAGCACGTCGGTGACGGTGATGCGCACGTCCGGGTTGAGCTCGCGCTGCTTCCGCACGAGCTCGTTCGCCCGCGTCATGTCGGCGCTCACGGTGAGCTGGAACGCCGGCACGGTCCAGGCCTGCGTCAGCCTCCGCGCGATCGTCTTGCGGACGTTCGTGAGCGGCCGCGACTCGACCTCGGCGCGTCGCATCTCCGGCTCGGCCACACCCGGCTTCCCGGCCCTCGTGACGTCCTCGGCGACGATCCGCCCGTCCGGGCCGGTGCCGCTCACCTGCGAGAGCTCGATGCCGCGCTCGCGCGCGATCCGCCGCGCGAGCGGCGACGCCTTGATGCGCCCGTTCGACGAGCCGTTCGCCGTCGCTGCGGGTTGCGCCTCGGCTGCAGCGGTGGCGGCGGCCCGCCCCACTTCCCGCTCGGGCTCGCGCGTCGGCGCCTGGGCCGGCTTCTCCGCGCTCGCGGGCGCGCCGTCGTCGCTGGCGACCGCTTCGCCCTCGGCGCCGATGAAGCCGATTGTGCGGCCGACCTCGACCTCGCCCGTCTCGACCGCGATCTTCAGCAGGACGCCCGATGCCTCCGCCTCGACCTCCTGCGTCACCTTGTCGGTGTCGAGCTCGTAGAGCGGCTCTCCCTTCTCCACCGGCTCGCCTTCGGACTTCAGCCACTTGACGATCGTCCCCGACTCCATGCCCTGGCCGAGACGCGGAAGCTTGACCTCGGTCGGCACGGCTACACCTTCTTGTTCACGGTGCGGTAGATCGCCTGCAGCACGTCGTCGGCGTGCGGGACGACGAACTGCTCCATCACCGGCGCGAACGGCAGCGGGGTGAACTTCGCGCCGACGCGCTCGATCGGCGCGTCGAGCCAGTCGAAGGCCTGGTACTGCAGCACCGACGCGACCTCTGCGCCGAAGCCCATGCGCGTGACGGCTTCGTGCGCGACGACCGCGCGGCTCGTCTTCTTCACCGAGCCGACGAGTGCCTCCTCGTCGAGCGGCTGCAGCGTGCGCGGATCGACGACCTCGACCGAGATGCCCTCCTTCTCCGCCTCCTTCGCCGCGGCGAGCGACTCGTGCACGAGCCGTCCGGTTGCGATCACGGTGACGTCCTCACCCTCGCGATGCACCCTCGCCTTGCCGATCGGGATCGGCTCGATCTTCTCGGGAACCGGGCCCTTGATCCCGTACAGCGTGCGGTGCTCGAAGAAGACGACCGGGTTGTCGTCGTAGATCGCCGACCAGAGAAGACCGCGAACGTCCTCGGGTGTCGACGCGAACACGACCTTGAGCCCCGGGATGTGCACGAACCACGCCTCGAGCTGCTGCGCGTGCTGCGCGCCCGGCGACCAGCCTGCGCCGCCTTGCGTGCGGAAGACGACCGGCACCGTCACCTGGCCGCCCGACATGTA
>Ga0207657_10007900_pt1 | contig 10850 bp, 9 predicted proteins | sample KBSC33metaG_FD_184316 | JGI IMG/M metagenome (GOLD analysis project Ga0207657, IMG submission 184316) | Corn rhizosphere microbial communities from Kellogg Biological Station, Michigan, USA - KBS C3-3 metaG (SPAdes) (version 2) | ecosystem: Host-associated > Plants > Roots > Rhizosphere > Soil ... | reverse complement strand
TGTTCGGCCAGCTCCTGCCGCGTGCCATCGCGCGACGGTTCGCTCCCGCCGTCGCGTCCACTCTTTCACCACTCATGGAAGCCTCGGCGATCGTTGCCTCCCCGATCGCCGCAGCGGGTCGTCTTGCCAGCCGCCCGTTTGCGCGACCGGCAACCACCTTGCCCGAGAGCGAGCGCGACGCGATTCAGGACCTGCTTCGCGAAGGTGAGCTCGAGGGCGTCGGCGAGCCGGCCGAGATGGAGATCATCACCGGCGTCATGACCTTCGGCGACAAGTCGGTACGCGAGGTCATGGTCCCGCGCGAGGAGATCTTCGCCATCAGCCGGTCAGCCAGCCCGCGCGCCATCGCCGAGGAGTTCGCGACCTCGGAGTTCAGCCGAGCGCCGGTCTACGACGGAAACCTGAATCACGTCGTCGGCATGATGCACGCCTTCGACGTGCTCAAGGTTCGCGGTGAGCGCGCGCCGGACATTCGCCCGGTGGCCACGACGCGCGACAATGCGGCGTGCAGCGAGCTGCTCTTCCGGATGCTGCGCGCGAGTCGCCACCTCGCGATCGTGCAGGACGAGGACGAGCGCACCGTCGGTCTCGTGACGCTCGAGGACCTGCTGGAGGAGCTCGTCGGCGACATCCGCGACGAGCATGACGAACCGGAACCCCGCCCGACGACGTGACCGCCGATCCACACGAGCGCCTGCTCGCCGACTTTGCCGCCGGTCGAAAGGCCGCACTCGCGCGCGCCATCAGCATCGTCGAGAATCATCGAACCGGGTTCGAGCGGTTGCTTGCCGCGTGGAGCGCGAGGCTGGGCCACGCGCGCCGTATCGGCATCACCGGTCCACCAGGCGCGGGAAAGAGCACGCTCACCAATGCGCTCGCGCGCGCATATCGTGCGCAGGGGCTCACCGTCGGCATCGTCGCCGTGGATCCCACGTCGCCCTTCACCGGCGGTGCACTGCTCGGCGATCGCATCCGCATGGAGGAGATCGCGCTCGATCCCGGTGTCTACATTCGCTCACTCGCCACGCGCGGCTCGCTTGGCGGCCTGTCGTCCGCGACACGCGAGGCGTGTGACGTGCTCGACGCGTTCGGAATCGATCGCATCCTCATCGAGACGGTGGGGGTCGGCCAGAGTGAGCTCGACGTCGCCCGCAGCGCCGACAGCTGTCTCGTGGTGCTCGTGCCGGAGAGCGGCGATTCCATCCAGACGCTGAAGGCGGGAGTAATGGAGATCGCCGACGTCTTCACGGTGAACAAGGCCGATCGTCCCGGTGCAGACCGGCTGCGCAACGAGATCGAGATCATGCTCGGCATGCGGGCCGGCGCCACGATGAAGAACGTGCCAGCGCATCACGGGGTGGACCTCTCTCGGGGGAACCTTCTGCGCCAGGTTCGCGAGGCGGCGCGCGCAGACGATGCCGAGCAGTGGACGCCACCGGTTTTGAAGACGGTGGCGGCCAAGGACGAGGGAATCGAGGAACTGGTCGAGGCGCTCGACCGGCATTTTCACTATCTTGAACGGAGCGGTACGCTGCGAGAGCGTCGCCGGGCGCGACTCAGGGAGCGGGTGGTCGAGGTGGCGGAAGACCGCATGCGCCGCCGGCTCTGGAGCGACTCCGAGACCAACGACTGGCTCGAGGCGCGACTGCCGGCGCTGGAGTCGGGTGAAGCGACACCGTTCGCGGTGGCGGATGCGCTGCTCGCCCGCAGCGCTGACATTCTGACGCGGAACACGACATGACGTCCATTCGAGATCTGCCCGCGAACGCCGGCGGTACCCCTGCCGAGGACCCGTCCGAGGAGTTGAAGCGACTGCGCGCGGAGGTGGCGGCCTGGCGCCGCGCCTACGAGAAGGGCGCCAAGCGCGACATCGCCTTCACCAACTCCGAACGCGAGGTCGAGCCGCTCTATTCGGCGCTCGACGTGGCACCGACGACGGCCGAAGACCTCGGTGTGCCGGGCGTATATCCATTCACGCGAGGCATCCACCCTACCGGGTATCGCGGCAAACTGTGGACGATGCGTCAGTTCGCCGGCTTCGGGAGCGCACGCGATACGAACGAGCGCTTCAAGTTCCTGCTGGCGCACGGCCAGACCGGTCTCTCCACCGCATTCGACTTCCCGACGTTGATGGGGTACGACTCCGACCATCCGCGGTCGGAGGGCGAAGTCGGCAAGACCGGCGTCGCGATCTCGAGCCTCGCCGACATGGAGGTGCTGTTCGAGGGGATTCCGCTCGATGAAGTCTCCACCTCGATGACGATCAACGGCCCTGCGGCCATCCTCTGGGCGTTCTACATCGCCGCCGCGGAGAAGCAGGGCGTCTCGAGCGAGAAGCTGCGGGGCACGATCCAGAACGACATCCTGAAGGAGTACATGGCGCAGCATGCCTGGTGCTTCCCCATCGAGCCCGCGCTGCGCCTGATCGTCGATTGCTTCGAGTGGGGTGCGAAGCACGCGCCGCTCTGGAACACCATCTCGATCTCCGGCTATCACATCCGCGAGGCAGGATCGACGGCGGCCCAGGAGCTTGCCTTCACCCTCGCCGATGGCTTCACCTACGTGGAACGCGGACTGGCGCGCGGCATGAACGTGGACGACTTCGCGCCGCGGCTGTCGTTCTTCTGGGACATCCACAACGACTTCTTCGAGGAGATCGCCAAGCTCCGTGCGGCGCGCCGCATCTGGGCGCGTCACCTGAAGGAGCGCTACGGTGCGAAGAGCCAGAAGTCGCTGCTCATGCGCTTTCACTCGCAGACGGCCGGCGTGACGCTCACCGCGCAGCAGCCGACGAACAACGTCGTCCGTGTTGCTTACCAGGCAATGGCGGCGGTGCTGGGCGGCACCCAGTCGCTGCACACGAACTCGATGGACGAGACCCTCGCCCTGCCGACCGAGGAAGCGGTGCAGGTGGCGCTCCGCACCCAGCAGGTGCTCGCCTACGAGACTGGCGTACCCAATGTCATGGATCCGCTCGGTGGATCCTATTACGTGGAAGCGCTGACCGACCAGCTCGAGCGCGAAGCGGAGGCGATGTTCGCCGAGATCGGAGGCATCGGCGGTGTGGTGGCTGGCCTGGAGCAGGGCTGGTTCCAGCGGAAGATCCACGAATCAGCCGCTCGCCAGCAGTGGGAGATCGAGCAGCATCGGCGAGTCATCGTCGGCGTCAACGAGTTCGTGACCGATGAGGAATCGCTGGTGATCCCGACGTTGAAGATCGGCGAGGAAGTCGATCGCGAGCAGCGCGAGCGCCTCGCCCGCGTGCGCGCCGACCGCGACAATGCGCTCTGCGCCGAGCGCCTCGCCGCGCTGACGTCGGTGGCGCGCGGGACGGAGAATGTCTTTCCGCACATCCTCGACTGCGCCCGTGCCTACTGCACGCTGTTCGAGATTCGCCACGCGCTCGAGGAAGTCTTCGGCGCCTATCGCGAGCCGGTGTTCTTCTGAGTCCGGCGCCACGGAAGTCGGATTGGTGGGCCACCTACTTCGACGCCGGGTATCTGCTCGAGTACCAACCGATCTTCGATCTCGTCCGTGACCGGCACGAGGTCGCTCGATTGATGGACGTGCTGGCATTGCCAAGCGGGGCGAGAATCCTCGACGTTCCGTGCGGGCAGGGGCGGCACGCTCACTTGCTCGCTGAAGCGGGCTTCCGCGTCGACGGCCTCGACTACTCGAAGTATCTGCTCGACCGCGCGAAGGAGCGCGGCACGGGCCCGTCACTGCGCTACACTCGCGGTGACATGCGGGCCCTCCCGGCTCGATGGACCGGCCGCTTCGACGCCGTCGTCAACCTGTTCACGAGCTTCGGCTTCTTCACCGATCCCGCCGACGATGCGAAGGTGATCGCGGAATTCGCCCGCGTGATCAAGCCGGACGGCGTGTTCGTGTTTCATGGCGGCAGCCGCGACGGCGTGATGTCACGCTTCATCACGCGAGACTGGTGGAAGAGCGACGACGGCACCGTGATCGCCCACGAGCGCGCCTTCGATCCACTCTCCGGCATCCTCACGATCCAGACGACGTGGGAAGGTCCCGCTGGCAGCGGCACGCGGGAGCATCGCATCCGGCTCTACACCGCCACGCGGCTCGCCGAACTCTGTCTCGACGCGGGGCTCATCGTGCACGAGGCATACGACGGCTTCCGTGACCGGACGCTCACGCGCCGCTCGGGCGAGATGCTCCTCGTGGCGCGCAAGCGCGAGTTGCCGCGTAAGCGGCGCGGCCGCTAGCTTTCGCGCCATGCGTCCCATTCGTGTTCTCGTCGCGAAGCCCGGTCTCGATGGCCACGACCGCGGCGCCAAGGTCGTCGCCGCCGCCCTGCGCGACGCCGGCATGGAAGTCATCTACACCGGTCTGCACCAGACGCCGGAGATGATCGCCACCGCCGCCGTCCAGGAAGACGTGGACGTGGTCGGACTGTCCATCCTGAGTGGCGCTCATATGACACTCTTTCCGCGCGTGCTGGAGCTGCTGCGCGAAGAAGGCCGCGGCGACATCCTGATCACGGGCGGCGGCATCATCCCGCGCGAGGACATGGAGGCCCTGCAGGCGATGGGTACCGGCAAGCTCTTCGGTCCCGGCACGCCGACCAGCGACCTGGTCGACTACATCCGCGCCTGGTTCACCGAACGGTCGCATCAGGAAGCCTGACGCGGTCGTGACGACCCGACTCCGCGAGCTGAGCGCCGAAGTTCGCGCGCTCGAGGATCGCCTCCGCGAAGGCGGCGGCACGGCGAAGGTCGCAAAGCTCCACGCGCAGGGCAAGCTGTCGGCGCGCGAGCGCGTCACGAAGCTGTGCGACGAAGGCGCGCGCTTCATCGAGGTGGGACTTCTCGTCGCCTACGATCAATATGACGGGCAAGCGCCGGCCGCCGGCGTCGTGACCGGCCTCGGCATCGTACAGGGGCGGCCGGTGGTGGTCGTCGCCAACGATCCCACCGTGAAGGCCGGCTCCTGGTGGCCGGAGACGATCCGCAAGATCCTCCGAGCCCAGGAGATCGCCATGCGCAGCCGGATCCCCATCGTCTACCTCGTGGACTCGGCAGGAGTGAACCTGCCCTACCAGGGCGGCGTGTTTCCCGGCCAGTACGGCGCGAGCCGAATCTTCTACTACAACTCCATAATGCGCCGCTACCTGCACGTGCCGCAGCTCGCGGCCGTGATGGGGCAGTGCATTGCCGGCGGTGCGTATCTCCCGGCGCTCTCCGACCTCATCGTGATGGTGAAGGGCACCTCGTTCATGGGACTGGGCGGCCCGAACCTCGTGAAGGGCGCCACCGGCCAGACGATCGATGGCGAGACCCTCGGCGGCGCGACGACGCACACGGAGATCAGCGGCGTCGCGCACTACATGGCCGAGAATGACGAGGAGTGCCTGACCAAGCTGCGTGAGCTGATCGCGGCCTTGCCTCGCCATGCTCGAGTGGTCGGGCGCTCGGACGAAGAGCGGCCGCAGGCCGCGACTGAGTCAGCCGAGCAGCCGGTGCGAAGCGCCGGCGAGCGGGTCCGACCGTCAGACAAGCTTTACGATCTCCTCCCCCACGACCACCGCATGTCCTACGACATGCACGACATCCTCCGCGAGCTCCTCGACAACGGGCGGCTGATCGAGTTCCAGGAGAAGCTGGCCCGCGAGATGATCTGCGGAGACGCCCGCATCGATGGTATACCAGTTGGTGTCATCGCCAACCAGCGCGGACTGATCAAGGGTCGGCCGGGCGAGCGGCCGCGATTCGGCGGGATCGTCTACGCTGAAAGCGCGGAGAAGGTGGCGTTTTTCATCGATCGCTGCGATCGGCAGAGAATTCCGTTGCTGTTCGTGCAGGACGTGTCCGGATTCATGGTCGGCCCCGAGTCGGAACACGAAGGGGTGATCCGCTCCGGCGCGCGGTTCGTCGAGGCGATGGCGACGGCGAAGGTGCCGAAAGTGGTGCTCACCGTGAATCACGCGTCCGGCGCGGGATACTACGCCATGGCCGGCCAGGGGTTCGATCCCGATTTCATCTTCTCCTGGCCGACGGGCCGCATGGCCGTGATGGAAGGAGAGGCAGCGGTGCAGGCGGTACATGGTCCCGCGCTGACCAAGGCCCAGGCGACGAAGAAGCCGCTCGACGAAGAGACGGCTGGCGCGGTGGAAGAGATGCGCGACGACTACGAGCGCCAGCTGGACGCACGCTACGCCGCCGCCCGCGGCTATGTCGACGCGATCGTGTATCCCGAAGACACGCGCGATGTCCTCGCGCACGCGTTTCGCGCCGCATTGAACAATCCCGGACCGCATCTCGGTCCGTTCGTCCTTCCGCAGGGGTGCGCATGACCAGTGGTTCGTCATCCGATCGCATCGTTCGCGTCGCCTCAGGGCAGGGCTTCTGGGGCGACTGGCTCGACGCGCCACGACGACAGGTGGAAGGCGGGCCAGTCGACTATCTCATGCTCGACTATCTGGCCGAAGTCACGATGTCCATCCTTCAGAAGCAGAAGGAACGTGATCCCGCCATGGGCTATGCGCGCGACTTCATCGGCGCGATGGAGAGCGTGCTTCCCGCCGTGAAGGATCGCGGCGTCAAGGTGATCGCGAATGCGGGCGGGGTGAACCCTGTGTCCTGCGCAAACGCGGTGCTCGAGATGGCTCGAGCCAAGGGGGCCGCTGGCGCGCTGAAGATCGGCGTCGTCACCGGCGACGACCTCCTGCCGCGTCTCGACGAGCTCATCGCGAATGGACAACCGCTCGCCAACATGGAGACCGGCGAGCCTCTGGATACAGTGCGGGACCGCGTGCTGTCAGCCAATGCGTACATCGGCTCGGTGCCGATCGTCGAAGCGCTGCGTCGCGGCGCGAACGTGGTGATCACCGGCCGCTCCACCGACACGGCGCTCACCATGGCCCCGCTGCGTCACGAGTTCGGCTGGGCCGCTGACGACTGGGATCGCCTCGCCGCCGGCATCATCGCCGGCCACATCATCGAGTGCGGCGCGCAATGCTCGGGCGGCAATTGTCTCTACGACTGGCGCAACATTCCCGACCTCGCCAACGTCGGCTACCCGATCGTCGAGGCGCGCGCCGACGGCACCTTCGTCATCACCAAGCATCCGCACACCGGCGGCAGGATCAACGTCCCCTCCGTCACCGAGCAGCTCGTCTACGAGATGGGTGATCCCCACGCCTACATCACGCCGGACGTCGTCGCAGATTTCACCAGCATCCACCTCGAGTCTGCGGGCGAAGACCGCGTGCGCGTCTTCGGCATCACGGGGCGCCCAGCCACCGACAAGCTCAAGGTGTCCATCGCCTACCGCGCCGGCTTCAAGACCGTCGGCACGCTCGTCTACGCCTGGCCAGACGCCTTGGACAAGGCGAAGCTCGCCGACCGGGTGCTCCGCGAGCGCCTCGACAACATGGGCCTGAAGTTCGACGAGCTACTCACGGAGTTCGTCGGTGTGTCGGCGACTCACGGCCCGCTCGCAGTGCAGGAGGGCGAACCGCAGGAGGTGCAGCTCCGCGTCGGCGTGCGCGGGCCCGATCGCAAGGCGGTCGAGCGCTTCACGCGCGAGCTCGCGCCGCTCGTGCTCAACGGGCCGCCCAGCGTCACTGGCTTCGCCGGCGGCCGGCCGAAGGTGGAAGAGATCGTCGCCTACTGGCCTGCACTGGTGGACAAGACTGCGGTCTCGACGAAGGTGGAGGTGATGTCATGAAGGTCCGTCTCGTGGACGTGGCCCACGCTCGTTCGGGCGACAAGGGAGACACCGCCAACGTCGGCGTCATCGCCCTGAAGCCGGAATGGTATTCGCTGCTGCGCGAGCAGCTCACCCTCGACCGCGTGCGAGCGCATTTCGAAGGGGTGATCACTGGGGATGTACAGCGTTTCGAGCTCCCGAATCTCCACGCGGTGAACTTCCTGCTGCACGGTGCACTCGGCGGCGGCGGCACCGTCTCCCTGAAGACAGACGCGCAGGGCAAGGTCTTTTCTACGGCGATGTTGCGCATGCTGCTCGACGTCCCCGATGCAGAGGCCCGCAAGTTGAATCTTCCCGCGGCACCCAGGACATGAAGCGCTTCGACCTCCGCCAGCTCATCCTTCTCCGCATCATCCTGGGCGCCATCGGCGTCGCGGTCTGGGGATATGGACTTCGAACGGATGACAAGAACGTGCGTCTCGCCGGCATGGCGATCCTGCTCGTCGTCCTTTTGATGCGCTGGGTACCGAAGAGCTGGCTGGGCGACGACCAGCCTCGCCGCTGACCTCGATCGCCGACTGCAATCAGGCGCCCTAAAGCGTTATATTTCAACGCTTATGACGCGCCTCGCCACTCCCGAGCTCCTCTCCCCCGCCGGCTCCCTCGACGCCGTCCGGGCAGCGCTCGCCAACGGCGCGGATGCCGTCTACCTGGGCGCCGAGCGCTTCAATGCGCGCGACGAAGGCGCCCAGCTCACGCTGGAGGAAGTCGGTGAAGCCTGTCGGCTCGCCCACGAGCGCGGCCGGCGCATCTACCTCACCCTCAACATCCTCCTCAAGCCCGCCGAGCTGACCGACGCCCTGATGTTTCTCGGTGAGGCGATCGACCTCGGCGTGGACGCGGCCATCGTCCAGGACATCGGCCTCGTGCGGCTCATCCAGCAGGTCTATCCCGGATTCGAGCTTCACGGTTCGACCCAGATGACCGTGCACGACGACAGCGGAGCTCGGGTCATGCAGGAACTCGGCATCGAGCGCGTCGTGCTCGCACGCGAGAACACCCTCGGCGACATCCGCGCCATCCACGACGCCGTGCCCGAGCTCGGCCTCGAGACGTTCATTCACGGCGCGCTCTGCATCTCGTACAGCGGGCAGTGCTACATGTCCGGGATGATTTCGGAGCGGAGCGCCAATCGCGGCTCCTGTGCGCAGTCGTGTCGGAAGGACTACGTGCTCACCGACGTGGGCAACGGCGCCGAGCTGGATCGAGGTTTCCTCATCTCCGCGAAGGACCTCGCGGCTGCTGAGCACCTCGGCGGCATCGCTGACGCGGGGGTGAGCTGCCTCAAGATCGAGGGACGCAAGAAGCGGCCGGAGTACGTGGCCACCGTCACGAGCGGGTACCGCGCCTGGCTCGATCGCCTCGGAGACGGTGATCGCGCCGCGCCGACCCCGAAGGAGCTGGAGCCGCTCGTCCAGATCTACAGCCGCGGCTTCACGGGCGGCATGTACGGCGGACGCGCGGGACGCGAATACATCACGCGCTCCCATCCCGACAACCGCGGTCGGGAGCTCGGAGTGGTGGAAAGCATCGAGGGGCGAGAGTTGATCATCCAGGTGTCGTCCCCCCTGCTCAGTGGTGACGGCGTCGGCTTCGAGGCTCCCGATTCGCTCGGTGGCGCCTCGGTCGGCTTCACGGTCGGCGACGTGCGTACGCTCGGCACCAACGGCGAGCTGTCGACCCAGGCCATCACGGTCCCACCTCGGATCACCGTTGGTGCGGGATGGCGCGTCATACGTTCCTCCGATGCGGCGTTGCTCGAGCGCGCGCGCGCGAGCTTCGCGAACCTTCCCTCCGCGGTTCGCCATCGAAAGACCCGCCTCGATGTGCGCCTGTTCGGCAGCGCCGGAGCGCCGCTGAAGGCGGTATTCACGGCGGACGAGGAGACCGTCACTGTGCGCAGCGAGATCAACCTCGCTCCCGCGGCGCGGCGCGCCCTCGACGTCAGCGCGCTGCGCGAGCAGCTCGGCCGACTCGGAGAGACGCCGTTCGTACTCGGCGCACTCGATGCTGACGCGCTGCCGACCGGCTTGTTCCTTCCCATCAGCGCGGTGAATCACCTGCGCCAGGAAGCGGTGGACGAGCTGCTGCAGCGTCGCGACTGGGCACGCCAGGCGGTGCTGGCCGATCGTCGCGCGCGGGTGGATGACGCACTCACGGTGCGGCACGACCAGCCGACCGAGATGGCGAATCACGTTTGTGATTCGGGCACGGCGACCGGCGGCGTGGCAACGGCGCCATTCGAGCTCGTCGCCTCCGTCTTCAGTCTCGACGACGCTCGCATCGCGGCAAATGCGGGCGCGACGACGGTTGTTCTCGATCCGTTCCTCCGGCACCCGATGCCGCCGGTGACGCGCGTGAAGGCGCTCGCCGACGAATTGCGCGAGCGGGGCGTGATGCTACGGCTGCGGACGCCGACGATCGTTCGGCCCGAGGAGCGCCGCACGATCCAGAAGTGGCTCGATCTCGGCTTGCCGATGATGAGCGGCCACCTCGGTCTCGTCGCCGAGCTCGGTCGCGAGGGTCGTGATGTGGTCGCGGATTATGCGGTGAACTGCTTCAACCAGCACACGGCCCGCGAGCTGTTCAAGCTCGGTGCGAGGCGCGTCGTTCTCTCCATCGAGCTCACGACCGACGAGATGCTCGCTCTCTCGGAGCCATGGGAGGGCACCGGCTTCGATGTCTTCCTGTACGGGCGGCCGGAAGGGATGACGATCGAGCATTGCGTACTCAGCGCCGCGTTCGATCGCACGCCCACGACCTGCAGGGACCTGTGCGTGCAGAAGCACACCAACGTTCAGCTCACCGATCCGGCGGGATATGATTTCGCCGTCGCGACGGATTCCGCCTGTCGCAACCGGCTGCTGCACTCGCGGCCGGTGGAGGGCGGCGAGTACCTGCCACGGCTCTGGCGCGGCGGAATTCGCAATTATCACCTCGTGTTCAACGTCGTCGGGGATCCGATCGCCCAGGTGGTGTCGGGTTACCGGGCCATGCTGGGGGAGCTCGCGACGTCGGGCCGTTCGAGCGCCAACCCGGTTCGGCCGGCGCTGAACCATGCTTTCACTCGCGGCCATTTTGCGCGCGCGGTCTGAGCGAGGGAGCAATGGACA
>Ga0207657_10007890_pt1 | contig 10858 bp, 3 predicted proteins | sample KBSC33metaG_FD_184316 | JGI IMG/M metagenome (GOLD analysis project Ga0207657, IMG submission 184316) | Corn rhizosphere microbial communities from Kellogg Biological Station, Michigan, USA - KBS C3-3 metaG (SPAdes) (version 2) | ecosystem: Host-associated > Plants > Roots > Rhizosphere > Soil ... | reverse complement strand
TAATTTAATAATATTAATATATTATATCTTTGATTTTTATTTCTAATTTCTTTAAACAACTCAAATAGCTAGCTATATAGTTTTTTTTTAACCCTTCAGCTCACTAGGCTGTTGGGGCGCGTTTGGCGCTCTTTATTTAAGTTCAGAATTAGTACATATCGGATTGCAGCTTTCTATCTAATTTAACTATCTATTTTAATGCAGGCGAACTTTTTTCTTTGCTTGTCCGAACCCTTTTTCAGCCCTGTCTGCAGGACCTTGAGTTCGTTCTCCAACCTGTGACTCATACGGCGGATCATTGCGTCATAAGATAAGGCTTCCCCACCCCACTTGAACGCTGTGTATATACACCAGAGTTCATAAATGACTGTTGTGTGAAGCCAGACCACTGCTTCTTTCTTGCCGGAGTTTTGGATGTTTTCTGCCAGAAAAATGTCTTCTATCTTCTTTGGTGGTGTATCCCCTTCTTCCAGGTTCAGCTTTCTGTACGCTTTCTCCCAGAGTCCCCTACTGACCTTGCACGTGACGCTGAAGTGTTCTCGACTCTGTGTATTGCCTTCGCACCATGGACAGTCTCCGTTTTCGTTTCCCCCCATGTGTTTGGTTCGGTAACCCAGCGGAAGAGCCCCGTGATGTAGCCTCCACATGATGTCTTTTTTTGTGTTTGCAATTCCATTTATGCCCATCCAGGTCGGAATGTGATTCTCCTTTTGTTCAGAACTTTCGATACCTGACTTTTTGCCGCTCCTGAGTATTTCAATAACTCGCTTGGTTGATATCTGTTTACCTATCCACTGGTCAATCATGATTTCATTTTCCTCCCACGGCCAGTTGGACCTAGCTAGGATTCTTCCTTTAACTCTTCCCCATGCCCTTATATACGGCTTCCATTCGTTTGGCCAGGCTTTTAGCTTGACCGGGTTTATATTCAGGGCCTGCAGAGGTGAGATGTCCCTCTTCTCCCTTAGCTCCTTTGTGATTATATCCCTTAGTGCGGAAGCCCACGTACAGTTTTTCGTGACTAATCCCTTCCAGACCATGATAAGTCTCGTGTCCAAGAGGTCCCTCAGAATCGGGGCTTTCAGTCCCAGATCCTCATACGACTTTTGAAATGTAGAATATTTGGGCAGCATTCTAGATTTCTGTTTAATCCAGAACGAGAGCTGATCGTTAATTTCTGCAAGCTGCTTCCTATTTGGAGGGCATATGTACGCCGAGTACCAGATCCGTGACAGTATCAGGGAGTTGATTACCAGTATCTTCCCTTTAAAGGAGAGATTTCTTTTACCAAACTTCTCTATTAACCTTTTAACCTCCTCAATTTTTTTGGCCCAAAAACCTTTCACAGGTGAGCCGTCTCTTTTTACCTCGTGCCCTAAGATTAATAGGGAGTCATCCTCTTTACATTTGACAAATTCACCCTCCTCTTTTAGTTCCACTCTCTCGGCTATTGGAGTCAGCGGTATCAATTTTGTCTTCCTTTTATTTATTCGTGCGTTTGAAGCGGCTTCGTAGGTGCGCAGAAGCTTTGTCAATACTTCCCAGTCCAAGCTCGAGCCCAACCCTATGGTGAGATCGTCGGCATACGCCGCCAGTTTAAAGTATGAGTTCCCCAAAGGCAGACCCCTAATTTGGTCCTTGATCTGGATTAGCAACGGTTCAAAAGCAATTACAAACAGTAAGGGCGAGAGGGGGTCACCCTGGCGTACTCCCCTGCCAACTCTGAACGGTTTTGAAATCTCATTGGTCCCCACAATATGAGCTTCTTGGTTTGCAAAGAGATTGACTACTACCCTTATGAATGCATTGCTGAAGTTCATTCTTTCTAGGACTTTGCTCATATATACGTGATTGACTCTGTCGAAGGCTTTCGCTTGATCAATCAATACCAGCCAGTGTTCCTCCGACACTTCCCTTTTGGCCCTCATAGTGGTGATAATATCCAACACTGAGTCCGTAATTAATCTACCAGCTACAAAACCGTTTTGGTGGTTAGCGATAATTTCTTTACATATTATATTTAGTCTTCCTGCCATTATCTTCATAAAAATTTTTGCGTCACTGTTGACCAAGGATATAGGTCGCCAGTTACCGATGTCCTCTAGGTTTTCCTCCTTTTTGGGTATCAGGATTAAAATGTTTTTATGCCATGACGATGGCATTCTGCCCTCTTTGATTACATTGTTGAACACTACCTCTAAAATTGGTGCCAGTTTTTCCACTAGAATTTTATAAAATTCGTAGGTTAAACCATCCGTCCCTGGTGACTTATTTCCTGGAAGTTCCTGTATAGCCTGAAGTATTTCTGCTCTTTCAATCTGGCGTGTCAAGGCATGATTCCACTCTTCGCTAACCTGGGGGAGGTTATTTGTAATCTTATTCACTGCTTCCATGTCTATCTCCTCTGCTTTGTAGAGCTTTTCATAGAAATCCCTGATGTAAAGAAGAGTGTCCCTTTCATGGCGTCTATTCTCTGGAGGTTTGATCTTATCTTGGCAGCCCATTGACTTTCTGGCTTTATAACGGGCGTAGAAGTATTTGGTGGAGCGTTCCCCCTTTTCTATCCAATTCGCTTTTGATCTTCTGCACCAGATTTCTGACATTTTATCTAGCTCCTCTTTTAACTGGATTCTGAACGATTCTAGTTTACATCCAGCAGCTTCATCTGAGGGGTTTTTGGCCTTTCTCATTGCACAGTTTGTGATCTTTTTGTGCAGAGTCTCGATCTTCTTCTCTGGTGGTTTCTGCTTCCTAAAGGCCCTTATAATTGACTGAATGTTTAACTTACAGAGGTCCCAGTCCTGTGAAGAACCCTCCTCCTCCAGTTCCCTCGTTACTTCCTCTAAGACCTTTCCGTTTTCTAGACTCTCTTTGTCAAACCTCCATAGTGGGCTAAGTTCTTTTTTATTTGATGACACAAGGGAACATTCCAGGAGCAAATGGTCAGAGTTGCCGAAGCGTAGAGCAACCTCATTGACTAGGTGCCCGTAACCTTCTTCCACGAATATGTAATCAATACAGGTGGCCATTGTGTGTCCTCCCTGAGTGTTTTGGAAATACGTCAGAAACGGTTTTTCCTCCGAGCGTTCCGCCACATTGACGAAGTCACGTGTAAGTTCTGCCAGCAATTTTCGTGAGGGATCATGTTGGGTAGGAGCTTGACTGATCCGATTATTTAACGGATCCAGGTTGGTGTTCAAGTCCCCTGCTATAATGTTTATTGCCCCTTGTTTTATCTCCGGGGCCCAAGATTTGAGGAACTCTACTCTGTCTGGAATATTCGGTGGTGCATAAATATTAGTGAAGTGGTATCCCTGTCCTTTAAAGGAAAATTCTGTTTCGATAACTCTTCCTCCATGAGTTATTTTTGTATTAGAGAATTCTATATCCTTGTTGCCTGCCAAAATTGCTACTTTGTTGGACCAAATTGAATCGTGTATCCATTGCATTTTTAGAAAGTTCATCACGTTTTTGTTGTTCAGGTTGGTTTCTTGCAGGCAAACGATATCTAGTTTATATGATTTTATCAAAGAGAGCGTGTTTTTTTGCTTGCCTCTATCATTTATCCCTTTCACGTTTAAGGTTGCTATTTTGAGTTTGATAATCTGAGGCATATTAACGTAAAGGGTTTGTGTTCCCAAACTAGTGTTGGGATTGGTTCCCTGTCCCTTTGTGGATATAAGGGGCAGGTCTTCTATTGTCTTTTTTCTTACTAATACCACCCTTTTTGGTGACAGGTTTCTTATACGTTACTATCGTGAATTCGTCACCTAACAGGTTTGACCTGTCCTCTTCTTCGGCGTCTGCCATAGGGTGGTCTGCCTTAACTGGTTCTGTGTGCTCCTTCTCGGGAATGTCATACATTTCAGACAGTTCGTCACGAGTGGATTCCGGAGATTCCCGATTTGTTGCCGTGCCTGCCTCTTTGTTTACAGGGGGTTGCATTTTTGTTTGAGACTCTCCTGTGGTTACCTCTTCTGTGACTATTGTGACTGATTCTACTTGTTCGGTTTGTTCATGTGTTTCTGTTTGCATATTATCAGGCCTGTAAGAAGTGGAAGCCTCCTTCTCTTGCATACTATCAGGTTCTTTGACTGATGATATGTTACTTTTCTGGCTATGGAGCCTGCTCCTTGCTGCAACAGACTCCTGGAATTGTTGACAATCTTTTCTAATGTGACCTTCTTCTTCGCAAAAGTAGCAGACTTTGGGTGCCGATTTCCATTCCGTGGTAACCTTATTGTCCCAGACATGGGTAAATCTGGGTATCCTGTTTTCGAGGTCGTAGTCATCTGTGGTTTCAAAAACGATAATCCATTGGTCGGTGGTGTAGGGCGTTCCGTCAATTATCAGTGGTTTGATCGACGTAACTTTCCCAACGCTCTCAAAAGCATCCAGGAGAGCTTCCGAGATCTCCTCCTTTTTACCCAGTGGGACGTTTCTGCATCTAATTGACAGGAAGGATTTCCTAGTGTCCATTGGGATGTATCCGAAGTATGTTCTGTTCAATATCTCAATGCCGTTCGTTGCATATTGTTTCAGGGTATCTTTATCATTAAAAGTAACTTCTAAGTGCGTTCTACGTCCTCTCGTGAAGTGTTGCTTTGCTGCGCAGATGTCAAACCCAGCTGTTTTGAATAGTGATTCCATAATTTCATTAAAGGAGCAGAGCAGACTGCTTATGTCAATTATTAATGCATTATCGTTCTTGGATTTGATTGTTCTCTGAGGCGAGAAAGATGAGAATGTCGACCTTCCTCTTTTCAATTTCGTGAAAAGAGAGGACCATTGTCTGTCCGTCGTGGAGTCCTTTGCCTCGGGTCCCTTCTTTTTATTATCCTCCTTCTGCGGGACATCTAATGCCTTTTCTGCTCTGCCTTCTGAGCCCGTGGTTTCTTCCGAGTCAAAGAATTCTACCCCTTCATTGAAGAATTCCTCTTTTGATGTTTCGTTTGCCACCTTTGTGTTAACCGACCTGATTTCTTTTACTGCAGTATCGATGTCTATTGTTCCTTGCTCTTCTAAGAGAGGTGGTGTAGTGTTAGAGATGTCCTTTAGCCCGTTCGCGTCTTCTATCATCATGTCGTCCCAGCTCTGCACTTGTGTTTTTGACTCATTCTGTTTGCCAAAAGGCATGGTTTCTAGTGTCGAGTTGACGTGCACTGTTTGTTTTGCTTCATGTTCGTTTGCGTTGTTGTTTTCTTTGTTCGTTTCATTTGACGTGTCTTGTTTGTTCGGTTTTCTTCTTTTGCCCATTTTTTCCACTTCGTCGATACTACAAGTCACCTCCAGTCTGCGTTTCTTTATTCTTTGGGGACAAGCCCCTGTTCTGCTGTGTTTTGTAAACTTTCCTGTTAACCTGTGCGCTTGTATCTTTGAGAAAATAAAATACCCGTCTCCTGCTTTGTGTGGTCAGGAGAGAGTGTGTGTAGATCACTTGTTTTTATAATATTTTTTTAATATTGGAGTTGTGAAAATTCTATAATGCATTTTTTGTTCTAATCATTATTATAAAATACAAACTTGGGCTATCAATTTAAATTAAGAATCTTAAACTGGAATTAATCAAAATTTATCTAACTATTTAGTAAATCAATTAACTAGTAATCAAAATCATCTAATAATTAAAAAAAGAATACAATTTTAAAAAAATCTAACTAGCTACAATCATTGTTTAATTTTAATCAAACAAAATATAAATATAAAAATATAAAAATTAATTATTTTGAACCTTAATTTAATATAATAAGTTAATGCTCGCCAAGGTGGTGTGGGGATAATAATTCACAAATCACTTGCTAAGCATATTGGAAAAATTCAAACCTATAAAAACTTCCTCCTAGAAATCGATTTTTTTCTTAAAAACCTTCATATCAAACTTATTCAACTTTACTTTTCAACTCAAGAGAAAAAACAACTCCGAAAAGATATCCTTTCATATCTTATGCCCACTCTTAACAAAACTAACTACAGAATAATTCTAATGGGAGATCTAAATGGAGTTCCCAACCCCAAACTCGACAGACTACCACCAAAAAACACTAATACACCAGAACACTCGCTTTTAAAACTACTTAAATCCCTTCAATTCTATGATACATACAGACTTTTCTTTCCTTTAACTCCAACATTTTCCTTTATACATAACAACAGCCACAGCAGAATTGACCAAATATGGACTAACATTCATATTACACTCTTAGACTACGCTAATATTCTACCTAACCCATTTACCTCAACTGATCACTCAATAGTATCTCTCGAATTAACAATTAACTTACCTAAAATAAATCTACAATCTCTCCAAACAAGAATTAAATATCAATGGAACCTAACTAACAATGAACAAATAGAAAATTACCAAACCCACACAGAACAAAACCTTCAACCACTTCTTGCATCCATTATCAACATTAATCATAACTCTGAACTTAACAATATATGGAATCAAATCAACAAAGCTTTAACTAAAGCAGCCCAAAAATATATTCCATTTAAGAAAATCAAAATCAATCCATACCAAAATGAACAACAACTACCCACCCTTACACCACTATACAAACAACTTAAACAAGCAATTCTTCTTAAAACCACCTTCAATAAACCCAACTTTATACAAACTTATAAACTGTATATTAATAAATATTCGCAAAACACTTTATTACCACTCTCATACCCTATACCACCTAATAATAACCCTGGTTCTACTTCTCTTTTAACACTCTTCATCTTGGAAATCAAAGCCCTTAAAACTCAAATTCACAAAGAAAAACAAGAAAACATAGTAAAAGAAATTCAAAATAAACTGGAAGAAAGAAACAACAATTTCTACCAAAATCCTAAAATATTTTTTCGAAATGTTTTAGAAAAACATAATAACAATATAAACTTAGATCGACTTCTTTCTAACAACACACTTACCACTCAGCCAACTGAGATAAAACAAGCTTTACAATCTCATTTCCAAAACTACTTTCAAAAACTACCATATTCTCAGATTCAAGAAAATACAAAATTCTATGAACTTTATAAACCTCACCCAGAAAACGAACCTTATTTTGTCGATCTTTTCGTGGAGATTACTTCTGAAGAGTGGAACAAAGTTATATATGATCTCCCAAACCAAAAAGCTGCTGGCCCTTCAGAAACCAATTACGAACATCTAAAATATCTAAACCCCAAAAGCCAAAATATTATCCGACTCTTCTTATCCAAGTGCCTTACATTACAACAAATTCCAACAATTTGGAAAACATCTAACATTTTTCTCATCCCCAAAAAATCCTTATGGGACTTTACTTTAGACCAAGTTAGACCTATTTCACTCATTGAACCTATTAAAAAATGTCTTACTAAAATCTTTACAACCCGTCTTGACCAAATCATCACTCAACATCAACTACTAAGTAACCTCAATTTTGCAGCAACTAAAAACAGCTCAACTCACATTCCTATCCAAATACTACTTAATACAATTGAACACTACAAAGCCAACAACAAAGAGGCATGGATACTCTTTCAGGACATGTCCAAGGCCTTCGACAAAATTAATATCCAACGTCTACTAGATGCTTGCAAACGTATTGGTATTCCCCAAGCTGGTCTAAACTTTATCGAATTTCTACACCATGACAGAAAAGCTAGAGCAATTACTGCTTATGGCCTTACTGATCCAATTACTCTACACTCAGGCATAGAACAAGGAGAAACCTACTCCCCACTACTTTGGAAAATTTATTATGATCCCATTCTTTGCTATATAAACTCAAAATACAGCTCAAAACTTCTTAAAATGTCTTCTCAATCTCCATTAGAAACAATCTTTTCAACCGCACCAACTACTACAACAATACCACCTCTAGCCTTTATGGATGATACAGTATGGCACTGTGAATCCAAAAATGACCTCCAAAATATCTTAAATGACATATCAGAACTTTACCAACTAAATAACATACAGGTTAACCCATCCAAATCAGATCTCATTCACATTTTACCTAACAAAATATCACCTAATACCACTCAAGATACAACTCCTCTGAACTTCAATAACCAACCAATTACACCTCGTAAACCTAATGAAACAATTAGATATCTAGGAATTTTCTTAGATGGAAAAGGATCAACTAAACCTACACTTGAAAAAATTTTTAGCAAAGTTTCTCAATTTATTCACATCATCCAATACAAAAAACTTCTTCCTATACAAATTTCTCGACTGTTTAATACCATTCTTTCACCATCAATAGAATATCTACTTCAAATCTGTTCTCCTCCACAAAACCAACTCCAACGACTTTCAAGCCTCCTAACAAAATGCACTAAACACATGCTCCACCTATCGACAAACACAAACAACGATATACTTACTAATCCGCAATTACTTAATATTCCAACACTTAATAAACTTATACTACAAGTTAGTAGTAGCAATATAGAAAGATGCTTTAACACTAATGAACTTTTAAATCAAATTTCTATACACCGTATTAAGGAATGGCTTTCCAAAATATGGAAACCTCTTCTAACACGAGATACAATTCTACAAAATTATAGAAAAACTATTAATTTTACTATAATATCCCAACTTTATCACTTATATAAAAATAATATCCTCCTTAACAACTCCTACTTGAACCAACTTACAACTTACAAACAAACTAACCAATTAAACAACATCTACAACTTCATTCCATCCCCAAATTATTTAACAACCTTAAGTCTTAAAAACAATAAAATTCTCTTTCTCGAACAACTTCTTACAGCTGATAACCACAACCTTCTTCCTTGGAAAAACATATATCTTAGAACATTCAAATCCCCTCGAGGTCCTATTCCAAGCTGGTTTAAAACACTCTCCAACCAAATATCCACTTCTCCTATACTTCATACATGGCCCAACATTCAACTTTTACCAATTAATCCATTTCTAAATACATTTAACCTTATCACACCTCAATTCGATAACCCCAAAAATACATGGACTCTTCACATCTCACCCTCCAATTGGCATATAGGCAAAATAACAAATACATCCAACTCTTTATTACTCTTTCAAAACTACCAAATTATCAACTCAACATCCAATACAATATGTATATCTCCTACACCCACAATACTCCAAATAAATTACAAACATACAATCAACTTAAAATGTAAAACTCAAAAAAAACAACAACACTTTGAGCTCAATATCAACAATCAAGAAATTCAAGCACTCCAAAATATCCATTCAGAGTTATACAAACCTGCTCCACAATCTTTACCTTCCCTCTTACTACCTTCCTCAGAAATTCTTCTAATACAAAAAACAATACTCGACCCTATATATCAAAATCAACTTATCAACCTTCACAAAAAAATCCTACTCCTTGAGCCAACCAACCTAAACTTCTATACAGATGCTTCTATATCTAATTCACAAACAGATAACATTTCTACAGGCATTGCCTGGATCCTTGAAAATGACACACAAATCCAATTCAATGCATCTATAACCCATGCATCAAACTCAACACGAGCGGAATTAGCAGCACTTATCCCTCTATTTCTTATTCTACTAGTTAATTACCATATCCATATTCACCTCGACAGTCTATCTACTATCCAAACTCTTTCAAATTCAATACCTTACTACCACAACTCTCAAACCAAACAAAATAATTGGGATATTATACATATTCTAAATTATTTAATCAAACTTAAAAATATTAATTATATCACACACAAAGTCAAATCACACTCAAATAGTATCTTACATAATATAACCGATTCTCTAGCCAAACATGGTGCTAACAAAACTAATCTAAAATATAATCTTGACCACTTCTACCTACCTACCTTCTTCTCATGGAAAGAAATTCCAATTACATTCAAACTACGCAAATTTTGTAAAAACCTAGTCTCAATACAAACATTCAACAAACTCCTTCAACTCAAATCACTACGGAACCTTCCAACCATAAATATATTATTACTAACTGAAATCATCAATTCCCAAAACTCCGATCCTAAACTATATTCTATTAGAAACAAAATACTTCTAAATAATCTACCAACAATGTCAAATCTAAACACTCGTTATCCTCTTCTCTATCTAACTCCAAACTGCTCATATTGCAATCAATACGAAAACATTGAACACCTATTTCAATGCTCACTTCACTCTTACAATCCACAAAACACTCTCACTAATGAAATTTCAAATGCTCTAAATACTTTAAACCTTACAGAAACTTCACCAAATGAAATTATACAAATTCTTACTACACAAAACTCTTCTTTCAACTCTAATATATATAATATAATACTTTTACTTATTCAGGGTACAATAACCCTCGATCAATACAAACAACTTCAACTCATCTTAAAAAAACTGACTAATAATTTTCTTATCTCTTTATCTAACTCTTTACTTATCTGGTTTAACTCTACTATTTGGCAAACCCGTAACACTAAACAACATGACTGGGAAACATTACGAGGAATTACAGCCTCTACTAAAAGGAAAAACAATTATAGATTACCCAACTCTCAACTATCTAACCATAATAATACTACCTTTACTTTTAACACTGATATAGATCTCTTTATTTTTAAAACTCTTTCTCAAAACTTTACTATATATAACTGCTTTTACTAATTAAATAATCCTAAGGGTTCCTTTTACCCTCTCTGTAGTTAATAAACTTAACTAATAACAGAAAACTAAAGGATAATATCACACTAGATGTCGTTAGTCATAGCAACAATAGTGAAGCTTAGGAACAATATTTTAGTTATACATTCATATCCAATTGATATATTCATGTATTATTATTTTCCTACTTGATATTATATAAATAAAAAAAAAAAAAAA
>Ga0207657_10007888_pt1 | contig 10860 bp, 8 predicted proteins | sample KBSC33metaG_FD_184316 | JGI IMG/M metagenome (GOLD analysis project Ga0207657, IMG submission 184316) | Corn rhizosphere microbial communities from Kellogg Biological Station, Michigan, USA - KBS C3-3 metaG (SPAdes) (version 2) | ecosystem: Host-associated > Plants > Roots > Rhizosphere > Soil ... | reverse complement strand
GTGGAACCACTTCGTCGTGAAGCCGGGGATCGGCCAGCTCTGGATGTTCGAGGAGTTGAACGCGTAGAGCGCCATGATCCCGAGCGGGATCCAGAGGAACGCGACGACGAGCGCGCCCCACGCCCACAGCCCGATGCGCGTCGCGCGGGTCTCCATCAGAGCGACTCGAACGCCCCGAGGCGCTTCATGATGACGAGGTACACGGCCATGATCGCGAGCGGCACCGTCGCGAACGCGGCGGCGAAGGGCGCGTTGTTGGCGAGGCCGAGGTTCTCGAAGACGACCGTCCCGATGAGCGACGAGCCGGGCCCACCGACGAGCGACGGCGCGATGTAGTCGCCGAGCGTCAGCGAGAACGTGAAGATCGAGCCGGCGGCGAGGCCGGGCACCGCGAGGGGGAGGATCACCCGCCGCAGCGTCGTCGGACCGTGCGCGCCCAGGTCCGCGGAGGCCTCCAGGTAGGACTGCGGCACGCGCTCGAGCGCCGCGTAGACCGGCAGCACCATGAACGGGAACCAGATGTAGGTGAAGACGACCCACATCGCCCAGTTCGTGTAGGCGATGTTCAGGTCGGGGAGGCCGACGAGGTTCAGCGCCCAGTTGAGCGCGCCGTCCGGGTTCAGGATGAGTCGCCACGAGTAGACGCGGACGAGGTAGCTGACCCACAGCGGGAGCACGGTCGCGACCAGGAGGATCACCCGCAGCCGCGGCCCGGCGATTCGCACCATGAAGTATGCGTAGGGGAACGCCAGCACCATGCAGGTGAGCGTCACCGCGGTCGCCATGCCGACCGTGCGCAGGATGATCGTCGGGTAGGGCGCGTCCGCGATCGCACGGAAGTTGTCGAGGTTCCACGAGTGGATGACCTTCCCCGTGAACGAGTCGGTCGTCCAGAACCCCTGGATCAGCAGCGCGGCGAGCGCCGCGACGTACACGAAGACGAACGCGGCGACAGGCGCGGAGATCTGGCCGAGCGTCTTGAGCCGCGGCCGGCGCCAGGTGAACCGCGACAGGGCACGGAGGGCGCCCCCGGCAGGGGCGCCCTCCTGGATCCGTGCGGGGTCGGCCGCCAAGCCGGCGTGCTACCCCTTGACCTGGGTCCAGGCCGTCGTCCAGGCCCGGAGGTCCGTGCAGTTCTTCTGCCCGTTGCCGCAGTCAGCAACGGGTGTCTTCCAGAACTTGATCGAGCGGTAGTAGGCCTCGGGCTTGTTCGCCGAGTACTGCGCGCACGAGCCCTTCGACAGCGAGTCCATCACCTTGCACGCCTTCTTGTTGACCGGCGTCTCGCCGAAGTAGATCGCCTGCTGGGCCTGCGGCTTCGGCTGGGTGATGTACTGCATCCACCTGTAGGCGCAGTTCGGATGCTGCGCCTTGGTGGAGAGCATGTACGAGTCGGCCCAGCCCGTCGCGCCCTCCTTCGGGATCAGCGCGGCGACCGGCACCTTGTCGGCCGCGAGCGTGTTGACCTGATACGGCCAAGAAGCGCCGATCGTCGAGCCGCCGTTCTTGAAGAGGTCGATCTGGTCGGAGGCGAGCCCCCAGTACTTCTTGATCAGCGGGCGCTGCGCCTTGAGCAGCGTGACGACGGCGGCGAGCTGCGCCTTCGTGAGCTCGTACGGGTCCTTGATGCCGAGCGCCGGCTTCGTCTTCGAGAGATAGAGCGCGGCGTCCGCGATCTGGATCGGGTTGTCCGGGATCGTGATCTTGCCCTTGTTCGCGGGCGCGTAGATCGCGGACCAGCTCGTCGGCTTCTTCTTGAACGACTTCGTGTTGTACATCAGCACGTTCGGCCCGAACTGGATCGAGATGCCGTAGTGCTTGCCGTCGACCGTGTTGTGCGGCGGCGACTGGAACGCCTTGTAGAAGTCCTTGTACGCCGGGATCAGCTTGACGTTGACCTCGGCCACGGCGCCGGCGTAGATCAGCCGCAGGCTGGCGTCACCGGATGCGGAGACGACGTCGTACTGGCCGCCGCCGCCCGACGTCATCAGGTTGAACATGTCGTTCGAGCTCCCCGCGTACTTCGCCGAGACCTTGCAGCCGCTCGCCTTCTCGAACGGGGCGACCCACTGCTTCTCTGCGTAGCCCTCCCAGACGACCATCGTCAGCTTGCCCTCGCCCTTGCCGACCGACGACGGCACGGCGCTGCCCTTCGACACGCCCGCGGCCGGGACGGCCAGCGCCGCGACGAGCGCCGCGAACGTCACGTGCACGAAGCGAATTCGCTTCACGTTCTCTCCTCCTCGATTGCGAACTCCACGTCCGGCCGCCACTGCAACCGGACGCGCCTGCCCTCCATGCGATCGATGTCCTCCGATCTCGTCTCCAGGTTCTGCTGCACCACCGTCAGCTCGCCGCCCTCGTCGAGCGTGACGACGAACTTCGTCGACGGCCCGAGGTAGGCGGTCGCGTGCACCGTGCCCGGCTCGCCCTCCCCCGCCTCGAACGGCAGCAGGCGGATCTTCTCCGGGCGCACGGTGAACGTCCTCCCGCCGCGCTCGAGGATGTTGGACGTGCCGATGAACCCCGCCACGAACGTCGTCGCCGGGTGCTCGTACATCTCCGCCGGCGAGCCGACCTGCTCGATCCGGCCGTTGTTGAAGACGGCGATCCGATCGCTCATCGTCAGCGCCTCTTCCTGGTCGTGCGTGACGTAGACGAACGTCATCCCGAGCTCCTGCTGGAGCTGCTTGAGCTCGATCTGCAGCTCCTGGCGGAGCTTCAGGTCGAGCGCGCCGAGCGGCTCGTCGAGGAGTAGCGCCCGCGGCGTGTTGACGATCGCGCGGGCGAGCGCCACGCGCTGACGCTGGCCGCCGGACAGCTGGCCGGGCTTGCGCGCGCCGTACCCCTCGAGCCGGACGCGGGCGAGCGCCTCGCTTGCCTTCGCGCGGCGCTCCGACTTCGCGACCTTCCGCACGCGCAGGCCGTACTCCACGTTCTGCTGCACCGTCATGTGCGGGAACAGCGCGTAGTCCTGGAAGACGGTGTTGACCGGCCGGTCGAACGGCGGGCGACGGGAGACGTCCGTCCCGCCGAGCTCGATCCTGCCCTCGTCGGGCCGCTCGAAGCCGGCGATCATCCGCAGCGTCGTCGTCTTGCCCGAGCCTGACGGGCCGAGCATCGTGAAGAACTCGCCGCGCGCGACGTCGAGGTCGACCCCGTCGACGGCGGCGACCTCCCCGTACCGCTTCCGCACGCCGACGATGCGGATGTCGATGTCGGCCGCAGCGCTAGGCATCGACGGCTGCGACCGACTCCACGAGCAGGGCGAGTCCCTCCTCGAGCTCCTCGTCGGAGATCGTCAGCGCGGGAAGCAGCCGGATCACGTTGCCGTAGAGGCCGCACGCGAGCAGGAGCAGGCCGCGCTCGAACGCCGCGTCGACGATCGCCTTCGCACGGTCGGGCGTACGCTCGGTGAGCTCGAACGCGAGCATCGGTCCGAGCCCCCGCACGTCGCCGATCTCGGGTCGCGCGGCTGCGAGCGCGTCGAGCCGTCCGCGGAGCGTCTCGCCGAGCCGCGTCGCGGCCGCGAGGAACTCCGGCTCGCGGACCGCCTCGAGGACGGCGATCGCCGCGGCACAGGACAGCGGATTGCCGCCGAAGGTGCCGCCGAGGCCGCCGGCCGGAACGGCGTCCATCAGCTCGGCACGACCCGTGACTGCCGCGAGCGGGAGACCGCCGCCGATCGACTTGCCCGAGACGAGCAGGTCGGGCTCGACCCCCTCGTAGTGCTCGATCGCCCACATCTTCCCGGTGCGCCCGACGCCGGACTGCACTTCGTCGTCGACGTAGAGGATCCCGTGCTCGGCGCAGAGCTCGGCCAGGCGCGAGGGAAAGTCCGGCGGCATCGGCACGAAGCCGCCCTCGCCCTGGACGGGCTCGAGCAGCACACAGGCCACGGTCTGCGGGTCGACCTCCGACTTGAAGAGCTTCCTCATCCCCGCGATCGCGTCCTCGGTCGTGACGCCGCGGTAGGGGTACGGGGCAGGCGCCCGGTACACCTCGGGCGCGAACGGCCCGAAGCCGGCCTTGTAGGGGTGCACCTTGCTGGTCATCGTCATCGTCAGCAGGGTGCGGCCGTGGAAGGCGTTGTCGAAGACGATGACCGCCGGCCGGCCGGTCGCGGCGCGCGCGATCTTGACGGCGTTCTCGTTGGCCTCGGCGCCGGAGTTGACGAGGATCGACTTTTGCTCGTTCTTCTCCTCGCCAGGCGGGATTCCGCGGGAGCGGAATCCCGCGGCTTGATCCCTCGCCTCCGGCGAGGGCAGATCCCTAAAGGTGCCCACGCAGGGCGACAGCTCTGCGAGCAGGCGGCACGTGTCCACGTAGGGCTCGTAGACGCCGACCATGAAGCACTGGTGCAGGTACTGGTCGACCTGCTGGTGGATCGCCTCGACGACCGGCGCGAACCGGTGACCCGTGTTCTGGCATCCGATCCCGCCGGCGAAGTCGACGAACACTCGCCCGTCGACGTCGGTCACGCGCGCACCGTCGGCACCGGCGACGACGAGACGCGGCGTCGACACGCCGCCGCTCACGTAGCGCGCCCGGTCGGCGAGGACCCGGTCGTGGGAAAGGTGCTCCGTCGTCCGCATGCGCGCGAGTATGCACATCGCGGCAGAGCCTCGCAACGCGCGGCTCGATCGCGATACCGCCACGCAATGCGCAGCAATCCGCTGTGCGGAGTCCTCTAGACGGCCTGAGTTCCCGCCACGCTGCAGTTGCGACCGCGAAGCGGGCGCCTTCAGGGATCTGCCCCGCCGCAGGCGGGGATCAAGCCGCGGGATTCGGCTTCTGCCGAATCCCGCTTGGCGCGCAAACCCGGTGCGGTTTGCCACACCACGCACCCCTGAGACGTCTGACACGATACGGCCATGGACAGCAGCCCGACGATTCTCATCGTCGACGACCACCCGAGCTTCAGGCGCTGTGCGCGGGTGCTCCTCGAGGAAGACGGCTTCGCGGTCGTCGGCGAGGCCGAGGACGGTGCCGATGCGCTCCAGGCGATCGATCAGCTCCATCCTGACGTCGTCCTGCTCGACGTGCAGCTTCCCGACATGGACGGCTTCGCAGTCCTCGAGCGGCTGGACGGCTCCGCCCGGCCGCAGGTGGTGCTCGTCTCGAGCCGGGAGGCGTCCGACTACAACGGCCTGATCCGCTCGAGCGGCGCACGCGGCTTCATCGCGAAGGCCGAGTTGACGGGCGCCGCTGTTCGCTTCCTCCTGCGGTGACGCGCAGCCGCCTCGCGGCCGCCGTCCTCGTCGGCACGGCGCTCTACGCCGTCGCCATCTATCTCGTCGTGACGGCCGACCTCGGCGAGCCGCGGGCGCTGATCACGATGGTGACGGTCGCCGGACTGATCTTCAGCGTCGCCGGGACGATCGCGGCCATCCAGCGGCCCGACAACCGGACCGGCGCCCAGATGCTCGCGGTCGGGCTGCTCTGGTCGGTCGGCGCGTTGCAGCTGGCCGACAGCCCGCTCGTCTTCACGATCGGCTACCTGCTCTCGGGCCTCGCGTTCGTCGCGTTCGCGCACCTGATCCTCTCGTACCCGAGCGGCAGGCTCCGTCCCGGCGACGAATGGATCGTCTGGGCTGTTCTCGCGATCGTCACTCTCGGGCCTCTCGCGATCTCCCTGTTCGACCGGTCGCCGATCCCGGCGTGTGACGACTGCCCCGAGAGCGCGTTTCTCGTGACGGACAGCACCGCTCTCGCCCGGGCCGCCGGCTCTGCGCTGGGCCTCGCCGCCGCGGGAATCGCGACAGTCGTGTTCGTCCGGCTCATCCGGCGCTTCCGCGCCGCGTCGCCGCCGCTCCGCCGAGCGCTGGGGCCCGTGTACTTCTTCACGCTGATCGCGCTCGTCGGCCTCGTGACGTCGAATCTCGCCTGGACGTTCGACGAGAACGCCGGGCTCGCGATCGAGATTGCTGCGCTCGCGGCGCTCGCACTGATGCCGGTCGCGTTCCTCGCAGGGATCCTCCGCACACGCCTCCAGCGCGCCGGGATCGCCGATCTCGTCATCGCTCTCGGCAACGGCCGGCCGCTCCGGGACGCGCTGTCCGACGCGCTCGGCGACCCATCGCTCGGCCTCGCCTACTGGTCGTCGCAACGCCAGGCCTGGGTGGACGAGGAGGGCCGCACGATGACCGAGCCCATCGCGCGAGGCGCCCATGCCGCGACGTTCGTCGAGAACGACGGCAAGCGCGTGGCCGCCCTCCTGCACGACCGGAGCCTGGCCGACCAGCGTCCGCTCGTCGACGCGGTGGCGGCGACGGCGGGGCTCGCGTTCGAGAAGGAGCGTCTCCAGGCCGAGCTCAGGGCGCAGTACCGCTTCCTGGAGACGATCATCGACACCGCGCCGAGCCTGTTGTCGGTGGTCGACACCGAGGGCCGGATCCGGAACTTCAACCAGGCGGTGGAGATCGCGAGCGGCCTGCAGGGCCGCGCGCTCGTCGAGGGGCGCTTCTTCTGGGAGATCTTCATCGACCCGGCCGAGCGCGAGGCGATGATCCAGCGTTTCCGGGATGCGTCACCGGGCTTCCCCGCGTCCGCGTACGAGAACGTCTTCACGAACGCGCTCGGGGAGGAGCGCGTGATCGCCTGGCAGACGGCTCCGCTCGTCGACCAGAACGGCGACGTCGTGCGGATCGTCGCCGGCGGAATCGACATCACGGACCGCAAGCATCGCGAGCTCGAGCTGCAGCGGCAGTGGGACTTCGCGACGACGGTCGCGGACACGATCCCGAGCTTCATCGTCATCACGGATCACGACGCCGTGGTGGCCCGACAGGGCGCGAACAGGGCCTTCTGCGACGTCTTCGGGCGCTCGGAGGAGGAGCTCGAGGGGACGTCGTTCCTCGACCTCGTCGCGCGCGAGGACGAGTTCGCCGCGCGCATGGCGATCGCCGGGGCGGCAAACGGTGTCCCGCAGGCCGAGCGTGAGTCGCGCTGGCTGACGCGCGACGGCGGCGAGCGCATCGTCGCGTGGACGGCCACCCCGATCACGGATCCCTCCGGCGATGCCCGGGTGCTCCTCTCCGGCGCCGACGTCACGGACCGCAAGCGCCAGGAAGCCGAGGTCAGAGCGTCGCGGAGCCGAATCGTGGCCGCGACGGACGCCGCCCGGCGCCGGCTGGAACGCAACCTGCACGACGGCGCACAGCAGCGGCTGGCCGCGCTCTCGCTCTCGCTTCGCCTCGCCGAGTCCCGGTTGCCCGACGAGGCCGAGAAGGCCGTGGAGATCCTCGCCGGCGCCCGGGTCGAGCTCACGCAGGCGCTCGAGGAGCTCCGGGAGCTGGCGCGCGGCCTCCACCCGAACGTCCTCACCGACCGCGGCCTCGGCCCGGCGCTCGAGTCGCTCGTCATCCGCTCGCCGATCCCGGTCGAGATCAACGTGCCGGACGAGCGCTTTCCACCCGCGATCGAGGCCGCTGCGTACTACGTCGCCGCCGAGGCGCTCGCGAACGTCGCGAAGTACGCCGACGCGACGCTCGCGGAGGTCCGCGTCGCGGACGACGACGACGGCGCCTCGATCGTCGTCGAGGTGGTCGACGACGGCGTCGGCGGTGCCGATCCCGCCCGGGGGTCGGGGCTCGTAGGCCTCGTCGACCGCGTCGAGTCGCTCGACGGCACGTTCGCCGTGGAGAGCCCGCCCGGCGGCGGCACCCGTATCCGCGCGACGATCCCGACCGCGCCCCGCGTGGTGCCGCTCTAGATGGTCGATCGGCATCGGAGACCGGCACGCCCGTACCCGTAGACTGCCACCCGGATGGGCGAGCTTCCGACCGGCACCGTCACGTTCCTCTTCGCCGACGTCGAGGGGTCGACGAAGCTCGTCCAGCGCATCGGCTCCTCCTACTCGGGTCTCATCGCGGACGTACGGCGGCTCCTGCGGGAGGAGATCGCGACGGAGTCCGGGGCCGAGGTCGACGCAACCGGCGACGAGCTGTCGGCGGTGTTCGGCGAGGTCGAGCCGGCGTTGCGATCGGCGCTGGCCGGCCAGGCACGAATCCGCGATCACGGCTGGCCGGACGGGGCCGTCGTCAAGGTGCGTATGGGCCTCCACACCGGCGTGCCGCAGCTCGGCGAGGAGGGCTACACCGGTCTCGACGTGATTCGCGCCTCGCGCATCGCTGCGGCGGGGCACGGTGGCCAGGTCCTGCTCTCCTCGACCGCGGCCCCGTTCGTCACCGGCGTCGAGACGCGCGATCTCGGCACCCACCGCCTACAGGGCCTGCCCGATCCCGAGCGCATCCTCCAGGTGATCGCCGACGGGCTCCCGCGCGACTTCCCGCCGCTGCGCGGCACCGTCTCGCAGCTCGGCGACGCGCGCCGCGTGGTGCTCGCCGACGACTCGGTGCTGCTTCGCGAAGGCGTCGCCAGGCTGCTCGAGGAGGCCGGCTTCGAAGTCGTCGCGCAGTCCGGAACGGCCGACGACCTGCTTCGCCACGTCGCGATGCACAAGCCGGACGTTGCCGTGGTCGACATCCGTATGCCACCGACCCACACGGACGAGGGGCTCCAGGCCGCACGCGAGATCCGTGAGCGGCATCCCGGTGTCGGTGTCCTGCTTCTCTCGCAGTACGTCGAGCCGAGCTATGCGATGGCGCTGCTCGAGACGAGCGCCGAGGGCGTCGGCTACCTCCTCAAGGACAGGGTCGCGGACCTCGAGCAGTTCGGCACGGCGGTGCGCCGGGTCGCCGACGGCGGCTCCGCGCTCGATCCCGCCGTCGTCAGCGAGCTCGTCGGCCGCAAGCGCCGGGACGACCCGATCGAGCAGCTCACCGCGCGCGAGCGGGAGGTGCTCGAGCTGATGGCCGAGGGCCGCTCGAACCAGGCGATCGCCGAGCGCCTCTTCGTCACCCTCCGCGCGGTGGAGAAGCACGTGACGAGCATCTTCACGAAGCTCGGCCTGCCCGCGTCGACCGACGACCACCGCCGGGTGCTCGCGGTCCTCGCGTTCCTCCGCGCCTAGCGACGCGTCCGCCGCCGCGTGCGGTTTGCCGAACCCCACGTGGCGGGAATGCCGAAGCGTGCAGCTCGATGTCGAGCGGCACACTCGAGCCATGGTTCGCAGTTGGCTCTCACAGTCGCATTCCGGGACACGCGAGATCGCGGGCCTGGCCGTGCTCTACGGCCTCTACGAGGTGATCCGCGGGGCCGGCACGGAGAACGTGCAGGCCGCGATGCGCCACACGGACGACATCGTCGCCCTCGAGCAGTCGCTCGGTGTGTACTTCGAGCGCGGGATCCAGCAGGCGTTCGAGGGGATCCCCTACGCGCCGGCGCTCCTCGGCCTGCTCTACGTGACGCTGCACTTCGCGGGCACCGCGATCGCGCTCACATGGATCCACCGCAAGCACCCTGACCGCTTCCCGATCGTGCGGACGACCTTCGTGATCGCGACTGCGCTGGCGCTCGTCGGATACGTCTTCTTCCCCGCAGCACCTCCTCGCCTCGCCGAGCTCGGCTTCTCCGACACGGTGACGCACTCGACCGGGCTCGACCTCAGCTCCGACCTGCTCGGCGCGCTCTACAACCCGTTTGCGGCCGTGCCGAGCCTTCACTTCGGCTACGCGCTGATCATCGGCGTCGCACTCGCGACGATCGCCGAGCGGCGCTGGGTCCGGGTCCTCGGTGGCCTCTACCCGGCGGCGATGCTCCTGATCATCGTCGCGACGGGGAACCACTTCTTCGTCGACGCCGCTCTCGGCGGGCTCGCAGTGCTCGTCGGCTGGCTCGCCGCGCGGATGCTCCTCAGGACTCCCGCACCCCGGCGCCACGCGCCGCGGGTCGCGACGAGCGCCGGCCGCGCCTGATCTCCCCCGGGCGCGGCCGGACCCGACCGGCGACCCGCCCGTGCGGCTCGCCCTCCGCGGACGGTGAGGGAAGCCGCACCCGGGACGGTGGCGCGCCGCACGCGCAGACGCCAGTCCACCCCACCGACATCGAATCGCGCCGGTGCGACCGTGCGGGAACACCAACCCCGCAAGGAGAAACTCGCATGTCACCCATGAAGCGCAGCACCAACGTGGCGGCCCGGATGGGTCGCTGGAGCGCACGCCACCGCAAGACGGCGATCTTCGGCTGGCTCGCGTTCGTCGTCGCCGCCGTCGTGCTCGGCGGGGCGCTCGGCACCAAGCAGCTCACCGACACCGACACGCTGCCCGGCGAGTCCGGCCGCGCCGCGCGGATGCTCGACGACGGGTTCAAGCAGCCCGCCGGCGAGACCGTGCTCGTCCAGAGCTCGAAGCACACGGCCGACAGCCCGGCGTTCAGGGCTGCCGTCGCGGACGTCGTTCGCCGCGTCTCGGCGGTCAGTGTCGTGACCAACGTGCAGAGCCCGTATGCCGCGGACAACCGCGGCCAGATCTCGGCTGACGGCCACTCGGCGACGGTGAGCCTCGATATCCGGGGCGACGCCGACACCGCCACCGACAGGATCCAGCCGGTGATGGACGCGGTCGACGGCGCCGCGGCGGCCAATCCGAGCCTTCGGATCGAGGAGTTCGGCGTCAGCGCCGAGAAGCAGCTCGACGACAAGTTCAACCAGGACCTCGAGCGGGCGGGCCTCCTCTCGCTTCCGGTCACGATCGTGATCCTCGTCGTGGCCTTCGGCGCGCTGGTCGCCGCGGGCATCCCGTTGCTGCTCGCCCTCTCGGCCGTGATGGCGACGATGGGCCTGCTCGCGATCCCGAGCCAGGTTTGGCCCGTGGACGAGAACATCAGCGCGATCGTGCTCCTGATCGGGCTGGCGGTCGGCGTCGACTACTCGATGTTCTACTTGAAGCGCGAGCGCGAAGAGCGCGCGGCGGGCAAGAGCGAGAGCGCGGCTCTCGAGGCTGCCGCCGCCACCTCGGG
>Ga0207657_10007887_pt1 | contig 10861 bp, 9 predicted proteins | sample KBSC33metaG_FD_184316 | JGI IMG/M metagenome (GOLD analysis project Ga0207657, IMG submission 184316) | Corn rhizosphere microbial communities from Kellogg Biological Station, Michigan, USA - KBS C3-3 metaG (SPAdes) (version 2) | ecosystem: Host-associated > Plants > Roots > Rhizosphere > Soil ... | reverse complement strand
CCCGCGCAGGCGACCTGGGAAAAGCCGCAGGGCAAGAACGAGCCGATACGGATGGACAAGCGCTTCCGCATCGTGCCGCGCGGCGTGGCGCTCGTCATCGGCTGCAGCACGTTTCCGACGTGGAACGGCTACCCCGGCATGTTCGCGAGCCTTGCCACCGGCAATTGCGTGGTCGTCAAGCCGCATCCGAACGCGGTGCTCCCACTCGCGATCACGGTCCGCATCGCGCGCGAGGTACTTGCCGAAGGCGGATTCGATCCGAACGTCGTGACGCTGATCGCGCACGAGCAGGGCGACGACACGGCGCAGACGCTCGCGCTTCGGCCCGAGGTCAAGATCGTCGATTTCACCGGCAGCACGGCCAACGGCCGCTGGCTGGAAGAGCACGCGCGGCAGGCGCAGGTGTACACGGAGAAGGCGGGCGTGAACCAGGTCATCGTCGATTCGGCGGCCGACTTCAAGGGCCTCGTGCGCAACCTGGCGTTCTCGCTCGCGCTCTACACCGGCCAGATGTGCACGGCGCCCCAGAACATCTACGTGCCCAGGGACGGCATCGGCACGGCGGACGGTCACTTGACGTTCGATCAGGTCGCATCCGGTCTCGCTGAAGCCGTCGACAAGCTGCTCGCCGATCCCGCACGCGCGGTCGAGGTGCTCGGAGCCGTGGTCAGCGACGGCGTGCTGCGCCGGTTGGAGGCCGCCCGCTCCCTCGGCGACATCGCGCTCGACACGCGCACGATCGAGCATGCGCAGTTTCCAGAGGCGACGATCCGCACGCCGCTGATCGTCAAGCTCAAGAAGGGCGATCGCGCGACGTACATGAACGAATGGTTCGGGCCGATCGCCTTCGTCATCGCCACCGACAGCACGGCCGACAGCCTCGCCATCGCGCGCGACGCGGTGGTGGGCCACGGCGCACTGACGATGGCCGTGTACTCGACCCGCGACGACGTCATCGAGCGCGCCATCGAAGTCGCCGAGGACGTCGGTGTCGCGCTGTCGATCAACCTGACGGGGGGAGTATTCGTCAACCAGTCGGCCGCGTTCTCCGATTTCCACGGCACCGGGGCGAACCCGGCCGCGAACGCGGCGCTCACGGACGCCGCGTACGTCGCGAATCGCTTCCGCGTCGTGCAGCATCGGGTGCACGTGTGAGATGCGCGATCCGGGGACGGTATCGACAGGCGATGGGCGAGGATCGGATCGAGTGAGCCGCAAGGGAGTGCAGGAGCCGGATCGATGAGCGCGCAGGGCCGCCCCAAGCGCGAATTGCCCCCGAGCGCGATAGCGCGGAGGGTGGTCCAGTGAGCGCGCAGGGCCGCTCCAAGCGCGAATGGCCCCGGACGCCGGTGGAAGCGGCTGCCAGCGTCGTCATGCGAGGGTAGTCCAGTGAGCTATGAACAGATTCGCTTCGAGACCGCGGACGGAATCGCGCGCATCACGCTGAACCGTCCCGACCGCCTCAACAGCTTCACGACCCGGATGCACGGCGAGTTGCGCGATGCGCTCTCGCGCGTGGCCACGACCGGTGATGCGCGCGTGCTGCTCGTTACGGGCGCCGGCCGGGGGTTCTGCGCGGGCCAGGACTTGTCCGACCGTGCCGTTGCTCCGGGTGCCGCGCCGGTCGATCTCGGCGCCTCGATCGCCGAGAACTATCGCCCGCTGGTGCTTGCGTTGCGCAACCTCCCGCTGCCGGTCGTGTGCGCGGTCAACGGCGTCGCGGCCGGCGCGGGCGCCAACGTCGCGCTCGCCTGCGACATCGTCGTCGCGGCGAAGTCGGCAAGCTTCATCCAGGCGTTCTGTCGCATCGGCCTCGTCCCGGATTCGGGCGGCACGTTCTTGCTGCCGCGGCTCGTCGGCACGGCGCGTGCGATGGGGCTCGCGATGCTGGGCGACAAGCTCACGGCGGAGCATGCGGCTGCCTGGGGACTGATCTGGAAGTGCGTCGAGGACACCGAACTCGCTGCCGCCACCGATGCTCTGCTGACCCAGCTCGCCCAGGCGCCGACGCGGGGCCTTGCCGCAATCAAGCGCGCGCTCCACGCGTCCGCCGGGAACACGCTCGAGCAACAGCTCGATCTCGAGCGCGACGCGCAGCGCGATCTGGGCTATAGCGACGACTATCGCGAAGGCGTCGCCGCTTTCCTCGAAAAGCGGCCGCCCCGGTTCACCGGCCGTTAGCCGTTGCCGGCGCTGGTCGCGCACACGATGACGACGGCCGCATTGGCGCGCGACGCGACGGTCGCCGTGATCGGCGCCGGCGCGATGGGCAGCGGCATCGCGCAGATCGCCGCGCAGGCCGGACACCCGGTGCGGTTGTTCGACACGCGAATGGGCGCGGCGGAGAAATCGCGCGCAGCCATCGGCGGGACGCTCGCGGGCCTTGCCGCCAAGGGCAAGCTCGACGCTGCCGGTGCGGAGGCGAGCGCCGCCCGCATCACCGCGGTTCATGCGCTCGGCGATTGCGTGAGCGCCGATCTCGTGATCGAGGCGATCGTCGAGGATCTCGGCGAAAAGCGCTCGCTCTTTCGCGAGCTCGAGAAAATCGTTCCCCCGGCGGCGATCCTCGCGTCGAACACGTCGTCGATCTCGATCACCGCTCTTGCGGCAGGACTCAAGCATCAGGGCCGCGTCGTCGGCATGCACTTCTTCAATCCGGTGCCGCTGATGAAGCTGGTCGAGGTCGTCAGTGGATTGGAGACGGATCCGGCGACCGCCGACAGGATCGCGGCAACTGCCGCCGCTTGGGGCAAGGATCCGGTGCGCACGAAGTCCACGCCCGGCTTCATCGTCAACCGCTGCGCGCGCCCGTTCTACGGCGAGGCGCTGCGCCTGCTGGCCGAAGGCGCGACCGACGCCGCCACGGTCGATGCGCTGATGCGTGAGGCAGGGGGCTTCCGCATGGGCGCGTTCGAGCTGATGGACCTGATCGGCAACGACGTGAATTTCGCAGTGACGCGGAGCGTGTGGGAGGCGTGTTATCACGATCCGCGTTACGCTCCGTCGATTCTGCAGCAGGAACGCGTCGCGGCGGGCTTCTTCGGACGCAAGAGCGGCCGTGGCTTTTTCGACTACACGCCGGGCGCGACTCCGCCTTCGCCGTCCACGCTTGCGCCGCAGGCATCACCGAAGCGTGCCATTCTGCAAGGGAATCCGGGCATCGCGGCCCCGCTCGTCGAACGGCTCGCGGCGCGCGTCGAAATCGAGCGGCGGGAAGCGCTGCCCGGTTTTCCGGACGGCGCGCTCGTGGTGGGCGATGCCGTGCTGGCGTTGTCCGACGGCCGCACGGCCACCGCGCGCGCGGCGGCGACGTCCACGAGTGATCTGGTGGTGTTCGATCTCGCGCTCGATTACGCCGCGTGCAAACGCATCGCGCTCGCACCGGCCGACTCGTGTGCGTCCGAAGCATTCGCCGCCGCGGCGGGGCTGTTCCAGGCCGCGGGAATCGCGGTCTCGCGCCTCGACGACGTCGCAGGGCTCGTCGTCCTGCGCACGGTGGCCGCGCTCGCGAACGAGGCGGCCGACGCGGTGACCCACGGCATCGCGACCGCCGCCGACGTCGACGTCGCGATGCAGAAGGGCGTCAACTATCCACGCGGTCCGCTGGGCTGGGGCGACGACGTCGGCGTCAGCCGGATCCGCGACGTGCTCGTTCATCTCGCAGCGCACTACGGCGAGGATCGCTATCGCGTTTCGCCGCTGATCGCTCGTCGCCATGCGACCGGCGGCCGGCTCGCTGCTGCAACAGGAGGGCCGCGGTGAGCGAGCGCACGCACGCAGCCGCGCGATCTGCCGCCCAGGAAGGTCCGCATGACGCGGTCGCGGCGCAGCGGCTCGCGGAGCGCGTCGCGGACGGAATGTTCGTCAACGATCGCGCATCGCGAGGTCTCGGCATGCAGATCGCGAGCGTCGCCCCCGGCCGCGCCGAGATGACGATGACGGTGCGGGAGGACATGCTGAACGGACACGCGATGTGTCACGGCGGCTTCATTTTCCTGCTGGCCGACAGCACCTTCGCATTCGCGTGCAACAGCTACAATCGGAACACCGTCGCGCAGGGCTGCTCGATCGACTACCTCGCGCCGGCACATCTGGGCGACGTGCTGCAGGCAACGGGCGTCGAGCGCAGCCGCACCGGCCGCACCGGCGTGTACGACATCGAGGTCCGCAACCAGCACGGCAAGACCGTCGCGCTGTTTCGCGGCAAGAGCTATCGGATCGACGGCCATGTCGTCGACGAAGGAAAGCATGGCGAGGCGCGGTGATCGCCGCTCTGCGCGCGACCGGCTGAAGCCTGGGAGGAGCGCGCAATGCCCGTGAAGACTCCGCGACCCGGCGAGCTCGAGCCGATCGAGACGGCGAGCCGCGACGAGCTCGTGTCACTGCAGCTCGCGCGCCTGCAGCGGTCGCTGCGCAACGCGTACGACAACGTCGCGCACTACCGGCGCGCGTTCGACGCCGCCGGCTTGCATCCCGGCGACCTGAAAAGTCTCGCGGACCTCGCGCGTTTTCCGTTCACCGTCAAGACCGATCTGCGCGACAACTACCCGTTCGGCATGTTTGCCGTGCCGCGCGAGCAGGTGGTGCGCATTCACGCGTCGTCCGGAACGACGGGCAAGCCGACCGTCGTCGGCTATACGCGCAACGACGTCGACACGTGGGCGACGGTGATGGCGCGCTCGATTCGCGCCGCGGGCGGCCGGTCCGGCGACATCGTCCATGTCGCGTACGGCTACGGGCTGTTCACCGGCGGCCTCGGAGCGCATTACGGCGCGGAGAAGCTCGGCTGCACGGTGATTCCGATGTCCGGCGGCCAGACGGAAAAGCAGGTGCAGCTGATTCTCGACTTCAAGCCCGACATCATCATGGTGACGCCGTCGTACATGCTGGCGATCGCCGAGGAGATGCAGCGGCAGGGCATCGACCCCCGCTCGTCGTCGCTGTCGGTCGGCATCTTCGGCGCCGAGCCGTGGACGCCGACGATGCGCAAGGCGATCGAGGCGGCGCTCGACATGGATGCCATCGACATCTACGGGCTGTCCGAGGTCATCGGTCCCGGCGTAGCGCAGGAATGCATCGAGACGAAGGATGGGCTGACGGTCTGGGAAGATCACTTCTATCCGGAGATCGTCGATCCGGAGACCGGGGCGGTGCTGCCCGATGGCGAGCGCGGCGAGCTCGTGTTCACGTCGCTCACCAAGGAGGCGATGCCGATCGTCCGCTATCGCACGCGCGATCTCACGCGCCTGCTGCCCGGCACCGCGCGCACGATGCGGCGGATCGAGAAGATCACCGGCCGCTCCGACGACATGATGATCATTCGCGGCGTCAACGTGTTTCCGACGCAGATCGAGGAGCTGATCCTCGACGACGCGATGCTGGCGCCGCACTACCAGGTGGAAATCACGCGGCCGCGAAACCTCGACGAGATGGCGGTGCTGGTCGAGCGCTCGCCGACGGCGGGGGCGGCGGATGCCGACGCCGCCGGCGCGCGACTCGCGCAACGGATCAAGAACCTGATCGGCGTGTCGGCCGCGGTGCGCGTGATGCCGGTCGGTGGCGTCGAGCGCTCGCTCGGCAAGGCGCGTCGGGTCGTCGACAAACGTTCGCTCTAACCCAGTGTCGGAGGTGTAACCCCCGGTGTCGGAGGTGCAACCTCAATCAGATACCGAGTTACACCTCCGACACCGGGGGTTACACCTCCGACACCGTAGTTCTAGACCAGCGGCGCCGCAAGTTTCTCCGTTGCGAACGCGCGCTGCACCGCCGGCCGCGCGAGCACGCGCTTCAGGTAGGGCGCGGTGTGCGGCAGGTTGCGCGCAGGCCGCGCGAGGTTGCGCGTCCACCGGCATAGCATCAGCGCATACGGGTCCACGGCGCTGAAGCGAGCGCCGAGCAGCCAGTTGCCGCCGTGTGAGGCGAGCTGCGCGTCGAGGATGTCGAGCATCGCTCCGATCCGCTGTTCCGCGTGCGCCTTGACCTGTGCCGCAGCCGCGGCATCGCCTTCGTTCACGAGGCGCTCGGGATAGAAGTAGTGGGTCAGCATCGCCTGCAGTGTGTTCGTGCACCACGCGACCCACTGATACCAATGCGCGCGCTCGGGGCTGCCGAGCGGCGGCGCGAGGCCGGCGCCGGGATGCGTGTCGGCCAGGTGCATGCAAATGGCGGCGGTCTCGTAGAGGACGAGGTCGCCATCGACGAGCACCGGGATCTGGCCGTTCGGATTGAGCTTCAGATATTCGGGCGACTTGTGCGCGTTGTTGGCGCGATCGACGCGCTCGAGCGTGAACGGCGCACCGATCTCTTCGAGCAGCATGTGCGGCACGAGACTCGCGTTGCCCGGATACCAGTAGAGGCGAATCATCGCAGCGCCACCTGGAACGCGCACCCGGTCTTCGCGCGCACGTCCTCGACGCTGACGCCCGGGCGCAACTCGCGCAGAACGAGCCCCTCGGCGTGCGGCAGCACCTCGAACACGCACAAGTCCGTGATGATCATGTTCACGACGCCCTTGCCGGTGATTGGCAGCGTGCAGCGCTCGAGGATCTTCGGGCTGCCGTCGCGCGCTGCATGCTCCATCAGCACGATCACGCGCCGTACGCCCGACACGAGGTCCATCGCGCCGCCGGGGCCCTTGACCATTTTGCCGGGGACCATCCAGTTCGCGAGATCGCCGTTCTGCGCGACCTCGAGCCCGCCGAGGATCGACAGGTCGACGTGACCGCCGCGGATCATCGCGAACGAATCGGCGCTCGAGAAAAAGCTGCTGCCGGGAATCGTCGTGATCGTCTGCTTGCCGGCGTTGATGAGATCGGGATCGACCTGGTCTTCGGCCGGGAACGGGCCGATGCCGAGCAGTCCGTTCTCCGACTGCAAAGTGACGTTGATGCCCGGCGGGATGAAATTGGCCACCATCGTCGGGATGCCGATGCCGAGGTTGACGTAGTAGCCGTCGCGCAGCTCCTGGGCCGCGCGCCGCGCCATCGCCTCGCGCACCGGCGAATCCTTCTTCGCGGCGCTGCCGGCGACCGTGCGGAATTCAATCCGCTTCTCGTACTTTTCGCCCTGCACGATGCGGTCGACGTAGATCCCAGGCGTGTGGATGCCATCGGGATCGAGCTGGCCAGCATCGACCAGCTGCTCGACCTCCGCCACCGTCACGTTGCCGCAGCTCGCGATCATCGGGTTGAAGTTGCGCGACGTCTTGCGATAGACGAGGTTGCCTGCGGTGTCACCCTTCCACGCCTTGACGATCGACAGGTCGGCGCGAATGCTTTCCTCGAGCACGTACTCGCGCCCGCCGAACGATCGCGTCTCCTTGTCCTCGGCGAGCGGCGTGCCGGCCGCCGTGCGCGTGTAGAAGCCCGGAATGCCCGCGCCGCCGGCGCGCAGCTTCTCCGCGAGCGTTCCCTGCGGCGTCAGCGCGAGATCGAGCTCGCCCGCGAGCACCTGCCGCTCGAATTCCTTGTTCTCGCCGACGTACGAGGCGATCACCTTCTTCACCTGGCGCGCCTTGAGCAGCAGGCCCATGCCGAAGTCGTCGACGCCGGCGTTGTTGCCCACGATCGTGAGACCCGTGACGCCGCTTTCGACGATCGCCTGGATCAGGTTCTCCGGGATGCCGCACAGGCCGAAGCCGCCCGCGGCGATCGTCATGTCGTTTCGCAGCAGCCCGGCGACGGCCGCGGTCGATGTCCTGCAAACCTTGTTCATGGGTGGCCTTTCGTTTCCGAGGAAAATTCGCTCGCGCCGGCGGGGGCATCATCGATGCCCTGCCGCGCATGGCTCAGCGCCTCGCACAGCAGGCCGACGTCGCCGATCTGGTTGGCGAGGAGAAGGATCAGCCGCGCGTTCAGCGCCTGGCTTTGCTGCACCGTCAGCCCGCGATGCGCGTCGATCAGCGCCTCGTAGAACTTGTCCGGTGCGGTGAGGTTGGACTCGACGTTGAGCGCTGCCATGACAGGTCTAGCGGCGAGCGGTCGCGCGCGCAATCGCGGCCTGCAGCGCTTGCGCATCGAACGCGCGCCAGCGCGCGCAGACGTGCTGGTCAGGTCGCAACAGGTACGTCGTCCCGGGTTTCGCATCGTAACGCGCAGCGAGCAGACGCTCGGCGTCGACGAGCACGCGCGGCCGTGTGCCCTCCTGTACCGCCGAGTGGGCATGCGCGGCGTCGTCCGCTCCGGGAGACGTGACCAGCAGTGCGTCGACGTTCACGTCGATGCCGCGTGCTTCATCACCCAACGCATTGCGAAACGTGCGCGTGCTCGCGTCTTCCGCGTTTTCCGCGAAATGCACGGCCGCGAACCGCCCGCCGATCTGATGCAGAAACCAGTCGCGCCGTCCCTGCGCGATCACCGGCGCGTCGGCCGCGGGGGCGCCGGGAACCATCGCGCCCGCGAAAGGATCCGCGTCGGGCGTGCTGAGCGGTGAATCGGCGAGCGTCGTGGCGGTCGACAGCCGGCCCGAATTGACGAGCCCGCGCGCGAACGGATGGTCTTCCGCGAGCGAAAGCACCGCGTCGCGGAAGATTCGGCTGATCTCGCTTTTCGGCGTCAGGAAATCGGCGCTGCGTGTCGAGTGCGCGATGTTCTCGTCGGCAGCGCACTCGCGCTCGCTTGCGTAGCTGTCGAGCAGGGCCGCCGGCGCGTCGCGACGAAGGACGTAGTGAAGCTTCCACGCCAGGTTCTCGGCGTCCTGAACGCCGCTGTTCGCACCGCGTGCTCCAAACGGCGACACGCCGTGCGCGGAATCGCCGGCGAACAGCACGCGGCCGTGCCGGAAGCGTTGCATCCGCGTGCAGGCGAACGTGTACACGCTGCACCAGACGAGCTCGAACGGCGTGTCATCGCCGAGCATCGCGCGGAGCCGCGGAATGACGCGCTCGGGCTGCCGCTCGGCGACGGGATCGGCATCCCAGCCGAGCTGGAAGTCGATCCGCCAGATGTCGTCGGGCTGCCGGTGCATCAGCGCCGAGCCGCCCCGGTGGAACGGCGGATCGAACCAGAACCGGCGCTCGATCGGCAGGTCGGCGTGCATCTTCACGTCGGCGATCAGGAAGCGATCGCGAAACACCTGGCCTTCGCTCGTGAGTCCGAGCATTTCGCGCACCGGCGAGCGGGAGCCGTCGCATGCGGCAAGATAGTCGCACGCGACGCGGTAGCGGCCGTCGGGCGTCTCGACGGTGACGAGCACGCAATCCGGCGCCTGCTCGACGCCGACGACGCGGTTCTTCCAGCGCATCTCGAGGTTCGGTTGCGCGAGCGCGTGGTCGTAGAGAAAGCCCTCGGCGTAGTACTGCTGCAGGTTCACGAACGCCGGATGGCAATGGCCATCCTCGGGCAGCAGATCGAACGCATAGACCTGCCGGTCGCGGAAGAACACCTTGCCGGTCTTCCACGACACGCCCTTGCCCGTGAAGGCGCTGCAGCACCCCAGCCGGTCCCAGATCTCGAGCGTGCGCTTGGCGAAGCAGATCGCGCGCGAGCCGCTCGACAGCTTGTCGTCGTCGTCGAGCAGCAACACGGGCGTGCCGTAGCGTGCGAGGTCGATCGCGAGCGTAAGCCCCACCGGCCCGCCGCCGACGACGATCACCGGCCGCCTTGCGACGCCGGCGGCGCGGCATTCGGCGGGTGCCGAGTAGGGCAGCGACAGCTTTTGATAATCGATCGCCATTCGCGGGAGAGCGAAGGAGTTCCTGGCGTTCGCTGCGTAACAGGCGCTAGTCCGCCAGCGAGCGCCACATTTCCTGATCGCGGGCCGCCGTCCAGATGCGCGGATCGGGATGCGACGTCGCCTCGTCGTACGCGCGCGTCACGTCGAACGGCAGGCAGTGGTCGAAGATGACCCAATGGCCGTACTTCGGCCGCAGCGTGGCATAAGTATCCGCATAGATCGCCCGCAGATCCTTGCCGCTCCGCGCGGCCGCCTTCACGGCGGCATAGAGCTCGCTCACGAACGCACGCGTACTGGCCAGTCCTTCGGCGATCTGCTTGCGGTCCATGAGCGCGGCGCCGCGGCCGGGGACCAGCTTCTCCGGTTGCAGCGCGGCCAGCGCGTCGAGCGTCTTCGGCCAGTCGGCAAAGTATGCGTCGCCGGCATAAGGCGTCGCTCCGAATTCGACCAGATCGCCCGAAAACAGCACGCGATCCCGCGGCAGCCACACGATCGTGTCGCCTTTCGTGTGACCGCGTCCGACCTGCAGCAGCTTCACTTCGAGCTTGCCGAGCCACAGCGTCATCTCGCCGCGAAACGTGATCGTCGGCCACGTGAGCCCCGGCACGCTTTCGACGGCGCGAAAAAGACGCGGAAAGCGCTCGATCTCGCTTTGCATGTCCTGCGCGCCGCGCTCGACGATCAGGTCGTACGTGTCCTGGCTGGCAATGATCTCCTGCGGCGCATAGCCGGACGCGCCGAGCACGCGCACGGCATGGTAATGCGTCAGCACGACGTATTTCACCGGCTTGTCGGTGACGCCACGGATGCGCGCAAGGACGTCCTGCGCCATCACGGGCGTCGCCTGCGTGTCGGCAACCAGCACTGCGTCGTCGCCGACGACGATGCCGGTATTCGGATCGCCTTCGGCGGTGTAGGCGTATGCGTGATCGGACAGGCGGTCGAAGCTCACCGTCTTCTCCGCGAGATCGGCCTGGGAGGCGAATGCCTTGCTCATGGGAACTCCTCGTTGCTGCGGACCACTGACTGCGGGATTCGCTATTATGCGACAGCGAGGAATCCGCATTCCAATGAGGGAAGGCTGCGAGCCATGCCGGAAAACCTGATCGTCGAGACGCGCGAGCGTGTCGGAGTGCTGCGGATCAACCGCCCGCAGCGAATGAACGCACTGAACGACGCGCTGGCGCGC
>Ga0207657_10007885_pt1 | contig 10863 bp, 8 predicted proteins | sample KBSC33metaG_FD_184316 | JGI IMG/M metagenome (GOLD analysis project Ga0207657, IMG submission 184316) | Corn rhizosphere microbial communities from Kellogg Biological Station, Michigan, USA - KBS C3-3 metaG (SPAdes) (version 2) | ecosystem: Host-associated > Plants > Roots > Rhizosphere > Soil ... | reverse complement strand
CTCTTCGATGTGCAGCAGCTTGTCGCGTTCGCCCTGCATCATGCGGGCGACGGGGATGCCGGTCGCGCGCGACACGACTTCCGCGATTTCCTCGGCACCCACTTGCGTACGCAGCAGCCGCGGTTTGCCATTCGCGTCTTCAGGCTGTTCACCGGCGGCCTCGGCAGCCTTCAGCTGCTTCTCGAGCTCGGGCAGGCGGCCGTACTGCAGTTCCGACACCTTCTGCCAATTGCTCTGGCGCTTCGCTTCGTCCATCTGCAGGCGGATGCGCTCGATCTCTTCCTTGATGTGCGTCGTGCCCTGCACGGCCGCCTTCTCGGACTTGAGGATTTCCTCGTAGTCGGCATACTCGCGCTCCAGCCGGGCGATCTCGTCGTTGATCAGTTCCAGCCGGCGCTGCGAGGCCTCGTCCGTTTCCTTCTTGACGGCTTCGCGCTCGATCTTCAGCTGGATCAGGCGACGGTCGAGCTTGTCCATCACTTCCGGCTTCGAGTCGATCTCGATCTTGATCTTCGACGCGGCCTCGTCGATCAGGTCGATGGCCTTGTCGGGCAGGAAGCGGTCCGTGATGTAGCGGTGCGACAGCTCGGCCGCCGCGATGATGGCCGGGTCCGTGATCTCGACCTTGTGGTGCAGCTCATACTTTTCCTGCAGGCCGCGCAGGATGGCGATGGTCGCCTCCACGCTCGGCTCGTCGACGATGATCTTCTGGAAGCGGCGTTCCAGCGCGGCATCCTTCTCGACGTATTTGCGGTACTCGTCGAGGGTCGTCGCGCCGATGCAGTGCAGCTCGCCGCGCGCCAGGGCTGGCTTCAGCATATTGCCGGCGTCCATCGCGCCTTCGGCCTTGCCGGCGCCGACCATCGTGTGGATCTCGTCGATGAAGACGATCGTCATGCCCTCGTCCTGCGCGAGTTCCTTCAGCACGGCTTTTAAGCGTTCCTCGAATTCGCCGCGGAACTTGGCGCCCGCCAGCAGCGCCGCCATGTCGAGCGACAGCACGCGCTTGCCCTTCAGCGAATCGGGCACTTCGCCGTTGACGATGCGCTGTGCCAGCCCCTCCACGATCGCCGTCTTGCCGACGCCGGGTTCGCCGATCAGCACCGGGTTGTTCTTCGTGCGGCGCTGCAGCACCTGGATGGCGCGGCGGATCTCGTCGTCGCGGCCGATCACGGGGTCGAGCTTGCCGCTGCGGGCCCGCTCCGTCAGGTCGAGCGTATATTTCTTGAGGGCTTCGCGCTGACCTTCCGCCTCCTGCGAATTCACGGACTCGCCCCCGCGCACGGCGGAGATCGCGGATTCGAGCGCCTTGCGCGCCAGGCCGCTCTCGCGCGCGAGGCGGCCCGCTTCGGACTTGTCTTCCGTGAAGGCCAGCAGCACCATCTCGCTCGACAGGAACTGGTCGCCGCGCTTCTGCGATTCACGGTCGGCCAGGTTCAGCAGGGAGACGAGCTCGCGCCCGACCTGAACGTCGCCGCCCGTGCCGGACACTTTCGGCAGGCGGTCGAACGCGGAGCGCAGCGCCGTCTGCAGGCTTCCCACGTTGACGCCGGCACGCTGCAGCAGCGAGCGCGCGCCGCCATCGCTCTGGCCCAGCAGCGCGGCGAGCAGGTGGACGGGTTCAATGTATTGGTTGTCGTTGCCGACGGCCAGGCTTTGCGCATCGGCGAGCGCTTCCTGGAGCTTGGTCGTCAATTTGTCTTGGCGCATATGGTATCCCTGTGTTTGGGTTGGATTTCGGATTGACACCCAGTTAGGGATGGCGTAGCGACTTTTCAAGATGTGAACACGCGACAGGCAAACGTTTAAAGTTGCTGCGCTACAATGCCCGGCATGGGCCCTTCCTTTCTCTCCAAACACTTCGACGAACAGCTGCGCCTGCTCCCCACGATGGCGAAATGGCTGCTGCTCGCCCTCGCCGTCGGGCTGCTGTCCGGCACCGCCTCGGCCGTCTTTTTATTCGCCCTCGACGTGGCGACGCACGCGCGCATCGCCCACCGCTGGCTCATCGCCCTGCTGCCGCTGGCCGGGTTCGCCGTCGGCTGGCTGTACCTGCGCTTCGGCAGCTCGGTCGAGGCCGGCAACAACCTCCTGATCGACGAGATCCATGACCCGAAAAAGGTGATTCCGCTGCGGATGGCGCCGCTCGTGCTCGGCGGGACCGTGATCTCGCACCTGTTCGGTGCCTCGGTCGGACGCGAGGGCACGGCCGTGCAGATGGGTGGCGCCCTCGCCGACCAGCTCACGCATGTGTTCAGGCTGAAACACGAAGACCGCCGCATCGTGCTGATGGCGGGCATCAGCGCCGGTTTCGCCTCCGTGTTCGGCACGCCGCTGGCGGGCGCCATCTTCGGCCTCGAAGTGCTCGCGATCGGCCGGCTGCGCTACGACGCCCTGCTCGCCTGCCTCGCGGCCGCCATCGCCGGCGACCAGGTCTGCCTGCTGTGGAGCCACGCGCTGGGCATCCATCACACGCATTACGCGATCGGCGCCGTGCCCGCGCTCGCGGCGTGGCCACTGATCGCCATCGCGGTCGCGGGCGCCCTGTTCGGCCTGGCGGGCAAGCTGTTCGCGGATTGCACGCACGCGCTGTCGGCCTGGATGAAGCGGCGCGTGACGTACGGCCCGCTGCGCCCGCTACTGGGCGGCATCGTCGTCGCCGTCGCCGTGCTGGCGCTGGGCGCGGACCGCTACATCGGCCTGGGCATCCCCACGATCCAGGCCGCATTCGCGCAGCCGCTGGCCCCGTGGGATTTCGCGGGCAAGATGGTGTTCACGATCGCGTCGCTGGGCAGCGGCTTCAAGGGCGGCGAGGTGACGCCGCTGTTCTACATCGGCGCCACGTTGGGCAATGCGCTGGCACCGCTGCTGCACCTGCCGTTTGCCTTGCTGGCGGGTGTCGGCTTCGTGGCCGTGTTCGCCGGCGCCGCGAACACGCCGATCGCATCGACGTTGATGGCCATCGAGCTGTTCGGTGCGGAAGCGGGTGTGTATGCGGCCGTCGGGTGCGTGCTGGCCTATCTGTTTTCCGGCCACACGGGCATTTATCGCGCGCAGCGCGTCGGCCAGCCCAAGCACCGGTGGATGGCGTCGGTGCCCGCCGACACAAGGCTGGCCGACCTGCCCCCGCGCCGCGAGCCGCCGCGCCAGCCGTGACGGGCGCGCGTCAGGCCTGCGACGCCACGGGCGCGGCATTCGCCGCCGCCAGGTCGCGCACGTTCTTCTGCACGGCGACGATGGCGAACAAGGTCAGCACGTACGACATCGCATAAAACCCTTTTTCGCTGGGCATCAGCGCGGCATTCCACAACCCGACCGTCAACAGGCCCAGCGCGGCGCTCAGCGACGTCCAGCACAGGCCCACGTACAACCCCGTCACCGGCAGGTTTTCGGCGCGGTCGCGCAACGTCTTTTGCAGCGACACGGCGGCGAAGCAGCCGTACAACAGGATGGTCAGGTAATAGCCTTTCTCGTTGAGCTGCATCGACGCATTCCACAAGCCGACGAGGTAGGCGAGGATGCCGATGATCATGGCGCTCCAGGAAGCGCCGACGAAGGCGGGGCTCGGGCGTGCGGACTGTTGCTGGGTCATGGCGTTCTCCGGTTAACGAAAGTTAGGACTGTGCCAGACTGCAACGCCAACACCTTGCGCGCAAGCGAATGACTGCCAGGTATCACGCAATGGCACGCCACGTCGCGTAACCCGCGACGCAGCAGCCGACCGAGCCCAGCAGGTGCACTGCGACATGCGCCAGCGCCCAGCCATAATGGCCACGCTGCATGAGGACCATCGATTCGGCGGAAAAACTGGAGAACGTCGTCAGGCCGCCGAGAAAGCCCGTGATGACGAACAGCCGCCAGGCGGGCGACAGCGCCGGTGCCGTGTCGAAGAACCCCAGCGCCAGGCCGATCAGGTAGCCGCCGAGGAGGTTGGCGACGAGCGTGCCCAGCTGGATGTGCGCATGCAGCTGGGAGAGGAAGATGGTCAAGCCCCAGCGCAGCCAGGCGCCCAGCGCGGCGCCGACGGCGACCGCGATCCAGCTCAGCGGCTGGCCCACTTGTCCCGGGCCGCGTCGTCCGTCACGCGCGCGTCGACCCAGCGCGCCCCGTCCGGCGTTTGTTCCTTCTTCCAGAACGGGGCCTCGGTCTTGAGGTAGTCCATGATGAATTCGCACGCGGCGAACGCTTCGCCCCGGTGCGCCGCCGTGCAGGCGACGAGGACGATCTGGTCCAGCGGCTGCATCGGCCCGATGCGGTGGATGACGAGGACGCCGTACAGCGGCCAGCGTCCGCGCGCCTGTTCGACGATGTCGTGCAGCGCGCGCTCCGTCATGCCCGGATAATGCTCCAGCTCCAGCTCGGCAACGTTGGCGCCGTCGTTCATGTCGCGCACGGTGCCGACGAAGCTGACGACGGCCCCCACCCGCGCATCGCCCGCGCGCAGGCGCGCGACCTCGGTGCTGAGGTCGAAGTCGCCGCTCTGGACGCGGACGTCGGTCGTTTCCTTGTTCACTTGCCCTCCTTGGCCACACGTAGCGCGAGCTGCTCGATCCGCGACGCCGTGCGCGCGTCGACGAGCGCAGGCAGCGCGCACAGGTCGCGCAGCCGGGCCGTCGCGCCGTCGTGCGCGCCGCGGCCGCCGTGGCCGGACTTCAACGACGATTGCAGCACTTCGACCTGCAACTTCAGCCGGTCGCGCGCGAATTCCGGGCCGCTGTCGATGCCCGCGCCGATCTCCTGGCGCAGCAATTCGTGCAGCAGCTTGGCGCGGTTGTCTTCCAGCTGGCGCGCGTACGCGGCGCGCGCGTCCGGGCTGGCGCGCAGCGCGGCCAGCGCCGCGTCGAACCGGGTGCGGAGCGTACGCTCCATGTCGGCATCCAGCGGCGGCAGCGCGGTCCAGCGCACGTCCCAGTCGGCATCGGCTGCGGCCCCCGACGCGACGGCCTCTTCCACTTGCTGCACGAGGCGCAGCTTGTCGCGCAGCATGCCGGCCTGCGCGACGCCCGCGGCGCGGCGCGCCTGGTCGGCATGCTGCTGCACGAGCGCGACGGCCGCGTGGTAGCGTTTCTCGACGCGGGCTTCATGCGCGCGCGGCACGGGGCCGATCGCCTGCCACTCGGCCTGCGCCTCGCGCAAGATCTTGCCCGCGGTGGCCGGCGTCACATCGGCGGCGGCCGCTTCCAGGCGGGCGCTGATGGCTTCCTTGGCGGCCTCGTGGGCGCGGCGCTCGATGTCGGCCTCGTGCATCGTTTCCTTGCGACGCTGGAACACGTCATCGCACACGGCGCGGAAGCGCTGCCACAGCGCCTGCTCGCTCTTGCGTTCCAGCGGCAGTGCGCGGGCGTGCTCCTGCCAGCGCTGCTGCAGCGCGCGCATCGCGTCGATCGCATGGCGGTCGTGCGGATCGATGGCGGCCGCCGCCTCGATGATGGCTTCGCGCTCGGCCATTTCGCCCTTGCGCTGTTGCTCCAGCGGGCCCTGCAAGGTGTTCAGGGCGTCCGTGAACAGGGCGTCCAGCCGCTTCTTGTCCTTGCGGTCGATGGCGCCCAGGTGGCTCCACGCGAGGCGCAGGCGCTGCACCGTGCCCGCCACGTGCTTCCACTCGGCGCTGCCATCGCGCAGGCGCGCGATTTCGGCCTGGGCTTCGTCGACGAGTGCCTGTCCCCGCGCCGCGTTCGCATGGCGCTCGTCGGCCAGGTGACGGAAGTGGGCGGCGGCCGGCGCGTACGCGGCCGTGCACGCGGCATCGAAACGCTCCCACAGGCTTTTCGGCGCGGCGCCCGACAGGCTGTCGAGCGCCTTCCAGCGGTCGCGCATGCTGCCCACCTTCTTGGCCAGCTCGCTCATCGCCAGGTTTTGCGTGGACAAGGCTTCGACCGTCTTGATGAGTTCCTCGCGCGACACGTTGCCGCCCCAGCGCGCCCAGTCGGACAGGCGCTTGAGCTCGGCGCGCAAATGGGCCAGGCGGTCGGACTGGGCCGGCGCGAGGCGCATGCCCTTCTCGCGCGCTTCCTTCAGCGTCTTGTCGTGTTCTGCCGCCGCGCCCAGCGATCCTTGTTGCAACGCGGCTTCCATCGCATCCATCGTGTCGATGAAATGCTGGTCGGCGCCGCGCGTCTTCGCGTCCTTCGCCTCCTTCGCGTCCTTGCCGTCCTTGGCGGCCGACTTGGCGCCGTGGACAGCGTCATGCGCCGGCTTCGGCTCCTTGGTCTTGCGCGGCTCAGGCTGCGGCAACGTGGCTAGCAAGGCATCGAAGCGGCGCTGCAGTTCGGCGCCCTGCTCGTCCGCGGGCAGCGGCGGCAGCGCCTTCCACTCGCGCCGCAGCGCGTCCGCATGCAGCTCGGCGGGCGCCTTGGCCGCTTGCGCGTCGAGGAACGCGCTGCGTGCGCCCAGCGCGGCCTGGCCCGCTTCCGCCGTCTGCAGCCGTGCGCGCAGCGTCTGCATCTCGGCCGCGAACTCCGCCACGAGGGCGCGCGGCAGCGACGGATGCTCGGGTGCGCGCAGGGCGTCGTCCTGTTCCTGCGCCAGCGCGTCGACGCGCTGGGCCAGCTCGTCCGCCGGCAGCCCGGCCCCGCCCAGCTGGCGCAGCGCGGCCACGCGGTCGATCATCGCGCGCTGCAGGGCCACCTGCGCTTCCAGGCGCCGGGCCAGCGCGGCGCGCGCGGCCTGGAACGCCACGTCGAGCTCGGGCGCGACGATCACGGACCATTTGCGGTCGAGGTCGGCCACATGGTTCGGGGTCAGCAATGTCTCCTTGAGGAGGGATTCGGCCTGCTCGACGGCGGCCTGCGCGCGCCGGTGCTCGGCCTCGCGGTGGCGGTGCGCATCGAGGCGGGATTGCATCAGCTTGGCGACGCGGCGGTCGGTGTTGCGCATCGCGGCATGGACACGCTCGAGCTGCTCGGGGCTATGGACGAGTTCGGCCGCGGACAGCCGCAGTTCGGAAAATTCGCATTGGAGAATGAATTCCACGGCGGCCGCTTCATCGGCGCCGATCCGGCTGAGTTTGTCAGCCTGGACCGCACGTTGCTGATTGGACTGTGCGGCGGGCGCGGATGGTTCCGCCTGCGCGCCCCCTTGTGCGCCCTGCCCGGCCGGCTTGTCGCCGGGCTTGTCGCCCGGCCGCTTGAATAGGAACTCGAACATGATGAAATCGCACTTCCAAAATCGCCATCATAGCAAAAGAACCCTGATGGCCCCGTAACGCCAGCCCTGCGCGTGCGAGCAACATGTTCGTCGCTGTCCGATGAACGGCGAGCGAAAATCAGTGGGCGACGGTGAGCGCCGCGTGCCGGCGCCCGAACTCCGGCTGCAGCGGGTCGCGCCCGCGCGCGTCGCGGGCCGCCGCGGCCAGCCCGCGCCGGGCCAGGCGCGCATCGCCGCGGTGTTCCTGCGCGTGCGCGTCGTGGGCGAGCATCTGGTTGGCGATCGCGAACCACGCATCGCCGCCGACGGCCGCGCGGGCCAGCGGGAACAACTCGTGTTCCTCGCGTTCCAGACGGCGCCGCAGCGCGCCGACGCAGGATTCGACGGCATCGCAGAACGCGTCGCGCGGCACCGGACGGTCGGCCGTTCCGACGCAAGCCTCGGCCGCGCCCATCGCCAGGGCGGCCTGCCCGCTGAGCCGCTCGAGGTCGGCCAGCAGGCCGTCGGCGGCCGCGGTACTGCGGCGCAGCGCGGGTATGAGGAATTTGTCGAGCTTGCGCCAATGGCAGTTGTCGTAGGCCTGGCGCAGCGTCGCGCACAACTGGGCCGCCCGGCCGGCGGCGAGCGTGCTGAAGTCGGCCGGCAGTGCGCGCAGCTCGTCGAGCAGCGACTGCAGGGCGGCGCGCACCGTGGTCTGTTCGACGGACAGCGCGACGAGGGTATAAGTCGATGTCAGCATTCGGTCTCCACTATTATCCGCACCGCCGGACAGCACCCCGCCGCAAGCCATGCGGGGCGCGATGCAGGAATCCGGTGGGAGCGTCGTTGACAGGCCTGGTTGTGGTGGGCGTCGTGCGCCCTTTGGGTTGTCGTCGGCCTGAAGGAAGGTCTAGTGTAAGGAGGCGGGCCGGATGCGCGTTTGATTTATCACAAGGGGCGCCGGCTCAAGCAGCGGCCGCCCAGGCGTCGCCCAGCGCCGCGGCCAGCGGCACGGCGAGCGCGGCCGGCTCGGCGTGAGCCAGCACGACCTGCCCGCAGCCATGCCAGCGCGCGCAGCGGCCGAATGCGCCGGCCAGGTCGCGCACGAGGCGCTCGCTGACGCGCACGCCCGGCTCCAGCACGAGCGACTTCAGCTCGAACACGCCGGTCTTGCGGTGCGCCTTGGCATCGACGCGCCCGACCAGTGCCCCGCGGCGCAGCAGCGGCAACGTGAAATAGCCATAGCGGCGCTTCTCGGCCGGCGTGTAGCACTCCAGGCGATAGTCGAAGCCGAACAGGTCGAGCGCGCGGCGACGGTCCCACACGACCGGGTCGAACGGCGACAGCACACTCGTCAGCGTGGCCTGCAAGGCGCCGCGTGCGGCCCGGGCGAGCAGGTCCGCATGGTCCGGGTGCACGTACACGGGTTCCTTCCACCCCTCGACGCGGGCGCGCAGCAGCAGGCCCTCGTCTGCCAGCGACTGCGGGTCGAGGTGCGGCGGCTTCGTGCGGTGGTAGTCGGGAATCCAGGCCGCCTTCGCCACGCCGAGCGCGCGCACGGCGTCCAGCACGAAGCGCTGCCGCGTCGCGGCGACGGACGGCATGCGCGCATCGTCCCAACCCGGCAGCACGCGCTCGGCCAGGTCGTACACGCGGTGGAACTGCTGGCGCCGCGCGATCATCAGCTGCCCCGTCGTGAACAGGACTTCGAGCGCGCGCTTTTCCGGCTTCCATTCCCACCAGCCGCCCGCCTTGCCGTCCGTGCGCTCGAAGTCGGCCGAGCGGGCCGGACCGTTGGCGCGGATGTGGGCCAGCACGCGCTCGACCTCCTCGCGGTGCGACGCGAGCCAGGTCCCCGCGTATTTCCAGCCGAGCGAGCCCGGATCGACCATCCGGTGCCGGTACAGGCCGTAGTCCTCGATGGGGATGAAGCACGCTTCATGGGCCCAGTACTCGAACAGCCGGCCCTCGGCCAGCAGCTGGTCGAGCCAGTCGGGGTCGTAGTCGCCCAGGCGGCTCCACAGCACGAGGTAGGGACTGCGCGCCACGACGCTGATCGTGTCGATCTGCAGCACACCCATGCGGCGGATGGCGGCCAGCACGTCGTCCTTCGTGGCGCGGGCGCGCCTGGCTTGCAGCATGCCCTGCGCAGCGAGGTGCAGGGAACGCGCGACAGCGGGAGTCAAGATTGGTTCACTCATCCGCACATTCTAGTGACATCCGATCAACATTTGTATAAGTCGGCACGAAAAAGTACTGGTTTTTTTTACAGTACTGCGCCGTCTGCGCTATAGTTGGCGCCCTGGCTCAACCACCGTTGCTGACTTTCTAACGACCATGCGGCTGCTGCACACATCAGACTGGCATCTCGGCCAGACCCTGCACAATTTCGACCGGACCTACGAGCACCAGTGCTTCCTCGACTGGCTGCTCGACACGATCGTCGCCGAGGAAGCGGACGCCCTCCTGATTGCCGGCGACGTCTTCGACAATGCGAACCCGTCCGCCACCGCGCAGCGCCAGCTGTACCGCTTCCTGCAGCAGGCTCGGGTGCGCGCGCCGCAGCTCGACATCGTCGTCATCGCGGGCAACCACGATTCGCCGGGGCGGCTCGAGGCGCCGGGTCCGCTGCTGGAAGCGCACGGCACCCGCGTCGTCGGCCACGTCGTGCGCGACGCGGCCGGCAACATCGACGTCGAGCGCTTCCTCGTGCCGCTGACCGGCAAGGACGGCGCGGTGCGGGCCTGGTGCGTGGCGATCCCGTTCCTGCGCCCCGGCGACGTGCCGCGCGTGGCGCCGCCGTCCGCCGACGGTGCCCCGAACGACGCGTTCGACGCCTACCTCGCGGGCATCCGCAGCCTGTACCAGCAGGCGTACGAGCTGGCGCGCGCGCGGGCGACGGACGGCCAGGCGATCGTCGCGATGGGCCATTGCCACATGGTCGGCGGCGACGCGTCGCCCGACTCCGAACGGCGCATCGTCATCGGCGGCACGGAAGCGCTGCCCGCGCCTATGTTCGGTCCGGACGTCGCCTACGCAGCGCTGGGCCACCTGCACCTCGCGCAGCGCGTGGGCCAGCAGGACCACCTGCGCTATTCCGGCAGCCCGCTGCCGCTGTCGTTCGCCGAGGTGGGCTACCGGCACCAGGTGCTGCGCATTGACCTGGACGGCTCGCGCGCCGCGGCCATCGAGCCCATCCACGTGCCGCGCGCCGTCGAGCTGCTGCGCGTGCCCGAACGCCCGGCGCCCGTCAAGCAGGCGATCGCGGAACTGGTCGGCCTCGACCTGCCCGACCTGCCGCGCGACGCCTGGCCGTACCTGGAAGTGCGCGTGCTGCTCGACGCGCCGGAGCCGGGGCTGCGCGCCCAGGTCGAGGCGGCGCTGGAAGGCAAGCCCGTGCGCCTGGCGAAGATCGAACCGACGCGCCGCGTCGTCACGACGGCCGGCGCGGAACCCGCGCTGAGCCTCGACCAGCTCGCGCAACTGCAGCCGGACGACATCTTCCGCCGCCTGTGGCAGCAGCGCTTCGGCGAGGACGCGCCGGACGACCAGCTGGCCGCGTTCACGGAACTTCTGCTGCCGGCCGACGGTAGCGCGAAGAACCGGGAGGCCGCATGAAGATCCTGCGCATCGGCGGCAAGAACCTGGCCTCGCTGGCCGGCGAATTCGAAGTCGATTTCGAGAGCGAACCGCTGGTCTCGTCCGGCCTGTTCGCGATCAGCGGCCCCACCGGCGCCG
>Ga0207657_10007884_pt1 | contig 10865 bp, 6 predicted proteins | sample KBSC33metaG_FD_184316 | JGI IMG/M metagenome (GOLD analysis project Ga0207657, IMG submission 184316) | Corn rhizosphere microbial communities from Kellogg Biological Station, Michigan, USA - KBS C3-3 metaG (SPAdes) (version 2) | ecosystem: Host-associated > Plants > Roots > Rhizosphere > Soil ... | reverse complement strand
GAACAGCTCCGGCGGCTGGCCGCCCTGGATCAGGTGCTTGTCGTCGATGATGATGGACGGCACCGAGTGGATGCCGCGCTGCTGGTAGTACTGCTCGCGTTCGCGCACCTCCTGCGAGTAGCGCCCGCTCGCCAGCACCTCGCGCGCCGCCTCGCCGTCCAGGCCGGCGTCGGTGGCGTAGCGCACCAGCACGTCGTGCGAGCTCGGATCCTGGCCGTCGGTGAAGTAGGCCTTCAGGAACGCGTGCTTGAGCGCCAGCGCGTTCTCGCCCGTGGTGCCCTGTTCCTCATCCAGCACCTCGGCCCAGTGCAGCAGGCGGTGGGCGTCGAAGGTGTTGTAGATGCGCGAGCGCTTGTCCATGTTGAACGTGAAGCCGACGGCCGCGCCGCGCTGGCGGATCGCTTCGCGATTTTTCTGCACCTGCTCCTCGGGCATGCCGTACTTGCGCGCGATGTGCTCGGTGGTGTCCTCGCCTTCGGGCGCCATCTGCGGGTTCAGCTCGAAGGGCTGGAAGTGCAGCGTCACGGGCACTTCGGGGCCGAGGCGCTCCAGGGCGGTCTCGAGCGAAGCGAGGCCGATGGCGCACCACGGGCAGGAGACATCGGAGACGAAATCGATCTTCATGGCGCAGACGGGCAGCAACGGATGGCGTCAGTCTAGGGCGAACCCGGATCCGGCGTGCACGTGCGGGTATGGCAACTCAAATACCTCAAAGCCGTCGCACTGTCTGCAGAAAATTTGCCCCAATTTCCATTCCCTCCCCAATTTGGAGGGTGGGCAACTTGCTATGCCAAGCGCCGGTCCAGCAAAACAAAATCAATTCGTGCTCAGGTTGCCGACAGGGCGACCGAGCCAGGGGACAGTGCGGTCGGCCACCGGCGTTGCGGGGCCCGATACGACCACTCCGACGCGGAGTGCGCACGGTCGCGAGGAAAGAGGATTCCATGAAGAGCTTCTGGACAAAAGCCGTCGTGAGCGCGGCGGCCCTCCTTTGTGCCGGTGCCGCCAGCGCGGTGACCAACATCGACTTCGAGAGCGTCGACACCTCGGGTGCGCCATTCGCGCCGCTGCTGTCCGACCAGGACTACGTGACCCAGTCGGGCTACTTCGTCGGCGCCTACGATCCCAACAACTCGGGCGCGCCGAACGGCGCCCTCGTCGGTTCGCTGATGAACGGCGCGGATTCGAGCACCTGCCTGGACAACACCTGCCCCGCCGGCAATTCCACCAACTATCTGGGGTCCGTCAACGACGGCTTCGTCTTCCTCGGCGCGCTGGATCACTCCACGCTGGTTCTCACCAGCTTCGACGCAGCGTTCATCGGCCCGTTCGCCGGCCTGCCAAGCTCGACCGTGGCCTTCCTCACCATCGAGGCCGACCGCGCGGACGGCACGTACGCCGCGGGCTACTTCCCGCTGCTCGGCCCCTCCGGCGGCACGACGTCGTTCACCACGTTCAACCCGGCCGACGCCACGCTGTTCGCCGGCAGCACGGGTTCGCTCACGTCGGGCAACATCACTCGCATCTTTGCCTACGCCTTCTACTGCGGCACCGGCGGCGGCTGCTCGGCCGGCACGTCGGACAAGGCCCAGTTCGCACTCGACAACATCATGGTCGGCGTGCCCGAGCCCGGCAACTGGCTGCTGATGACCCTCGGTCTCGGCGCCCTCGGCGCCGCGGCTCGTCGTCGTCGTTCGCTCTGAACGGCTAGCAGGCAACCCAACCAAGGCACGACGATCATGACCAAACTCACTTCCACCGCACTGGCCAGCCTCGCGCTGCTGGCCGGCATGGCCGCGCACGCGCAAGGCGGCGCCAAGACCTACATCGTCCAGCTCAAGGACGAACCGGCGGCCAGCTACCAGGGCACCACCGCCGGCTACGCAGCCACGCAGGCGGCGCCGGGCACCCCGTTCCGCCCGCGCGGCCCCGCCGCGCTCGCCTGGAGCAGCTACCTGCGCGGCAAGCAGCTGTCGGTGCTGTCCACCGTGACCAGCGCCAAGCCCATCTCGCAATACGACACGGTGTTCAACGGCTTCAGCGCCCGCCTCACCCCGGCGCAGGCGCAGGCGCTGTCGCTCAACGCCAACGTGGCCGCCGTCGTCGAAGACCAGCTGCTGCAGCCGGCGACCATCTCCACCCCGGTCTTTCTCGGACTGACCGCGCCCGGCGGCATCTGGTCGCAGACGGACGCCGGCGGCAACCTGATCAAGGGCGAGAACATGATCCTGGGCGATGTCGACCTCGGCATCTGGCCCGAAAGCCCGTCGTACGCCGACCACGTCGACGGCGCCGGCATGCCCACGTTCAGCGGAGGCACCCTGGCCTACGGCCCCCCGCCCGCCACCTGGACGGGCACCTGCGTCGCCGGCGAGGCGTTCGTGCCGGCGCTGGCGTGCAACAACAAGCTGATCGGCGCGCGCTACTACAGCCGCAACCTGCTGGCCAGCGGCCTCACGCTCGACTGGACGGCGTTCAACTCGCCGCGCGACGACCTCGGCGGCGCCACCGGCCTGGGCGGCCACGGCGACCACACCGCGTCCACCGCCGCCGGCAACGACAAGGTGCCGGCCGTCGTCAACGGCATCGCGCTGGGCCTGGCCTCCGGCATGGCGCCGCGCGCGCGCATCGCGTCGTACAAGGTGTGCTTCACCTACGTCACCGCCGCCGGCACCAACAAGAACTCGTGCTCGCAGGCGGACTCGGTGGAGGCCATCGACCAGGCGGTCAAGGACGGCGTCAACGCGATCAACTTCTCGATCAGCGGCGCCACCAACACCACCAACGACATCGTGGAACAGGCGTTCTACCGCGCCACGCTGGCGGGCGTGTTCGTCGCGGCGGCGGCCGGCAACAGCGGCCCCGGCAACACGGTCAACCACCCGAGCCCGTGGCTCACGACCGTGGCCGCGGCCACCCACGACCGCATCCTCGAAGGCGACGTCCTCCTGGGCAGCGGCGCCAAGTACACCGGCGCCTCGCTCAATGCCAACCCGCTGTCCGCGGCGCCGCTGATCCGCGCCGAAGACGCCGGGGTGGGCGGCGGCAACGCCAAGCTGTGCTTCACCTCCGCCGACATGACCGCCACGCCGGTCGCCGGCCAGGTGACGCTGGATCCGGCCAAGGTGGCCGGCAAGGTCGTGATCTGCACGCGCGGCACCAGCGCACGCGTCAACAAGAGCCTGGCGGTCTTCCAGGCCGGCGGCGTCGGCATGGTGCTGGTCGACAACGGCGCGGGACTGGTGGCCGAGCAGCACTCGGTTCCCACCGTGCACGTCACGGCGACCGACGGCGCGGCGATCAAGTCCTACGCCGTGACCGATGGCAGCCCGACGGCTGCCGAGACGGCGTTCTACTTCGGCCACCAGCCGGCGCCGACGATCGCCAACTTCTCGGGCCGCGGCCCGGACATGGCCGACGCCAACATCCTGAAGCCCGACCTCGCGGCCCCGGGTGTCAACGTCATCGCCAGCGTCACGCCGGGCTACTCGCACGCGCAGCGCGACGCGCTGGCGGCCGGCACGCTGGCGGCCGGCCCGGCCTGGGCCGCCTACGACGGCACGTCCATGGCCACGCCGCACGTCACCGGCATCTCCCTGTTGCTCAAGCAGGTGCACCCGACCTGGAGCCCGGCCGCCATCAAGTCGGCGATGATGACCTCCGCCTTCGACACCCTCGACGACGGCCTGGCCGGCATGTCCAACGGCAAGCTGCCCTGGTCGCAGGGCGCCGGCTTCATCAGCCCCAACAAGGCGATCGACCCGGGCCTGGTCTACGACATGGGCAAGGCGGACTTCGTCCGCTACCAGTGCCTGACGCAGAAGTCCCTGGTCACGGCCGCGGACTGCAGCACCTACGGCACGCTGGACCAGACCTACAACCTGAACCTGCCGTCGATCACGCTCGGCGCCATGTTAGGGACGACGGTCGTCAAGCGCTCGGTCACCAACGTCGGTTCGTCGCCGGCCACCTACACGGCCAGTGCCGCCATGGGCGGCGGCATCGGGGTCACGGTCACGCCGTCGACGCTGTCGCTGGCCCCGGGCGCGACTGCCAACTTCACGGTCACCATCGCGCCGTCGGCCGCGACGCCCAAGTTCACGTGGCAATACGGCACGCTGACGTGGACGGACGGCACGCACGTCGTGCGCAGCCCGCTGCAGGCCAACCTTGGCTCGTCGATCTCGGCGCCCGCCGACTTCTCGGCCAACACGGTGTCGGGCAGCAAGGTCTTCACGATCAACACGGGCTTCAACGGCCACTCGAACGCGCTCAAGGGCATGAAGGACGTCACGCTGGGCTCCCCGGTGGCGCTGACGCCCAACAGCGCGGTCGACGCCGCCGCCGCCTGCCCGTCTGCCGTGAGCCCGACGGCCAACCTGATGGTCTACAACTTCGCCGTGCCGGCCGGCACGATCGCGGCGCGCTTCGCGCTGCGCCAGGCGGACGTCAGCGGGTCGACCGATGACAACGACCTGGCGGTGGTGTTGCCGGGCGGCGCGGTCAAGTCCTCGGAGTCCGGCACGTCGCACGAGACGGTCGAAGTGCTGAACCCCGCAGCGGGCACGTACAAGGTCTGCGTGGCCTCGTACGCCAGCCCGAACCCGACGTCGACGCACCAGCTCTCGAGCTGGATCGTCGGGCCGGGCGACAGCGCGGGCGGCAGCTTCAACGTCCTGATGCCGGCCACGGTCTACGCGGGCGGCACGGCGACGGTGGGCATGAGCTGGTCCGGCCTGGCCGTGGGTCATCGCTACCTGGGCGCGGCGCAGTACCTGGACGCGTCCAGCGCCCCGGCCGCCGCGACGGCGCTGTCGATCGACACGACGCCGGGCACGCCGCTGGAGACGCTCACGCCGACCAGCGACGACAAGCGCAACGTGACGAAGAAGTGATGCGGTCGGGCGCTGCGGCGCCCGTCCAGCCTCGCTGCAAAGGCCGCGCGTCGCGAGACCCGCGGCCTTTTTACGCCTGGCGCGGCGCGCTGATCACACCGCGGAGTCCACGCCGCCCTGGCCCAGCTGGCAGGTCTTCTTGCCATCGCCGGCGCGCGGCCGGCAGACGGCGGTCGGCTCGGGCCGCACGCGGCAATCCGAGGCCAGCCCGCTGCGCTGGTTCGCGTCCTTGGCGGCCTGCGCCTGGGCCTGCACGGCGTCCTGCAGCGCCCGTGCGTCGGTGCTCTTGGTGGACCAGGCCAGCCAGCTTTCGGGCCCGCCGCAGGGCCGGGCGCCGATGCCGACGGTGCGGCACTGGCTCTGGCTGTCGCAAGCGGCGTCGCCGATCAGGCTGGTCACGCGGGACTGCGCGTCTGCTGCTGCCGAGGCGGCCGCTGCAGCGGAATCGACCGCGGCGGCGGCGCCGGCGAGCGAGAGGAGGGCCGCGGAGATCCATGCGGCTCGCGTTTGGCTGAATGCGGTGCGGTGGCTCATGGCGGGATGCTGGCGCATCCTTGCGGGGCTGGCAATTCGGGGCGACGCGGGCTCTTCCTGGGGGGAGCGCTACGTGCGCAGGTTGCTTGCCCCCTGCTCAGACCAGGCGGGCACGCAATCTCAGCCAGAAAACAAGCAACCAAGCCCCGGCAGCACCATCAGACGAAGTCGCGCACCCGGTAGTACGTCATCCCCACAGCCTGCATCAACCCGCCGATCGCCTCGCCACCGGGGAACGGCGGGTTGACGATGGGGGCGAACCAGTCGAGCTCGTCGGACTTGGCGAGCATCTTGTCGGTGATGACCTTGGCCGCGACGCGCGTGGGCACCAGGCCGTGGCCGCAGAAGCCCTGGGCCCAGAACACGCGGCCGTTGCGCTGGCCCCAGTCGGGCATGCGGCGCATCGTGATGTCGATGTGGCCGCCCCAGGCGTAGTCCATCTGCACGTTGGTCAGTTGCGGGAACACGCGCGAGATGTTGCGCTTCATGGCCTGCGCCAGGTTGGTCGGCGTGCCGCCAAGGTAGGTGCACTTGCCGCCGAACAGCAGCCGGTGATCCGCCGTCATGCGGAAGTATTCGAGGATGAATTGGTTGTCGTAGACCGCGTGGTTGTGCGGGATCAGGCTGCGCGCCATCGCCTCGCCCAGCGGCGCCGTCGTGCCGATGAAGGTGCCCACGGGCAAGGTGCGCGCCGTCAGCTTGGGGTCGAGCTTGTCGACGTAGGCGTTGGCGGCCAGCACCAGCTGGTGGCAGCGCACCACGTGCGCGCCGACCTTGACCTCGATGTGGTCCGGCTTTTCGACGTAGCCGTCGGCCTTGCTCTGTTCGTAGATCGGCACGCCCAGGCCCTCGACCGCGCGTGCCAGGCCCAGCACGTACTTCAGCGGGTGGATGTGGCAGCCCTCGGGATCGATGATGCCGGCCTGGAAGCGCGGCGAGTTCACGTATCGGGGCAGGTCCTTCTTCTCGACCAGCCGCAGCTTGTCGTAGCCCCACTCGTTGACGCACTCCTCGATCCAGCCGGTGAGGTCGCCGATGCGGCGCTTGAGCACCGCCACTTCCAGGTGGCCCTCGACCAGGTCGCAGTCGATGCGATGTTCGGTCATGATGCCGCGGATGTCGCGCACCGCCTCGCGCGAGGCGTCGAACATGCGCTTGGCGCGTTCCTGCCCCATCGCGCCCTTCAGGCGCTGCATGCCGCACGGAAAGCCGATGATCATCTGGCCGCCGTTGCGGCCCGAGGCACCCCAGCCGATGCGGCTCGCCTCGATGATCGCGACGCGCTTGCCCGCCTTGGCCAATTCCATCGCGCTGTACAGCCCGAAGAAGCCGGCGCCCACGACGCAGACATCGACGTCGAGGTCCTGCTGCAGCGACGGGCGGTTCGATTGCAGGTGGCGCGTGGTCGCCGCGTAGTACGAATCGATGTAGTCGGGGTCGGAGCGGAACATGGAAAGTCTCTCGGGAAGAACGAAAAGCGAAAGGCGAAGGATCAGGCGAGTTCGACCAGGTGGACGAGGTCCCAGTGATGGCGCGGGTCGGCGGCGGCGTTGCGCTCGGCGCTCTCGTGGCGCTTGAGCGCGACGAACAGGTCCACCAGCGGGTCGCCGAACAGCTCGCGCATCAGCGCGCTCGCCTCGAGCGCGTCGCAGGCCTCGGGCAGCGTGCGCGGCAGCGCGACGCCGGCCGACTCGCCCGCGGGCGCCAGGCCCTGTTCGATGCCGGCCAGGCCCAGTCCCAGCGTGGCGGCGACGATCAGGTAGGGATTCGCATCGCCGCCCGGCAGGCGGTTCTCGATGCGGCGGTTCTGCGCGCTGGCCTGCGGAATGCGGAAGGCGACGGCGCGGTCGTCATGGCCCCAGCTGGCCGAGGACGGCGAGGCGTTGCTCAGGCGGATGCGGTCGAACGCCATGTCGTGCGGCGCGAAGAACGCCATCGCGGCGTCGGCGTGCCGCTGCAGACCGCCGATGAAGGCGCCCAGCGTGTCGCGGTCGCGACCGTCGGGATGCGCGAATGCGTTCGTGTGCGTCTTCGGCTCGCCCGCCAGTGCGCCCTCGCGATGCTGCAGGCTGAAGTGCCAATGCATGCCGGTGCCGGGCTGGTCGAGAAAGGGCTTGGGCGCGAAGGTGGCCAGAAAGCCGAACTGCGCCGCCACCTGGCGCGCGAGGCGCTTGAAGCGGAAGACCGCGTCGGCCTGGGCCAGCGGCTCGCCGGGCATGAAGTTGACCTCGTACTGCGAGTAGGCCGCCTCGTGCGCGTGGCCGCACACGGGAATGCCTTGCAGGTGGCAGGCGGCGAACAGCGCGTCGAAGTACTCGGCGAAGTGGCCGGTGCGCTCCAGCGAGTAGGCCTCGCAGGCGCGCTCGCGCGCGGGGGCGCCGACGCGCGCGGCGGGCGCGTGCAGGCTGACCTGGCTGTCCTGCTCGCGGCGGTCGACGAGGAACAGCTCGAGCTCCGGCGCGACCGTGGCACGCAGGCCCGCGCGTTCCAGGCGCGCCAGCACGCGGCGCAGCGCGGCGCGCGGCGACAGCTCGCTGGCGCAGATCGTGCGGCCGTAGCGCTCGGCCTGCAGCGGGCCGGCCGGCTCGCAGATCACGGCGCCGGTGCCCTTGCGGCCCGGCTGCGGGCACAGCGTGGCGAGGTCGGGCACCAGGCTGATGTCCAGGTACGAAGCCGGCAGCAGCGGGCCGAACACGGTCTCGGGCTCGCCAGCGGTCAGCGTCAGGCCGAACACCACCGACGGAAAGCGGCAGCCGGCCATGCCGACGAAATCCTGGTGGCCGACGGACTTGCCGCGCGCCACCGAGGTGAAGTCACCGACGCCGCATTCGATGGCGGTCACGGGCACGCCGCCGAGCGCGTCGGAAAGCTGGACCAGCGCGGCGCGCACGGCGTCGCGATCCGGCGCGGCCAGCGCCGAGGAAGGGGTGAAGGCGGTCGAGGCGTTCATGGGCCACAGCTTACTCAACCAGTGGCCCAGCAGGAAGGGCCACTTCACGTTGCCTCGACTGGGCCACTTGCGACCGCCGTGGCGTACCATGCAACGCCATGCCGTCCGCCAGTGCGCCCACCGCCGCCAGCGCCCGCGTCGATGCTCTCGTCGACTGGCTGCAGCATGCCTGGGCTGCGCCGGCGCCGGGCGAACAGGAACTGCCCATCGGCGCCCGGCTCACCCAGTTGATCCGGCGTGCGATCCTGGAGCGCGCGGTGCCGCCGGCGCACCGGCTGCCGTCCACGCGCGCGCTGGCCCAGGCGCTGCGCATCGCGCGCAACACCGTGGTGCCGGTCTACGAGCAGTTGCGCGCGGAGGGCTTCGTGGTCGCGGGACGCGGGTCGGGCACCTACGTCTGCCACATCGCACCCGAGGCGCTGCCGGTCGTGGCCAGGCCCGCCCAGGCGGTCGAGCCGCGCAGCGCCGCGCCGCTGGCCTTCTCGCGCCGCGGCCGGCGCTATCACAGCCACCCGTTGCACGAGTTCTGGACCCGCCAGCCCTTCTGCCCAGGCCAGTTCGACTTCGAGCTGTTCCCGCACCGGCTGTGGAACCGGCTGCAGCAGCGCGAGCTGCGCCGGGCCGATCCGGTGCAGCTCGAACAGGGCGAGCCCGGCGGCGCGCCCGAGCTGCGCCAGGCGATCTCCGAACACGTGCGTGCCACGCGCGGCGTGCGCTGCGCGCCCGAGCAGGTGATCATCACCGACGGCACCGGCGAGTCGATCGACCTGGTCGCGCGGCTGATGTGCGACCCCGGCGACACGGCGCTGCTGGAAGACCCCGGCTACTGGGCCGCGACCCAGGTGCTGTCCGACCATGGGCTGCGCCTGCAGCCGATGCCCGTCGATGCCCAGGGGATGCCGGTGCCCCAGCTGCGCAAGGGCCAGCGCGCGCCGCGCCTGGCCTATCTCACGCCGTCCAACCAGTTCCCCACCGGCGGCGTGATGCCGCTGGCGCGCCGCCTGGAATGGCTGCAGTTCGCGGCACGCCACGACACCTTGCTGCTGGAAGACGACTACGACAGCGAATACCGCTACGAAGGCGCCCCGTTCCCGTCGCTGCAGGGCCAGGACGGCGCCGGCCGCGTGATCTACCTGGGCACCTTCTCCAAGACGGTCTATCCCGGCATCCGCGTCGCCTTCCTGGTCGTTCCGCAAGGGCTGCAGCGCGTGTTCGCCGACGCCTCGGCCGACTTCTACCGCGATGGCGACCAGATCGTGCAGCAGGTACTGGCAGATTTCATGCGCGAGGGGCACTACGCGGCGCATGTGCGCACCTTGCGGCGCGAGTACGCGCTGCGGCGCGACACCATGCTGCGAGCGCTGCTGGCCGCGCTCCCCGGCGAGTTCGCATCGCGCCGATTGAGCGTGGTCTCCGGCGCGCGCGGCGTGCACCTGACGCTCGCGCTGCCGGCCGAAGTCGACGATCGCGTCGTCGCGCGCGAGGCCATCGCGCACGGGGTCACGGCGATTCCCCTGTCCGTCTATGCGATGCGGGTGCCGTGGCGCGGCCTCGTGCTGTCGTTCGCGGCGACGCCACCCGCCCACATCGAGCCGCTCGTCGCCGCCCTCGCGCCGGTGCTGCGCCGGGCGCTGGCGCATCCAGGTTGACTATCGCCCCATCGCAATGCATCGCAATGGTCGCGTATGCACGGGCCAACAAATATGTTCCGGCGGCTGCGCCAAGGGCCTAGAATTTTTGGCAGGAGGTCGTCGCATGCACCGCCCCGAGGATTCGCCAACCGACGTCCTGCCATGACGATCGACGGCCGATCGCTGCTCGCGGTCACTGCGGCCCTGTGCTTGCTGTTCGGCCTGATCGCGCTCACGCTGGAGCGCCGCCTGCGCCAGCCCCTGCCCGGCCTGCGGATGTGGGCCGTCTCCAACTTCCTGCTGGCCCTGGCGGCCACCCTGCACGCACTGGAAGGCATCACGCCGCTGTGGGTGCCGGCTCTTGCAGGGCACGGATTCCTGCTGCTCGGGCGCGCGTGCGCCGTGACGGCGCTGTGCCAGCTCGATCGCCGCCGCGTGCCGGCGCGGCTCCTGAGCACGCTGTGCGTGGCGCTGTTCCTGGGCGTCGCCGCCACGCTGCTGGTGTGGCCGAGTTTCCCGACGCGCAGCCTGGTGATGGCGGCCGGCCTGTCGCTGTTCTCGGGCTGGTGCGCCGTGCTGCTGTTCGTGGGCGCCCCGCTGAGCATCAGCCGCTCGCTCACCTTGCTCGGCTTCGCCGGCATCGCGCTGGCCAACCTGTCGCGCATGCTGGCGCACGCGCAGCAGATTGACGCCGGCGTCGAGGCCGACCTGGCGTCGCCCGCGATCGCCCTGTTCATCGGCACGATGGTGATCTTCGAGGTGCTGTGCAACGTCGGCGTCGTGCTCATCGTCACCGATCGCATGCATGAGTGGGTGCTGCAGCTGGCGCGCACCGACCACCTGACCGGCGCGCTG
>Ga0207657_10007883_pt1 | contig 10867 bp, 2 predicted proteins | sample KBSC33metaG_FD_184316 | JGI IMG/M metagenome (GOLD analysis project Ga0207657, IMG submission 184316) | Corn rhizosphere microbial communities from Kellogg Biological Station, Michigan, USA - KBS C3-3 metaG (SPAdes) (version 2) | ecosystem: Host-associated > Plants > Roots > Rhizosphere > Soil ... | reverse complement strand
TCGCGCGCTCGATCCTCGGCATGCACCAGCGCACTACCGCGTAGGAGGGTCTGGCGGAATGGTGCTCGTTGCAGGGGTGCGATGGGCGTCGCGATGCAAGGACGCAGGGAGCCCCGATAGTGGTGCTATCGGGGCGACTGAGGACGCCGCAGCGCGGCGCTCAGCGCGGCCCTGCGACTCAGCCACTATTTCGCCAGACCCTCCTCTGGGCTCCATTCGTACTGGACGTCGGGCAGGCCCTCCTCGTTGCCGCTGCCGTCGCCGCGCGCCGACACGTGCAGCCCGTGCCGCTCGTAGAACCGGCAGGCGCCCTCGTTGTTCGGGAACGTCCAGAGCGTGAAGCCGTCCGGGAGCAGCGCCTTCACCTGGTCGAGCAGCTGCGATCCGATCCCGCGGTTCTGATAGTCCGGATGCACGTAGAGGTGGCCGAGCTTCCGGTCGCCGACGGCGGCGAGCCCGACGACGCGGCCGTCCTCCTCCGCGACCCACACCTCGTGGTCGATGGGCACCATCTCCGTGATGAACTGCCGGTGCTCCTCCTCGGTGTGGAGCGGCGGCAGGAACGTCAGCATCGCTAATGACCTGCTGAACGTCTCGGCGATCTGGTCGGCGTCCTGCGGCGCAGCCCGTCGGATCATCCCCGTACTCTACGAGGCGTGGCCCGCGACCGGAACGAGCCCGTCCGCCTGACGAAGATCTACACGCGCGGCGGCGACGCAGGCGAGACGAGTCTCGGCGACGGATCGCGCACGTCGAAGCTCGATCCGCTCATCCGCGCGTACGGGATCGTCGACGAGCTGAACTCGCTGCTCGGCGTCGTCCTCGCGGGCGAGCTGCCCGATTCACTCCGCGCACCGCTCGAACGTGTGCAGAACCAGCTCTTCGACGTCGGCGCCGACCTCTCGGTTCCGTTCGCAGGTCCCGACGACAGGCTGCGCACGACGCAGGCGATGATCGACGAGCTCGAGGCGCTCTGCGATGAGCACAATGCCGCACTGCCCGAGCTGAAGAGCTTCGTGCTCCCGGGCGGCACCGAGGCTGCGGCGCGCCTCCACGTTGCGAGAACGTCGGCGCGCCGCGCCGAGATCGCCGCGCTCGAAGCCAACGTCAACCCGCTCGCGCGCGTCTATCTGAACCGCGTCTCGGATCTACTCTTCATCTTCGCGCGCGCGGCCAACCACCTCGCCGGCCGCGACGAGCCGCTCTGGCGCCCCGGCGCTTAGGAGGGTCTAGCGAACGAGTGACTTCGCGGTCTTCGCGACAAGCGCCGCCGATGCGCCGCGCGGCAGAACCGCGCTGACCCCGATGCTCCGGTAGGCCCCCGACGGCGTCGCGCTCAGCCCGATGATCTTGACCTCGGGCAGGAGCGCGTGGAGCCCAGCGAGCGTGTACGCCGGGATCGTGCCGAGGTCGACGACGACGACGGCCGCTGCCGTCCGGTTCCTGGTGTCGACCGCGTCGTAGAGCCCCGCGTCGGGCACGCGCTTGACGACGAAGTCCCCGCCGAGCGTGCGGCCGAGCGAGTCGAGCCCGCGGACCCCGTGGACGACTGCCACGCGCACGTCGCCGTCCTGCCAGAGTGGCGAGGCGGGCTTCGTCGCGAGGAAGCGGATCATCGCCGTCCTGTTCACGGTCTGGCCGAGGCCGTCGGCGTGCATCTGCAGCTTGTAGAGGCCGGGCTTCGTGATCGTGAGCGGGACGCGCAGGATCGTCACGCCGGCGTGCCGGGTGGGAGTCTTGATCGTCTGGCCGGGCACGAGCGTGCCGTCGGGCGCGACGAACGAGCCGGTCACGCGCGCGGGCGCCGTGAGCGACATGCGCACCGCGACGAACGCGCGGTTCGCGAGCCACAGACGCCGCACCGTCATGATGCGCATCGCAAGCGTCGTCGAGACCTGCCGGCCGACGAGGGCGTAGTAGCTGAGATGCCGTGCGAGCACGTGGACGGTTCCGTCGGAGTCGAGGAACCAGCCGTCGGCCTGGCCGTCCGGCAGGTTGAGCGTCGTGAGCTGCGGGATGTCGCGCCACGTCTTGCCGTCCGCCGAGGTGACCGGGTGCGTGCCGGAGCCCGCGTTCACGAAGCGGATGTCGGCGATGCCGCCCAGGTCGCGGACCGGGGCATGCGTGCTGCGCAGGAAGGCGCTCACGTTCACGACGAGCGAGCCCACGGGCAGGCCCGAGACGCCGGCCGGGGCGACGGGCGCGATCTCGACGACGACCGAGTCGCTGAAGACGCCGCTCGGCCACGCGAGCACGGTGTTCCCGCTGGGGCTCTGCAGCTCGCCGGCCGCGTACGGGACGGCGTTCTTCTGCACCGGCGGAACCGGCCCCTCGGTGCCGATCGCCGGCGGCGTCCAGATCGTGAAGTGGCTGAGGACGTCCACGGAGGCGCCGCCGGCAGTGATCGTGCCCCGCACGACGTAAAGGCCCTCGGTCGCATCGGCGAGTGCCCACGTCGCGCTCTGGCCGGCGCTCGAGGCGAGCTGCGTCACGGAGCCGTTCGGCCGCGTCACCGTCATGCTCGTCCACGACGCCGCCTGATTCGCCGTCAGCGTGATCGTCGTGGCCGCGCGCACGGTCGAGCCGTCGTCCGGCGAGGCGGAGACGAGTGCGGGTGCCTGCGAGGTGGCGATGCCGCCGCCGCCTCCGCCGCTGCTCGGCGGCGGGACGATCGGGGTCTGGTTCGCGGCGGCGCGGGTGAACGGCGCGACGGCGTTCGCCGACGCGTCGCTCAGGCCGTTCAGGGCCGGCGTCGAGTAACCGACGACGACGGAGTCGTTGCTCGTCACGGCCGGCGCGATCGTGAGCGTGACGATCTTGCCGCTCATCGACACGTTCGTGACCGTGCGCGTCGTGCTGCCCGTGGTGACCGTGAAGGCGGTCGGGTCGGGCGCCGCACCGGCAAGGCTCTCGGTGAACAGGATCGTCAGCGCGCTCGCATTGACCGACGTGGAGACGACGCTCGGAGCGACCGTATCCGGCGTGTTGTTGACGACGGGAGCCGGCCCGAAGTTGGCGGTCTCGTTCTTCGTCGGGGAGGCGTTGTCGCGCATCCGCTCGCCCGAGGCGGCCGGCTGCGAGTAGCGCACCGTGACGGCCTCCGAGTTGTTCGGCGGGGACGCGAGGTTGAGCGTGACCGTCGAGCCTGAAACGGCGATGCCCGTCGGCGCTGCCTGCACGACGCCGTCGTAGGCGACCGTGAATGCGCCGGCCTGCGTCGTCGCGGTGGCGTCGAGCGGCTCGCTCATGTTGATCGTCAGCTGCGTTCCGGCGACGTTCGTCGCCGCCGAGAGGAACGTCGGCGGGGTCGTGTCCGGAATCTGCACGACGCTCGCCGAGCCGAACGTCGAGCTGTTGCCGACGTTGTCGGTGACGACGACCTGGTACCGGTAACACATGCTGTCCGCGACCGTGGTGTCGTTGCCGCCCGAGAGCGTGACCGGCGCGAACGCCGACCAGGTCGCGCCACACGTCGAGCCGGTCAGCGTCGTCTCCGAGCGCTGGAGGCTGACGCCCGCGACACCGGACTCGCCGTCGCTGCCGCTCGTCGAGACAGGCACGGAGTGCGTCAGGATCGCCGCGTTCGGGTAGCTGACCGAGCCGCCCGGGTTGGTCGTGTCGGAGCGAACGTCGACGAAGTCGTTGGTGCCGCCCGGGTCGCGGACCACGTGGATCGTGTCGCTGAGCGTGCCGCTGCCGTCCCACGTGTAGGTGCCGGAGTGGAACGGCGCGCTGTTCGCGACGGTCGGAGCCGCGGGTGCGCTCGTGAACGTCGCGGCCGACTTGCCGTCCCAGGTTGCGGTGGTGACGCCGTTCTGGCCGAGGCCCGTCAGTTCGAGCTTCCACGGCGCATTCGCGGCCGCCGGGCCGACCCACACCGTCGTGCCGCTGAGATACACGCCGGCGGGATTGCCGGGGGAGACGGTGATCGGCGAGCTGTTCGTGATCTTCGCGACCGACGGCGACGTGAACGTCGAGGCGACGCCGGTGTTGTTCGTGACGACGAGCCGGTAGGCGTAGCAGTTGCCGGCCGCGACGCTCGAGTCGACCGTCGGGCTCGAGCCGACGGGGCCGCCGAGCGGCGTGAAGCCGCTGAACGAGCCGCACGTCGAGCCGGCAAGGCCGGCGGTCGCGCGCTCGATCTGCACCGACGCGATGCCGGACTCCGGATCGCTGCCGGCGGCCCAGTCGATGCTGACCGAGCCGAGGCTTGCGAGACCGTCGACGTAGGAGACCGAGCCGCCCGCGGGGCCGGACGTGTCGACGAGGACGATCGTCTGGAAGGTAGCCGTGTTGCCGACGTTGTCGGTGCCGGTCAGCGTGTACTGGTAGCACTGGCCGTCGGTCGGCACCGTGTCGCTCGCGCCGACGACCGTTGCGCCCGAGTAGCCGCCGAGCGGGCAGACGCCGGGCGACGACGGGAGCTGTGCGTTCGAGCGGGCGACGACGTTCGTCGCGATGCCGGAGACCGCATCGGTGAAGTCGGTCTTCGCGATCGCGACGATCAGCGAGCCCGAGTACGGGTTGATCGAGAGCAGGCCGCCGGTGGGGGCGCCGGAGTCGGGCGTCACCGTGAACGGCGTCGCCGGAGTGGAGGAGACGCCCGCGTTGTTGACCGCGCTGACCGACTGCGCGCCGCTGCCGTTGCTCGTGCCGTCGAAGCTGACGTCGACCTTGTTGCCCGTCTGCGACGTGCCGACGAAGCCGCCGAGCGCCGTGAACGAGTAGCCGGCGTTCCCGGCCTTGATCCCGGTCTCCGGATCGCTCGCTCCGGTCGCGTTCACCGTGAAGGTGCCGGCCGCCGACGGGCGGTAGAAGATCGTCGTGCCGCTCACATACGTGTTGCCGCTCGAGAGGCCCGTGAACGAGACCGCCGGCGCGACAGGCGCGGTCGTGTCGACCTTGACCGTCGTCGTGACCGAGGTGGCGTTACCGACGCGGTCGGTCGCTGTGAGCGTGAAGCGGTAGCAGTTGCCGTTCGAGACGCCGTATGTCGCGCTGCCGCTGATGTCAGAGGCCGAACCGAACGTCCCGCAGCTGTCGGCGGCGAGCGTCGCGGACTGAACCGTGAGCACCTCGCTCGCGAGGCCCGAGCCGCCGTCGCTGTACGGCGTCGTCGCGATCGCGACCGACGCGCCGCTCGTCAGGTACGCCGCGCCGCCGTTCACGGTCAGGCCGCCGCCGGCCGGAGCTGTCGAGTCGGACGTGATCGTGTACGAGCCGTTGGCAGAATCGAGGGCCGCGCCGTTCGTCGAGTGCACCGTGTGCGAGCCGCTGCCGATCCCGCCGGCCCCGAACGTGTACGCGAGCTGGTTCCCGGGCTGGGTCGAGGCGTCGAACGTGTAGCTCGCGATACCGGACTCCGCGTCGGTCGAGCCGTTCGCGTTCACCGTGAACGTGCCACCGGCGGACGGGCGGTAGTAGAGCGTGCCCGAGCCGTTGTCGAAGGTGTTCCCGCTCGAGAGGCCGGTGAAGGCGACGCTCGGCTGCGACGGCGCCGTCGTGTCGACCTTCACGGTCTTCGTCACCGTAGCCGCGTTCCCGACGAGGTCGGTGCCGGTGAGCGTGAAGCGGTAGCAGCTGCCGTCGGTCGCCGTGAAGGCGCCGTCGACGGCCGGCGTCTCGGAGCCGAAGCTGCCGCAGGCGCCGTTCGTGAGGCTCGCCGAGGCGACGGTGAGCGCCGACGAGGCGACGCCGGAGCCGGTGTCGGCCGTGAAGGCAAGGTGGGCGACGGTGAGGCTCGTCGTCGTCGCGTAGCCGTTCGCGTCGGTCGGCGTGACGGTGAGCGACCCGCCGGTCGGGCTCGAGTTGTCGAGCGCGAAGGTCAGGACGTCGTTCCCCGAGTTCCCGCGCAGGTCGACGGAGTTCACGTTCGCGGGGGCGGGCGGCGTCGTCGCGCCGCTCGTGAACGTGTAGTTCGACGAGTCGACGGCGTACGGGTCGTTGTTCCCCGAGTTCGTCGACGTGCCACCTGTGCCGCCGAAGCCACTCGTCGCCGTGAGGTCGGGGAACGTCACCGTGTCGACGCCGCTCGCGTCGGTCGCGTCGACGTGGATCTTGAAGCCGCCGCCGCCGAGCGCCGTGCCGTAGTAGAGCGTGTGCACTGCCCCGACGTTGACGAGGGCAGCGTGCGTCGCGCCGGTGAGCGAGAGCGCCGTGCTCGGCGCACCGACGTCGGTGCCGTAGGAGAAGCGGACCTGCGTCGGCGTCTCGACGTTGCCGACGTTGTCGATTGCCTGCACCTCGACCTCGTAGACGTGCGGCGAGCTCAGCTTGCTCTGGTCGAGTGCGTAGTTCCAGCTGGCGCCCGCGAGCGTCGCCGTGAGCAGCGGAGCCTGCGTCGCCTGCGCGAACGATGTCCCGTTGTAGTACTTGCCCGTCGTGCGATCCTTGATCGAGAGCAGGACCGAGCTCGTGCCCGAGGCGGCGTCGGAGACGGTGCCGCAGATGCCGCTCGCCGGGGTACCGGTGCAGCCGAGCGACCCGGGGTTCCAGGTGGTGTTGTCGTAGGAGCCGTTGTCGAGCGGGAACTGCGTGTTCGTCGCGGGTGCCGCGCCGTCGACGTCGACCGTGATCGAGTCGGTGCTCGTCGCGGCGGACGGGTCGGTGACGCCGTTCGTCGCCGTGATCGTCTGCGCGCCCTGCGCCGACGGCGACGAGAAGCTGTAGGTCGACGATGCGTACGGCGCCGACGCGTCGCTCGACGCGCTCGTGCCGAGGAACGCGGGGAAGCCGACGGACGCGATCCCCGAGTGAGGATCGGCCGCGTTCGCGGTGAGCTGGAACTGGCCGGTGCCCGTGGCCTTCAGCCACAGCGTCTTGCTCGGCGCGTCGTAGTGCTGGTCGCTGCCGCCCGAGACGACGGTGGGCGCCGTGACCGCCACGGTGGGCGCGCTGTTGTCGACGACGACGGTGTTGATCGCCGACAGCGTCGTGTGTCCGACGTTGTCGGTCGCGACCGCGGCGACCGCGTAGCTGTGACCGTCGGTGAGGCCGGTGTTTGCCCAGTTCACCGAGTACGCGCCGAGTACCGGGACGGTCTGCGTCGCGCCGATCTGGATCGACGGCACGCACGGTCCACCCGCGGTGTCGCAGTAGAGGAAGGTCACGTCGCGGATGCCGGAGCCGCCCGCGTCGGTCGGTGCCGCCGAGACGGTGACGTTGTTCCGCACCCTCGCGAGGTCGGCCGGGCCGCCGAGCGAGAAGGCCGACGGTGCCGCGGCGTCCGCGTTGATCGTGATTGTGTCGGTCGCCGTGTTCGCCGCCGGGACCGTGTCGCCGTTCCGCGCAGTCACGACTGCCGAGCCCGAGGTCAGCGGCGTGCCCGTGCCGTCGAACGAGTAGGCGGCCGCGTACGGGTTGGACGGGTCGCTTGTCGCGCCCGTGCCGAAGACCGCCGGGAAGTCGACGCCGGCGATGCCGGACTGCGCGTCGGCTGCGGTCGCCGTCAGTGAGAAGTCGCCCGACTGGGTGGCGTTCAGCCAGAGCGTGTGCGCGCCGTCGAAGTACTGGTAGCCGGGGTTCGTCGGGCCGGTCGTGACGGAAGCTGTGAGGCTCGGCGCGGTCGTGTCGACGGTGAACGTGCGCGTGCTGCTGAAGGCCGAGCTCGCGTTCGAGCTGTCGACGCTCTTCGCGCGCCACCAGTACTGCGTTGCCGTCTGGAGGTTGAACGGGCCGGGCACGGCGGCGCTGCCGGTCTGGCCGACGTTGAGGCTCGTCGAGGTCGAGTCGAAGGTGCCGAGCGACGTGGAGCACGAGCTGTCGGCGCAGACCTCGAAGGTGACCTTGCCGAAGTCGAGCGTGTCGTCGTCGTCGAACGTTGCCGACAGGGTGGGCGTCAGCGAGTTGACGAAGACGCCGTTGGCCGGGGCGACGAGCGCAGCCGCGTTCGGAGCAGCGTTCGGCGTGAGGTTCGTGGCCGCCTGGGCGCCGTACGTTGCGGCGGTGTTGCCGGCGAGATCGGTGACCGCCGTGCCCGAGTACGCGACCGTCACCGTGTCGAGGTGGCGCACGGTGTCGTGGAGGGTCAGGCGGACGGTCGAGCCGGTGACGATCGAGACGCCGTCCACGGTGTCGCCGCTGCCGTTCGCGACGACCGTGAAGTCGGAGGTCGCGGGCGAGCCGGAGAGCGCCTCGCTGTAGCCGATGTCGAGCGTCGTGCCGCTGACGGTGCGCGACGTGACGGTGGGGGCAACCGTGTCGACGACGATGTTCTTCTGGCCGCCGAGGCTCGAGGCGCCGCCGACCGCCGGAAGCGAGAGCGCCGCGTTGTTCCCTGCGCCGTCCTTGATCGTCCCGCCGTTCAGCGCGAGTGAGCCGGTCGTCGCGTAGTCGAGATCGGCCGCGTTGTCGCCCGGCTGCACCGTGTAGTTGAAGGTCAAGGTCGACGTGCCCGAGCCCGAGGCGTAGTCGGCGGTGCGAGACGGCGTCGTGTTCAGCGTCAGCTTCGGCGTGCCGGTGACGAGCACCGTGTCGCTGAAGGTCAGCTCGACGTGGATCACGTCGGCGGCCTTGTACGAGCCGTCGGCGTTGCTCGCGGAGACGGACGTCGTCTGCGGCGCCGTCGTGTCGATGACGATGTTCTTCGCGTTGCCGAGGCTGCCGGCGGTGCCGGGGGTGGCGAGCGTCAGCGTCGCGCCGTTCGTTGCCGTGTCCCTGATCGTGCCGCCGTTCAGCGCGAGCGACGACGTCGCCGCGTAGTCGAGGTCGGCGGCGCTGTCGCCCGCCTGCACGGTGTAGTCGAAGGTCAGGGTCGAGGTGCCGGAGCCGGAGACGTAGTCGGCGGTGCGCGAGGGCGCCGTGTTCAGCGTCAGCTTCGGCGTGCCCGTGACGGTGACGGCCTCGCCGAACGTCACCTCGACGTGGATGACGTCACCGGTGGTGTAGGAGCCGTCGGCGTTGCTCGCCGACACCGACGAGACCGTCGGCGCGGTGGTGTCGATGACGATGTTCTTCGCGTTGCCGAGGCTGCCGGCGGCGCCCGGTGCGGCGAGGGTGAGGTCGGCGCCGTTCGTCGCAGCATCCTCGATCGTGCCGCTCAGCGAGCTCGTCGCGTTGTAGTCGAGGTCGGCCGCGTTCTCGCCGGGAGCGACGGTGTAGGTGAAGGTGAGCGTCGAGGTGCCGCTGCCGGAGGCGTAGGTGGCCGTTCCGCCGCTCGAGAGCGCGAGCTGCGGGGTGCCGGTCACGGTGACGTTCTCGCTGAAGCCGACCTGGATCGAGACGGTGGCGCCGGCCTTGTAGGAGCCGTTCGCGGTCGACGACGTCACGCCGGTGACGGTCGGCGCGGTTGTGTCGATGACGATGCTCTTCGCGTTGCCGAGGCTGCCGGCCGCGCCGGGGGCGGCGAGGGTCAGGGTGGCGTTGTTCGTCGCAGCGTCGCGGATGGCGCCGCCGTTCAGCGTCAGCGATGTCGTTGCGCTGTAGTCGAGGTCGGCGGCGTTCTCGCCGCTGCCGACGGTGTAGGTGAAGGTGAGTGTCGAGCCGCCGCTGCCGGAGCTGTAGTCCGCGGTACCGCCGCCCGAGAGGGCGAGCTGCGGGGTGCCGGAAACGGTGACGTTCTCGCTGAAGGCGACCTGGATCGAGACGGTCGCGCCGGCCTTGTAGGAGCCGTTGGCGGTCGAGGACGTGACACCGCTGACGGTCGGCGCCGTCGTGTCGATGACGATGTCCTTCGCGTTCCCGAGGCTGCCGGCAGCACCAGGTGCTGCGAGCGTCAACGTCGCGTCGTTCGTGGCGACGTCGCGGATGGTGCCGCCGTTCAGCGTCAGGCCGCCCGTGCCGGTGTAGTCGAGGTCGGCTGCGTTCTCGCCGCCGGCGACCGTGTAGGTGAAGGTCAGCGTCGAGCTGCCGCTGCCCGAGCTGTAGCCGGCGGTGCCACCGCTCGAGAGGGCGAGCTGCGGGGTGCCGGACACCGTGACGGGCTCATTGAAGGTGACCTGGATCGAGACGGTCGCGCCCGCCTTGTAGGAGCCGTTCGCGGTGGACGACGTGACGCCGCTGACGGTCGGTGCGGTCGTGTCGATGACGATGTTCTTCGCATTGCCGAGGCTGCCGGCCGCGCCGGGGGCGGCGAGCGTCAGCGTGGCGTTGTTCGTCGCGGCGTCGCGGATCGTGCCGCCGTTCAGCGTCAGCGAGGTCGTCGCGTTGTAGTCGAGGTCGGCGCTCGTGTCGCCGGCGCTCACCGTGTAGGCGAAGGTCAGCGTCGAGGTTCCGCTTCCAGACGTGTAGTCGACAGTGGCGCCGCTGTTCAGCGCAAGCCGCGGGGTACCGGTGACGGTGACGTTCTCGTTGAAGGTGACCTGGATCGAGACGGTGGCGCCGGCGTTGTAGGAGCCGTTCGCGGTGGACGACGTGACGCCGCTGACGGTCGGCGGCGCCGTGTCGATGACGATGCTCTTCGCGTTACCGAGGCTGCCGGCAGCGCCCGGCGCTGCAAGGGTCAGGGTGGCGTTGTTGGTGGCGGCGTCGCGGATCGTGCCGCCGTTCAGAGTCAGCGAGGAGGTCGCGTCGTAGTCGAGGTCGGCGCTCGACTGCCCGCCGGCGACGGTGTAGGTGAAGGTCAGCGTCGAGGTGCCCGAGCCCGAGCTGTAGTCGGCGGTGCCGCCACTGTTCAGATCGAGCTGCGGGGTCCCTGTGACCGTGACGGTCTCGTCGAAGGCGACCTGGATCGAGACCGTGGCGCCGGCCGTGTAGGAGCCGTTCCCCGTCGAGGACGTCACTCCGGTGACGCTCGGCGCTGTCGTGTCGATGACGATGTCCTTCGCGTTGCCGAGACTGCCGGCCGCTCCGGGGGAGGCGAGCGTGAGCGTCGCGTTGTTCGTCGCGGCGTCGCGGATCGTGCCGCTGTTCAGCGTCAACGCGCCCGTGC
>Ga0207657_10007882_pt1 | contig 10868 bp, 10 predicted proteins | sample KBSC33metaG_FD_184316 | JGI IMG/M metagenome (GOLD analysis project Ga0207657, IMG submission 184316) | Corn rhizosphere microbial communities from Kellogg Biological Station, Michigan, USA - KBS C3-3 metaG (SPAdes) (version 2) | ecosystem: Host-associated > Plants > Roots > Rhizosphere > Soil ... | reverse complement strand
CTGTCGACGGACACCGCGCCGCGGGAAGCGAGACCCATGACGAGGAAGCTCATCGCGATCCGGTGATCGTCGTGAGCGATCACGTGCCCATTGCCCGCGGGTGGACCGCCGCAGCCCTCCACAATCAGAGTATCGCCCTCGTCATGAGCGTCGACGCCGCAGGCCCGAAGTCCCGCAATGACAGCGGCGAGCCGGTCGCTTTCCTTCACCCGAAGCTCGGAGAGGCCATGCATGAGGCTTCGGCCTTCAGCGAAAGCGGCCGCCACGGCGAGGATCGGATATTCGTCGATCATCGATGGCGCGCGATCGGCGGGGACTTCGACGGCACCAAGCTTCGACGAGCGTGTGACCACATCGGCCACCGTCTCGCCGCCGTGGGTTCGCGCATCCTCGAGCCGGATATCCGCGCCCATTTCGATCAGCGTCTTGAGTAGCCCCGTTCGCAGCGGGTTCGTCATGACATTCCGGATCCGCACTTCCGAACCGGGCACGATCAACGCGGCGACGATCGGGAAGGCGGCTGACGAGGGATCGCCAGGAATCTCGACGCTGGTCCCGGTTAGCGCACGCTTCTCGCCCAGCCGGATGTGCTCGTCGCGGGTTTCGACCTCGCACCCGAAGGCGCGCAGCATGTTTTCCGTGTGATCGCGGCTGGCGCGCGGCTCGATGACTTCAACATCGCCATTAGCGCGCAGCCCGGCGAGCAGGATCGCCGACTTCACCTGCGCCGACGCCTTCTCGTTAACGAAGCTGGTGCCATGAAGCTCGCCGCCGCGAATGGTTACCGGCAGGGTCGAACCGTCCGCATCCGCGCCCATCGCCCGAAGCGGATCGGTCACCCGAGCCATCGGCCGTTTGCTCAACGACGCATCGCCAGTGAATGTCACTTCGATTGGGTAACCCGCAACGGCGCCCATCAGTAGGCGAACGCCGGTCCCGCTGTTGCCGCAGTCGATTGGGCCCGCCGGGCTCGTCCACTTCGTTCCGCGAATCCGCCACTCACCGGGGCCCAGCCGTTCGACCTCGGCGCCAAGCGCGCGCACAGCCTCGGCAGTGTGGAGAACGTCGTCGCCCTCGAGCAGTCCGCGAACGTCAGTCTCGCCCGACGCCATGCCGCCGAGAATCAGCGCGCGGTGCGACATGGATTTGTCTCCGGGGACCCCAATGTCGCCCTTTAAGGCTGGCGATGGGGAGCCCGTCAGCTCCTGCTCCGCCACTGCTGCGGCCGCCGCGCTCATGCCGCGTCCGAATGGCGATGGCCGCGCTTGGCCAGAAGCATCGCGACTTCTCTCGCCACGTCAATCGCCTGGTCCTCGTTGAGCCGTGGGTCGCAATGGGTGAGATAACGGTTTGGCAAATCCTCTTCGGACACCTTTCTGCCTCCGCCCACGCATTCCGTCACATGGCCGCCGGTCATTTCGAGGTGCATTCCGCCGGCGTGAACGCCTTCGGCTTCCGCGACTTGAAGGAAAGTGCGGATTTCGTCGAGGATGTCGCCCACGAGCCGGGTCTTCAGGCTGCCGACGCTGCGCGTGTTCCCGTGCATCGGATCGATCGTCCAGATCGCGTTGCGGCCTTCGCGGCGGGTGATCCGCATCAGCTCCGGAAGATGCTTTGCGACCTTCGCCGCGCCGAACCGGCCGATCAGCACCAGCCGTCCCGGCTTGTTGTCGGGATCGAGCCGATCCATCAATCGGAGCAGATCGTCCTCCGCCAGACTGGGGCCGCATTTGAGGCCGACCGGATTGGCAACACCGCGAGCGAATTCGACATGCGCTCCGTCGAGCTGCCGGGTGCGGTCGCCGATCCAGATCATGTGGCCGGAGGTGGCCCACCAGCTCTCGCTCGGCTCGTCGTAGCGGGTGAGCGCCTGCTCATAATTGAGCAGCAAAGCCTCGTGACTCGTGAACATTGTGACCGGCCGCGGCGGCTCCTTCAGCCCGACTTCGCGGTGAACCGCCGGAAGATCGGTGTAGGATGCCGAGGAGTAGGCGTTCAGAAGCTCGATCGTCACCTGCGCCTGCCGGTGCGCGTCGAGCAATCGCTTGGGGTCCGGAACGCGCGACTTTTCGGTGAAGGCGGGGCCATTCACCGCATCACCGCGATAGCTCGGAAGCGTTACACCGTCGATTGTCTCAGTGAGCGACGAGCGCGGCTTGGCGAACTGGCCGGCGATCCGGGCGAGATGAACGACCTCACTGCCGCTTCCGGCGCGAAGCATCGCCCCCATCCGGAGCAGCAGATTGTAAGTCACCCGCACCTTGTCGGCGCTGAATTCGGCGAAGCTTTCGGCGCAATCGCCGCCCTGCATGATGAAGCTCTCACCCGCAGCGACACGCGCAAGGGCTGCGCGCAGATGGATGATTTCCGCCACATCGACCAACGGCGTGGACCCGGCCAGACGGCGCTCGACGCGAGCCAGGGCGCCCGGATCGGGATAGTCCGGCAGCTGGTGAGCGGGGCGGTAGCGCCAGCTACCCGGCGCCCAGTCGTTTGAGGCCGGCTTGCGAGACGGACGCGGGGTCTTCGCGGCGCGAGGCTCAACGCTGATGGCATCGTCGGACGCAACTCGCCCGACGACGTAGCCGAGCGGCTTTCCAGCTTCAGTGCGGACAATGTCGAACACGCGCAGATACCCGTTCGTATCAGGGAGCGGTTCCGGAAGGATCGCGATCACCTCGCCTTCCATCGCCTGGCGCGTGGCCTGCGTGGCGCTGGTCGCCCATTTGATCGGAGCGGCCGAGCCGAAGTGCGCCCGAACCCGTGCTTCGAGAAGCTCGGGGTTTTCATCCGCGACCAGCATTAGCTGCGTCTCGGCCTGCGCCTGAAGGCTGTGCGCCATCACCTGCCGCCAAACCTCGTTGATCAACTCCGGCCCAGCGCGCTTCGCCCGCTTTTTCAGCCGCTCGAGGATTTGCGCCTGGCGCTTCGGCCGGATCTTGAGGTGGCGGTCGCCTTCCTCATTCTTGCGCGCCGCGATTTCACCCGACGCGGCGAGGCGCCGGTCGATGAGATCCAGAATCTGATCGTCGATTGCGTCCAGCTCCGCCCGAAGTTCGGCGAGCCCTTGCGACTGTTTCTGTGTCACTATCTTTGTCTCTTCTTTGCCGCGTCTGTCGCGGCGGGATTACGGGGTCAATGCGTCAGCGATGTCTCCGGCCGCCCGCAGGCGTACCGGCCCGTAAACGAGACAAAAAAGTAGCCGCGAACAGTCGAGGAAGCGAGGACCAGCCCTGTGCTCTTTCCCGTGATCATGTTCATGGCTCCAATGGCCGGCCTGTCGCCGCGCCTCCCATTGCGCTGACGAAATACGTCCCAAAAGTCAATATGGGATACAATTGATGAATTGTCGTTGAAGCCGAATGGCCGTACAGGCGCGGCCCCATGCCCGAGCAGCAAACTCTCGCGCGCGCAGCAGCGCTGATCGAGACTTCGCGTCGGCTCACCGTCAAGGTGGGATCGTCGTTGCTTGCCTGCGAAAATGGGGTGCGGCGAGATTGGCTAGGCACTCTGGGGTCGGACATTGCGTCGCTTAGAAAACAAGGCAAGCAGGTCGTCGTGGTCTCATCGGGTGCGGTGGCGCTTGGGCGGCAGCATCTGAAACTGAAGCGCTCGAACCGGCTGCCGCTGAAACAGGCCGCGGCTGCGACTGGCCAGCCGCTGCTGATGGACGCATGGGCCGAGGCGCTGCGCCCGTTTGGGATCCCGGCGGCGCAGCTGTTGCTCACGTTGGACGACACCGAATCGCGACGGCGCTGGCTCAATGCCCGAGCGACGATGGAAGTGCTACTCGGGCAGGGAGCAGTGCCGGTGATCAACGAGAATGACACTGTTGCTACGCAAGAGCTGCGTTACGGCGACAACGACCGGCTCTCGGCACGCGTGGCGCAGATGATCCAGGGGGATGTCCTGGTCCTGCTGTCGGATGTGGACGGCGTCTACACCGGAGACCCGCAACGCGATCCCGAAGCTCGCCACGTTTCGCACATCACTGCGATCGACGATCAGGTCGAGGGCTGGGCCGGCGGAGCGTCCGGCAGCGGCGTAGGCTCGGGCGGAATGCAAACCAAGATTGCCGCCGCGAAGATCGCCAGCAGTTTCGGCTGCGCGACGATCATCGCGTCCGGCCGCTCCGGTCATCCGCTGGAAGCCTTGGTCTCGGGCGATGTTCGCGCGACGGTCATCGACGCTTCCGGGTCGCCCGCCAGTGCCTACAAACAATGGATCGCTGGCACGTTGGTCCCGGCAGGAAGCATTCTCGTCGACGAGGGTGCGGTCAAAGCGCTCGGGTCAGGCAAGAGCCTCCTCCCCTCCGGCGCTCGCAAGGTCGAGGGCAGTTTCGAGCGGGGCGTTTGCCTGCGGGTCCTGGCCCCGGATGGGCGCGAAGTGGCGCGTGGGATCACGGCCTATACCTCGCGGGAAACGGAAGCGATCCTGGGCTGCGCGAGCTCCGAGATTGAAGCGCGTCTCGGCTATGGCGGTCCCGATGAACTTATTCACCGCAACGATCTGGTGCTGATGTGAGCCTGCAGGAGCAATTGCTGCGGATGGGCCGTGCGGCGCGTGAGGCAGCCGAAGCTCTCCGCTCTGCGACCGCCGGGCAAAGGAGCGATGCGATCCGGGCGATGGCCAAGCACGTCCGCGCCCGCTCCGCCGACATTCTCGCTGCCAACGCCGAAGATGTCGCCGGCGCGACCAGCATGATCGACCGGCTGATGCTCAATGAAGAGCGGGTCGAGGGAATCGCAAAGGCGCTCGAGGAGATCGCCGCCCTTCCCGATCCTGTCGGAAAGGTGGCTGAAAGCTGGACGCGCCCGAACGGTCTCGAGATTTCCCGGGTTCGCACCCCTATCGGCGTGATCGGGATGATCTATGAAAGCCGGCCGAACGTCACCGCCGATGCCGCGGCGATCTGCATCCGCTCGGGCAATGCGATCATCCTTCGCTCCGGATCGGAGGCGCTGCGGAGCGCGCTTGCGATCCATCAGGCGCTCGCCGACGGGCTGCAGGAAGCAGGACTTCCCCGCGAAACGGTGCAAGTGGTCACCACCGCCGATCGTGACGCTGTTGGTCTGATGCTGCACGGGCTCGCTGGAACAATCGATCTGATCATCCCGCGCGGCGGCAAGGCTTTGGTCGAGCGAGTCACAAAGGAAGCGCGCGTGCCGGTCCTCGGGCACCTCGAAGGCGTCTGCCACACCTACGTCCACTCCTCTGCCGATCCGGAAATGGCCGCAGAAATCGTCCGCAATGCGAAAATGCGGCGGGTTTCCGTCTGTGGATCGACCGAGACGCTGCTGATCGATCGCGAAGCGGCGCAGGCAATGTTGCCGCGGATTGCCGAAGCTCTGGACGGCTGCGAGCTTCGCGGGGACGAGGCCGCGCGCGCAATCGTTCCGATGGCGCCTGCGACGGAGGCCGACTGGCACGCCGAATATCTCGCGCCCATCCTGGCGGTGAAAACGGTGGGCGGGATGGGAGACGCAATCGCGCACATCGCCCGCTACGGAACGGGCCACACAGAGGCGATCGTCGCCGATGACGAGCGAGCGGCCGAGCAGTTCCTGTCCGAAGTCGATAGCGCGATCGTCATCTGGAACGCGTCGACCCAATATGCGGACGGCGGCGAGTTTGGTTTCGGCGCGGAAATCGGGATCGCTACGGGCAAGCTTCACGCTCGTGGACCCGTCGGCCCGGAACAACTCACCTCGTTCAAATATCAGGTGCGCGGATCGGGGCAGACGCGCCCCTGAACATTCCCTTTCTCCAGCCGTTGTTAAATCTATGAAACGGAAGGAGAACCCTCATGGACGACCGTGACACCAGAACCGGTATTGATCCGGATCGCACCGAAGGCAGCATGAAGCAGGCCGGCGGCAAGCTGAAAGAGGGGGCCGGCGCCCTCTTCGGCGACGAGAAGCTCAAGAACGAAGGCCGCGCCGACAAGGCCGAAGGCAAGTTGCAGAACGCCTGGGGCAGCATGAAAGACACGGCCCGCGACATCGCCGATGACGACGACGCGTAAAGGCCTGTAGATCCAAGAATCGGCGCTCGCCTCACCGGCGGGCGCCTTTTTTTGCGCCCGATCCTCCAGTGACGTGGGATTGTTGCGCTCATCTCCTACATCGGTACTATCGAAAGTTAGCAACGAAGGAGAAGACGGATCAAAATGTTGGGAAAAGTGAATGCAGTCGTCGCGGCCGTCCTGCTCTCGAGCGGAGCCTACGCGCTCGCGCAGACGCCCGGGGTCCAGCCTGGGATGCAGGTTGTCGATACGGCCGGGAAGCCCGTCGGCGTCGTCACATCGATGAAGGGCGCCAACGTAGTGCTCAAGACCGACAAGCACGAGGTGCAGTTGCCCGCCAGTTCGTTCACACCGAGCAACGGCAAGCTCCTGTTCGGAATGACCCAGGCGCAGGTCGATGCCGCAGCGGAACAGGCCGTTGCCGAGGGCCAGGCGGCCATCAAACCCGGGGCTGAAATCTACGGGATGGGCGGAACTCTGGCCGGGACCATCGATTCGATGGACGACCAATATGTCACGATCAAACTAACCAGCGGCGAACTGGTCCGTGTGCCAAAATCGGGAGTCGCGGCTGGAAACGGCAAGGTTGTTGTTGGCGCGACGGTGGAGCAGCTCAAGGCAGGCGCTGCACAGGCCTCGGCGACGCCGGCAGCGTCCGCGACGGACAGCGGAAGCTAATCCAAAAGGGGTTGGATGAACTGCCGCCTTGTAGGATGAGTGCGGCATGTCCGAGGGGCGGATTCGAATTGGCATCGGGGGATGGACCTATCCGCCCTGGCGCGGCGTGTTTTACCCCGAGGGCCTGCCGCAGAAACGGGAGCTGGAATACGCTGCGCAGCAACTGACCGCGATCGAGATCAACGCGACCTTCTATGGCCGCCAGAGCGAAAAAAGCTGGCGAACCTGGGCGGAAACGGTGCCGGACGGCTTTCAATTCGCAATCAAGGGCTCGCGTTTCTGCGTGATGCGCTCAAAGCTCTGCGAAGGCGCTGAGGGCATAACGAATTTCCTGTCGCAGGGAATTGCCGCGCTTGGGCCGAAGCTTGGGCCTATTCTCTGGCAATTCGCCGGTCGCCGGATTTTCGACCGAGACGATATCGCGGGATTCATCGAACTGCTGCCGGAAAGGCTGGAGGGCCTCCAGCTTCACCACGCAATCGAGCCACGGCACGAAAGCTTCCGCGATGAGAAGTTCTTCCAGCTCTGCCGGGATCGCAACATCGCCGTCGTTCTCGAGGATTCTGACGAATACCCGACCATCGATGTGGAAACCGCCGATTTTGCATACGCGCGGCTGCAGCGAATGCGCGAGGAGATCCCAACCGGCTATGCAGATGAAGCTCTGGATGGATTCGCGGAGCGGGCACGGCGATGGGCAGCCGATGGACGGGACTGCTACATCTTCATGATCAACGGGGCGAAGGTCCGAGCCCCGGCGGCCGCTGTCGCCCTGAGGCACCGGCTCGCCGTTTAATTTGCGTTAACCGCACGAAAGTGCTTGAACAGATGCAGGAACGACGCCGCATCTGCTGGCGTCTCCGTCCAGCTGGGCGACGCCGTTCCCATGGAAACGACGGCCGGAGGGCCGCCGTCAATGGGGTAACCGAAAATGCAAAAACTGATGCTAGCCGCGCTTGGCGCGGTGACAATGGCTATGGCCGCTCCCACTGTCGCTCAAGAACTGCCGCTCAATCCGGGGGATTATTGGGACGTCACTTCGGTCAAAATCGACGACGGCCATTTTGCCGATTATGCCGATTTCCTCGCAGGCGATTTCCGCAAGCAGAACGAGTACGCGAAATCGAAAGGCTGGATCAAAGGCTATTACATCCTGTCGAACAACAATCCGCGCAAGGACGAGGCGGATCTCTACTTAATTACGGTGTTCGACCATGTACCGACGGCCGCTGAGCAGATGGCGCGCGACAAGGAAATGAATACCTACCTTGCAACGACGGACCGCAAAGCGATGGCGGCGAGCGGCGCCAGGGCGACCTATCGCCATATCACAAGTGACGAACTGCTCCAGGAAATGGTCTGGGCGCACTGATGTAGCGCGGGGGCGCCGTGCATTGCGCGGCGCTCCACCTTTCGGCATGACGCGCCAATGGCAACCGACGAAAAGCCAATCCGGATTGCACTAGTCGCGCCGAACGGGCGGATGGGAAGAGCTATCACTGCTGCCGCAGCCGAAGATCCCGCGGTCGAAATCGACAATCATTGCGGCGACGTGTTGGTGGATTTTTCTTCGCCGGCCGCCTTGCAATCCGGCTTGCAGAGAGCAGTTGCGGCAGGCGTTCCGATCCTGATCGGCACGACTGGGCTGGACGAAAGCGCGGACGGGCAAATCGCAGACGCAGCTCGCCACATAGCCGTGCTGCGCGCGGCAAACACTTCACTCGGAATTGCCGTCCTTTCCGATTTGGTCGAGCGAGCGGCGCAAGCCCTTGGCGCCGAATGGGATATTGAAATCCTCGAAATGCATCACCGGCACAAAGCGGATGCTCCGTCCGGAACCGCACTTGCATTGGGTGAGGCGGCGGTTCGGGGTCGCGGTATTCCAATGCGAGCCGAGCGCGGGCGCGACGGCACGGGGCTAAAGCGCGAGATCGGCTCCATTGGCTTCGCCTCGCTTCGGGGCGGAACCGTCGCCGGCGATCATGACGTACTCTTCGCCGGGCCGGACGAGCGGCTGGTCCTGGCGCACCGCGCCGAAAACCGGATGATCTTCGCCCGGGGAGCCATCGCCGCCGCGAAGTTCCTGATCCGCAAGCCTGCAGGCCTTTACTCAATGCGCGACGTCATCTCCGCGTCGTGAATAAGGAACAGGTTTTCGAATTCTTCCGGCGGCTGGCCGAGGACAATCCTTCGCCGACCACAGAGCTGGAATTCTCCAATCCCTATACCTTGCTGGTCGCGGTGGTGCTCTCGGCGCAGGCCACCGACGCCAGCGTCAACCTGGCATGCCGACCGCTGTTCGCAAAAATATCGACGCCGCAACAGATGATCGAACTCGGCGAAGATGCACTTCGCGAGCAGATCAAGACGATCGGGTTGTTCAACACCAAGGCCAAGAACGTGATCGCCTTGTCGGAAACGCTGATCCGCGACTTCGGTGGCCAGGTTCCGCGCACTCGCGACAAGCTCCAGGCGCTGCCGGGAGTGGGACGCAAGACTGCAAACGTCGTCCTGAACACTGCGTTCGGAGAGGAAACCTTCGCGGTCGACACCCACGTATTCCGGGTCTGTAACCGCACGGGTCTCGCGCCCGGAAAGACGCCGGAGGAAGTCGAAGCCAAGCTTGAGAAGATCGTGCCGCAGCCGTTTCGCCGAGACGCTCACCACTGGCTGATTTTGCACGGGCGCTATGTCTGCAAGGCGAGAACGCCGGAATGCTGGAAGTGCGTTGTCGCGGACCTCTGCCGCTACAAGCCCAAGACTCCTAAGCCCAAATCCGCTCGAACCGCGACCCCAGAGTCGTGAGCAGCTCGTACTGGCTGAGGCCGGAAGCCTCCGCAGCGGTGGGAAGATCGTAGTCCAGCTCGACCCAGTCGCCTTCCCTAAGCTCCGGAGCGGCATCGCAGCCGAGCGCAATCAAATCCATCGACACTCGCCCGAGGACTGGCAAGGTGAATTCGCCGGCGAAGGCGCTTCCGCGCGACGAGAAGCCGCGCAGATAGCCGTCGGCATAGCCGATGTTGATGATTGCAGCCTCGGTGTCGGCGGCCGCAGTAAACGTTGCGCCATAACCACAAGTCTCGCCGGCGCGGATGGTGCGTCGCTGCACGATCTCCGCCTCCACCCGCGCCACCTGCCGTATGTGGCCCTCAGCCTCACGCCGGGGGATGCCGCCGTAGAGCGACAGACCTGGACGGACGAGATCGAAGCTGAATTCGCGCCCCAGGCAAATCCCGGCGGAATTCGCGATGGCATACCGGCTCGCCGAAATCTCGGCCGCGACTTCGTGAAAGCGGTCCAGCTGGCGAGGATTCATCGACGAGTCTTCGTCGGCGCACGCGAGATGGCTGTGCAGGGTGTCGATCTTCAACCCGTCCAGAGCGTCAGCCTCCTCCGGTCGGAGCCCCAGCCGGTTCATTCCCGTATCGATCATCACGTCGCACGGCCGCTCGGGCGCGATCTCCTTCCAACGCGCCACCTGCTCGATGCTGTTGAGCACCGGTCGGGCAGATGAAATGAGAGCGGCTTCGATGTCCGCGGGTCCGACACCGTGGAGCACTACGATTGCAGCATCGCCCGGAACCTGACCAAGCTCCTCGGCTTCTGCCCAGGTCGAAACGAAGAAATCGCGGCAGCCCGTCTCATGCAGGGCCCGAAGTGTCTCACGCGCGCCGAGGCCGTAACCGTCCGCCTTGATTGCCGCGCCGGCGGCTACACCCGCGTGGTCCCGAAGCCAGCGCCAGTTGTGCTGGAGCGCGGCTCGATCGAGGCTAAGCCGGAGTGGGCGATGCATCGGCAGCCCCTATCCGCCGCTCTCACCGGCGTCGAGCCGCGCTTTCGCTTGCTTCCAATTTCTGCCGTCAAACGTCTCGACCGCAAGCTCAACCGGTTCATCCAGGCAATTCGCGTTGACGCTCCAGCAATCCGGATGGGAGCGTGGTTGATAGAAGCTCTTCACGCCGCAACGGCCGCAAAAGAGATGTTCGGCGGCCCCCGTTCCGAACCGGTAGCCGACCAGAGCGTCGCGGCCGCTCAGCAGCTCGAACCGGTCGTGTGGCACCATGATGTGGAGAAAGCCGGTCATCGAACAGATCGAACAGTTGCAGTCGAGTGCGGGCACCGGCGGATCGGCCAACTCCGACTCGAACCTGACAGCACCGCAATG
>Ga0207657_10007878_pt1 | contig 10871 bp, 7 predicted proteins | sample KBSC33metaG_FD_184316 | JGI IMG/M metagenome (GOLD analysis project Ga0207657, IMG submission 184316) | Corn rhizosphere microbial communities from Kellogg Biological Station, Michigan, USA - KBS C3-3 metaG (SPAdes) (version 2) | ecosystem: Host-associated > Plants > Roots > Rhizosphere > Soil ... | reverse complement strand
GCTGATCGATGCGTAGGACTTCGATCGCGCGATCACCCCGAGCCCCACTCCGAGCCGGCTGGTCACGTCATAGCGGTTCCACAAAGAGAAGCTGTGGCGCGGGACCAGCGGCACCTTGCGCCCCGCGGGCGCGGCGGTCGTGGTGCTGGCGATCTCCGCATTCTGGAGCGTGTACCCCGCCGAGATCAGCCAGCGGCTGGTGACGCTCCGCTCAAGCCCCAGCTCGAGCCCGCGGCTGCGCTGCTTGCCCGTAAGCACGATGTGCGAGGGATCGGCCGGGTCGGTGGCGCGGGTGTTGCTTCGGTCGAGCTGGTAGATGGCCGCCGTGGCGAGCAGGCCGTCGAGGATCTCCCACTTCGCGCCCACCTCGTAATTGTCGAACCGCTCGGGCTCGAGCGAGGCGCGGTCGGCGTCGAGGCTGCTGAACTGGTCGCCCGACTGCGGCAGATAGGAACGGCTGTAGCTGGCGTAGAAGGACAGGTCCTCGTTGGGCTTGAGGATCAGCCCGAGCCGCGGCGACCACAGCTTGTCGCGACGGCTGAACTTGCCTGGGTCGGCCGGCCGAAGGTCGTCGACGTGGAGGTTGAAGCTGTCGAAGCGCAGCCCGGCGACCACCTCGAGCCAGGAGGCGGGGCGGATCTGGTCCTGCACGTAGAATGCCGCGACTGACGCTCTCACCCGGTTGTTTGCATCGTCGGCATCGGGCGCGAAGATCACGTCGGCGTCGACGGTTGGGTCGCTGATCGGGGTCGTGTTGCCATTCGGGAAGGAGCCGGTCTCACGGAAATTGCGCGACTTCTGCCGGCCGACCTCGAACCCGGCGAGCAGGGTCTGGTCGATGCCCGCCAGGCGGTTGTTCCACACGAGATCGTTCTGGCTGAACAGGTTCGTGCGGTCGTTGCGGTTGTTGTAGGCACCGAGCGTGACGAGCCCCGTCGCCGCCTTGAAGCCGCTCGGATAAACGTTCTGATAAAATTTGGCGTAGTCGCCGAGCAAAGTCCGGCTGCGGAAGGTGAGGCCGTTCCCGAAATCGTGGCTGATCGTGAGCGTGCCGACATCGACATCGGCTTTCGCATAGCTGACGTTCGGATCGCCGAAGAAGGTGCGGGTGAAGCCGCGGATCGGCTCATCGCCGTCGGCGGGAACGCCGCGGTCGGCGGTGCGTCGGTCGTGGACATGCTCGTAGGAGAGGTCGATGCGGGTGTTGCCGCTGACGATCGCCGCCGTCGGGTTGAAGCCGTAACGGTGCAGCTCGACATGATTGCGGAAGCTTCCCCCGCCTTCGTACATGGCGTTCAGCCGAATGCCGACGCTGCTGCTGAGCGGCTGGTCGATGTCGCCGGTTAGCCGCACGTCGCCCCAATTGTCGGCCGAGGCGGTGAGCGCGCGATAGGGCGTCAGCGAGGGGCGCTTGAGCACCCGGTTGACGATCCCGCCGCCGCCGCCGCGGCCGAAGATCATCGCGTTAGGGCCTTTCAGCACCTCGACCCGTTCGACGTTGTAGAAATCGCGGAAGTACTGGACGTCGTCGCGGACCCCGTCGACGAAGAAGTCGGCGGTGCTGCTGTTGCCGCGAAGGACGATCGTGTCGCGGTTGCCCTCGCCGGAATTGTAGGACGCGCCGGGCACGAACAGCATGAGGTCGCCGACCGAGCGCAGCTGCTGGTCTTCGATCTGCTGCGCGGTGACCGTGGTCAGGGCCTGCGGGATATCCTTGACGTCGGTGTCGGTCTTGGTCGCGGTGCTGGTCGACTTTGAGCCGTATTTCACCTGCTGGCCGGTGACGACGATCGGCTGATCAGCGGCGGCGTCGACGGCGGAGTCAGCGGCTGCGTCCGCCGATGCGTCGGCAGCGTGAGCGGGTACTGAGCCGCAGGCGAGCGCCGCGGCGAACGAAAACAACAGGCGGTCCATTTTTTCCCCTTTGGACTTCGCCTGAGGCTCTAGTGTTATTGAAAGTCATTCGCAATAGCAGAGATCATTCTGCCGCTAGCAGGGTCTCAGCACCGACGAGGTCGACCGACACCAGGCGGCTGACGCCCTTTTCGATCATCGTCACGCCGTAGAGCCGGTGCATCCGGCTCATCGTCACCGCATTATGAGTGACGATCAGGTAGCGCGTGTCGGTCTCCTGGGTCATCTTCTCGAGAAGTTCGCAGAAGCGCTCGACATTGGCATCGTCGAGCGGTGCATCGACCTCGTCGAGCACGCAGATCGGCGCGGGGTTCGTAAGGAAGAGCGCGAAAATCAGCGCAATCGCCGTCAGCGCCTGCTCGCCGCCCGAGAGAAGGGTGAGCGTCGACAGCCTCTTGCCCGGCGGTTGCGCCATGATCTCGAGCCCGGCTTCGAGCGGGTCGTCGCTTTCGACCAGCTCCAGATGCGCCTGGCCGCCCTCGAACAAGGTGGTGAACAGCCGGCGAAAATGCGCGTCGACCTTTTGATAGGCATCGAGCAGCCGCACCCGGCCTTCGCGGTTCAAGTTGCCGATCGAGCCGCGCAGGCGATGGATCGCCTGGGTCAGCTCCTCGGCCTCCTCAGCGCCCTTGCTCCGCGCCGCGTCGAGCTCGGCAAGTTCCTGCTCAGCGACGAGGTTGACGGGGCCAATGCGCTCGCGCTCCGCAGTGAGGCGCTCCAGCGACGCTGCTTCCTCGTCGGCATTGCGCGGGTCGTTGGGATCGAACCCGAGCGCTTCGGGCAAGCGCTGAGGCACGCATTCGAACTTCTCGACGCTGGCCCGGGCGAACTCCGCGCTGCGCGCCTGCTGCGCCTCGGCCCGCGCCGCCGCGGCGGCGCGGCGCTCGCGGGTGTCGGCCGAATGCTCGTTGATCGCGCTGATCGCCTGGGACGCTTCGACGACCATTTCCTCAGCGGCGCGCTCGGCGGCGACGGCTTCGCCGATGTGGGCCTGGCTGTCGTCGTTCGACTGTTCGAGCTCGCGGATTTTCGAATCGAGTTCGGCCGGCTCCTTTTCTAGTTCGCTCCGCTCGGCGGCCTGCTGCCTGCTGCGCTCGACGCCCTGGCGGAGCCGGGCCTCGGCGTTGTCCTGCCGCTTGCGCCACTCGGCCTGCTCGCGGCCGGCGGCGCTGAGCCGCTCGCGATCGGTGGCGCTCTCGCGCGCCCGGGTGGCCGCTTCCGCGCGCTTGTCGGCGACGGCGGTTGCGGCACTTGCAGCCGCGGCCCGTGCCGCCTCTACGTCCTTCTCCAGCGCCGCCGGATCGGGCAGCGCTGCGAGCGAGCGCTCCGACGCGTTCACGGCTTCACCCGCCGCTTCCAATACGGGCTCGAGATCGGCCTGACGCTGCGCCAGCCCGCTGCGCTGCGCCTCGAGCCGCTCGAGCGCCGCAGCTGCGGCATCGATCGCCCGGGCCGCATCGCGCGCATCGCGTTCGGCCGCGAGCGCGGCGTGGCGCGACTGTTCGGCGGTCGCCCGGCATTCCTCCATTTGCCGGAGAGCCGCGTCGCGCTCCTTCGCGCCCGCATCGACGGCCTGCTGCAATCCCGGAAGGTCGTCGGCCAGCTGTGCGAGCCGGTTGGCGCGGAGCAGTCGCTCGGCGGCCGCGGCACCCGCGCCTCTCGCAACGAACCCGTCCCAGCGCCGCATGACGCCGTCGCGGGTGACGAGACGCTGGCCGACGGCGAGCGGCTGCCCCTCGTCCGCATCGGCAACGGCGATCTGGCTCAGGCGCCGGGCCAGCTCCGCGGGAGCGCGAACGTGATCGGCGAGGCGCTCGGTGCCGGCGGGCAGGGGAGGATCCGCGGGCTGCGGCTCGCTTCCCGTCCAGCGCCGGGGGCCGTCCCCTTCGCCGACCGCGGCATCAACGTCTTCGCCAAGAGCAGCGGCAAGGGCGCGCTCATAGCCGGGATCGGCGGACAGGCTTGCGATGGCCGAACCGCCGCCATGCTCGAGCGCGGCGGCGAGCGCGTCATGCTCCGACTTTGACGCCGACAGCGCAGCCCTCGCGGCGGCAAGCTTGGTTTCCGCGACATCCCGGCGCTCGGCAGCGGCCGCGCGGCCCGCGTCCGCTTCGACGCGGCGGGCCTCGGCCTTGCCGAGCGCCTCCGCAGCAGCGGACGCTTTCGCGGTGGCATCGCGTTGGGCTTCGGCCTGTTCGCTGCCGTCGCCGATCGATGCCAATTGCTCGGCGAGGCGCGCACGCTCCTGCTCGGTTCGTCCAAGCTGGGCGCGCGCCGCTTCGAGCGCGGCTTCGGCGACCCGCCGCTCGGCCCGCATCGCGGCCTGTCTGGCGAGCAATTCGGCGAGCGCCGCTTCGGCCTCGCGCGACACTGTCTCGGCACTGGTCAGCTCCGCCGCGATCCGCGCCGATTGTCCTTCGGCATCGCCCAGCCTTTGCTCGATCGCCCGCCGCTCGTGCTCCAGCTGCTCGATCGCCCGCGCCGCGTCGCTCTTCAGCGCTTCCTCGCGCGCAAGGTCGGCGCTGAGCGCCGCGTCGAGCCGGTCGAGCTCGGCGAGCCGCCGCGATACCGTGTCACGGCGCGCACGCGCGGTGGCGAGCTGGTGGGCGAGGGCGTGACCCTGCTCGCGCAATTCCGCGACGGCGTTGCGCTTCGCCGACAATTGCTCGCTAGCTCGATCGTGCGCGGCCTGGGCGTCGGCGATCGTCTGGTGAATGCGCTCCACCTCGTCGGCCGCGGCTTTGGCCTCCGCCGTCGCTGCCTCAGCCGACCGCTCGGCCTCCACCCAGCGTGCGTGGAGCAGCTTGGCTTCGACGCTCCTTATCTGGTCGGTCAGCTTGCGGTAGCGCTCGGCGGCGCGCGCCTGGCGCCGAAGCTGCGCCGCGCGCTGCTCCTGGTCGGAGAGGATCTCGCCCAACCGGGCGAGATTCACTTCCGCCGCGCGAAGCTTCTGCTCGGCATCCTTGCGCCGCGCGTGAAGCCCGGAAATGCCCGCCGCTTCCTCCAGCAGGAGCCGCCGCTCGACCGGCTTTGCCGAGATGATCGAGCTGATCTTTCCCTGGCTGACCAGCGCCGGCGAGTGCGCCCCGGTCGCCGCATCCGCAAACAGCAGCGACACGTCCTTCGCGCGGACGTCCCGGCCGTCGATCCGGTAGGCCGAGCCGGCGCCGCGCTCGATCCGCCGCGTGATCTCGCTTTCCCCGCCGCCGCTGTCGTCGCTGGCGTCGCGCTCCAGGAGAATGGAAACTTCCGCGAAGTCGCGCGGCGGCCGGTTGGCGGTTCCGGCGAAGATCACGTCGTCCATGCCGCCGCCGCGAAGCGACTTCGGGCTGGATTCGCCCATCGTCCAGCGGATCGCTTCCAGGAGGTTCGACTTGCCGCAGCCGTTGGGCCCGACGACTCCGGTCAGTCCCGGCTCGATCCTGAGCTCGGCCGGCTCGACGAAGCTCTTGAAGCCGCTGAGCTTGAGCCTTCGGATCCTCAACCTGTCCCCCTCCCGCGAGCGCCGCCTACCCGCCGACGGCCTTCTTCAGCGCCGGCTCGAGCTTGTCCCAGGTCGCCGTATTCTCGACCATCGTTCCGTTGATGATGAAGGTCGGCGTTCCCTGGAAGCTCGGGAACTGCGTCGTCGCATCGCTCGCCATCTGGACGAGCTGGTTGAGCATGTTCGGGTCGGTCAGGCACTGCGTGCTCTTGGCGACCGGAACGCCGCGCGCGGCAGCCCAGTCCTGAAATCCGGCAATCTTCGCCATCGCGACGAACTGCTGGTTTTGCGGCAGGTTCTGGATCGCCTTGAGCTGATCGTCCGAAGTGCCCTGGTATTTCTTTTCCCAGTTCATCTGGTCGTTGTAGAGCGCGCGCATCAGCGGGAAGAATCCCTTGGCGCCGTTGCAGCGCACGATCAGCGATGCGGCCACGTCGAGGCCGTCGCGGACATAATTGCGGAATTCCCAGCTGACCTGGCCCGACTTCACATATTGATCCATCAGCGTCGGCACGCCCTCATCGTCGAACGCCTTGCAGTGCGGGCAGGTGAGCGACCCATATTCGATCAGCTTCACCTTCGCATTGGGATTGCCCATCACGAAGCCGCCGGCCGGCGTTGCATTGACGACGTCGGTCCACGTCCCGCCCGGCGGCGGCTTGATCTGCTCGAGCTTCACCGGCGCGTTGTCGGTGGTTTCGGCTTGCTTCTTGTTACAGCCGGCAAGCGCGAGGACGGCCATGCCGCAGGCGAGGAAAAGTGCAGGCTTGTTCAATGGACAGCTCCGTTCGTCGGGGTTTTCTCACCAAGTGCTGACTTGATCCGGGATTCCAGCGTCGGCCATACCTGGGCGGCGGTGATCGCACCAAATTCGACCATCGTCCCGTTGATCGTGAACGACGGAGTCCCCGGGAAATTGGGGAACTGGGTGGTCGTGTCGTCGGCCATCTGGACCAGCTTGTTGATCGAGGCCGCGTCGGTCAGGCATTGCTTTGCCTTGGCGGCGGTTATGCCGTGCGTCGCGGCCCATTGCTGGAAGCCGGCGATCTTCGCGGCGGCGACGAATTGCTCGTCGGGGCCGAGCGTTTCCAGCCTCGTGAGTTCCTCCTGCGGCGTGTCGGCGACCTTCTTCTCCCAGCTGGGCTGGTCCTTGAACAAGGCGCGCGTCAGCGGGAAGAAATGCTTCGCCCCGCCGCATCGCGCGATCAGCGCGGCGCTGACGTCGATGGTGTCGCGGACATAGTTGCGGAATTCCCAGCTGACCTTTCCGCTCTTCACATAAGGGTCGATCAGGCTCGGGACCGAATCTTCGTCGAAGTGCGCGCAGTGGGGGCAGGTCATCGAGCCATATTCGACCAGCTTCACCCTGGCATTCGGGTTGCCCATAGCGAACCCGCCCGCAGGCGTCGCGGTGACGACCAGGCTCCAGTCCTTGCCGCGCGTAGCGTGGTTGGCCGGTGCGGCCTGGGCATCCCAAGAAATCGACCCGGCCGCGACGAGGGCGGCGGCGCAGGCCAGGACCGTTCCAGCCTTCATCTTGAAACTCACCTGACTCCCTTGATGACGGGAATGGGCCGGACGTCCTCGTCGATCGAGGGCGGGCCGCTGCTAGCCCCGATTCGCGCCGCAAGCGACTCCAGGCAAGCGCGAAGCTCGGGATCGGCAATCTCGCGCAGCCCTTCGCCGAGCTCCTTTGGCACCGGACGAAGTTGCGGGCGGGCGAGCTTCGGCGGCGCCGCGGGCGGCTTGCCCTGCTTGAAGACGATCCGATTAACCGCGGCATAACCGAAGAAGCGGTTGACCCGCTCCATGATCATCGGCGTGAGGTGCTGGATCAGCGGCGCGTGGGCACCGTCGACGAGCAGGGTCAAAACGCCGCCCGCTTTCTTCCCCATGGGAAAGCGGATCGATTCGGGCGAAGACACCTTGGCGTAGCGCACGCCGACGATCTCGGACCAGCGGCTGACGATCGAGCCCTGGATGAAGCCGAAGCGGCGGAACGAGGGATCGCCGATCGCGCCGACGAGCTCGCCCGCGGCGCGCGGACGGCAGCTTCGCGGCGAATCTTCCTCTTCTTTCTTTCGCTTCGACATGCGCTTCCAGCATGCCATAGCCATTTTGTGACCGCCAATGCAGCAGCCCGGCTGATCCAACATTATGTGGATAACTTCAGGCGCCTGCCGTGGCGCTCGCCGCCCGGAGAAGCACCGCGGGAGCCTTATGTCGTCTGGCTCAGTGAAGTGATGTTGCAACAGACGACGGTGGCGACGGTGAAGCCGCGATTCGAGCGCTTCCTTGCCCGCTGGCCGACTATCGGGGCGCTGGCGGCGGCGAGCGACGAGGAAATCCTCTCCGAATGGGCCGGCCTCGGTTATTACGCGCGGGCCCGAAACCTGATTGCCTGCGCCCGCGAAGTGGCGAAGCGCGGCGGATTTCCGACGACCGCCGCGGAGCTTCGCAAGCTGCCGGGTCTCGGCGCCTACACCTCGGCCGCAGTCGCCGCGATCGCCTTCGGCGAGAAGGCGCCCGCGGTCGACGCCAACGTCGAGCGCGTGATCGCGCGCGTTCTCGGCCTGAAAAATTCCCATCACAGAGAGATCGAGCGCCAATTGCTCGAATGGATGGCGGAGCAGCGCCCGGGGGACGTCATCCAGGCGCTGATGGACCTCGGCGCCGCGATCTGCCGGCCGAAGCGGCCGCGCTGCGTTGAATGTCCGCTCGCTCTAGATTGCGCGGCTCGCGCAAGTGGTCAGCCCGAAGCCTTCCCGGCGCGGCGCGAGCGCAAGGCTCGGCCACATCGCTACGGAACCGCCTGGTGGATCGAGCGCGACGGCCACGTATGGCTGGTGCGGCGCCCGCCGAGCGGGCTGCTCGGCGGAATGGCCGCGCTTCCCGGCAGCGAGTGGACGGACAAGCCACCGCCGGGAGCAGCGCCGCTCCGCACCGTCCGCCACGTGTTCACTCATTTCTCGCTCGACCTCGCCGTCGAGCTTTGCACCGAGCCGGTCGGCGACGGCTGGTGGCACCGGATCGAGACGCTCGCCGAGGCGGGGCTTCCCACCCTCTACCGCCGCGCATCGGAGCTTGCGCTGGCGAGCATCCCGAAGCGCCGCGCCGCCGCTTGAAGAAGCCCGAACTGCCCCTTAAGAAGCCCCCAAATCTTCCTTCACTCGCCTCACTAAAAAACCAGGGAAACTCATGGACGATCGCTTCAACACCATTGCCGGCTGGGTGCTGTTCGCGGGAATCGTCGCATTGGGCTCTTCGATCGTGGCGGGGGAATATTTCCACAGCGAGCGCCCGGAAAAGATGGGCTATCCGATCGCCGGAGTGCAGGAGGAAGGCGCGGGCGCCGCGGAGGCGGAAAAGCCCATCGAATTCTATCTGGCGAGCGCCGATCCCGCCAAGGGCCAGCAGGTCTTCAACAAGTGCATGGCCTGCCACAATGCCGAAAAGGGCGGCGCCAACCAGCTCGGTCCCAACCTCTGGGACATCGTCGGCGAGCCGATCGCCCAGGGCAAGGGCGGATTCGCTTTCTCGGACGCACTGAAGAAGGTCGGCGGCACCTGGAATTGGGACAATCTCAGCAAGTGGCTCGACAGCCCCAAGGCGTTCGCTCCGGGCACGAAAATGACCTTCGCGGGGCTAAGCAACCCGCAGGATCGCGCCGACGTCATCGCCTTTCTGAACGCGCACAGCGATTCGCCGCAGCCGCTTCCCAAGGCGCCGGCGGAAGCCGCTCCGGCGGCCGCTGGCAAGGAGCCCGGCACCGGACCCAACAACGGCCCGCAAAAGGCCGAGACCGAGCCGGTCGGGAACGTCGTGGCGCCCGCGCACTAAAACGTTCGGAATTACTCCGGCGGCGCGCGCTGGACGCGCACCGGCTCGGGGTGGTCCTCGTAATAGTTGGTGACGAAGTCCCACGCTTCTGCAGCGTCCTCGCTCCAGTGGATGAGGTCGAGGTCGTGCGGCGCGATCACCCCTTCCTCGACCATCGCCTCGAAATTGACGACGCGGTTCCAGTAATCCTTGCCGAACAACAGGATTGGCAGCGGCCGCACCTTGCCGGTCTGGATCAGGGTCAGCAGCTCGAACATCTCGTCGAACGTCCCGTAGCCGCCGGGGAAAACCGCCACCGCCCGGGCGCGCAGCAGGAAGTGCATTTTCCGCAGCGCGAAATAGTGGAACTGGAAGCTCAGGTCCGGGGTCACGTAGCGGTTGGGCATCTGCTCGTGCGGGAGCACGATGTTGAGCCCGATCGATTCCTGCCCCTCCTCGAAGGCGCCGCGGTTGGCCGCCTCCATGATCGACGGCCCGCCGCCCGAGCAGACCACGAAGTGGCGCGCGCCGTCCTCCTCGCGGGCATGGCGGCTGGCGAGCCGCGCAAGCTCGCGCGCGACCTCGTAATATTTCGACTTGGCCTTCAGCCGCTCGGCGACCTTCTCCTGCTCCGGATTGGTTGCCGCGGCGATCACCGCGTCCGCCATGTCGGGCGCGGGAATTCGCGCCGATCCGTAGAAGACGAAGGTCGACGCGATGTTGGCTTCGGTTAGAAATAGCTCGGGCTTCAACAGCTCGAGCTGGAAGCGGACCGGCCGCAGGTCCTCGCGAAGCAGGAACTCAGTGTCCTGGAAGGCGAGCTTGTAGGCCGGGCTGTCGGTCTGCGGGACCGACGGCACGTGCTGGGCGGCACGTGCGTCGACCTGGCTCGAGGGAAAGATACGCTTGGGCGGTACTGCTTTATTGGTCATGCAGCGCCGACTAGCGGCAAAGTTTTGCGCGGTCACGCACCTCCGGCATCCACCGTCCGCGGCGCACCCCAGTCGATCCGGCGCGTCGCGTACATCACCCCGGCCAGCGCCGCGAAGAGCAGCAGCGAGCCGATCAGCAGCGAAAAGGCCTCGAGGCTGAGGAGGACGTAAAGCACTGCATAAAGCCCGACGAGCAATCCCCCGATGAAGCTCGCGCGACGCCAGCTCCCGAGCACCGCCGCGGAATAAGCCGTGTTCAGCCCCGCGATCGCCGCCGAGGCGAGCACATAGGCCGGCGTGAACCCGATCACTTCGGCGAAGGCGAGCAGCAGCACGAAGAACAAGACCAGCGCCGCGCCCATCAGCAGATATTCGACCGCCGACACCGGGACTCCGCCGATGACGTCGAACATCAGCAGCGCCAAGAAGGTGAAGCCGATGAACAGGAAGCCGTATTTGGTCGCTCGGTTGACCTGCGAATAGAGGTCGACCGGCTGGATCAGGCTGATCGACGCCGCCTGCACCGCGTCGCCGCCGGGCGCTGCCGCGGGCGTGTAGCTCATGTTCGCGACCGGCAGCTTCTCGACCATGTTCGACGCGCCGGGGTCTCCGGTGCTGACGAGCGAGCGCCCGAGCGCGAGGTTGCCGACGCGATAGGTGGCGTCGAACCCGTTGGCGCGGACCGAGCGCGCGCCCGGCAGGAAGTCGCCGCCGAAGCTCGG
>Ga0207657_10007877_pt1 | contig 10871 bp, 11 predicted proteins | sample KBSC33metaG_FD_184316 | JGI IMG/M metagenome (GOLD analysis project Ga0207657, IMG submission 184316) | Corn rhizosphere microbial communities from Kellogg Biological Station, Michigan, USA - KBS C3-3 metaG (SPAdes) (version 2) | ecosystem: Host-associated > Plants > Roots > Rhizosphere > Soil ... | reverse complement strand
AAGAGGCCGACGCCGGCGTACAGGTCGAGGGCCCGCTCGCCGGGGCGCGGCGCCAGGAGCTCGAGGACGGTCTCGACCAGCACACGGGGCGCCTCCGGGTGGACCTGCCAGAAGCCGTCGCCGGCCACCCGGAAGTCGTGACCGAGGACGTGCTCGGTGACCGGGTCGAGGTTTCGCGACTGTCGCTGCCCGACGTCCTCGACCACCGTGCGGCGAGCGTCAGGCGCCTCGATCAGGCAGTCGTCGACCTCGATGACGTCGTGCGAGCGGTGCTTCCTCAGCCCGCGGCGACCGCCCGGCAGCGCGACGTACTGCATCCGGGTGCGCCAGTGAAGGGTGGGCTCGACCGGCTCGACGACGACCTCGCGCTCCAGACCGGCCAGCCGCCGCAGCTGCTCGGTGATCACGTCGGCCTTGAGGCGGCGCTGCGCAGTCAGCGCGACGTGCTGGAAGTCGCAGCCGCCGCAGCCCCCGGGATGCGCCAGCGGGCAGGGCGCCGGCACCCGGTCCACGGACGCCTCGAGCACCTCGACCGCGTCGCCGCGCAGGAAGGACTTGCCGATCTCGGTGACCTCGACGAGCACGCGCTCCCCGGGAAGCGCGTGCCGGACGAAGACCACGACGTCGCGGTCGCCGACCGGGACCCTGGCGACGACGTGACCGCCGTGCGCGATCGGGCCGGTGCGGGCCTCGAGGCGGTCACCGACGTCGGGGAGCCCGCTCACCGACCGATGCGCCCACGGCGGACGTCACCCGCGCGGAGCCGCTGGAGCTGCCAGTCCTCGCGCTCCTTGCCGAGCTCGGACCCGCGCAGCTGGTAGGGCACCGAGATCACCATGACACCGGGCGTGAAGAGCAGACGTCCCTTGAGCCGTAGCGCCGTCTGGTTGTGCAGGAACTGCTCCCACCAGCGACCGACGACGTACTCGGGGATGTAGACCGCGACGACGCCGCGCGGGTTGTGCTCGCGGATCTCGACGGCGTACTGCACCACCGGCCGGATGATCTCGCGGTACGGCGAGTAGAGCACCTTGAGGGGGACGTCGATGTGCCGCTCGTCCCACTCCTGGATGAGCGTGTCGGAGGCCTCCTGCTCGGACGCGACGAAGACCGCCTCGAGGACGTTCGGCCGGGTGGCCTTGGCGAAGGCGAGCGCGCGCATCGTCGGCTTGTGCAGCTTGGAGACCAGCACGATCGAGTGCACGCGGGTCGGCAGCACCGGGTCCTCGTCGCCCACCACCAGCTCCTCCGCGACCCGGTCGTAGTGCCCGCGAATGCCCTTCATGATCGCGTAGAAGACGACCATCGCCAGGATCGCGATCCAGGCACCCGCCAGGAACTTGGTCACCAGCACGATCACGAAGACGACCGCGGTCATCGCGAGCCCGAACGTGTTGATCGCGCGCGAGCGGAACATCCGGCGCCTGACACCCGGGTCGCGCTCCGTCTTCAGGTGGCGGGTCCAGTGCCGGATCATGCCGAGCTGGCTGAGGTTGAAGGAGACGAACACCCCGACGATGTAGAGCTGGATGAGCCGGGTCGGCTCGGCGCGGAACGCGATGATCAGTACGACGGCGAGGCCGGCGAGGAACAAGATGCCGTTGCTGTAGGCGAGCCGGTCACCGCGTGAGCCGAGCTGACGGGGGGCGAAGCCGTCCCGCGCCAGGATCGAGCCGAGCACGGGGAAGCCGTTGAAGGCGGTGTTGGCGGCCAGGATCAGGATGATCCCGGTCATCGCCACCACGAAGTAGAAGCCGGCGGGGAAGTCGCTGAAGACCGCCTTCGCGATCTGGGCGATCACGGTGTGCTGGTCGAAGCCGCTGGGCAGCGGGCTGCCGTCGCCCTGGCGCAACCTCTCCAGGTCGTTGGGATCGACGTACTTCATGCCCATCTGACGGGCCAGCACGATGATGCTGAGCAGCATCGTGACCGCGATCGCGCCGAGCAGCAGCAGCGTGGTCGCCGCGTTGCGGCTCTTCGGCTTGCGGAACGCCGGCACGCCGTTCGAGATCGCCTCGACCCCGGTCAGCGCGGCGCAGCCGGAGGAGAACGCCCGCGCGAGCAGGAAGATCATCGCCGCGGTGCCGATCGGGCCCTCGTAGCCGGGCGCCGGGTCGAGCTGGAGCCCGGCGCTCTCGACGTTCGGCAGGTCGCCGGCCGTGGCCCGGATCGCGGCATACAGGGTCATCCCGATGACGCCGATCATGAATCCGTACGTCGGGATCGCGAACCACGCGCCGGACTCGCGCACACCTCGCAGGTTCATGGCGGCAAGGGCGAGCACGAGCACGCACGCCCACTCGGTCTCGTGGTGGTTGATGAACGGCAAGGCGGACGCGGCGTTCTGCACCCCCGACGAGACCGAGACCGCGACGGTGAGGACGTAGTCGACGAGCAGCGCGCTCGCCACCGTCACCCCGGCTGTCTGGCCGAGGTTGACCGTCGCGACCTCGTAGTCGCCGCCGCCGCTGGGGTAGGCGTGCACGTTCTGCCGGTACGACGCAACGACGGTCAGCATCACCAGGGCGACCGCGATGCCGATCTTCCACGACCACACGTAGGTCGAGGCTCCCGCGACCGACAGCATGATGAAGACCTCGTCGGGCGCGTAGGCGACCGACGAGAGGGCGTCGCTGGCGAACACGGGCAGCGCGATCCGCTTCGGCAACAAGGTCTCCCCCAGCTGCGAGCTGCGGAGCTTGCGGCCTACCAGGATCCGCTTCGAGAGACCACCGACACCCACGAGGGACAAGGCTAGAGCACCGGGAGGGTTGTGCCTGTCACGTGCAGTAGCGTTCCCCACGTGCATGTCGTGATCATGGGGTGCGGCCGGGTCGGCTCGACGCTGGCGCGGTCCCTCGAGGACCGCAACCACACAGTGAGCGTCATCGACAGCAGCCCCGACGCCTTCCGCCGGCTGGGACCGTCGTTCAACGGCCTGAAGGTGACCGGCTACGGCTTCGACCAGAAGGTCCTCGCCGAGGCCGGCATCGAGCGCGCCGAAGCCTTCGCTGCAGTCAGCAGCGGCGACAACTCCAACATCATCGCCGCGCGCGTCGCCCGGGAGACCTTCGGCATCCAGCAGGTCGTCGCGCGCATCTACGACCCCGGCCGCGCCGAGGTCTACCAGCGGCTGGGCATCACGACCGTGGCCACGGTGAAGTGGACTGCCGACCAGGTCCTGCGCCGGCTGCTGCCGGCCGGCGCAGAGCCCGACTTCCGCGACCCGTCGGGCACCATCCGGCTCGACCAGGTGCCCGCCACGGAGCCCTGGATCGGTCACCGCACGGTGCAGTTCCAGGAGCAGTCGCGGTGCCGGATCGCCTGGATCGACCGGCTCGGCGAGGGCATGCTCCCCCAGCGCGACTCGGTGATCCAGGAGGGCGACGTGCTCCACGTCGTGCTGCGCGAGGAGAACGCCACCCACGCGTACAAGGTCATCGAGCACGGGCCCGAGGAGGACTGATGCGCGTCGCCATCGCCGGAGCCGGTGCCGTGGGTCGCTCCATCGCCAGCGAGCTGATCATCAACGGGCACCAGGTGCTGTTGATCGACAAGGAGCCGGACGCCATCAAGCCCGAGCGGGTGCCGGAGGCCGAGTGGCTGCTGGCGGACTCCTGCGAGCTGTCCTCCCTCGAGGAGGCGCGCCTCGAGCACTGCGACGTGGTGATCGCCGCCACCGGCGACGACAAGGCCAACCTCGTGACGTCCCTGCTCGCGAAGACGGAGTTCGGGGTGCCCCGCACCGTGGGTCGGGTGAACCACCCGAACAACGAGTGGCTGTTCACCGAGGCCTGGGGTGTGGACGTGAACGTCTCCACCCCGCGCATCATGTCGGCGCTGGTCGAGGAGGCGGTCACCGTCGGCGACCTGGTGCGGCTGTTCACCTTCCACCAGAGCAACGCCAACCTCGTCGAGATGACCTTGCCGGCCGGGTCGCCGTACGTCGGCACGCCCTCGGGCCTGATCCCCTTCCCGGAGAACGTCGCGTTGGTGACGATCCTGCGCGACGGGCAGGTCTACACCCCCGACCCCGAGCAGCCGGTCGAGTCCGGCGACGAGCTGCTGTTCGTCTGCCAGACCGACGCCGAGGCGGAGCTCGAGCAGCTGTTGGCTCCTCGGGCCGCCGAGTAGCCGACAGGAGCGACATGCGTGGTGTGGTGATGCATGGGCCGGGTGACGTGCGCGTCGAGGACCGCGCCGACCCGACGATCCTCGACCCGACCGACGCGATCATCCGGCTGGCCGCGACGTGCATCTGCGGCAGCGACCTGTGGCCCTACCGCGGGGCCGAGCCCGTCGACCACCAGGTGATGGGCCACGAGTACCTCGGCGTGGTGACCGAGGTCGGCTCCGAGGTCCGCAACGTCGAGACCGGCCAGTTCGTCGTCGGCTCCTTCTGGACGTCGGACAACACCTGCGAGATCTGCCGGTCGGGCTACCAGGCCTACTGCGTGCACCGGACCCTGATGGGCACGATCGGGACGCAGTCCGAGCTCGCCCGTGTCCCGCTCGCCGACGGCACCCTCGTGGCCACCCCCGGGCAGCCCGACGACGACCTGGTCCCGTCGTTGATGGCGGCCTCCGACGTGCTCGGCACCGGCTGGTTCGCCGCTGTCGCCGCGGAGGCGGGCCCGGGCAAGACCGTCGCAGTGGTCGGCGACGGCGCTGTCGGTCTGATGGCCGTGCTCGCCGCCAGGCAGCTCGGCGCCGAGCGCATCATCGCCTTCAGCCGGCACGCCGACCGGCAGGCACTGGCCCGGGAGTACGGCGCCACCGACATCGTCGAGGAGCGTGCCGACGAGGGCGTCGCCCGGGTCAAGGAGCTCACCGGCGGGCTCGGTGCCCACTCGACCATCGAAGCGGTGGGCACCCAGCAAGCCATGATGCAGGCCATCGGGTCCACCCGCCCCGGAGGGCACGTGGGGTTCGTCGGCGTTTCCCACGGCGTGTCGATCCCCGGTGGCGCCCTCTTCATGGCCGGCGTACACCTGCACGGCGGCCCGGCTCCGGTACGCCGGTTCCTGCCCGACCTCGTCCGACTCATCTGGGACCGCGAGATCGATCCCGGCAAGGTGTTCGACCTGACCCTCCCGCTCGAGCAGGCAGCCGAGGGCTACCGGGCCATGGACGAGCGCGCCGCCATCAAGGTCCTGCTGACCCTCTGACATGGACACCCACGACGAGCACTGCGACCTGTGTGACCTGCCGAGGTCCCAGTGCATCCACGGCCGACCGCCGCCGGTGCCGAAGGTCGCCGCGCCGGCGCCGAGGAAGCGGACGCCGGCGCGGAAGCGGCCCTCGTCGACACCGGCCAGGCCGGTGGTCCGACGCTGGACGCCGCCCGAGGCGTTCCGGCCCCTGATCCTCAGCGTGCTCGAGGAGGCCGGCGGCGAGCTGGACGCCGAGGAACTCTTCCTCGAGCTGGAGATCGTGGCCGAGGACCTGCTGCGTCCGGGCGACCTGGAGACCACGCCCGAGGGGGAGCTGCGCTGGCGGTACGCCGCCCGACGGGCCCGGATCGCGCTGCTCGCCGAAGGACTGATGACGAAGACCACTCCCGGCGTCTGGAAGCTCGCCGGTCCCGGCCGGGCCTGACACCGAGGAAAACCGGGCGACAGGGGTGGCCGGATCCGCGAGGATTTCCGGTGATGTTCGCCGCCCTGATCCGACACGCGCGCCCGCCCTCTCCCCTGGCTGGTCGGCTCGGCCTCCAGTCGCTCCTCTTCGCTCTCGGCGAGGGCACCTTCATGACCGGATCGGCGGTCTTCTTCACCCAGATCGTCGGGCTGTCCGCCGCGCAGGTCGGTCTCGGACTGACGTTCGCCGGCATCGGGGCGTTCCTGGCCGCCCTGCCGATGGGCAAGCTGGTCGACCGCTTCGGGCCGCGGCGGATGTGGGCCGTGAGCGCGACCGGGCAGGGTGCGATGTTCGCGCTGTGGCCGTTCATCACCGACTTCCGGGGCTACGTCTCCATGGCCGTCGCCATGGAGGTCATCGGTGCCCTGGGAGGTGCCGCGCACGGGGCGTACACCATCGACGTGCTGCCGCCCGGCGAGCGAGTCCGGTCGCGCGCGTACATGTACTCAGCGCTCAACGTCGGCTTCACGCTGGGCTCCCTCGTCGGCGGCATCGCGCTCGCGTTCCACTCCAACGACGTGCTCCACGCAGTGCCGTGGTTCACCGCCGTGGTCTTCCTGGTCAACAGCGCGGCCATCACCAGGCTGCCGCGAGCACCGCACGACGACCGCACCCCGGAGGAACGCAAGGTGAAGGTGCCCGGCCCCGGGCCGCTGCGGAACCCCGGCTGGTTGCTGACCGAGTTCTTCAGCGGCGTCTTCTGGACCAACCAGGTGCTGCTCAACATCGTGATCCCGCTGTGGCTGGTGGAGGAGACCGACGCCCCCCGAGTGCTGCTGGCCTTCCTGTTCGGGACGAACACCGTGATGTGCATCTTCCTGCCGATGGCGGCCGCCCGAGGGGTCGAGGACGTGCCGACGGCGCTGAAGGCGATCCGGGTGTCCTCGACGTTCTTCGTGGTCTCCTGTGTGATCACGCTGGCGACGCACGACACCGTCGGCTGGGCCACGATCGCCCTGGTCTGGCTCGGTCACGTCACCGTCACCGGTGCGGAGCTCTACCTCTCGGCCGCCAGCTGGTCCTTCGAGGCCGAGCTGATGGACCCGCGACAGCGCGGGGCGTACCAGGGAGCCTCGGAGCTGAGCGGCACCCTGGGCAAGGTCTGGGCGCCGGCGTTGTACACCTTCCTCGCCATGCACTGGGGAGCCGCGGGCTGGCTGGTCATCGCCGGCATCGTCGTGGTGGCCACCATCGCGGTGCACCCCTCGACCCGGCTCGCCCGGCGGTTCCTCGAGCAGCACGTCCCGCCCGAGGTGCTCGCCGACGCTCGCGCGTCGGCTCCGAGAGCAGCAGATGCGCTGGCAGTGGAGACGGGGACTACATTCGGGGGATGACCGCCCCTGCGGAGCGTCGCTGCCTGCCTCTCGAGGTGGAGGCGATCTCGCTGCACCGCGAGCGACGGGTGGTCCGTCCCCGGAAGAGGTCGTGGCGCCGGGCACTTCTGCGAGCTCTCACCGCCGGGCGACGGCCGTAGCGGGCGATCCCGGCACCAGTCAGGAGCCAAAGCGTCGCTGCAGGTCGGCGTAGCCGATCGCACCGTCGAGGAAGCTCAACGTGCCCGCGTCGAGCAGTTCACGGCCGGCGCGCTCCAGCAGGCTCAGCGCGGCCCGGGCCAGGCTCCCGCCGAGGCTGACGCGCGTGACGCCCCACGAGAAGAGCGTGGGCGCGTCGGTCGTGCTCGCCAGTCCCGCCACCACGTTGAGGGGCCCGGGTACGGCGGCGGCGAGCCGGCGAATGGTGTCCTCCTCGGTGACGCCGGGCACGAAGACGCAGTCGGCCCCCGCGTCGACGTACCGGTGCGCCCGCTCGACGGTCGCGGCGAACCGATCCCCCGCCACGCCGCCGAAGTAGGTGTCGGTGCGCGCGTTCAGCACGAAGGTGCCACGCGGCGCAGCCGCCCGGGCTGCCGCGATCCGGTCGGCTGCCTCGTCGATGCCGAACAGACCGTCGGGGCCGGCGTCCTCCAGGTTGCCGCCCACGACTCCGAGCTCGACGGCACGCGCGACGGTGCGGCCGACCTCGTCCGCCGTCTCGCCGTACCCGGCCTCGAGGTCCGCCGTCACTGGAACGCGCACCGCGGCCACGATGCGAGCGACCTGTTCGAGCATCGTGTCGCGGTCGATCGACCCTCCGTCCGGGACTCCGCACGCCCAGGCGATGCCCGCACTGGTCGTCGCGACGGCGGGGAAGCCGACCTGCTCGAGGATGCGCGCCGACCCGGCGTCCCAGGCGTTGGGCAGCACGAAGCCGGGGCCGGCGTGCAGGTCGAGGAGTGCTGCCGCCTTGTCGGTCGAGGTCACCCCCACATCATCAGCGATCGCGAGCTGCCACGACAGCCCTCAGCGTTCGGCGGGCGAGCGCGAGCCAGCACAGGATCGCGATCGCCGACAGCGCCGCCGGAATCCAGTGGCCCAGCAGCACGGAAGCCGCGACGGCACACCCGAAGGCGGTCAGGTTCGCCGCGACGTCGTACACAGGGGCGACGAATCGCCGGTTGAGGACGTGCGCGGTCGCGATCACGAGACCGCAGGCGAAGGTGACGGACAGCAGGAAGCTCACCACCGCCTCAGTCTCCCCGCCCTTGCCAAGCCGGCCGAGGCCGCCGATCGCACGACCATGCCGTACCGTGGGCACTGTTGAAGGGACGGCCTCCAAGCCGTCCTGGCCGCGCAAGAAGTCGTGGCTTGTATCTCGTACCCCTGGTTTTCGGTTCGCTGGACATCAGCACAGGTGGATGTCTTCAGCGGCCTGGGAGCACAACGCTCTCGGCAGAACAAAGGGAAATGAACATGGCTCAGGGAACCGTCAAGTGGTTCAACGCCGACAAGGGTTTCGGCTTCATCGCGCAAGATGGTGGCGGCGAGGACGTCTTCGTCCACTTCTCCGCCATCCAGTCCAACGGCTACAAGTCGCTGGACGAGAACCAGAAGGTCGAGTTCGACCTCGCCAGTGGCCCCAAGGGTCCGCAGGCCGAGAACGTCCGCGTCGTCTGACTTCACCTCGTAGGGCTCCGATCGCACGCGCGGTCGGGGCCCTTCGTGCGTTTCGTGGGACGTCATCCCTACGGCGCCGGAGTGAGCGAATCCGAGGCCATCGACTTGATCCGGGCGCTCGAGGAGCTCAAGGCCACCGCCGCCGCGGCGCAGGCGCGACTGACCGCCCACCTGCACTCCGAACGCACCCGGCGCGACGCCGCCGCCGGCACCCCGGCCCGCCAGCGCTGCGCCGGTCAGATCAGCGAGTGGCGCCACGACCGCCTGGACCCGACGCCTCTACACCCACCCCGACTCCGGTGCGCTGGTCGCCATGGACTCACACCGGCGACTCTTCGCCGGCCAGCCTGCAACTACACCAAGGACCTGCCGGGCTGGACAGCCACCCTGCACACCCGGTCCGACGGATCACGACTCCTCGACCTCACCAGCCCCACCAGCCACCGACATCGCAGCCACGCCCCCGCACCACCAGGCGCACCCGATGCGTCGATGGCTCGGCTCAGGTCGATCCTGAGCGCCGCCTAGCTCGCGACCCCTAGCTCGCGACCGGAGTCTTGTTGCGGCTGAGCAACCACACCATCCCGGCCAGCGCCGCGAGCTGCAGCGGCCAACCCATGGCGAGCTTCGCGACGCCCAGCACCGCGACCGCGGAGTCCTGGTCCCACCAGCCGTTGCGGCCTGCCAGGTAGACCGGGCCCTGCACGGCCACCCGGATGACGCAGGGCAGCACCAGCAGCCAGGTGAGTCGACTGCACAGTCGCACCGTCGCGCGGTCGGCGCGCCAGCCGGTCGCGTCACCGGTCACGCTGCCGACCATGAAGCCGACCAGCGGCCAGCGGACGACGATGGTCAGCACCATCAGCACCGAGTAGCCCAGGTTGTAGAGGATGCCGGGCAGGAAGTACGCGAGCGCCTGGTCGTTCGCGTCACCGCCACCGCGCGCCGCCCGCCAGGCGAACAGCGCGCCGATGCCGATGCCGAACAGGCTGTTGACCACGAACTGCGGCGTCGTGCGCTGCACCAACCGGACCACGAGCAGGACGACCGCACACCCGACGGCCACCAGTACCGAGGTCCGCAGCGCGTGGGTGGTGAGGAACAGCACGGTGAACACTGCAGTCGGTACGGCGGCCTCGAGCATGCCACGACGGCCTCCGAGCGCCTTCGCGAGCTGGCCGCGGACGACCTCCTCGACCGTCGCGGTCGTCGTCGGGGTGACGGGATTCACCGGTCTCCTCTTAGTACCGCAGGTCGTAGCGCGGGTTGTACATCACCCGGACACCACCGTGGACGCCGATCCGGCCGGTCACCCGGATGACGCGGCCCGGGAAGATGCCCGCGATCCGGCGGCGACCCAGCCAGAGCACGGTGATCGTGCCGCTGCCGTCGTACAGCTCGGCCTCGAGCGCCGGCACCCCGCCACGGGGGCGCAGCGTCACGGTGCGCAACGTGCCCTGGACGGTCACCAGCTCGCGGTCGGGAGCCTCGCTGATCGGCACGCATCCGGCCCGCCGCGTGGTCGCACGCAGCTCGATCGCCTCGGCGTGCGACTGGCTGGCCCACTCGCGCAGGCCGGCGCGGAGGCGCCCCTTGGTGTGCGGCATGCGGTCGAGCCTAATCGTTCGGTGGGGCGTCGGCGGGCTGGTCGTCGAGAGGCTGGTCGTCGAGAGGGGTCGCCTCCGGTGGCATCCTCAGCGGGAGCGCCTCTCCCGGTGGCATCGCCTCGTTGCCGCGACGGACAGCGACGGTGCGCAGCGCCTGCTCGAACGGTGCGGCGTACTCGGGATCGTGGGCCGGACGTCCCGCCAGGGTGGCCCGCAGGAACCAGCGCGGACCGGTGTGGCCGATCACCCGGGAGGGCTGGATGAGGGACTCGCCGTTCGGTCCGGTGACCGGCACCTGGCAGAACAGCTCGGGACCGAAGCTCCCCTGCTGCTCGGTCGCGGTGCCGCCTCGGCGGGTGGTGTCGGCGGCGATCTCGCGCCGCGCCTCCTCCCAGAGGTCACCACCGCGCGACGACGCGAACGCCCGCAACTCCAGCACGCCCTCCTCGGCGACGAGGAGCACGGTCATGATCGTGCCGCTCTGCTCGTCGACCTGCAGTCGCAGGTCGAGACCGGCCACCGGGTGGACCAGCAGGCTGCCGAGGTCGACGTACGACGACTCCGGGTCGACGTCGGCGACGTCGAAGGGACCTTGCGGCTCGGCCGCCTCGACCGGGTGGTCGGACTCCCC
>Ga0207657_10007875_pt1 | contig 10873 bp, 8 predicted proteins | sample KBSC33metaG_FD_184316 | JGI IMG/M metagenome (GOLD analysis project Ga0207657, IMG submission 184316) | Corn rhizosphere microbial communities from Kellogg Biological Station, Michigan, USA - KBS C3-3 metaG (SPAdes) (version 2) | ecosystem: Host-associated > Plants > Roots > Rhizosphere > Soil ... | reverse complement strand
GCTCACGTACTCGGCCAGGTGCTGCCCGGTGAGGGTCGACCGGCCGGCGACCAGATCGGCGGGGGTGCCCTCGAACACGATCCGCCCGCCGTCGTGACCCGCACCCGGGCCGAGGTCGATGATCCAGTCGGCGTGCGCCATGACGGCCTGGTGGTGCTCGATGACGATCACCGACTTGCCGGCGTCGACCAGCCGGTCGAGCAGGGCGAGCAGCTGCTCGACGTCGGCGAGGTGCAGGCCGCTGGTCGGCTCGTCGAGGATGTACACGCTGCCCTTGTCGGCCATCTGCGCGGCGAGCTTCAGCCGCTGCCGCTCGCCGCCGGACAGGGTGGTCAGCGGCTGGCCGATGGTGAGGTAACCGAGCCCGACGTCGGCGAGCCGTTCGAGGATCTTCTGCGCGGCCGGCGTGTGCGCCTCGCCGGCGCCGAAGAACTCCAGCGCCTCGAGGACCGGCATCTCCAGGACCTCGCTGATGTCCTTGCCGCCGAACCGGTATTCCAGCACCGATGCGTCGAACCGCTTCCCCTCGCACTCCTCGCAGGTGGTCGAGACGCCGGCCATCATCCCGAGGTCGGTGTAGATGACCCCGGCGCCGTTGCAGTTCGGGCAGGCGCCTTCGGAGTTGGCACTGAACAGCGCCGGCTTCACGCCGTTGGCCTTCGCGAACGCCTTGCGGATCGGCTCGAGCAGGCCGGTGTACGTCGCCGGGTTGCTGCGGCGGGAGCCGCGGATCGCGGTCTGGTCGACCGTGACCACGCCGTCCCGGCCGGACACCGACCCGTGGATGAGCGAGCTCTTGCCGGAGCCGGCCACCCCGGTGACGACGACGAGCACGCCGAGCGGGATGTCCACGTCGACGTCCCGCAGGTTGTGGGTGCCGGCGCCGCGCACCTCCAGCGCTCCGGACGACGTCCGTACGCTCGGCTTGAGCGAGGCGCGGTCGCCCAGGTGCCGGCCGGTCACGGTGTCGCTGGTCCGCAGCCCGTCGACGGTGCCCTCGAAGACCACCTCGCCACCCGCCGTACCGGCGCCGGGACCGAGGTCGACGACGTGGTCGGCGATCGCGATCGCCTCCGGCTTGTGCTCCACGACCAGCACCGTGTTGCCCTTGTCCCGGAGCTGCAGCAACAGGTCGTTCATCCGCTGGATGTCGTGCGGGTGCAGGCCGACCGTCGGCTCGTCGAACACGTACGTCACGTCGGTCAGCGCCGACCCCATCTGCCGGATCATCTTCGTCCGCTGCGCCTCGCCGCCCGACAGCGTGCCGGACGGCCGGTCGAGCGAGAGGTAGCCGAGCCCGATCTCGACGAACGAGTCGAGCGTCTCCCCCAGCGCGATCAGCAGCGGCGCCACCGACGGCTCGTTCAGCCCGCGCACCCACCCGGCCAGGTCCCTGATCTCCATCGCGCAGGCGTCGGCGATGTTGATGCCGTTGATCTTCGAGGACCGGGCCTCCTTGCTCAGCCGGGTGCCGTCGCAGTCAGGGCAGGTGGTGAACGTGACCGCCCGCTCGACGAACGCCCGGACGTGCGGCTGCATCGCGTCGACGTCCTTGGACAGCATCGACTTCTGGATGCGCGGGATCAGCCCCTCGTACGTGAGGTTGATGCCCTCGACCTTGATCTTGGTCGGCTCCTTGTAGAGGAGGTCGTTGAGCTCCCGCTTGGTGAACTTCTTGATCGGCTTGTCCATGTCGAAGAAGCCACTGCCGGCGAAGATCCGGCCGTACCAGCCGTCCATGCTGTAACCGGGGATCGTCAGCGCACCGTCGGTCAGCGACCTGCTGTCGTCGTACAGGGCTGTCAGGTCGAAGTCGGTGACCGAGCCCCGGCCCTCGCAGCGCGGGCACATGCCGCCGAGGATGCTGAACGTCCGCCGCTCCTTCGTCGTCCGGCCGGCCCGCTCGACGGTGACCGCGCCGGCCCCGCTGATCGAGCCGACGTTGAAGGAGAACGCCTGCGGCGAGCCGATGTGCGGCTGCCCGAGCCGGCTGAACAGGATGCGCAGCATCGCGTTGGCATCGGTGGCGGTGCCGACCGTGGAGCGGACGTCCGCGCCCATCCGCTCCTGGTCGACGATGATCGCGGTGGTGAGCCCGTCGAGCACGTCCACGTCCGGCCGGGCCAGCGTCGGCATGAAGCCCTGCACGAACGCGCTGTACGTCTCGTTGATCAGCCGTTGCGACTCCGCCGCGATCGTGCCGAACACCAGCGAGCTCTTGCCCGAGCCGGAGACCCCGGTGAACGCCGTCAGCCGGCGCTTCGGGATCTCGACGCTGACGTCCTTGAGGTTGTTCACGCGGGCGCCGTGCACGCGGATCATGTCGTGGCTGTCGGCACCGTGCAGCGCGGGCCTCTGCGTGTCCGGCCTCGTGGCCGTGCTCATCGTGTCTCCATCCGTCGGGCGGGAAGGTCCCGTCCAGTGATCGTGCGCGGCCGGCCTCAGGCCGACGCGGCCTGCCAGGCGAACCCGTCCGGGTCGGTGAACGACCCGGCATCGCCGCCGATGACGATCCGGTGCGACCCGGTGCCGTCCGGCGCGACCCCGGCGTCCTTGGCCAGGGCGCGCCGCCCGTACAACCCCAGCTTGACGCGCGAGCCGGGAGTGGCCGCGAACTCCACGTACTTGCTGCCGAAGCTCTTCCCGACCGGGAAGCCGTGGTCGACGTAGAACTGCTTGGTCGCCTTGACGTCCGCGACACCAAGCAGCAGCGCGACGTCGTCGACCTTCCGGGTCGCCGGGCCGGTCTCCTTCTTCGACGACGTCGCGACCTTCCAGATCGCGCCGTCCGGCGCCTGCAACGAGCCGCCGTAGCCCCAGAAGCTCTTGCTCACCGGCTTCAGCGGAGTGGCGCCGGCCTCGAGCGCGGTGCCGACGAGGCTGTCGACGGTGCTCGGCTGGGAGACCACGAGCGAGAGCGTGAACCCGCGGAAGCCGGTCGTCGGCTCCCCGGACTCGCGTACCCGCACGATGTCGTCGAGATCGAAGGCGGTCTTGTAGAACGCCTCCGCGGCCGCGGCGTCGGGCACCTCGAGGGTGACGAAGTCGATGCCGGCCATCTCAGCGCACCTCCTGGATCCGGACCAGGTTGCCGGCGGGGTCGCGCACGGCGCAGTCGCGCACGCCGTACGGCTGCTCGGTCGGCTCCTGGACGATCTCGGCGGTGTCGCTGGCCTGCAGCTTCTCGAAGGTGCCGTCGAGGTCCTTGGTGGCCAGCAGGATGCTGGCGTACGTGCCCTTGGCCATCATCTCGGTGATGGTGCGCCGCTCCTCGTCGGTGATGCCGGGATCGACCGCCGGCGGGTGCAGCACGATGGACGTCGCCGGCTGGTCGGGCGGCCCGACCGTGAGCCAGCGCATCCCCTGGTAGCCGACGTCGAGCCGGAGCTCGAAGCCGAGCGTGTCGCGGTAGAAGGCGAGTGCCGCCTCCGGGTCGTCCTGCGGGAGGAAGCTGGAGTGAATGGTGATGTCCATGGCGGTCACGTTAGGTGCGGCTCGGGGCGGGCAGCTTCTCGATTCCTGATCGGTCTGGTGACCTTCTTCGCCTCGCACGAGGGCATCTCCGCGGCCGCCGGCGCGGTCCGGTCCCGGTAGGCGCTCGGCGGCATGCCGACCAGCTCGGTGAAGCGGGTGCTGAAGGTGCCCAGCGACGAGCAGCCCACGGCGAAGCAGACCTCGGTGACGCTGAGGTCGCCGCGGCGCAGCAGCGCCATGGCCCGCTCGATGCGCCGCGTCATGAGATAGGAGTACGGCGACTCGCCGTACGCACGGCGGAACTCCCGGCTGAGGTGGCCGGCGGACATGTGGACACCGCGGGCGAGCGCCTCGACGTCGAGCGGCTGCGTGTAGTCCCGGTCGATCCGGTCCCGCACCCGGCGCAGCCGCGCGAGGTCGCGCAGGCGCTGCTCCTCGACGGGTCTGCTGGTCACCCGTCCGATCGTGCCACGTCCCGATACCGTCCCCGGAATCCGGGGAACCGGCCGCAGCCGAGGGTTGACGTATTCGAACGTATGTTCGAGCATCGACCCCGTGGCGGCGATGGTGTCGGCGCCCGCGCAGCGGGGGCGTCCGGAGACGGTTGGCCGGTCGGAGGGTGACCGGCCGCTGCCGGTGCTGCCCGCGCTGGAGCCGCTGTTCCCGGCCGGCGGGCTGCGTCGCGGCTCGGCGGTGGCGGTGCGCGGCTCGGCCTCGCTGCTGCTCGCGCTGCTGGCCGGGCCGTCCGGTCGGGGCGCCTGGTGCGGGGTGGTCGGGGTGCCCGGGCTGGGACTGGCCGCCGCCGCCGAGGCCGGGATCGCGCTGGAGCGGCTGGCGCTCGTGCCCGACCCGGGGCGGGACTGGGCGGCGGTCGCGGCGGCCCTGCTCGACGCGATGGAAGTCGTGGTGGTCGCCCCGCGCGGGCGGGTGCCGGACGCGGACGCGCGCCGGCTGGCGGCCCGGGCCCGGCAGCGCGGCGCGGTGCTGGTGCCGTTCGGGCCGGTGCCGTGGCCGGGGGCGGAGCTGCGACTGAGTCTGGTCGACGGGGTCTGGGAGGGACTCGGCGACGGGTCCGGCCGGCTGCGGTCGCGGCGGGTGGTGGTCCGCGGGGACGGCCGCGGGTCGGCGGCCCGTGGTCACGAGCTGGCGCTGTGGTTGCCGGCGCCGGACGGACAGATCCGCGCCGTCCCCACCCTGCACGCGCTGCCGACCCCGCCCGACCACGCACCCACGCCCGCCCCCACTCCCCACCTCCACGCCGTCCCCACCCCTCCATCCCCACCACCCACGCCCGGACCGGCCGCCGCGCCGCCGACCACCGCGACGCACCCCGCGGCCTCGGGGGAGCCGGCGGACGGGGTGGGGGTTCTGCGAGCTCCGGCCCGCCGGTCCTCCTCGCCCGGCGGGCCGGGTGAGCCGGCGCAACCCGTGATCGCCGCGCTCTGGCAGGACGTCACCCACCGGCCCGGCACCCGGCCGCCGGTGGTCCGCCGGTCCGACGGTCCCGCCCCCACCCACCCGCGCCCCGTCGGCCCCCCACGCCGCACCCCCCGCACCCCGCCCGCCCGCACCGCATCCCCCGCGGACCGGCCACGCGACCCGGCCGCCCGCACCGCATCCCCCACGAGCGCCCATCGCGAACCCCACGCCACGTCACCCGTGGGCGGACGTCCCGTGGGCGGACGTCCCCCCGGGCGGGTGTTCGCCGACGGTGGCTCGAGACCCCGCCCGGCCGGTCCCCCCGTGCCGGCTGGGCGGCCTGCCCCGGTCGGGGGTGGGCACCCGGCACCCCCACCCCCGACCGCGGGCCTTCGCCCCGCCATCCCGGCCGACGTCCTGGCCCGGCTGCGCCCGGCGTCCACCCTCCCGAAGCCGCCCCCGAAGCAACCCCCGAAGCGGCCGGTCGAGCGGCCGGCCAGCTCGACCGCGGAGGGCTGACCCGTGCCGGTACGCACGGTGGTGGTCCGCTGCCCCGACTGGCCGGTGCGCAGCGCGATGTCCGCGGCCGGTGTCGACCCCGAAGGAGCCGACCAGATCCCGGCCGCGGTGGTCTTCGCCAACCAGGTCGTCTCCACCACCCCGGCCGCCCGGGCCGAGGGCGTCCGGCGCGGCCTGCGCCGCCGCGAGGCCCAGTCCCGCTGTCCCCGGCTGGTGGTGCTGCCGCCCGACCCGGCCCGGGACGCGCGGGCGTTCGAGCCGGTGGTCGCGGCCGTCGCCGAGCTGGCGCCCGGGGTGGAGGTGATCCGCCCCGGGGTCTGCGCGGTCGCCGCCCGCGGCCCGGCCCGCTACTTCGGGGGCGACCGCGCGGTCGCCGACCGGCTGGCCCGGTTCGTCGCCGAGCGCACCCGCGCGACCGCCACGGTCGGGGTGGCCGACGGCCGGTTCGCCGCCGCGCTGGCCGCCCAGCAGCACGCCGTGGTCCCGCGCGGCGGCTCCCGCGCCTTCCTCGCGCCCTACCCGGTGGAGACGCTGACCGTCCCCGACCTGCCCGACGTGCTGCGCCGGCTCGGCCTGCGCACGCTCGGCGCGTTCGCGCAGCTGCCGCCGCGGGACGTGCTGGCCCGGTTCGGCCCGGACGGCGCCCGCGCGCACCGGCTGGCCCGCGGCCTGGACGACCGCCCGCTCGCCGCCCGGCCGGCCGCCCCGGAGCTGGCCGTGCAGGCCGAGCTCGACCCGCCGATCGAGCGGGTCGACACCGCCGCCTTCGCGGCCAAGGCGCTGGCCGAACAGCTGCACGAGGGCCTGGCCCGGCGCGGCCTCGCGTGCACCAGGGTGGCGATCGAGGCCCAGACCGAGCACGGCGAGCAGCTGACCCGGCTGTGGCGGCACGAGGGCGTGCTCACTCCCGCGGCGATCGCCGACCGGGTGCGCTGGCAGCTGGACGGCTGGCTGTCCGGCTCGGCCCGGGCCCACGCCGGCGCGCCGCCGCCGGGGAAGCGGCCGCCGGCACCCACGGTGATCGGGGCGGACCCGGAGGCCCCGACCGTACGGACCGGTCAGGAGCGCCCGACCGCGGGCATCGTCCTGCTGCGACTCGTCCCCGACGAGGTCATGCCGTACGGGGGGATGCAGCTCGGGCTCTGGGGCGGGATGGGCGAGGCCGACGAGCGGGCCGGCCGGGTGCTGGCCCGGGTGCAGGGCATGCTCGGCCCGGACCGGGTGCTCACCGCGGTGCTCGGCGGTGGGCGCGACCCGGGCGACCAGGTCCGGCTGGTGCCGTGGGGGGACGAGCGGGTACCCGACCGCCCGACCGAGCCGCCCTGGCCGGGCCGGCTGCCGGCGCCGTCCCCGGCGACCGTGCTGCCCGCGCCGATACCGGCCGAGGTGACCGACGAGGCCGGCGTGCCGGTCGGGGTGACCGAGCGGTTCGTGGTCACCGGCCGCCCGGCCCGGCTGGCGCTGGCCGGCCGCCCCCCGGTGGAGATCGCCTCCTGGGCCGGTCCGTGGCCGGCCGACGAGCGCTGGTGGGACCCGCCGACCGCGAGCAGCCGCGCCCGCTTCCAGCTGGTCGGCACCGACGGCACCGCCTGGCTGGTGACCCGCGACCGCACCGGCTGGCACCTGGAAGCCACGTACGACTGAGCGGCAGGGTCGGCGGCCGGGGGACGAGGGGGGGCGTTCGGACTACCTCCGCCGGCCGTTCGGTGCATCCTGCTGGAGTGGACGCGAACATCTCCCCGAGCGGAGGAGCTCGCTGAACCCGTCCTGGTGACCCGGCCGGTGGCCTCAGGTGCTGATGCCGTGCAGGACCATGTCGACGGTCCGCTCGGCGAGCTCGTCCTTGCCCAGCATCGGCGAGAACCCGAGCGACGTCATCGTGTTCGGCGCGGACAGCAGCACCGCCGCCAACTCGATGTCGGTGTCCGGGCGCAGCTCGCCGCTGGCGATGCCACGGCGCAGCACCGACCGGGTGATCTCGCGCCGGTCCTCGACCAGCTTGAGGTAGAGGTCGCGCAACCGGCCCGGCCGCTGCAGCTCGGGCACCATGCACGGCATGATCTGCCCGGCGATGCCCTCCCGGACCCGGGTGACGTGCCGCGCGATGGCCACCAGGTCGTCGCGCACGGACTCGCCGAGCGGCTCCGGCGGGCGCGGCTTGATCGCCTCGACCGCCGCGAGCACGAGCTCGTCCTTGTCGGCGAACCGGCGGTAGATCGTCGCCTTGCCCACCCCGGCCCGGGCCGCGACCGCCTCCATCGTCAGCGCCTCGACCGTGGTGCCCTCGGCCAGCAGGCTGAGCACCGCGTCGACGATCGCGGCGTCGGCATGACTGCTCCGCGGCCGTCCTGGCGGCCGCGGAGCAGACAGTGTTGGAATCGCGGTCATGGTGACGTCAAGGTTACGTCGCGTCGACCAAACTCGCCTCCTCCGCGGCGAGCGGCGCGGGCCCGACCTCGGGGGCGGTACGTCCCGGCAGCCACTTCAGCACCGCGAGGGCTCCCAGCAGACCGGCGATCGCCGACCCGCCGGCGGCCCAGTGCATGGCGTTCACGAACGCGTCGTTCGCCGGGGCGATCAGCGCCGCGCCGGCGCGACCGCCGTTCGCGGCCACCGCGTACGTCGAGGCGAGCGACTCTGACGCCACGTCCCGCACGGCCGCCGGGAAGCCGGACAGCGGGCCCTCCATGCCGTTGCGGTAGACCTGCGACAGCACCGAGCCGAGCACCGCGACGCCGAGCGCGCCGCCGACCTGGCGCATGGTGTTGGTCACCGCCGAGCCGACCCCGGCCCGCTCCCGCGGCAGGGTCGACATGACGACCTCGGTGACCGGGGCCATCACCGACGCCATCCCCGCGCCCATCACGAAGTAGACGGCGCACAGCACCCAGATCGGCGTCGCACCGGTGATCAGCACGAACGAGGCCAAGCTCGCGGTCACCAATGCCATCCCGGTCGCGGTGACCGCCTTGGGCCCGTAGGAGGCAGCGAACGCAGCGCTGCGCGGTGCGAAGATCAGCTGTGCGGCCGCGAACGGCAGGAACAGCAGGCCGGTCTGCAGCGGCGAGTAACCGCGGACGAGCTGCAGGTAGAACGTGCCGAAGAACAGCGATCCCATCGCGGCGAAGAACACCATGCCGACCGAGCCGACCGCGGCCGAGAACCGCGGGTTGCGGAACAGCCGGACGTCCAGCGCCGGGAACGCGACCCGCCGCTCGTACGCGACGAACCCGGCCAGGATCAGCGCGCCGGCCGCGATCGTCCCGAGCACCTTGGTCGAGCCCCACTCGCCGGAGTCGCCGCCGGTGATGATCCCGTAGACGAACGTGGCCAGTCCGACGATCGACAGCAGCACGCCGACCGCGTCGATGCGTCCCGGCGACGGGTTGCGCGACTCGGGGACCAGTGCCTTGATCGCGATCAGGCCCGCGACCACGATCGGCACGTTGACGAGGAACACCGAGCCCCACCAGAAGTGCTCGAGGAGCACGCCGCCGACGACGGGACCGATGGCCACGGCCAGGCCGACCGCACCGGCCCAGACACCGATGGCCCGGCCGCGCTCGCGCGGGTCGAAGACGTTCGAGATGATCGCCAGCGTGGCCGGCATGATCGCCGCCGCGCCGAGTCCCATCAGGGCACGGGCGCCGATCAGCTGCCCGGGCGTCTGCGAGTACGCGCTGGCGAGCGAGGCGATGCCGAAGATCACCAGACCGGTCATCAGCACCCGGCGGCGCCCGAGGCGGTCGCCGAGCAGGCCGGCGGTGAACAGCAGCCCGGCGAAGACCAGCGTGTAGGAGTTGATCGACCACTCGAGGTCGCTCTGACTCGCGCCGAGGCCCTCCCGCGGGTCGGCGATCGACTTGAGCGCCACGTTGAGGATCGTGTTGTCGATGACGACCACCAGGAGGCTGACCACCATCACCGCGAGGATGGTCCACCGCCGGGGGTGTCCGGTGTCGGTCGGTGCTGCTTGGAGCTCGGTCATTACGATCCTTTTAGATTCGATACGGTACTGACTCGTATTGAATCTAGACCCCGCCGCCCGAGATCGGAAACGGATTTGGCTCGTATCGAATTCCGCCCTGAGCGGACAGGCGGCGGCGCTTCCTCGCCGAGCCCGGGTAGGCCAGGGTGAGGCCCATGTCGGCGACCTTGTTCCGGGATGCGGCCCTGGCGGACGGCACCGGTCCGGCGCTCCGGCTCGGCGTCAGCGTGCTCGTCGACGCCGACCGGATCCGCTGGATCGGCGCGACCGGCGACGAGCCGGACCCGGGGCCGGCGGCGGAGGTCGTCGACGCGTCCGGCTGCACGATCGTGCCCGGGCTGGTCGACAGCCACAGCCACCTCACGCTGCCGGGCGGTGCGCACTGGATCGACCGCGCGTTCGACCCGCCGGAGCGGCTGCTGGCGGCGGCCGAGCACAACGCGCGGCTGCTGCGCTCGGCCGGCGTCCGCTGGGCCCGAGACGTCGGCTCGCCCACCGGCACCGACCCGGTCGACGGCACGGTGCGCGCGCTCGCGCTCGGCGTCCGGGACCGCTGGGCCGGCCACCGCGAATACCCGTACGTCCGCGCGGCCGGGACCTGGGTCGTCCGTACCGGCGGGCTGCCGGGCGGGCTCGGCATCGAGGTGGACGATGGCGACGCGCTGCTCGCCGCGGTGACCCGGCAGCTCGACGATGGCGCCGACCTGGTCAAGCTCTACCTCGACGGCCCGGACCGGGAGACCTCGCCGTTCACCGTCGACGAGGTGCGGGCGGCGGTCGAGCTGGCCCACGGCCGGGGGGCCACGGTCGCCGCCCACTCCGGGATGCTGCCCGGCGCGCGGGTCGGCGCCGACGCGGGCGTGGACTCGCTCGAGCACGGCTTCCAGCTCGACGCCGACACCGCCCGCACGATGGCCGCGAACGGCGTCGCGCTCGTGTCCACGCTGACTGTGCTGGAGTCGTGGCGTTCGTTCGCCAGCACGACCACGCTGCCCCGGTTCGCCGAACCGGCCGGGCGGGCGCAGGTCGCCGAGCGGAAGGAGCGGGCGTACGAGAGCCTCCGGTACGCGGCCGCGGCCGGCGTGCTCATCGCCGCCGGGACCGACTTCGGTGGCGGCTCGACCCGGGCCAACCAGCTGGCCTGGGAGATCGAGTGCCTGGTCGTGGCCGGCCTCGAACCGTGGCAGGCGCTGGCCGCGGCCACCCGCAACGGCGGCACGCTGCTCGGCGAGCCGGATGCCGGCGTGATCCGGGCCGGCGGCCCGGCCGACTTCGTGCTCGTGCACGGTGACCCGCTGTCCGACCCGGCCGCGATGTGGCGGGTCTGGCTCGTCCCCTAGACCGCGGGCACGACGGTCTCCGGCTCGGGGACGGTCCGGTCGGGCTCGGGGACCGTCGGGTCCGGCTCGTCCGCCGGCCGGTAGCGGCGCAGCGCCGGCAGGAACACCGCGATCAGCGCGGCACCGACCAGGC